>JACCDY011271117.1_pt1 | contig 21102 bp, 20 predicted proteins | sample 7446391 | NCBI WGS metagenome assembly JACCDY01 (sample SAMN15323451, study PRJNA562643) | freshwater metagenome | isolation source: river surface water | place: USA:Blue River Watershed | collected 2017-08-18 | reverse complement strand
TTTTTAAAAAATGAATATCAATTTAAATCTATTCGACAACAAATTGAAATATTTGCTGATAACCGTAAAGAAGCAGAAGATTTAATATTAGAATCATTAAATAATAATGAAATTATATTATGTGATCGATATGTTTATAGTAATATTGCTTATATTTTATCTGATAATATATTTGATTCTAAATTAAATATCAATTCAACAACTGATTTAATCATTCCAAATAATAAGATTTTGACAATCGATGATATTATTTATTTTGATAAAGGATTATTAAAACCTGATTTTGTGTTTCTAGTTAATGGTGATTATATTCATTTAAGAAACAATACAATTACAGAAAGATATCATAGCACTAATGATAATATCGATAAAATTATTAAAAATAAGTTAATATTTAATAATTTTATACTTTCTTTAAATTATACAAATACTAAATATTATATTATTAATAACAAACTTAATAATTTAGATAATATCATTAATGAAGTTAATAAAATTATTCAAAAAAAATTGTATATTGAACCAACGAGATGTTATTTTTAATAATTGATTTAATATTTTTTTTCTAACTTTATAAATATTAACATATAATAATCATAATAATATTAATCAAACAATAATATGCTAATAATAAAGCCAATAACTAACTATTTTTGTATTTAAAGATAATAATATATTATTAATAGACCATACAATTTTACAAAGTCTATTAATTTAAAATTGAAATTTTATTACTATATTAAGTAAATAGTCAGTATAATGAATACCTTTAATTCAATTGAAGAATTTAATGTTATTAATAGACGTAATGAGTCAGTTCCATTAGATTTTAACCGTATTTTAAGTAGATTAATGATGTTAAAAAATATGGAACCTAAATTACATGTTAATATTGGTTTAATTGCTCAAAATACTATTAAATTAATGATTAATAATATTACGACAAGAGAATTAGACAATATTTCAGCAAACATTTGTGCTAGTATGATTACGGTTCATCCAGATTATGGAACATTAGCATCAAGAATTGAAATTAGTAATTTACATAAAGATACTAATGAAAATTTTTATGAAATGCTTTTAGAACTAAATAATTATAAAAATGAAAATAATGAAGAAATCAAATTAGTTGATAATAAATTAATTATGTTCGCAAAACAATATTCAGATATAATTCAAAATAAATTAAATTATAATTTAGATTATAATTTTACATACTTTGGTATTAAAACATTAAAAAAATCATATCTATTAAAGCATAACTTATCTGATAATAATGTAAAAATTTTAGAAAGACCACAACATTTATATTTAAGAGTATCAGTTGGTATTTATTTTAATAAAATTGATAATGATGGTTATACTGATGAATATACATTAGAAAGTATTTTTAATACTTATAAATTATTATCAGAACATTATTATACTCATGCAACACCTACATTATTTAATGCTGGTACTCCTAGACAGTCATTATCATCTTGTTTCTTATTAGAAATTGGAGATGATTTAGAAGGTATCTATAAAACTTTATCAGATACTGCGAAGATTTCAAAATGGAGTGGTGGAATTGGTGTTCATTGTACTCAAGTACGTGCAAAAAATTCATTAATTAAATCAACAAATGGTAAATCAGAAGGAATTGTACCTATGTTAAAAGTATATAATGATTCAGCATTATATGTTTCTCAAGGAGGTGGTAAACGAAAAGGTTCAACTGCTGTATATCTTGAAAACTGGCATGCTGATGTATTTGATTTCTTAGATTTAAAAAAACCAATTGGTGATGAATATTTACGTGCAAGAGATTTATTCTTAGCAATGTGGATTTCAGATTTATTTATGAAAAGATTAATTGATGCTATTGAAAATAAAAAAACAGTAATGTGGAGTTTATTTTGTCCTAATATTGCTAAAGGTCTTGCTGATAAATATGGTGATGAATTTGAAGAATTATATATTAAATATGAAAATGAAAAAAAATATAATAAACAAGTTGATATTACTGTATTATGGAAAAAGATTTTAGAAATTCAAATGGAATCAGGAAATCCATATTTAATGTTTAAAGATCAAGTTAATAGAAAAGGGAATCAAAATAACTTAGGAACTATTAAATCATCTAATTTATGCGTCCACGGCGATACATTGATTTTAAGTAAAGATGGCTATTATCCTATTAAGGATTTAGCCAATAAAGATGTTGAAATTTGGAATGGTTCTGAATTTTCACTTTCACCCGTTAGAAAAACAAATGTAAATCAAGAATTATTAAAAATTACAACTGATGATGGTTGTGAATTAAAATGCACACCCTATCATAAGTTTTATGTTGTTTCTGGTTCTAGAAATACTAAACATATTATTAAAGAAGCCCAAGAATTAAAACCAAATGATAGATTAATTAAATGTAATTTTCCAGTTTTAGATGGAAATAAAGAATTTGATTTTAAATATCCTTATACACACGGTTTCTATTCGGGGGATGGGACTAACTATAAAAATAATGACGGTAGTCGTAAAACACCGGTTATTGATTTATATCATGAAAAACAAAATTTATTAGAATATTTAGATTATAATAGAACTAATTCATTTAGTAAAACACAAAATAAATTAAGAATTGTTTTACATTCTGATATTAATCAAAAATTTAAAGTACCGATTAATGCAACTTTAGATAATAAATTACTATGGCTTGCAGGTTTTATTGATGCTGATGGTACGATTTGTAAAAATCAAGATGCTAGATGTATTCAAATTGGTTCAATTCATAAAGAATTTTTATATAAAGTTAAATTATTATGTAATACTTTAGGTTTAAATCCAAAATTAACAAATAATACACAAGGTGGTCTTAAACTCATGCCAGATAATAAAGGCTTAGGAGAGTTAAAATTATATAATTGTAAGGATAGTTATAGATTATTATTTAATGTTCTAGATACTTATAAATTATATAATGAATTAAATATTCCTACAAAACGGGTATTAAATGACATTAATACACCTCCTCAAAGGAATGCTAGAAAATTTGTTAGAATTTCTTCAATTGAAAAAGTAGAAGGTCTATATGATACTTACTGTTTCAATGAACCAAAAGAACATAAAGGCATATTTAATGGTATTATCACTTCACAGTGCAGTGAAATTAATATTTACACAGATAAAGATAATATTGGTGTCTGCAATTTAGCAAGTATTTCATTACCAAAATTTGTAGAAACTACAAAAAATGGAGTTGTATTTTATAATTATCAAAAATTATATGAAATTACTAAAATTATTATTAAAAACTTAAATCAAGTAATTGATAATAACGTATATCCTGTAAAAGAAGGAAAATATTCTGATAGTCGTAATAGACCATTAGGATTAGGTGTTCAAGGATTAGCAGATGTATTTTTCAAATTTAAGATTCCATTTACATCAAATCAAGCAAAAGAAATTAATAAATTAATTTTTGAAACGATTTATTATGGTGCATTAGAATCATCATGTGAATTAGCACAAATTAATGGGACTTATCAAACTTATTCAACTTCAATGGTTGCAAATGGTAAATTACAATTTGATTTATGGGGAGTAACTCCAAGCAGTATGTGGAATTGGGATAAATTAAGAATGAATATTTCTAAATATGGAATTTATAATTCATTATTAACTGCTTTAATGCCAACAGCAAGCACATCTCAAATTATGGGCAATTATGAAATGTTTGAACCGATTACAAGTAATATGTTTACTAGAAATACATTATCAGGCACATTTCAAATTATTAATAAATATTTAATTAATGATTTATTAGAATTAAATATTTGGAATGACACTATTAAACAAAAAATTATTGCTAATAATGGTTCAATTCAAAATATTACAGAAATTCCAGATAATATTAAAGAAATTTATAAAACAGTATGGGAGTTAAAACAAAAGGATTTAATCGATATGGATGCTGATAGATCAGCGTATGTATGCCAGAGTTCATCTAGCAATCGATACATGAGCAATCCTACAAATAATAAATTAACATCAATGTATATTTATTGTTGGAAGAAAGGATTAAAAACTGGATGTTATTATCTAAGATCACAATCAGGAGCGGATGCTATTAAATTTAATGTAGATGTAAATATTTTAAAAGAACAAAAAAAATCCGTAGTTGAAGAAGAATGTACGGTATGTTCAGCATAAACAATTAATTAGAAATTTAAATTTATATTAAATATTTTTTTGTATTTATATTATAATATCACCACTACCCTTATGATACCGTAGGTAGAAGTACCCTTACGATAAATAGAAGTAATTCACAAGTTTCTTTGCTTTTCATTGTGGATTATGTTTGAATCAATATTAGAAACTAAAATTTTAAATCAAAATGAAAAAATATTAAGTAAAAATTTAAACTGTAAAGCAATTGGATTATATTTTAGTAGCAGTCAATGTAAAGATTGTGTAGTATTTTCAATGATATTAAAAAGTGCTTATGAAGATTTAAAAAAAAATAATATTGAAATAATATATGTATCATCTGATTCAAACATTGATCAATTTAATGAATATTATAGTAAAATGCCATGGTTAGCAATTCCATATATAAAAAGAAGTTTAAAAAAGAAATTATGTGAAACATTTGCAGTTTCTAAAATACCACGTTTAGTATTTATTAATGATGAATTAGATGTATTAACAACAAATGGTGTTGATTTTATTTGTAATAGTTTAAATTATTCAATTTCTGAATTAGAAAATTTTGATTAATTAACAATTTGTATTTAAAAATGTTAAATAAGAGTCTAAACTTCTTTCTTTATCATATTGCTTTAAAAAAACACCATTTTTATATAATAATATAGTAGGATATCCTAATATTTTAACACCCTTAGAAAAAGAATTAAATTCACTTTGTATAAATTCTTCATATTTTTCACAATTAAAATTAGAAATTATAATGTTTTTATTATTTTTTATTTTTTTTGCTAATTCTTCATATTCTGGCTTAGCCCGAGTACAATAACCACACCAAGGGGTATAAAACATAATTAATACACATTTATTCTTATATTTTTTTAATGTTTGTCCATTAAAATTAGAAGGTGTTAATTCAATAACAGCAGTCATTATTAATTAAAATAAGAATTAATAAGAAATTGATTAAAGTTAATTTTTAAATTTAATTTAGTATTATTATATTATTATATTATATTAAATTAATAAAATATAATTTATTTATTATGAAATACTTAATTTTTATGTTTATATGTATTATTATAATTATGATTATTATAAATAATCAACAATGTGATATATTAACAAATAATAATTTAACATTATGTAATAATAAATTCAATACTCAATTAGATATACTTTCATTTATAAACGGATATTGGATTTCTAATGAAGAGTTTAATAATGCTTCTGATATTGATAAAATGATATTATATATAGATTATATAAATAACACTGCAAAATTAGTTATTATAAATAATAATCAAATTATTTCAAATGATGAATATCAAATTTATATAGATGATGATAATGTAAAATATACTCCATCTGGAACGAAGTGTAACACGAGCAAGTCGCGAGTTAGTGGTAGTAATGGTGATTTAATAACTAAATTTAATATAACATTCATACCAAAAAGTATTTCAAATGGAGAATCTGATAATATATGGTCAAATAAAATATTTAACTGTATTTTAAATATAAATACTGGTAATATAAAATTAATAGATGAGCAAAACAAAACAGTATTTGGTGATTTATTTAAAGATAATATGATTTCTAATTTTATTAATAGTATTTAGCAACAATAGTAGTATTTAAAAAATTGAATTTAATAATTTAATAGATATAATAATAAGATATGGATAGTTTTAATTTCAGTCGTGCTAATATTAAAACAGTTGAAAGAAAACATAGAATTGAACAAAATAAAATTAATAAGACAAATATTAAAAGACAAAAACATAATTTAATTAATCCATTTATTCAAAAGTCAGAAATTGAATTATTTAAAACATTTTGGTCGTATAAAGAAATTAAATATGATAATACAAACTGGATAAAATTTTTAAAAAATTAATTAATTATTATTGTTAATCATTTTATTTTTTATTTGTATACATTACTATCAATAATTACTACACGTAGATAAATTAATTATGTATTTTTATAGTCCTAAAATAATTTATTTAAATAAATATGAATTATCAAATATATTAAAAAATGATCCAGATAATTTTTATAAAAATATGTCTAATGATAATTTAATTTTTAGAAATATAGATAATATAGATTATTATTTGAGTAACATATCTGATAACTTATATACAATTAATGAAAATGAAAAAAATATAATTGATACTGCTATTAAAAAAGCACATAATAAATTAAAAAAATGCAATTTACTAGGATTTAAATATTCTAAATTAATTAATTATCCATGGATACTTGGATTTAGTATTGGCGATAAATATGAATTAGGATATCCACATACACGAAATAACATTATTATTTTAAATTATAATAATATATATGATTCTGAATTATATAGAACATTAATACATGAAAGAATACATATATATCAAAAATTATATGAGTTAGATATTAAACTATTTTTAAATTATTTTAATTTTAAAAAATTTAAAATTAAAGACAATTATCATCTACATAACCCCGATACTGATAATTATATTTATAAATTTCAATCTAATAATTTATTATTTGAATGTATAATAAAAAATAACAAATTAAACTACACAAACAAAAAAATAGAATATGAACATCCATATGAATTTATGGCATTTCTAATAGTAAATTTAATTAAATAAAAATATAAAATAGTAGTTATGATTATTAACATAATAGTAAATATAATAATTTTGTATATCTAAATTAACACAAATATTATATTCTGGTTTTTTATTTTTTTGTGTTTCCCAAATTGATAGTATTAAAAAAAGCATTTCAGAAAAATTAAAATAACTTCCTCGATAATTTGCTTTAATTAAGTATTTATAATTATTATTAATTAAAGAGTAATTAATTTTATTTAAATTATTATATTTTCTCCAATTATTTATTTTTTGTGTTATAATTTCTGATTCTAAAATAGAAATAAATTGATAATCTGATAAATTAATATTTAACATCCTGATTAATAAATGATAATGGTATATTATTTAAAATAAAATAAAAATTTAAATAATTAAAAATCATCATCTAATGATAATGAAATATCTTCAACAGAAGCATTTGCATTAGCCTTAGAATACTCAGTAACCCGTTGTTCAAAGAAGTTTGTTTTATTTTGTAAACCAATATTTTCCATAAATAAGAATGGATTTTGTGTATTATAATATTTAGAAATATCTAAATTCATTAATAGATTATCTGCAATAAATTCAATATATTTGCACATTTCATCTGAATTCATACCAATTAGTCTACAATTAAATGAAGATGTAATAAATTCTTTTTCAATTTCAACTGCTTCTTTAATAATTGACAAAATAGTTTGGTTATCACATCCAATACTATAATCATTTCTATTTTTTAATTTATTATATAATAAAATTGCAAAGTCTCTGTGCTGTCCTTCGTCTCTTGAAATAAATTCATTAGATTTAGTTAATCCCGATAATATATTCTTTTCTTTAATCCAGAAAATTGCACAAAATGAACCTGAGAAAAATATACCTTCTAAGACTGCAAAAGCAATTAAACGAGTACCAAAACTTGACTTTTCATCATCAATCCATTTACTAGCCCATTTTGCTTTTTTTTGAATTGCTGGAATATTATTAATAGCATCTTTAAATTTACTTTTTAAACTATTATCGGTAATGTACGTTTCTAATAATGTTTCATATGTAATGCTATGAATATCCTCCATCATTTTTTGAAAATTATAAAATAATTTTGTATAAATTTTCATACTTGATGGTAATGTTTCAATATCATTAATAAACCGCTCTTCTAAATTAATATTTACAATCTGGTCTGATTGAGAAAAGAATGCTAAAATATTAGATAAAAAATGTCGTTCATCGTCATTTAATTTATTATCCCAATCAAACTTATCTTTACTTAAATCTAATTCTTTTTCAATCCAAAAACAAGATCTGGCTTTTTCATACATTTCATAGATTTCATAGTCCTTAATTGGAAAAATCTGTTGAATTTTTGAATTTAACTTTTCAAAAGACATTATTAATGTAATAGTATTACTATCTATACACAATTATATTTAATATCAATAAAAAAAATTCAATTTTTAATTTTGTATTAAAAATATATTATATAAGTATTATATATATTATATAATATACCTACAATGGTGTAATATTATATAAGTGATATTATATAATAAAATATCATTGTAGATTATTTAATATACAAAAATAATTTCATTTTATTGAAGTATGATATATATAATATATAATAATATGTTATTTTAGTTAGAGATTATATAAATTAAAATAATATATAACTAATAAAATAAAACATAACTATATAACTAATCGTTATAAATAAACATTAATTGTTTTATTTTATATCTTAGTCATTTTAATTTACTTATTTTAAAGTAAATTTTAAATGGCTTTTATTTTTTTATTTAAAGTTATAATATCTATTATATATAAATACTTAATAATAATGAAGAATCATAATATTCTTGATGAATATTTAAAAGTAGTAGATGAATATAAACAAAAATATAAAAAGTATATTGTATTTTATCAAGTAGGTTCATTTTATGAATTATATTCTCCTTATGAAAATGATGAAAATTTAGTACAGACATGTGAATTATTAAATATAATTTTATCAAAAAAAAATAAAAATATTGCAAAAATTTCATTTTCTAATCCTCATATGGCAGGTATTCCATGCTGTGCATTAGAAAAATATTTAGAAATTCTAATTAATAATTATTACACAGTCATTGTATATAATCAATATGAAGATAAAAAAAAAATTAAAAGAAAGTTAGATAAAATCTATTCAATTTCAACATATTTAGATTCAGAAAAAATTATTTATGATGATAATTTAATAATGTCAATTTATATTGAATATAATAATAATTTATTAACAAATAGTAATGAACAATTTTATATTGGATTGTCAATTATTAATTTATCAACTGGGGATATTAAACTTTTAGAATTATTTAATAATGATTTAAATAAATTAATTGAGGATTTAAATAAAGAATTTATTATCTATAATCCAAAAGAGGTTATTTATTCATTTAATCCTGATAATAAATATTATAAAGAATTATATTCTTTTTTAGAAAAAAAAACTAATATATTGCATATTATTAATTTAGACAACTCTATTAAAAATATTATTTATCAAAATGATTTTTTTAAAACTATATTTAAAAAAATATTATCAGACGGTAATATTTTATCACCAATTGAAACATTAGATTTAGAAAAATATAATTTTGGTAGAATATCATTAATTAATCTTTTAAAATTTGTATATAATCATGATAATACTATTGTTAATAATTTAAATAAACCTGATATTATATTAAATTCTAAATTTTTAAATTTACATAACAATTCTTTATATCAATTAAATATATTATCAACAAATACAAATTTAGATAGTAATTACAAATATAATAGTTTATTTGATATTATTAATAAAACCTCAACCCCATTAGGTAAAAGATTTTTAAAATATAATTTAACACATCCTCTATTAGATATATTAGAATTAAATAATAGATATAATTTAGTTGAAACTATGCTAACTAAAAAAAATACAAATATGCTATATAACATTTTTGAAAAGGAATTAAATAATATTATTGATATTGAAAAATACCATAATAAATTAGCAATTAATAAATTACTACCATTTAACTATGGCAAATTAAATAATTCATATAAATCTATTTTAAAATTAATTAATTTATCTAAAAATATTTTTAAACACTTTAATTATTCTATCTTAAATAATTTTTCTAACTATTATAATGAATATTTAAATTATTTTAATATTAATAATTTAGAAACATTTTCGTTTAATACAAATGGTAATGATATAAAATCTAATATTTTTAATGATAATATTATTATTGATATTGATAATTTATTTAATCAAATTAATACTAATTTAGAATTATTAAATAATTACACAAATAAATTATCTGAATATATTAATAATGATAAAATTGAAATTAAATATACCGATAGAGATGGTTATTTTTTATCGTTAACTAAATCGAGAGCAAATAAATTAAAATTACATATTGAAAAAAATAATGACGATAATCAATTTAATGATATTATATTTTCAAATAAAACACAAAATAACGTTTATTTAACGTCTAAATATATTAAAACATTATCAGATTCTATTATTAAATTAAATTTACAAATTCAAGAATTAACTAAATTAAAATATTATGAAATTACTAATCAATTATATAATAATTATTATGAAACTTTAAATTATTTAAATTATTTTGTTAGTTATATTGATTTAATTAAGTCTTTTTCTAAAACATCATATTTAAATAATTATTGTAAACCAACTATTATTGAATTAGAAGATAAAAAATCTTTTATCAAATATTCAGAAATTAGACATCCTATATCAGAGTTATTGCATACTGAATATAATTATGTTACTAATGATATTACTTTAGATAATAATGATATTGGTTATTTATTATATGGCTCTAATGGAGTTGGGAAATCAACATTAATGAAAGCAGTTGGATTAAATATCATTTTAGCACAAATTGGTTGTTATGTATCAGCAAAATCAATGGAATATTATCCATATTCTAATTTATTTACACGAATTGATCATTCTGATAATTTATTTAAAGGATTATCTTCATTTGAATCTGAAATTTTAGAATTAAAAACAATTTTAAATTATTCAAATTCAAATTCATTAGTACTTGGTGATGAAATATTAAATAGTACAGAAAATATTTCAGCAGTATCTATAATTTCTTCATCTATTAATTACTTTTTAGAAAATAATATTTCATTTATATTTGCAAGTCATTTACACCAAATACCTGATTATATTGATTCTAAATTAATTAAAAATTTAAATATTAGTCATCTAAAAATGGATTATGATCCAGTAAATAAAACTTTTATTTATAACAGAAAGATATTTAAAGGAATGCCAATTAAAAATTATGGATTAATTGTTGCCAAATCTTTATTAAATAATAATTTTATTATTAATAACGCATTAGAAATTCAAAATAAAATTATGAATGTTAATACTTCTAAGTTATTAAATAATAATTCTACTGTAAATTTAAAAAAATCAAAATATAACTCAAAATTATTAATGACCGAATGTATTATTTGTAAAGATCTGAATATACCAGAATCTGAATTAAATATTTTAGAAACCCATCATATTGTTTATCAACAACATTTTGAAGATAATAAATGTATTATTGATTCTAATATACATATTAAAAAAAATCAATTCTCTAATTTAGTAAACTTATGTAAATTTCATCATATTGAAGTTCATAAAAATAATATTAAAATAAATGGTTGGATTAAGACATCAAATGGTAAACAATTAGATTATATTATAATTTAATTAATTAGTATTCTTTAAATCATTTATTATTTCTTTTAAATCATGTATTTCAACATATAAATCTTTAATACAATTTACTAAATGTGGTATTATTCCAGTATATTGAATATGGTGTAAATCTTCATATTCATTTGTTTTACTTATTTCAATAACTGATGGTAATATTTTATTTACTTCTTGTGCTATAAACCCAGAATATTCTTTAATTTTGTTATTATTCTTTTCTTTTATAAATTTATATTTTTTTGGTTGTAATTCTAATATTGCTGATACTGACTCATCTATATTAATATCTGAAATGTCTGTTTTTAAACGAATATCAGATGTTTCTACAATATGTGTTGCGTTTATTAAATCTGTATATAATGTATTTGAAGCTACACCTTCTACTGTAAATACACTTTCTGCTGTTAATGTTGCAACTTCGGTTAATACACCATCTTTTGCTAATCTCCATTTATATTCTCCAGTTTCAACCCCATCAGTAACATCAGTTGCAAATGCTTCAACAGTACCTAATGTAAATATAGTAAATGTACTATTTAAACTACTAAATTCTATACCAACACCTAATCCATTTGATGCGGATGTATCAGGTAATCCTGTTAAACTTAACATTAAATCAACAGTATTATTAGCAACATTTTGTTTTGTTAATGATAACGAATGACCACTAATATTACCACCTATTAATACAGATGGATTATTACCTGTTGGTGAGATTGCTAATGATCCTGTTGGTGTCATTTGAAAATCACATCTATATAATGGACTCCCATCATTATCATTATATGTTAAACGTAAACAATTACCAGTTTCGTGATTAACTTCTAATCCATATAGTCTTGCTGACGTATTTATACCTACATTCCCAGTTGTATTTAAAGCATTAATTACCGCCGTATCTAAATTTAAATTATCTGCAATTAAAGTACTAGCTGATAATGTATTTATATTTTCAATATCTCTGTCAGAATCTAATACTAAAGCTTTTTCAGCAGATGCTGTACCTGCAGTAACATTAGTATAATTTAATTGATTGGCAGATGCTGTAACTAATGTATTATTTAAAATTAAACCATTAGTTAATCCATCATGTGAAGAGATTATTAAATTACCATCTACAGTTAAATCATTAATATTGCTTAAATTATTATTAATATCTTTTGAAATTAATAAATTATTATAAGATAAAGAATCATGATATCTTAGAGTTTTTAATGTTTTATCATATAATACTCTACCTTGAATCGATTCTAAACTATTAAATTCATTACTAAAAAAATTTTTTAAAACAACCATAATTAAAAATTAAATTGTAAATATATTATTATTAATTATTATATCTACGTAAATATAATTTTCAAAAAAAAGATAATATTTGTATTATTATTTATAAACATCTATAATCAACATTATTATATTTTTTACATTTTAAACCATTTCTACATTTATTATGCACCCAATTTATTTCAATATTATCATTTTGACCACATAATGCTTTTTCTTCTAAAATATTTGGCAAACATTGGCTATAATATGGTGAAAATTTAATACATTCACTATTTTCACATATCTTATTTTCAAAATTATTACCACCACACTGATCCCATATTTTTGCTATTTTTTTACTATTTGGTTGACTACTTGGTTGACTACTTGGTTGACTATTTGGTTGACTACTTGGTTGACTACTTGGTTGACTACTTGGTTGACTACTTGGTTGACTATTATTACATTTTTTTTTAGTTGAAGTAACTGCAGGTGTTATTTGTGGGGTTGTAGTAGAAACTGGTTGTAAATTAGTATTTTTAGAACATATATTATTTTTTGAGTATCTATAATTTGATGATTGAAGTTTTCTTTGATTATCACACGGAATTTCATTACTATTTAATTCTTTTTGATTAATTAATTGTGAATTTTCAACTGAACTAATAATATTAGCATCCCAACATGATGAATAATATTCTCCTTCATTAAATTCCCATATCCATTTAAAAGAATATATTCCATTATCTATATTTGATTCTAAATTAAAACACATATAACATACAGTTTTATCAGGATTATTGCAAAAGCCCGGACAGTTTTGGAATCCTTGATAATCAATTGTATCTTTTTGATGATTATTATTTAAATGATTTATTTCTTTAGAAAAATCATCACTTAATTTATTTATCGATCTAAATATTTTAACACCATTATCAGGTATAAACTTATTTGTACATTCTGATGCTACATGATTTTTTGATGGATATGTTAAACATATTGTTGAACCTGCTCTATATGTTGAAATTTTTAAATCGTTATTGTTATTATAATTTTTATATTTACAATCTTGACCTCTATGTTCATATCCTGTATCAAAACCAAAACCATTATTAATATCGCTTTGATATTGTAATAAATTATAATTTCTAGCAAACCCATTACATTTATTTAAATCATAAGATATTGATGATAAATTAAAATTATTCTTATTTGATATTTCTTTTGGATAAGAATCTGGTAATTGATAATCTGTACAGGAAATCCATGAATGTGAAAATACTAAATTTATAAATAGTTGTTGAATAAAAATATAATTAAATAAATATTTCATATTAAAATTTGATATTGAATAAATGATAATATTAATAATATAAAAAGGTGAAAAGTATATTATAATAATTATAATATTATTAATTAAAAAAATATTCTTAACATAAATTATGAATAATGATGATAATATTAATAAACAACTTGAAGAGATTTCAAAAAATTTATCAGATAAAGAAATTGATGAAACATATAAACGCTCAGAAGCATTTGCATTAATTCCTATTTTAAAATTAATATATCATACTACTAATATTGATTATGGTAAACATTTTAAAATTAAAATCCCCTTATCTTCTAATAAGGCTAAAGATATACCAACCGGAGAAATTGAAATTAAAAATGAAGAAAAAATTTATAAAATTTATTTAGATTTAGTTGATTCTACTTATGATTTAAATAGTTTATTAATTAATAATTGTTTATTATCTCCAAATATAGATAATATTATGGATGAACCAAATGAACAAAAAAAACAACAATTAATACATATTATTACTTTCTTAGTACATTCTGCTAAATTAGTATTTGATAGTATTAAAAGTAAATATATTGAAATAAATAATTTTGATATTAAGTTAGATAATAATACAACAATTTATTTAGATGAAAATAAACCATTAAGACTTGGAATAAATATTAAATAATTTATACTACTTACTGTATTGTATCTGTAGTTAATAATGTTTTATTATTTTTTTCATATTGCCATGGTCTATATATTACCGATCCTAATTTAAATTTTTCTATTTTATCATCTATAAAAATACCTAAATATTTTATAATTTTATTATCGTCCTTTATTTTATTATATTCTAATAATTTATTATATAATTTATGTATTGTTGATATTGTATTTATTTCAAATTCGGTATTAAAAAATTTATTAAACAGTTTATTATAATATAGATTAATAATTAAAAATCTAATAATTACAAATATATGTGGAATATAAATATTATTATTTATTTTTTTTATTGTAGGTATTACTTCATAATCTAAATTGTTATAAATATACATTAATACATTTTTGTTATTTGTTTTTTTATTTATTATTTGAATATTTATTCGTTTAAATCTAAAGTCATTTATTAGATATATATTATCATATTTTATGTTTAATTCGTAGTCTTTATTTATATTATTATTTATAATCTTTTTAATTAAATCATTATAATTTGAATTAATTAAAATATGTAATATTTCATTAAAATTATAATTATTTATTGCAATTTTTTCATTAAAAATAATATTATTAGCATAGCTATCTAATAATATTATTTTTAAATTTTCTATTAATTCATTATTTAATTGATTTATTATAATCTTTCTTAAATTAACTATTTCATTATCAGTTTTTTTTATAAGAATACTATTTTTATTTAATTTATTTATTTTAGTCAAATCATTAATTAGAATATTATAATTATTTATTAAATTTTCATCATTCTTATTATATTTTAAAAAATATGTTGGATGATATAATTTATGGCTTAATGTCATTAATTCTAATAAATTACTTGTGTAATTTACATCATATACCATTACTACACTTTGTTCCAGATTATTGTTAATCGTTCCACTTTGAAGTGAATTATATATATTTTCTAATTTTATTTTATTGTAGCAAATTTTATTTAATAATTCTATACTTTCATTATTATCTTTGTAAATAAATAGTAATTGTATTTTTATTAACTTGTTATTATCTACTGTTATTATTATTTCTTTATTTCTCAAATAAGAAGACATAACTACATATTTTGAATAATTTTTATATATTAGATTACTTAAATTTAAACCATCTTTATACGGGTTTGTAGTATATAAGTTAAAATTAAAATCATTATCTAAATCATATAATTTGTAATTTGTATTTTGTATTTTTGATATATTTATATTAATATTTGATAACAATACATTAGTTTTTGAACAATATTCAAATATTATATTATATAATTTAATAATATCACTTTTAAAATTTAAAATTTTATATTTTGATTTCGATAATAATTCATTTATATTATTTTTTTTATTCTCATTCATAATTATTATAATACTAATTATTTTAATACACTTATAATATACTTATAATATAGTAAAGTTTTTAATTATAATTAAAAACATCAATAGACATGAGAAGTATCCCTAAAAGAATACAAAATGCTTATTATCAATTGCATAGATCTCGCTTAATTGCAAAAAAACATTTTGATGATGATGCTATTAAACATTTTGAAACTATATTAAATTCAGCTTTGCCTGTAAATGAATATGAAAATTATTTTTATTATTTTATTAAAGAATTATATTATGATGACCCTAGTAAATTCTTAAATTACATAAATAATTCTAATAAACAATCACTTATATTATATACCAATAATAAAAATATTATTAATCATTTTCAATTGCAATATAAATTATATATAAATTGGGATTCCACTAATAAAAAATATATAGTAGATTTATATAAAAATAAAAATCCATCACTCTTATCTTCCAATTCTTCATTTAATAGTATATCAACAATTGATTCAATTTCAACTGCCAATTCTAATAATAGTAACAATTCAACAATTGATTCAGATAAATCATATGTTATTTAAATAAATCATTCATTTAATATTACTATTATAGATAGAAAATTTTAACATTATGGAAAATAAACAAGAAAATAAACAAGATAATAAAGAAATAAAAACTCAACAACAGTTGAATTCATTTATTGAACAATCAAATAATGAATTTGATTTATTATTTGAACGTATAAATAAATTACGACAACAGCAGAATAATGTAAATAAAAAGACAGTAGATAAAAAAAATTGAATTAAATAATTAGTATTAATAATAATAATAATGAAAGGTTCAAATTATATTACTAAAGAATATATTATTGATTATTTTAAAGATTATTATAAACAACATTTAAAATCTCCGACTATTTTAGGGATTCATCCTTTTAAATATTTACATGTAAAAAAATTATTTAAGTCATGGAATAATGCTTTATCAGAAGCAGGAATACCATTAAACAGGCACGAAATTATTATTACAGAATGTAAACAATGTGGGGATATTGTTAATAAACAACATAAAGAAATTATTAAATCTAATAATGATTTCTGTAGTCATTCTTGTTCAGCAACTTATAATAACAAAGGTAGAAAAATGTCAAATGAAACAAAAGAAAAAATTAGAAAAAAACTTCAAGTCATTAGATATACTAATTGTAAAATATGCAAAATTGAATTTAGATATTTTAAACGTAAAAAAATGACATGTAGTGATAGATGTCTTAGTGAACTTAAAAGAAAAATTAATTTAAAAAAAAAAATTATTATTGAAGACTCTGATTCAGATTAAAAAAAATAATTGAATTTTTTTGTTTTATTAATACTTACAGAAAATGGAGTTCTTTCCAGTTTCTGTTCGCGGTGCTTTGCCCGCACACATTTGGGATTACATCCTTGATGACTTCGCCGAAATTCGCCACACATACCAGACGCTGTTCAACCAAGTGTTGCTTGAGTTGCGCGCGACTCACTGCAAAAACAAGCTTGAACTCTTTTCCGGCAACGGTCTAGTGTTTAAGTTTGACACAAAACCAAGCACCCTTGTCTTCAACAAGACAAACTGGCTCATTACCTTCAATGGTCTGCGTTTTAGTGTGCGCGGTGATAAGATGATCTCGCTATCTTTTGAGACCGTCTTCGATGGCAACACCGCTGTTAACACAACAATCACTGGCAGACTGCACAATATTTGTCAGTATGGCAATAGCGAGTCGGTCATTGCCCAAAAAAACATCAACGAACTCCGCGACTTTCTGTATAGTTATATCGCGGTCACTTTTTGTACGGGCGGTCTTCGTGCTATTGAAGACTAATGTATATTTTGTATATTTTTTTATAAAAAATTATTGATTTTATAAAAAAATAATTGAATTTTTTTATATTATTAATATCTAGAAAAAATGGATACAATTCCAATTTTTCTACGCAGTGCGCTCCCCTTACAACTCTGGGATTACATCCTAGATGACTTTGCTGATTCTCAGCAAACATGGAGAAAGGTTTTTACCAACACGGTATTGCCACTCATTACAGCACGCCACCAACACCGCATCCTGTTTAAGCACATTCACTTTGAAATGCTTACGGTTTTCTACAAGAAGAAGCTCGAAAGCTTCTCTGCTGGAGGTCTCTTGTTCAAATACAAGAGCAAACCATATGATATATACTTTCACAAGACTGTGTGGGTTGTATCTTATGAAGGAGTAAAAGCAACCCCCAGCGGAAAATGCAATATCTCTCTTCTCTTCGAACACAGACCAGAGTATTCAGATACTCCCGCACACACCATCGTAGAAGCGATGAATGTCTTCCACGACATTTACGACGATAAATATAGGTGGGATCGCAACTACGGTCGCCATTTTATCGAGGACTACGACCAGTTCATCAGTTCATTTATGAACTCTTTGTTCACGAAGTCACCTCGACTTCTGGCTTTGGGATTGTAATTACAGTTCCAATACATTTATTCATTTATGTATTTTATTTTTTTATTAATTGCAATATAAAATGATTTTATAATTCGTTAAAAAAACTATATATTTTTATAAAAAAATTGAATTTTTTTGTTATATTAATATCTAGAGAAAATGGATAACATTCCAATTCTTTTACGCACTGCGCTTCCACTACATATCTGGGATTACATCCTAGATGACTTTGCTGATTCTCAGCAAAGATGGAGAGATGTGTTCAGCAACACCGTATTGCCAGTTATCAAAGCTCGCTACCAGCACCGTGAGATGTTTAAATACATCCATTTCGAGATGCTCGCTCTGCTTTGCAAAAAAAAGCTTGAAAGCTTTTCGGCGAACAGGCTCCTGTTCAGGTACGAAGACAAGCCATGTCGCATGTCTTTCCACGGGACTTTGTGGGTCGTCCTCTACAAGGGAGTGAAGCCAACCCAGAATGGAGTTGAAACGATCTCACTTCTCTTCGAGCACCGACTGAGGTTCTTTAGCACTCCTGCCCACACCATCGTCGAAGCGATGAATGTCTTTCATGACATTTATATTGACGATTTTGGCTGGGATAGCAACTACGGTCGCCATTTTATCGAGGACTACGACCAGTTCATCAGTTCATTTATGAACTCTTTGTTCACGAAGTCATCTCGACTTCTAGCTTTGGGATTGTAATTACAGTTCCAATACATTTATTCATTTATGTATTTTATTTTTTTGATTTACGTTTTGATTTATTTTTTGATTTACGTTTTGATTTATTTTTTGATTTACGTTTTGATTTATTTTTTGATTTTCCAGATCCCCGCCCCCTTACATTTTTATTTTTTATTTCTTTTTCTGCCTCACTTTTTAAATCTAAAAATGTTTTATATGTGTTTTTTATAGAATCTGATGGTAATGTAAAACTATTACCAAAATTTCCACATTTTGCTTTTAAACAATTATCTAAAATTTCTAATTGTTCTTTATTTATTTTAGATAATAATTGTTTATATTTTTCTTTTAATTCTATATATTTATTTTCGTTAATATAGTTATATTTTACATTACCATTTTTATATACACCATAATAACTTTCATCTAATAGATCGCTATAATTACTACAAGAATTTCCCATTATAATATTAAATATATTTTACTATATTTTATTTAAACAAAAAAAATATAAATTTATTTAATTGTTATTACTACACTCTGTTTCAGATGGAGTACATTCAACATTCTTCATATGTTTTAATAAATTTCTATTAGTAGTAAATTGTTTTTTACATTTTGAACATTCAAATAATTGGTTAGAACAATCAATTTTTTGTTTTAGGTGTTTATTATAATTTTCTAAAGTATGAAACTCTCTTGAGCATTTGTTACATTTATGTACTGCATTACATTTATTTTTTTTATTTAAATGAGATTTGATATTGCAAAATACATTACATGTCTTTCCGCATAAATTACATTTATATAATTTAGTACCATTAAGATTAATTATAGTATAATCTTCAGTGCTATTATTTTGTTCTGAAGTATCTGTATTATTCTCTTCGCTATTATTGTAATTAATTCTATTTCCGTTTTCATCTAAACAATATACATTTCTTATGTGTACATTATATTCGCCAACATTTCTAAATTCTCTTTCACACTTTTCGCATTGATAAATTGTACTACATGATTCTTTAGAAATTCTATGTCTATTTAATTTAGCAATTGAAATAAAATATTTATTACAATCTGAACATACGTGATATTTAATATTATTTTCTTTTATTAATTCTTCTACAATACTGTCATTTAAATTTTCTTTAAAATATTTATCTGTTTCAATCTTTTCACATTTATATACTCTTGATAAATGATTTAACATAGTATTTCTTTCTTTACATGCAAATCCACAATTTCTTGGACAAATGTATAATTTTGTATTTTTATATAGATAATAATTTTCATCAAATGATATTTTATTAATTTCATCATCATTTTCTATTTTAGATTCATCATTTGATGAGTATATATTATTGTTATCATCAATATTTGATTCTTTATGGTCAATTGGCTCTGGAATAATATTATCTAATTTTAAATCTCTAATATAATGATTTTCAATATATTCATTTACTAAATTTGTAATTAAATCGTAATGTACACAAATCTCTGAAAATAACTTTGATATTGGTGTATAATGTAATTGAAATAATTCATTTTTATAATTAAATGGTGCTAATAAAGAATGTAATAATTGTTCTAGTACTCTTGAATTAGCACATGGAATTACTTTTGTATAATAAAATTCATTATCATATAATGAATTTGTATTAAATGAAGATAATCTTCCAGTTAGTGAA
>JACCDY010544633.1_pt1 | contig 21143 bp, 24 predicted proteins | sample 7446391 | NCBI WGS metagenome assembly JACCDY01 (sample SAMN15323451, study PRJNA562643) | freshwater metagenome | isolation source: river surface water | place: USA:Blue River Watershed | collected 2017-08-18 | reverse complement strand
GAGGGAAAATAAAATCTACAACCATACTTGCAGAAGATCTAATGAAAATGGGTTCACGCAGTGAGGAGGCTCGCAAACTAGTTCAAGAACATCAAGTGGTTTATGTTTATCATAACAGGATTGACAAAGTAGGTGACGACAAAACCTCTGAAGACAAAGTGATAGAGGCGTCAAAGGAAGAAATTGAGTTTTTACTAAAGGTTACCCAAAAAATAACTAATATGAATGGCAACCATATTGTTATTACAGCTGATCACGGATTTGTTTATCAAAATGAAGCATTAGAAGAAAGTGATTTTACTGATGCCCAAATAACTGGTGAAATCATTAAGGACAATAGAAGATTTGTTTTAGGGAAAAACCTCGCTCACAATAACAACGTAGTTAAATACAAAGCAACTGACTTGCACATTAGTAGTGATGTTGAAGTGTTAATCCCTAAGGGAATCAATAGACTAAGAAAGCAGGGTTCAGGTAGTCGTTATGTGCATGGTGGGGCAACGCTTCAAGAAGTCGTAGTTCCTATTTTATATGTAGCTAAAAAGCGTGCTGACACTGTTTCTAAAGTAGATGTTGACGTATTGAAAGGTAGCAACAGGATAACGACCAATTTGCAACGGGTTAAATTCTTTCAGCAACAACCAATTGGCGATGGTATAATTGCTCGTAGTGTGAAATCTTATTTCTGCGTTATAGAAGGTGAACAACGTAAGATTATAAGTGATGTGTTTGCATACAATTTCGACTCTGATTCAAAACGAGCTGAAGATCGGGAGGTAGAAAACAAATTCACTATTTCAACGGTACTCAAAAAGAGCAATTCAGTATACCTGATCATTGAGGAGCAGGTGGAGAAAAGCAACAAATGGAACACGCTGCTTAAACTCCCATTCTCGCTGAATTTAGCGATGGAAAATGATTTTGACGACTTTTAAAAATGAATATGAAAGAGCTAGATATTAAATCAAATAATGTATTTGGAGGTAAGGTCGTTAGAAAAGATCTTACCAATCGTATCAAAGGCAATGCGAGTGTGCCAACATATGTTCTTGAATATTTGTTGGGGCAATACTGTGCAACCGATGATGTTGAAACTATTGAAGAGGGAGTAGAAACGGTCAAAAACATCATCGCTCAACATTTTGTTCATAGAGATGAAGCACAATCTATAAAATCTACTATTCGTGAAAAAGGCTCACATAGAATAATAGATAAGTTATCGGTGAAGCTTAATGACAAAGAAGACAGATACGAGGCAAATTTTGCAAATCTTGGTTTGAACAGAGTGCCATTAGCAGATAATTTTGTGAAATCATATCCAAAGTTACTGTCAGAAGGTGTTTGGTCCATAGTTACAATGGCATACCAGTCATTGGAAGAGAGAGATTCAATTCCTTGGATTATTGATAATCTGAAACCAATTCAAATCTCTCGGATATTTTTAGATGAATACAAAGAGTCTCGGAAAGAATTCACTAAATCCGAGTGGATTGATCTTTTATTGCAATCAATAGGGTTAAATCCGGATGAATTTACTCAAAGATCTAAGTTAAGTCAATTAACTAGACTTGTCCCTTTTGCAGAAAACAATTACAATATGATAGAACTCGGGCCCAAAGGCACGGGTAAGTCCCATGTTTTTTCAGAACTTTCACCACATGGTATTTTAATTTCAGGAGGAGAAGTTTCTAAAGCTAAATTATTCGTAAATAATAGTAATGGTGAAATTGGATTAGTTGGATATTGGGATGTAGTGGCATACGATGAGTTTGCAGGTAAAACGAAGCGAGCCGACCGCGGTTTGGTAGATATCATGAAAAATTATATGGCGAATAAATCATTTAGTCGTGGCACTAATGTATACCAAGCAGAAGCTTCAATGGTGTTTGTTGGGAACACGGACCATTCGGTTCCTCACATGCTCAAACACTCTAATTTATTCGATGCCTTACCAAAAGATTATTACGATACGGCTTTTTTGGACCGTGTTCATTGTTATTTACCAGGCTGGGAAAGCAAGAAACTTCGAAACGAAATGTTCACGAATGACTATGGCTTTATCGTCGATTATCTCGCAGAAGTATTAAAAGGCTTAAGAAAAGAGGACTTTAGTAAATCTTACAAAAAGTATTTTGAATTATCTAATACAATAACAACGAGAGACAAGACCGCCATTGAGAAAACTTTTTCTGGCTTAGTTAAGGTAATATATCCTCATGGAGAATTAACAGAAATTGAAGCAAAAGAAATACTCGATTTCGCAATTGAATGTCGTAAAAGGGTGAAAGACCAACTTCGTAAAATGGATGAAACATTTAATGATGAGATTGTGAATTTTGAGTACACCGACAAAAGTGGAAAAGTAACTAAAATCGAAACCTTAGAGGTTTTAGAGTATGGAGACACAAAACTTGGTATTCTGCCATCAAGTCATTTGGAACCAATTGTTGAAGAAGTAGTATCCAATCAAACAAACAAAGAGTTTGATATTAAACCCAAAGAAGGATTTCACCTTACAATTCGTGATAATCAAACTAACATAAGCTACAAGGGTCTTTTTGGTAGTTATTTAAAAGGTGCAACTGACTATACAATTAAAGATCCATACATCAGACTTCCATACCAATTCAGGAATTTTATCGAGTTATGCAGATTAATCGCAGAGCTGAAGCCAACGGACTCAGAGGTTAAAATTCATCTTGTAACCAATAACAACGAGGACTATATCGAAAATGCCAAAGAATCTTTCACTGAACTGATTGATTCGTTAACACCACTTGGTATCGATTTATCATATGAGTTCAGCGAAATACAGCACGATAGGAGTATTGAAATGGATAATGGGTGGAAAATCATCTTGGGAAGAGGTCTCGATTTCTGGCAAAAAACAGCTGGGCGTTATGATATAGCTGAGTATTACCAGGAGAAAAGATTATGCAAAGAATTTGAGATCACTGTAATAAAGTCGTAAATATATAAAATCAATAAATTCAATAATGGTTTGATGGATTTAATAACACTATTGTGATCTTAGCCATTTTGGGGCAACTTTTGCCTTGAATTAAGGCGTTAATTTACGGCGGACTTTTTTGGTCATATCGTTTAGTTAAATTATATTATTTTCTACTGTACCTCATTTTCTATATTCAGTGAGTATCATACTTCTCTTTATGACATTTAATAGATTAAAATTTTTAGCTGTCTCCTTTATTTCTCTCGAATATTTATTTATTAATTAGTTGAAGCCAGTAATTCAAGTATGCATCTTTATAAGGTAAAAATGCTTGTTCATTTACTAAATTTTTAGAGTAATCAACATCCTTAAAAATAATTGGTTTTTTACCTACTTCAAAATTTTGGTAGTTTTTGGGGAAATTATTTTTTAAATAGTCTTGAATCAAATCAACAGGTATTATCATCAAATGGTAATATAAGTCGAAATAAATTCTGGCTCCTGTTTTTCCAATTTCTAATTCATGTTTGCCATCTCTGATGATTCTACTCTTTAAAAAGTAATCTAGTAATACCGATTGCCTCAAATTGAAATATAATGTTCCATAAGTCAGCATTAGAAAAGAATTAAGATTTATGAAACAATCGAATACGCGAAACATTTTACTCTCAAATTCTGTTAATTCACCAGGTTTAAAATCAATACTCAATGTTTTATTACAAATTGGATATTTTGAGCATCCCCAAAAATATGTGGAAGTTTTGTCTGAATACCTCAACATAAGATTTGAGCACATTGTGTTTACATTTGAAAGATTACAAGTATTCATTTTAAAATAATAATTGATCAATTAAATCCACTCACCCCATCAACTCCCTCAACCGTTCGGCAACGGGACTCAGAGAGATCTCAAGTTGGTGTTCTACGCCGTTTATGGTGAAGCTGAGAGTGGTGCCGGAAATCGAGTAATCAATGCCTGTTTTGAAATAGGCCGAATTGCCGAAGCCCGCGTCGAAGCTGTCAAAGAATATTTCATCTAAGTTTAGGTCAGGATCGCGTCTGAGCCTGGGCGTCTCTTGATGGCGTCTACATAGTGCCCAGTAGTACATATAATTATCGGAATGCTTTCTCAACCAATCGTACATGTCGCAATAAAGATCTTCCTCCTCGCGAATCGATATTGTTCGCTTGACCAGGGTGCCGTTTTCCATTAGGAATAAATCAATGGTGCCAGAGAATCCCATCGCACCGGACGAGGCCGATTGGGCCCAGTAAAGATCGTTTTTTAATATTGTTTCTTCTATCATTTTAAAATCTTCCTTCTAGCATTTCGTGATAACCGAATTTCTTGGCAACGTGGAGCCAGCTGAGGGCGTTTTCAGGGCGCCACCAGCATTGCATCTGCTTGAATTTTTGCTTCCGCGGAAGCCTTGAGTATGCCAGGCTCCAAACCATGTATTTTGCCTGAACGGTGTCTATGTTTTGCTCCAAGAGTTGACTTCCCCCGAAAAAATCCGGATAAAAAATGTACGACCACGGGTCCTTCATCGATGGAATGGGATACAGTCGCGAGTGGTGAGGCAGAAAACAATAGGGCGACTGGAACCCGCGAAAAGGCGAGGCGCCGCGACGGTACTGCCGCTCCGAATAGCCGGCGTAAAACAACAACATGGGGTCATCGGAGTCCAACTTTCGGTCATCGTCCATGCCCATCCGCGCATGCGTGTAACCCTCATTTTCATAGGGCTCGGCCTCCTCTTCGTAATTGGGAAAATTCGCGTTCAACAAGACCGTTTCTGCGTTAATCAACAGCTTTTGCTGCTCGTAATCGGAAATTTTTTCATCAATATACTGCTGATCGAGCGCATTCAGGCGGTCGCAATCAGACAAAATCACTTCCTTCGGAATCACATATTCGGGGTCATTATCCATCAAATGCGCGCTGTAATGCGTGCGCCGCTCTATGACAAAATCACTCTGAAAATGCTCGCTGACCCACTCCCCCATCCCCGGAATTTGATGCTGAGTGTTCTCAATCACCGGCCTTACTTTGGGATTCGAGGGACATTGATTCAGGAACCATTTCCAATGGGTATCAGTCAAGGGCAATTGCTGCAAGATCTTCACGCAGTTCCAATACGGACGCTGACGCTTTCCGTCGAAAAATTGCTCCCACTGATCGGTGGTGAGTCGCTGAAACATGGCCACCAAGGAATGTGTAGATTCATTGTCGAGCGCGGTGCCGCCCTTCTTTGCAAACGAGAGAATGTCTTCGAGCAACCGCAATCGATCGAGGCGCTTCGGAAGATCTAACGTCCCCAGAAACAAAGCACACAAATCTTTCAGCGCTTGATTTTGAAATTGGTGGTGCTGCAAGTAATCGCGGTGTTTGTAATAATCTTTCAGCTCGGCCAATTGAAAATTCACTTTGGGTTGGGCCATTTGGAAGTAGGCCTGTGCGAATTTCTTTTGCAGGGGATTTTTCATTGGGGAGAGGCTGAATTCAAATATAGGGATTGATTACATTTGTTCAATGATTGAAAATATCAAAGCAGCTTTATTGGGTGTGGCGGTAGGCGATGCGCTAGGCGTTCCAGTGGAGTTTAAAAGCCGCATTGCTTTGTCAAACAATCCGTTGACCGACATGATTGGATTTGGAACCCACGATCAAAAACCGGGAACTTGGTCAGATGATAGTTCACTAACTTTTTGCCTTGCGGAAGCTTTGACGGAAGAATTCGACCTTCAAAATTTGGGCAAAAAATTCGTTCAATGGTATTACGAAAAGTATTGGACACCCCGAGGGCGGGTCTTCGACATCGGAATTGCCACACGAGAAGCCATATTTAGATTGGAAGCGGGAGTAACTCCTGAATTTGCTGGGGGAACCGATGAAAATTCAAACGGGAACGGATCTCTGATGCGCATTTTGCCGTTGTTGTTTTACATTCATGAAAAACCCATTGAGGAGAGATATTATTGGTCAAAACAAGTTTCATCGCTCACACACGGGCACATTCGATCGGTTGTTTCCTGTTTCTATTACCTTGAATTTGCGCGGCACTTATTGTTGAAAAAGGAACCTTTGGAGGTTTACCATCAGCTGCAAGTTGAAATCCCCAGATTTTTAAGAACTATATCCATTGCAGATAATGCAATGACCCATTTCGATCGCTTATTCCAATATAACATTTATGAATTCCAAGAATCTGAAATTGAAAGCAGCGGATATGTAATTCACACCTTGGAAGCCAGCATTTGGAGCCTCGTGACCACATCCAACTATTCTGAGGCGGTTTTAAAAGCCATAAATCTTGGAAAAGACACTGATACTACTGGAGCTGTAACCGGCGGTTTGGCGGGCATTTATTATGGATTCGAAGGAATCCCGACTCATTGGATCAATTCATTAGCCCGCAAAGATGACATTCTGGAATTAGCACTTAGAATGAGTGTTAAAATGAGTTAATTTGCAATATGCAATTTCTGAAATCAGTAATGTCAACCGCGGAAAACCATTTTTATTTCTGCGGATGCGATGTCGAGATTTTCATTCATTGCATTGGAGATTTAGATTTTCGCATTAAAGACCACACCATTTTGGTGGAAAACGTTGAAACTTCGCTAATTTTTGAAGATCAAATTCGAGAGGAACAAGAGGAGAATTTAATTTCTTGGTATAACCGAAAAAATGATGCTCAATTTATTTCAGAATGGTTTGAAGAAGATAAGTTTTTTAATACCCACTATTTAAAAATAGAGTTTGCTCTCGGGGGATTTATGGAATTTTGCGTCGGTGAATTGCATTTGGTTTACCCAGAAAATCATTCGTTAATGGATGTATTTTCAAAACTTCTTTGGATTTATGGATATTTTTCCGGCTCAGAAATCTGGAGATTGATGCGTCATAGTTCTGGATACATAATAGACTTAGATAGAAAGTACTTTATGCGTTCAGACCTTGAAATCAAGGAGCTAGTTGACAACATGATCCTTGAAAACACAATCATCACTAGGTTTCAAGAACGTGAAGAAGAATTTCGTCTAATGGAAGAAGCGGTAAAAGAAAAACATCATCCACCTTCCTGGAATTAATAATTTCCAAAATTCAATTGTGCACGACGTGAATTATTCTTAAACGTCATATTAAAATACGCGTCTTTGCTATGTAGTTTATATTCACCAAAATCCGTATTTCTAGAGTACACGAAACCAGAATCATTTTTAAACCAACATTTAGAAGGACTCTCTAATGAATTATAGAAATAACTGTTATCTCTATTAATCTCCGTTGGGATTGGCAAATTGGAAATCGAATCGAGAGTTTTAAAGAAACTTACTTTTAAAGGCTTTTTAAACTCAATTTCGGCAATCACATCAAATTCGAAATCTCTCTTATTCTGACGAGTAATTTTGGTATTGACTACATTGAAATCAGGAATATCCACTCCAATTATCTCCTCGATATTCCATTTATCGAGATATCTATCAATATAAGTGCCGGCTGGATTTTTAATACTCTCAATTGCCAAATTAAAACCAAGCGCCACCAAACCTATTGTGAGAAATATCAATCCTATTTTGAGTAGAACTCGATTAACATATTTGTCAACTAAAAATACAAACAAGAAAAAGCCAACTGCCACAGGAAAAACAACCCAAGAATGAACTACGTAAGATAACCATATCAAAACACCTAGGGAGAAAATCAAAGGTAATTTTCGAGAATTGACTGGGTTAAAATTCATGACGGAATTCAAATATAGTCAATCAATAAAAATCCTTAAAAAATAAAAATCGTAACTTTGCACTGTGAAAGTTTTATTAGACATTGAAGGGGTAATGATTCCCGCAAAATCCTGGCAAACTTATGAAATAGGATTGGATGGATTTGGTCTGTTTAATAAAATGGCGGTTGACAATCTGAATAAGATTATCACTTCATGCACTGATCTTGAGATTATTCTCACCACATCGCATAAACAGAGATTTACAAGTGATGAATGGATGAGCATTTTCCAATCGAGGGGTGTGATTGCTTCGAAAATATCCAAGCTAAACACCGATAGTTTGGAAATGACGAGGAAAGATGAAGTCTATAGTTGGTATTTAAAAAATCCAAACGAGACATTCATTGTCATTGATGATGATAAAGGCCTTAATTCGTTAGATTCCGATTTCAAACAAGAACATCTGATTTTAACCAATTCTACGGTCGGTTTAAATAGTCTAGCGACAGACGAAGCGTTATTAAAAATAAGCCAACTACTTAATAGAGTTTGAAGTAAACGAAAATCCAATCATTTTCGTTATACCTTCCATGAGAAATAAAACTGATCGCCGCTTAATCAATTGGACTATCAGCGTTGGATCAATCATAGCGTTAGTGCTAATATTGAATTCTGATTTATTCATCCATAAAAAAAGCGAGGTGGTTGAAGGTCAAATTAATGAAATTTCTATCGGTGGAGTTGATGACATTGTCATCCTCCTAAAAAACAACCCTAAGAGATACTGTATAAATAGAGGTTTCGAAATTGGGCTATCGCCAGAACCGCTTTGGAAAGACTTGGCTAAGAAAACCATTAAAATCAAAACCGAACCCGAAGGATTTAACTTGTTTGATATCAACGATAATCTCAAAGAAGTGAATACAATTTCAATTGATGACTCTGTTTATTATCGAAATTGAATCACCACCCTGACACCCAATTCCAAAAGCCTTTATTAGTGAACCTAGAAACTAAACGCTGAGTTTCACGATGGTTTAAAACAGGACCGAAATAATTTACATAAGAAGCTATTTCCAATGGGTGCAACACTTTGATGAAATCCATTTTAAAGGTGGGTTTATATCCCGTAGAAACAAGCAGTCCTCTAATGGGAACTCTCTTGCCCATACCCAGCCACCTGTACATGGCATAATTCGCCCTCTCTAATTGATAATAGGGAGAACTTCCATGAGAAGATTGCCAATTCTGGCGACTCCAATTCTTCGTTTCAATGACAAATACTCCCGACGGAGCAACAAGAACATGATCAATCTGAACCGTTTTGATATAATCCTTGTATTTACGGCGATACAAAGACTTTTGAAATTCCAAATTAACATCATTGATCAATGTAAATTCATCAGACAACGAGTTCAATGCCTCTACCAACTTTTGCTCACCAATAGTTCCTAAAACGAAAGTGTGATTTTCATTTAACACCCTTCGAATACCTTTCACTGAAGAAATTTCCTTTTTTGAACTTTTCGCCAACGCCCGGTCAAACGAATTTTCTAAATCGTTCTTTCTGTTTTTGTCTCGAAGGATTTTTCTGTCTATTCGATATATCTTCCAACTAAGCTTAATTTTCAAAAACAACCACTTTATTGTTCCCATTTTGCTTGCAGAGCGCTCTTTGAGGATATTCAAAGAGTTTCTTTCCAATTCATTTTGGGGAAGTCGAATTTTCAACTCAGACAATTCAAATTCTAAATGATATCTGTGTCTCCTTAAAATCTTGTTTTCTTGTCCAAATTCATCTTTCCAAAAATCCTCCAAGGATTCAACATCCTCAAATTGGGGCAAAAATCTCCTTCCCAACCGTTGGTTGATGTAGTTTAATGAGCCAACATTATCAATGATTACCATATAAAACCAGGCTAAAATATAATAAAATCTAAACTAATCATTCCCGCACGGTAACAAATATTCGAAAACCTATGTGGAAAGTATAAACATTCCCGATCAGTAATTATTTTAAATTTTAAAGCTATATTCGCACAAATAATACCGTTCGGTAATATTATGAACAGCGAGAAATTAGGACAAATCATAAAACATAAGAGAAAGTCCCTCAAATTAACTCAATCCGAAGTTGCTATGTCTTGCGGTGTGGGACTTCGATTTTTATCCGACTTGGAAAATGGCAAACCAACATGCCAAATGGGCAAAGTACTTTTGGTGATTGAATCTCTAGGCTTAATGATTGTGATTGATGAAAAATAAACTTAACGTATACTTTTTTGACCAATTGGCTGGTGAATTGTCCCAAGATAAATATGGTACATTATCCTTTCGATATAACTCAGATTATATCAATTCAAAGGGAACTCCAATATCGTATTCAATGCCCTTAACAAAAGAAGAATACTATGGAAATGAAGCACATGCTTACTTTACTGGTTTACTTCCCGAGGAAGAAATGTTAATTTCTGCGGCCAAAGCAATCGGAACTTCTAGTTTGAATTATTTTAAGTTGCTCAGTGAATTAGGCCAAGAACCTATTGGTGCCATTAGGATGGGCAAATCACCCCATGAAATCACCCATCAGTACGACAAAATTTCAATCGAAGAGTTGGATGAAATGATCATGAATAATGACTCACTAATGAGTACTTTGTACCAAGAAAGAGAATTGAGATTGTCATTAGCTGGAGCACAATCTAAAACGGGCTTATTCTACAAAAACAATGAGTATTTTGTCCCTCAAAATGGGTCTCCGAGCAATGTAATTGTGAAACCCACAAACAAAAGATACAATGACCTTGTATTCAATGAATATGCAAGTATGAAAATTGCGGCTGCATTGGGAATTGATACACCCGTGGTTCAATTGAAAAAGACTCAAAAACAATCGCTTTTCATGATTCATCGATACGACAGGATTTTGACTGACCAAAGTATTCAACGATTGCACCAAGAAGATTTCTGCCAGGCCCTGGGCATACAAAATCAAAACAAATATGAAGCAGATGGCGGGCCTTCATTTAAACAATGTATCAATTTATTGAGAGCGGGAACCACCGTTCCTTCTTTAGAAATAAATAAATTCATTAGACTATTTCTGTTCAATACTATCATTGGAAACAAAGATGCTCATGGAAAAAATTACTCCATCCTATACATAAACAATAAGCAAATTTTGGCGCCGGCTTACGATGTTTTAAGTACTACTTTCTATCCTGAATTAACGAGTAAAATGTCAATGTCCATCAACGGCAAATTTGAACTTGATGAGATCACGGAGTCTGATTTGCATTCAATGGCGAATGAGGCCAACATCAGTGGTAATCTGTTAATCAAAGAATATCATCAATTAAAAGCCCTTATTCTTCCAAAAGCGGAGGAAGTATTGATGGAAAATGTCTTCCCTAATTCATTTAGTAGTTCTTTTTTCCATCATTTAAAAAACACCCATTCAGAACTATTTTAGAAAAAGCTAAAAACCATCCACTAAAAAGTGAAAAACATATCGTAGTAAATTCGGTTGAACAAAGCCTCTTCCGAGTCAAGTTTGTAGAGTTCCTTCAAGGAATTGATCATTTCTTCATCGGTTTTGCAGTTTCTCACAAAATTTCGATAGGTTTCGCGGGGAAAGTCTTTCCTAATTTTGTCTAACATATAGGCTGACAATACGTAGGTGCCGCGTATCGAGTTGAAGTACGATGATGTTTTCCAGAGCGACATTGCGTCAGAAAACGTATGAATGTCCTTCGATTTAATGAAAGCTAAAACACCTGGAAGGTTTTCTTTGTAAGATGTTGCACCGATTCCGCCGTACAGACTGGCGAGGCCCTCACCCACGAAATAGTTGCACTTAAACGGAATGGCAAAGTGAAGAAGTTCATGCACGTGGACCGGCTTAGGAATCCCCGATAAAACGACTTTGTTGAAAGGATCGCCCATCCCACCAAATTGAGCTTTGGGATTGAAAAAATTGACGTATTCAAGTCCTCCAACATAGGCATAAGCATCTTTCAGGGTAGGTCCCGAATATAAAATCAGCGGAATTTTTATGAATGAATCAGCGCTCAAACCCAATTCTTTTACAGCACTTAACATTTGATTGTATGACTTAGCCAGTTCTTTTTTCTCGACTTTTTGGGATGAAAACACGGTGAGATTTTTATACCGATGAGGAATCAGATTGAAACTATTCAAAGACTCAAATCGCATCAATTTGCTCTGTTTACTATTGTAAAGCACCGCCAATTGCATCCACCCCATATCTAACTGATAAAGGTTTACGGTATCGTTGAGGTTCTGATTGTAAATCAATCTAAAACCAAACATGTTGCTGAATGGGATATCAAATCCGGATATGAAATTCAACAACGTAATTGGATTGGTTTTGGAAACGCCCGGATGGTGATCTGCAAATAATGGTGAAACATCGTTTCTGCCATAATCAGACATGCACTTGAACCACAGCGAATCGAAGGTCTGTAAATCTTTCGTAATCACCGAGGAGTCGCTCACGGAGATTATTTTCAACCCAAAACTTTGCGAGAAGGTTTCGCCAGTAACGAAGTTGATGATTATAAAAGCGATGATTGAAAGCGATTTAAATGGGCGCATGATCAAAAGTAACATTTAAGAATAAACAAACCTAACGCCCTCTCCCACCAACCAAATAATCATATCCGTGCCGCGTCCACAACTGAATATTCTCGCATTCTTGAGCACTCAAATTGAGCACATTTTCAAACTCCATAGTGTGCGCATTTATAAGCATAAAACCCAGCGGATTTAAGTCCCAACAAACAAAATCAGGATTGAAATGAAGGCATCCTTCGCAAGAAATGATGTCCATTTCTCTGTAGATGTGGGCAATAATCACTCGCTTTTCTCCACCGTCATTTGGTTCATCTCTTGGGGGGGGCGGCGGCGGTGAAATAGACGTTGTTTTCTCAGAAACTACGTCAAACATGGGGTTGACTTTTTTTCATCACAACCAAAATTACAAAATAAAAATTATATCGGTAAAATTATTATTTCACCTTACCGATATTATCTTTGTGGTATGTACTCTTGGGCACCTTCCAACGGATTGATTGATAATCATCGACAAAGAATTGAAGCTAAAAAGTTTCAACTCGATGAATTGAGGCCGTTGCCCGTCTATATTTTAGATAAATTAGAACAGGAAATGGCGGTCGAATGGACTTATAATTCTAATGCCATCGAGGGAAATACGCTCACCTTGAATGAAACCAAGGTGGTTTTGGAACAAGGCATCACCATTGGTGGAAAGACTTTGAAAGAGCATTTTGAAATCATCAATCATCAGAATGCCATAGAATGGCTGCAAGACAGAGTCAGTAAAAAATTAAAATTTCAATCTCAAGACCTGCTAACCTTGCATTCTTGGATCATGAAAGGAATCGATGATCAGCATTCAGGTCGATTTAGAACGGGTCGCGTTCAAATAACCGGTGCCAATTTTATCCCTCCCAATCCGCTCAAAGTGCCCGAATTGATCGACGAACTCGTACATTGGGTGAATGAAAATCCCCAGAAACTCGACCCCATAGCATTGGCCGCTGCATTTCACCACAGATTGGTGTGGATTCACCCATTTTTTGATGGCAACGGCAGAACAGGAAGACTAGCGATGAACCTCCTTTTGATGCAATTTGGTTTTCCACCGCTAGTGATTCTGAAAGTGGATAGGCTGAAGTATTACCGCGCCCTGAATTCCGCCAATCTTGGAGAATGGGAGAAACTATTTTTACTATTTTTCCAAGGCATGGAAAAAAGCTTGGATCGATTCATTAATGCCGTAAAACCAACATCCAATGATGATTATCTTCCGCTGTCACAGATTGCTGAAGACCCGCAAATTGGATACGGACAAGAATACTTAAGCCTACTCGCAAGACGCGGTAAAATTGAAGCATTTAAGGAGGGACGAGTTTGGTATAGCACCAAATCAGCCATTAAAAAATATTCAAAGCAGTAATTCTTATTCAGCCAATACATACCTAACACTCAATCCAAATCGCCCAGGTACAAATCGGCCACTAACCGTGTTCCCAAGGAAAATACTTGGACGCCAATCTGCAGAAATAAACAAGGGCAAGTCGGGCAATTGAGTTTCCAAGCCAGTCATAAATTTTATAAAAGGCACAACCCCAGCTGCAGTAAATCCAGATGACAACCCCACACCATTGTACCACTTCATTTTATCACCTTTTTTTATTTCCTTATGATATTGGTAAAAAACATTGGTGGTAACCACACCTGTGCCAAACAAGAGTTCTACATTGTATGCAGTATTTGCGGTAAAATAATGTTTGTATGAAGGTCCAACAATGGAACCTCCACCCCCTGTTTCAATTCCCAACCCGACACTCGTTTTAAAAGGAGATTTAGGCTTTTTATCTTTTAAACTACTCTCGAAAATTGAGGGCAAATCAATCCTACTCAACTGATTATTGATTGAATAGCCTTGAGCATTCAAAGCACTGATAACCAAAAGAATAAAACCCAATAAAAAATGCTTTTTCATATGAATAATTATAACAAATATAAAAAATACTTGAATCCTATTTTCAATTTAAGGACTTTAAAAATTGAGTGATCAACTCCGGATTTTGACCCAATAAATTTGAAAGAAAATCAACACCAGATGAATTAACATTATGGATATATTTGTCTTCGTTGCCCTGAATCAGGCCGTTTCGGCTGCGGTAAGACAGTCTCACCTGATTGTACAAACCTACCGGGGTGTTGATTTTTTGGTATTCTTTAAAAATCCGCTCGAAACACTCAGCGTGAAACAAATTCTTGCGCACCGCCTTGGCGAAGGCCCGATTGGATGCTTCAATTTCTTCTTCGGTGGCATCAACCCCCATTAATAGGGCTTCCGGCATTTCCGAAATGAACATGTCAGTGTAAAAACCAGTCAGATGGTGGCGCTCAAAAAACGACTTAGCATAGCACCAAATCCCCACCAATTCTTTGTCGCGCAGCAACGACACGTAACTTTCGTCAATGATGGTTTGGTAATAATTCAACAGTCCGTGGTGGAATCCGTGTCCCAATAAAATGATTCGCTCGTGCAATTCGATGAGCTTTTTGATTTTCTGGGGATGAAAATCCGTCCTAAGTTCAGTGAATCCTCTTCCATCGTAAATGGCGGTCAAAAAGTCGGTTGTGGGATCTTGTGGATGAATGACTAAAGTTTGTTTTTTCATATTTACCTATTTATTTACTTACCTCACCCCTATAAGGGTGAGTAAATAAATAGGTAATTAAACCCGAGGCGGAGACATTCGCATCCGATTGACGCTTGTCCCCACCCCAGATCTTGAAAATACCTTCCGAAAATTCGGGGAGTTTTCGTGGGAAGGTGAGTTATTCAAAGTGAGCCACCAATTTTTCAACTCACTCAATCAGCGGCCTTAAAGTAATAATCCTGCCATCTTCAATTTGGATGCCCCCGTTAGGGTCTGTGGCAAACCGCAGATTCCGTTCACGGCCCTTCTTCCACAAGGTGAATAAATAAACTCCCTGCGCGTGAACGCCCACAATTCCCGTTTTGAGTGCAGCTTCAAACCTCTGATTCAATGCCGCATCATCCAATTCTGACAGCGTATTCCAAAAATTTGCATAAAGCAACTCGTCGCCTTCCCTTTTGATGTACAAAAACGACCTCATTCTGCTGCCCTCCCGTTGTTAAGATGCTTTAGTTTCTGGATGCGCTTTGAATCCAGTTGTTCCCAGGGGAAATTTTCATTACCAAAATGCCCGTAACTCGCGGTTGGGAAATAAATGGGTCGTTTCAAGCCCAATTCTTCGATGATACTGTTGGGTGTCACCGGAAAAACATCCCTCACGCACTGCTCAATCAGCCTCAAATCAACCTGATGAGTCCCAAAAGAATCGATGTACACCGAAGTAGGTTCGCTCACGCCAATGGCATACGACAGTTGCACCGTGCATTTGGACAACAATCCCGACGCCACCAAATGCTTCGCAATGTACCTTGCGGCATAGGCTGCACTGCGATCTACTTTGCTCGGATCCTTCCCCGAAAAGGCTCCTCCTCCGTGAGGACAGCTTCCGCCATAGGTGTCCACCACAATTTTCCTTCCGGTAAGACCGGTATCGGAATGGGGTCCCCCGAGGACAAAAATCCCCGATGGATTGATCAAATATTCAGGTTGCTTTACTTGAAGCCACGGTTCGAGAAGAGGTTCCAGTACCAACTCAATGATGGCTCTCCTGATGTCCGCCTGCGCAACAGATTCATCGTGCTGCGCAGACACCACCACTGTATCCACGCTGATGGGTTTGTCGGCTTCGTAGGATATGGTTACTTGGGATTTTGCATCGGGCCGCAACCACGGAAGTGCCCCGCTGGTGCGCAATTCGTGCAATTTTCGAACTATCTGATGCGACAGCGATATAGCCAGAGGCATTAACTCAGGGGTCTCGCTACAAGCATGTCCGAACATTATGCCTTGATCTCCGGCACCGCCGTGCACCACACTTTGATAAATTTGAGGACTTTGCTGATGGATGACTTGCTCAATGGCGGCCGTTTTCCAATCAAAACCGACCTTTAAATCATTGTAACCGATCTGATCTAGCACTTTCTCAGCTATTTTGACGGCATTGACTTTAGCGGAGGATGTTACTTCGCCGGCTATGAGCAGTTTCTGGGTAGTAATGAGGCATTCGATGGCCACCTTTGATTGGGGATCTTGAGCCAGGTAAGCATCAAGAATGGCATCTGAAATTTGATCTGCGATTTTGTCGGGGTGACCGGCCGATACCGACTCACTGGTGAATTGATGGATGTGTTTTTTCATGTATTTGTTTGAAAATGTGTTTTGAGAAAAAAACACGAGACCCGGTCAAGGAGCGAACAAACAAACCAAAACCAACCAACAAACTATTGGCAATTAAAACACGGTCGAACAAGAACTTAAATTTCATTTCCCTTTGTTTTTGACGATTTGTCCGCATCATTTTACCACCGTAGCAGGGTTAGTGCTCGGTTGGTGACCCATGTAGGTCTCGTGATACTGCTGCAAATATAATAATATTCTAGGTATTTGATTAACTTTACAATTCATTAATGCGATCAGAACAATTAATAGCACTGCGAAGCGAAATTCCCTTAGATGATGAGCGCTGCTCACTAGAATTGGAGCACTTTCAAAACGTATGCCTACGTCCCATATTGAAATTTCAAAATGATGCCCTCATCCTATATTTCAAGTCTCAAATAAACGTATTTAAGATTCCTAAGTTGAAAAATGACCTTGACAGTTTCATACGGTTGCAACTTCAAAAAGAAATCACCCTTCGCAATGCACTGATTGGAATGGTATTGGGTCTTATGAGCGAGGAAGAACTAGCCTTTTACTTATTGCACAAAAACGAGCTCTCTAGGAGAATTGTCAGCATGTTGATACAACGACTTTCGACCGGCATCAAGTTGTGATCAAGCTTCTTTTTCGAGGTAAAAACGGGCGAAAAGCTCTTCGCTGTACCAATTGTGTTTCCGGGTCAACTGAATTACATTTTTGTGGGCTTCGTGCTGATATGCGTAGCGTTTCACGGCATCCATATTGGCCCAAATACTGATGGTGGCTTGCTGAATCAAGGGCAATTCACCCACTCCAATAGCAAATTCCAACTCATCGAATTTGTACAAATCATCAGCTGTATTTCCTACCTTTTGCCAAAAATGCCACAATTTAAATAATCGAATCCGCGCCCTAGTCAATACCACGATTTTTGATCCCTCGGGAAAAGAACCCACCGACTCAAATGGATTAACTCCTGACCATTTTCCGTGCGACATCACGTTCTTCAAATGCAAAATTCGGGTATTGGAACATTTGGCCTTGTATCCCTTCAAATAGGAATTGCCGTTCAGAAAATTCTCAGCGTATGTGCTATTTTCCCAAACCATCAACCAAGCGTAATTGCTAAAGCTGGGCCAAGCGCCGAAACCGCCTCCACTCCCCGACCCCATAGACTTGAAAAAAGTGAGTCCTGGAATGCGTTTCATGAAAAATCCTGCGAGCGGCACTTGCGCGAACCCCCAAATTTTATTGATGTTGCCTTTCAATTCAAAGAAGAGAACTGTGGTTACTTGCATGATGTTATTTTTTTTGAACTACCACCGTTTGAATCCCCAGCGGAAGAACTTTTTCTAAGGCAAACAATGGAAAAGTGAGCCCCTTTAGGAGAGCCAAATTCAAGAAGTGACCTTCAAAATTTGTGTTCCAGAGGTAATTTTTCTTCTCTGCTCTTCCGAGCCACCACAAAATAAAGGGATCTAGGGAACCGTATTTGTGATGATCTAAAATGGTCCAATGTGACGCAGAAAAAAGCGTGCTCCATGATTTAAAACTGAACAAATTGATGTGTCGTGGAGTATGCCAACCTTGCCAGTGATTTTTCTGGATTCTGGCCAAAAGCCCTTGATACATGGGCACCTCAATAATCACCAGTCCGCCGGGTTTCAACAATTCTAAGCATTTTTCTACGGTTTTTTGGGGATGATAATCGTGCTCCAAATAGTGCCAAGCGGTAATGACATCGTATTGCTCTGTTGGCTGGTGTTGAGTCCAATCGCCTTCGGTCAAATTCAGTTTCGAATACTTCGCATCACCCCAATGAGCCTGTTTGAAATCAACTCCAAAGCAATCAGAATCAACGCGTTGATCAAAGTGATAGAGAAAATCGGGCTTCCCACAGCCTACATCGAGGATTTTTATTTTCTGGGGATGCTTTTTCGGGGACAGGAATTTAGATACCAAATCAACCCTTTTGATATTGAGCGCGTCATCCTGTCGTTGAACGATTTTAGCGTATTTCCCCCAAGCCTTTTCCCCTCTGTAAGGAAGGTAATAATCGGGATAAAAATCGCCTAGCGCACTTTCATCTAGTGGATTTTCTAAAAAAACGGTCTCGCAATCATCACATTTCAGAAAGCGGTATTCCTTGCTTTTATCACCATCTACCATCAAAGGTCCGGTATTAATGTAAAAGCTATTGTTGGGCGAATTGCAGACAGAGCAGTTCAATGTTTTATGGATTTAAAAAAGTGGCCAATGGCTTCCCTTTGAATGCTTGAATGAGAGAAAGTAGAGCCAGTATTCCATAAAGAACAGATACCAGCATAGTAAGTTTGGTGTTTCGTAAAACATAAAACGAAAGCACTGGCAACACTTGTAGGGCATGCATTCCTATGAAATGAGCTACACGTAAATCGCCAACCGTTTTACTCCAACCTAAAATAAACAAATTGGAATTATCATTCAATGCTCCCACACTGTGATTGAGTCGAGAGCCCATGGCAAATCCCTGGAAAGAAAAAATCACAAAAACGACAATACCCAATCGTATGGCCCATAGGTAATGCACTGGCAACTCTGGGAAGGTCCCCTTGAAGAAAAGAAATCCAACATAAGCGGTATAAATGGTAACCAGCGAAGCGGCAAGCGCCATGAAGCTGTACATCATTGAATAAAACGGGGTACTCATGTTGTAGTGGGAAAGCTGTCCGCGAGAAGCTTGCAGTGCAATGTATACTATTTCAAATCCGAGTAAAACAATGACCGAAGCATTGAACATTTTAATGTTGAAATCGGGCAAATAATGGCAGTACCAAGCCATTGCCCACGCAAAAGTAACAGTAGATGCCGCGAATTTAAAAGGTTTGAACCAAGCGTTCACGCCGTACACTTGGGTTGTGGTGGTTTTAGCAAGAACCAAAAACACCAATGCGCTAATCAAGCAGACCCAACCGAAATAAAATAGCGGTTCATTACGGTCTTTGAGCTGATTCAAGAAGTCAATCATAAAGTAATTGCGAAATTAGTGTAATCCATCCAGCAAACACCGATACATCTATTTAATGTTTAATTGCCGTATATTCACGAAGTCAATGAATTAAATCTGCCACATGAAACTCAAACTGCATTTACATAGTAATAAATCACTTTTTTTAGTGCTTCTAACGCTTGGACTGTTCACATCGGGCAAAGCCCAAAAACCAGCCTTCCCCAAAATTGAAACCTATTTTCCGAAGTTGGTAAACTGGGAAGCGTCCCTCAAAAAAGCCAAAGAAGCCAATAAATTGCTGTTCGTAGATTGCTATACCGACTGGTGCTATTGGTGCATTGTGATGGATAAAAAGAACTTCCGCGATACTTCTGTTAGCAATAAAATGCAGTCGTTCATGGACTGTTATTCCCTTGAAATGGAGCAAGATTCACTCGGAAGACTTCTCAGATACCATTACGGCGTTGCGTCATTTCCTACCTTCTTAGTATTCAACGGAGATGGAAACCTGTTATTCACCTATCGGGGCTACACTGAAAAGGAATATTGGATGAAGGAAATGGATTCTGCATATAACATCATTCAAACTCAAGGATCGAAAGGAAAATATTCACGTCCGGGCTTCCCCAAAATGAGTCCTAACAATATTCCTGATTGGTTTATGCCTTTCATTAATAGCAAAGATTTCACCATGTATAAGGATACTAGCACTAGTGGCTTTTCAGCACAATACAACAAAATCACAGATGTATTTGAGTTGTTTTCCGTGGGACGCTTAAGCCAGTATTACTTCACCAAAGAACATACTCAGCGATGGATGGCCAACTTAAAACTGTTTGATTCCCTTTATGGAAATGACCTTACCCGTTTTCATACAGAGCAGTTGTGGAGCACTCAGGTATATAAAGCCATCAACACAAACAACGAAAATCAATTCAAGGAGAGCCTAGAAGAGTTGTTGAAATGGACGGAATACCCAGATTATGCAAAATATTCAAATTGGATGCATTGGTATCAAACTCAGAAAAACTGGAATGCTTTGGTTAATCTATTCGACCAACATTGTAAAACGGCTAAAGAACCAGTATTAGCCCGAGAATACAATCAAACCGCATGGACCTTATGCAAAGAAACAGATGACGTGGCTCTTTTGAAAAAAGCATTGAAATACTCTAAGAAAAGCATCGAACTGTCACCAGAATTCAAACACTTTGATACTAAAGCACACTTAGAGTTTAAATTGAAAGATTATAAATCGGCTGAAGCCAGTGCTGAAAAATCCATTGAACTTGGCATTGCAGCAAAAGAAGACATCAAGAAAACACAGGAATTTCTTGCTGAAATCAGAGCGGTGGGAACCAAAACAAAAAAGTAGATTTACAATTTAGCCATCCTTACCTTCACAATCACCGCAGACAACACGGTTAATACTCCAATAAGGTAGATCGCCCAATCTATGCCAAAATAGTCTGCTGTAACTCCGGAAATTATGGCTCCAAATGCATAGCCCAAATCGCGCCACAACCTAAATGTACCTATACTTTCTGCACGTTGGAGCGGATGTGATACCTGCGCTATAGTTGATAAAAATGTGGGATAAACCAACGCCG
>JACCDY010981818.1_pt1 | contig 21160 bp, 18 predicted proteins | sample 7446391 | NCBI WGS metagenome assembly JACCDY01 (sample SAMN15323451, study PRJNA562643) | freshwater metagenome | isolation source: river surface water | place: USA:Blue River Watershed | collected 2017-08-18 | reverse complement strand
CGTCAGCCACATCACCAGCGGGGCGATTTTCCGAAGAGTGCGCAAAGGCGGTCACATCGGTGAAGCGCTCTCCCCTGCCGCTGTCAAAGATATCGTTAAAAAGCGATGCTTGTTGGCGGGTATTGACGGCAACTATGCCGCCCACTCCCTGCGCTCAGGGTTCGTGACAGAAGCAGGCTTGCAAAACGTCCCCCTCGCTCAGACCATGGCCATGACAGGGCACCACAGCGTCTCCACCGTGCTGGGCTATTTCCGCATTCCACAAACGGCAGAGGTGGCAGACCTTATGAGAGATGTGCGGACCAATACTTGAAGCTCAGCTGGGCTATCTGACCTTGGCAAAAAGTTTGTCAAGAGAAACGCCAATTTATTTCCCTGCCCCCAAATCCGGTAGTCTGGCTCAAGTAATTTGCTAAGTACTTGGTATTGACATTACATCTCAGCAGTTGTGAAAACGCAGCACAGACTTCTTTCAATCACGGCCGCTTTACGGGCTGTGCGGAACGTCACTGTCGTTGCTCTTATGCATCACAGAAGATGCTTTGCATAAAAATCAGATCAATGATGTATTCAGGTTGGGAAGTAATTTTCGAAAAACTTACCTCAGATGAACCAAAATATGGCCAAGGGTAAACACTGATCACTGTTACTTTTATCAATGTTTAATAGCCACAGCAACATTGATCGAGGAGCAGATGATCGAATCACTGGCTCAAAGATGTATCAAGTTCTGGCAAGCGGCTTTAAGCACCTAGCCTCATTTTTCCAACAAACTCCAACTTAAAAATGCTTCAAAAACTCTTTTTACTGCGAGAAAACAGCACAACTGTACAAACAGAGATAGTTGCAGGGCTGACGACATTCCTTGCAATGGTGTACATCGTTTTCGTCAACCCCAACATCCTGAGTACCACCGGCATGGATAAGGGGGCTGTGATTGTTGCTACATGTTTGGCTGCAGCATTTGGCTGTTTTGTGATGGCCTTCTGGGCTAATTGGCCAGTTGGCATGGCGCCCGGCATGGGGCTCAACGCATTTTTCGCATTCACAGTCGTCCAAGGAATGGGTTGGACTTGGCAAGCGGCCTTAGGAGCCGTTTTCATCTCTGGCTGTATTTTCGTTTTACTGACGGTTACAGGTGTTCGAAGGTGGATTGTCGATGCAATCCCTGAGTCATTACAGGTGGCAATCCCTGCAGGTATCGGTTTATTCCTCGGACTCATTGCACTCAAGAGTGCTGGAGTGGTCGTCAAAAGTGATGCAACATTTGTGATGATGGGCAATCTTCACGACAAATCAGTGGTGTTTGCCGTGATTGGGTTTTTCACCATCGTTTCATTGGACCACTTCAAGGTACGGGGTTCGATTTTGATAGGGATTTTGACGGTAACTGTTTTGGGCCTGTGCTTTGATGCAAACGTGCAGATGCCAAAAAATCTGGTGTCATTGCCTCCAAGCATTGCTCCCATATTCATGCAACTAGATGTAGCACAGGCGTGGAGTAAGGGGATTTTTAATGTTGTCCTCGTGTTTGTCTTGGTCGAAGTGTTTGATGCAACAGGCGTACTCTCCGGCGTCGCGAGACGTGCGGGTCTTCTCAATAGACCCGATGGCATCAATAAAGCTTTGAGTGCAGACAGCGTCGCTATTTTAGGAGGATCAGTGCTAGGGACCAGTAGCACGACAGCATACATAGAAAGTCTTGCAGGCATACAAGCTGGTGGCCGAACAGGGTTGACAGCATTAACCATAGGTATTTTATTTTTGGCTGCGCTTTTCTTTGCGCCGTTGATAACAATCGTTCCCATGTATGCAACGGCGCCTGCGTTGGTATATGTGGCCGCACTGATGCTATCGGAGTTATCTCATGTGAAATGGGATAAGCTGACAGAGGCGGTTCCTGCAGCGTTGACAGTATTTGCAATGCCCTTCACTTTCTCTATTGCAAATGGTCTTGCGTTTGGATTTATTTCTTATACGACGTTGAAGTTGCTCACAGGGCAGTGGAGAGATGTTCATCCTGCGGCATGGGTGATCGCAATCCTATTTACAGCACGATTCATATTCCTAGATGGACATTGAAGCTAGAAAAATGGCAATGAGACTTGGTAAAGCTCATCCCAGCTGACAAGTTGAAATCTGTAACGGTGGCTCTTAACTGATCTGATCGGCTTAGTATGTTGGCAGTTGTTGTAGATATCAATCTGCCAGCAGACCCAGTGCATTGATTTTTGCTTGAGGCCCAACAGTTAGGAGCGTCTAAGGATGAGGCCTTGTCAGCCGAGATTTTGAGAAGGGGACAGTTGGTGAGCACTGATCTTCACCTGTTCACGCAACCATTTGCCAGCGGCTGAACCGTGGCTACGTTCGTGCCAAAGTTGGTAGTAAACCATCTTTGGAAATAGTACCGGACAGGGCAACAAGATCAAATCGCCGTGAGATTCCGGGTCTTGCAAAAATCGCTGGCAGTATTGGCGCCCCGTGGTCAGCACTAGCAGACTCGTCGACACCATGCGCGGCATTAAGCCGAAGTAGGCGCATCGCGCCGTGATGCGTCGCGACAAATTCAATCTGTCGAGATGTTCATCAATTGCTCCTCGCCAGCCATGGTAAGCGGGTGTCGGTGCAATGTGCTCAGAGGCCAGCCAAGACTCCTGCGTCCAACCTCGCCGCACCGCAGGGTGCTTGCTGCTAACCAGACACATCACATCGTCTTCAAATAACTGAGCACGGTGCAGTTCTTCGCTAGGGTGCGCCCAGTTACCTACCACCACATCGATCAGGCCCTGGCCTAGATCGGCCGCATATTCAGCTTGGGCGGACAGTGCATGCACCTCGACATGGCAGTCTGGTGCCTGCGACTTGATGCGTGCCATCACGGTGGGCAAGAACAAGGGATCCAGCGTATCGCTGGCAGCAATTCGAAATGTCTCACAAGCATTGGCCGGCTCAAACGTCCGTGTTGGCGCAAAGAGGCTTTCGGCTGAATGCAGGATTCGTGTAATGGGCTCCATCATCTGCAAACCTACATCGGTGGGCACCATGCCGCCTCCCACTCGCACCAAGATCGGGTCTCCAGTCAGCTCACGCAGACGCTTGAGCGCCAAAGATATGGCTGGTTGCTGCTGCCCCAGACGCATGGCGGCTTTGGAGACACTGCGTTCAGTCAACAAAGTGTGAAGTGTTCGGATTAACTGCATGTCAATCCTGTCGAGAAAATGCGGTTGCTTCATATTCATTTCCGGATAAGCGTTATAGCAACCCAACTATGTTCGAGCGCTTTCGTTGCCATAGGATAAAGATGTTAATAAATTCACAACAGCAATGTCAAAAACGCACACATCCGCCTTGAATTTTGTGTCACTGCAGCCAAGCCCTTTGCGATTTTGGCATCGCGGAGAGGTAAAAAGTTTGGGCAACGTTCCACCAGACCGAACATTGCTTGACTTGTTACGCGAAGACCTGCGTATGACGGCCACTAAGGAAGGATGCGGCACGGGGGACTGTGGCGCCTGCACTGTAGTTGTGGCTGAGCCTATAGATGGTCGTCTACAGTTTCAAGCCATCAACAGTTGCATCCGTCCTGCGCACGCTCTTGATGGCAAGGCTCTATGGACGGCCGCTGATTTGGCGCAAAGTGATGGCGCGCTACACCCTGCGCAGCAAGCCATGCTGGAGTGTCACGGCTCTCAATGTGGATTCTGCACTCCCGGCTTTGTGATGAGCCTTTTCGCGCTCTACCAACGCACTGTAGCGCAGGGGCAGCGTGTAGATCCCCACTCCATCCACCAGGCATTGTCAGGAAACCTGTGTCGATGCACCGGATACCGCCCCATCGTGCAAGCAGCTTCTCAGATGCAAGACCAACCCGTTCACGAGTTGAATGGATCGCAGATAGTTGCCGTATTGAAAAAGCTCAAGAGTTCAACGAACAGTCAAATGAACTACCAGCATCCTGCAACACTTAACGCTTTACTGCAGGCACGTTTCCGAAACCCCCAGGCTCAATTGATTGCCGGTGCAACAGACGTAGGACTGTGTCTGACCAAAGGCGTTCGACGACTTGAGCAAGTTATAGATCTGACAGGTGTGACTGAGTTGCGCAAAGTCGAACATTACCCTCACTATCTTGCGATCGGCGCAGCGGTGAACCTGCAAGATGCATTTGAAGCGCTTGCGTCGGAACGCCCTGCTATTGGGCCTTTTGGTGAGCGCTTCGCGGGTTGGCCCATACGTCAGTCGGGCACATTGGGTGGCAACGTGGCCAATGGATCGCCGATTGGCGACAGCATGCCATTGCTCATTGCATTAGGGGCACAAGTGGTTTTGATGGCTTGGCGTAATGGTCAGGCCTCTCATCGTCATGTTCCGCTTGATAAGTATTACACCGGATATCGTCAAACTCTTCTAGCACCGGATGAGGTGTTGGCTTGGATTGTGGTGCCCAAACCAACACCAAATGAATGGTTGGGGGTTTATAAAATTTCCAAACGACAAGAGGATGACATTTCAGCGGTGTGTCTGGCTGTCCAGATGCACATCGCCGATGGACGCATCACCTCAGTGCGCATAGGCGCAGGGGGTGTGGCTGCCACGCCAGTGCGGGCCGTGATGACCGAGGCCAGTTTACTGGGGCGAGTTTGGAGCAAAGTCACCTTAGAGAAAGCACAAAAAGCCATTCAAAAAGAGTTCTCGCCGTTAAGTGACTTGCGTGCCAGCGCCGACTACCGCCGTCAAGTACTTGGCCAACTGCTGCACCGCGCGTGGCTGGAAAGCAATGGGTGCAGCGGAGTCCGACTGGAGGAGTTGGCATGAACCATACTTCTCACAAAGCGGACATAACACGTCCGCGTTTTCACGAAAGCGCAACTGCACAAGTGCAGGGTCGGGCCAGCTATATCGATGACTTGCCTCTTCTCGAGGGCACACTTCACGCGGCTCCAATGATGAGTCCGGTAGCCAATGCGCAGCTGATAGATCTGGATTTGAGCGCCGTGAGCGTCGCCCCCGGTGTGATTGGGGTGGTCACCGCGCAGGACATACCCGGTGATCCATTCTTAGCTACTTTTGTGCACGACGAGTCTATTTTCGCCGGGCCACAACTCATGCATGTAGGTCAGGTGATAGGGCTTGTGGTGGGCCAAAGCCACTCGCAAGCGAGACAGGCAGCGCGCCTGCATCGCTTGCAAACTCAGAACAACACGCCACTGCTGCACGCCCGTGAGGCACTAGAAGCGGGTAGCTTTGTCCTTCCACAAGTTAATGTGCAACGAGGTCATGCCGCGTCCGCCTTGAGCGCCGCGCTACACCAATTGCATGGAACGCTAGAAATTGGCGGACAAGAGCACTTTTATTTGGAAAGTCAGATCGCCTACGCGATTCCACAAGACAACGGGCACTGGCTGATTCACAGCGGGACTCAGCACCCGGGCGAGGTACAGCACTGGGTGGCTCATGCGTTGCACATACCATTGTCGCAGGTGCGCGTGGTCTGTCGCCGCATGGGCGGCGGATTTGGTGGCAAGGAAACTCAGGCTGGTCACCTGGCAGTCTGGGCTGCACTTGCTGCACAGAAGTTCGGGCGGCCAGTCAAGATGCGGTTGGACCGGTGCGATGACATCCTCATCACCGGCAAACGTCATCCCTTCAGCCATGATTGGCACGTGGGCTTTGATGAGCAAGGTCGTGTTCAGGGCCTCGACTCGGTACAACTGGCCCATTGCGGTCACAGCGCCGACTTGAGCGGGCCAGTGGCCGATCGGGCGATTTTTCACACAGACAACGCCTATTACCTCAGCGACCTGTGCGTGACCTCATATCGCTGCAAGACCCATACTCAAAGTCATACTGCGTTCCGTGGTTTTGGCGGTCCGCAAGGCGTACTCCTGATTGAAACCGTCATGGGCGACATCGCTCGTCACTTGGGAATTGACGCACTGGATGTGCGTTTGACTAATTTGTACGGAGTGGGGGAACGTGACACCACGCCATACGGCATGAAGGTCGAAGACAACATTCTTCGTCCGCTCATGATGCAACTTGCCGAGCAATGCGACTACCGCTCGCGCAGGCAAGCTATTCAGGACTGGAACCAGGCCAACAGCGTGCTCAAAAAAGGCCTTGCGCTGACGCCAGTCAAATTTGGCATCAGTTTTACCGCTACACAATTCAACCAAGCTGGAGCTGTGGTCTCGGTCTACACCGACGGTAGCGTTCGTGTGAATCATGGGGGCACCGAAATGGGCCAAGGCCTGCATACCAAGGTCTGTGGACTGGTTGCGAGCGTCTTTGGCCTGCCTGCCACACAAATACAACCCAGTGCCAGTGACACGGACCAAGTCGCAAACGCCAGTGCCACAGCTGCATCAAGCGGCACCGACCTGAACGGCCGTGCAGCCGTAAATGCTGCGATGCAGGTGCGTCAAAACATCGCCGAATGCATCTCACAGGCTGATGGTTGCAAGCCCGAATGCGTGCGCTTTGAAGGGGGTCAGATCATCACGCCAGTTGGCCAACGCAGCTTCACCGAGGCCGTGCAATATGCCTACGGGCAGCGGGTACAACTATGGAGCGATGGTTTTTACGCCACGCCTAAGATCCACTACGACCGAACAAGCTTAAGTGGGCGGCCATTCTATTATTTTGCATACGGCGCGGCGTGCAGCGAAGTGGCCATTGACACTCTGACAGGTGAATACCGTCTGTTACGAACCGACATTCTCCATGACGTCGGGCATTCGCTGCATCCCGAGATTGACATTGGGCAAATAGAAGGCGGTTTCGCACAAGGTCTGGGTTGGCTCACTACCGAAGAGCTGATCTGGAACGCCAAGGGCGAACTGCTTACCAAGGGTGCGAGCACCTACAAAATTCCGACTGCTGCCGACATGCCCGCGCAATTCAACATCGACCTGTGGCACGAAGCCAATCGCGAAGAAAACGTTGGCGGCAGCAAAGCTGTCGGCGAACCCCCTTTCATGCTGGCCATCAGCGTGATCGAGGCCCTGCGCGATGCCATTGGCGCATCTCGCCCCGGCAACACACCTATCCGTCTAAACACACCTGCCACACCGGAGCGCGTATTGAGCGCTGTGATTGAACGATGAACACCACTGGTTTTTTTGCTAACTTGCGCGGATGGCGCGCTGGCATGCTTTGGTATCCTAATCCGGGAGAACCTATAGCCCGACACGAAACCGACGGCCTGCTGGTCACCTGCCGTGAAGCAGATGGCGTTGTGCGCATCCAGGCGATAGGCGCTTACCGCGACCTTGCGCCGCAGTACCCCGATTTGCCCGTCACCCACTGGCCGGGTCTGTGCATCGCGCCCGGCTTTGTCGATCTGCACATCCACTACCCGCAAACAGATGTGATCGGCTCGCCCGCCGACGGCCTGCTGCCCTGGCTGGAGCACTACACCTTTCCACACGAAAAACAGTTTTCAGAGCCCGCCTACGCCCATGAAGTGACTGCATTTTTCTTGGACGAGCTGATGCGCCATGGCGTGACCACTGCGCTGTGTTTTGCCACCGCCCACCCCGAATCGGTGGATGTGTTCATGGCCGAGGCGCAAAAACGCCGTCTGCGCATGGTCACCGGCAAAGTGCTGCAAGACCGCCACAGCCCCGACGGCTTGCGCGACACAGACACGCAACTCAGCCTGCGTCAGACCGAAGACCTGATCCGCCGCTGGCACGGTGTTGACCGCCTGGGCTACGCCATCACGCCGCGCTTTGCCCCCACCAGCACACCCGCCCAGCTGCACGGCGCGGGCGAGATCGCTCAGCAATTCCACGATGTGTGGATTCAGTCGCACGTGGCCGAAAACCTCGATGAAATCCGCTGGGTGCACGAACTGTTTCCTGATGCACGCAGCTACCTCGATGTGTACGACCGCGCAGGTCTCTTGCGCCAGCGCTCGGTTTACGCCCACTGCATCTACCTCGACGATGCCGACCGCAGCCGCATGGCCGAAGTCGGTGCAACGGCTGCCGTCAGCCCCACCAGCAACTTGTTTTTGAGCAGCGGCTTTTTTGACTACACCGCGTCAGACGCTGCAGGCCTGCGCTACGGCTTGGCCAGCGACGTGGGCGGCGGCACCAGTTTCAGCCCTTTTCACACCATGCACGCGGCCTACACGGTGGCGAGGCAAAGTGTGGGTCGCCCCGGCATCAGCCTTGCGCCCGAGCACCTTTGGTGGCAACACACTGCGGGTGCGGCCGATGCGCTCGACCTGCGCGGCAAAGTGGGCAACCTGCTGCCCGGCTGCGAAGCCGACTTTGTGGTGATCAACCCGAAAGCAACGCCCCTGCTGGCTAGGCGCACTGCTCAAACCGAAACCCTGGCCGAATGGCTGTTTGCCCTGATCGTGCTTGGCGATGAACGGCTGATTGCACACACGGTGATTCAAGGGCAGTCCGTTGGTACACCAAAACATAAGTGAACAGATTCACTGACAGCCCTGCATTTTTATGTATGGGCGAATTAGATCTCATTCTTGCGACTACATGTCAAACAAACAAATATCCATTAACAGACTGCAACAACTCGTCAGAGTAGAGACATTGACTTCACGTCTTTTTAGTTGGCTGAAGAGGCCCTTGAACACAGCAAGCATCGTGCCTTTTGGCACAGGCTTGTTGAGTAATGTCGTTGAGGCATTGCGCAGAATTCTTATTGATCTCAGCGAATGTGTTCGGGTCCTTAAACGCGATGAGCTCCACCACTGCGTGAGTGAATATGGAACTGCTGAATCTTTAGCTGTAGTTCAGACACTCAGCGCCAAACCTGATGAATCGCAACAACAACGCTTTCGCGAAATTGATGCTCGCATTAAACCAGCCTACGAGGCGCACGTCCGAGCAACAGGATTGCATGAAACTCTGTGTTTCTTACATCTAGGGGATGATTCTCGCCGCCAACTGGTTGCAGATATAAGCCATGAATTGCGTACACCTACTTCTGCCATTCGTAGTGAGGTCGAAGTCGTTCTGCGCAGCAATACAAAGAACATCGAAGACTACCGGGATAGTTTTAATCGAATTCTGAAGATTACTGCGCAATTGTCCAGGGTGATTGATGATTTGGTGACCGTAGCCAGCTGTGATACTCAATCATTGGTGGTCAAACCTCAAGAACAACGGGTGTCATCTCTTGTGCAAGAAGCGTTGCAACAAGTCCAAGCACTCGCACTCCAAAGACGTGTATCGATGGTGTGGGACGACTTGACGTCACCAGACATGACACTTCAATGTGACGGTATGCGCTTACGACAAATTTTGGTGTTGCTGATGGATAACGCTATCCGTTATTCATACGAAGAGGCACAGGTTGTTTTGCGCACCACGGTTGTTGCGAATTGTTGGCGTGCTGATGTTATTGACCATGGTCTTGGCATAAGTGCCGATGAGCTTCCTCATGTATTTGAACGACATTTCCGTGGTGAAGAGGCGCGCCGTCACCGAAGCGACGGTTTGGGACTTGGACTGTCCTTGGCTCGTAAGCTGACCGACGCCCACGGTGGCACCCTCGAAGTCACCTCTCAAAGAAGACTTGGTACCACGGTCACTTTGCGTGTACCTTTTCAGAAAGGTAAGACGACATGAATATCCTCATAGTTGAAGACGATCATGCCATGGCCGATGTTTTGCGGCGTGGCCTCGCAGCGGAGGGCCATGTGGTTCACTTGGCACACAACGGCCCCGATGGTTTGGAAATGGCTCACCGTTTGCACAATGAACGCGAAATCACTGAGCTGCCCGCGGTAGTACTGCTTGATGTGATGCTTCCTGGTTTGAGTGGACTGGAAGTTTGCCAGTGCTTGCGATCAGCGCGGGTTGGCCTGCCCATTCTCATGCTCTCCGCATCGGGCGAGATGGAAGACCGGATTGAGGGGTTGCAATTTGGTGCGGATGATTACATGTCCAAGCCTTTTGCGTTCGGAGAGTTGCTTGCGCGAATTAGGGCTTTGGCACGCCGAGTCCACGCTCGTCCCCAAATCAAGGCAGGCGTTTTACAGGTAGACAACCTGACGCTGGATTTGAAATCTATGCACGTTCATCGAGGGGAAGTGCCTCTGTACATGACATCTCGCGAGATGGCTCTATTGGAGTTTTTCATGCGTCAGCCAGGGCATACGTTCAGTCGTGAGCGCATTCTGGCTAATGTGTGGGGCATACATGAGGACGCACTCACCAACGTGGTGGATGTTTATATCTGTCACCTTCGCAAGAAGATTGAAGTAGGACAGGGCCGTAACCTCATTCATACAGTGCGCAGCTTGGGATATCGGATGGAATGATCTTGACCCAAATATGTGCCTGAAGCGCAGATCATTTTTAGCTGAGACTTTTCGACGATCGTCATGGCAGTTAGGCAGTCAAGACTCAATATCTGAATTCTTTTTAACAAGAGAGGCTGAATGATTTTCCCTTCCATTGTCCGCCGCACCATTCTGGCTTGTGCTATCAGCTCAATTTCCGTTTCGGCCATGTCACTCAATCCGATAGTCATCAACACCAATATCACTGAATCTGAAGTGAAGGCGTATCCCGAACTTTGGGGTGAAGAACAGCTCCCACATGAATCGAAGAATTGGGATCTGTTCCGGTTTGCAGTAGCTACGCCATATTCAAGTGGGCCGATTGAACATCAAGCATCTGCAAAACAGGTATCAGACCTCCTTCGCAACGTGACGTGTGTAGCTTCAATGCTTGGCGCACAGACCTTAGTCACCGTGTCGACAGTGGGGTTGGAGAGGTTGCTTAGACTGAAAGGGGTTTTTGTAGAGTGGGCTGGACTTCCAATGAAATGTTATTTTGAAGGTATCACATCATTAGTCATTGGAACTGCTTCTCTAGTTAGCCTAGTTTCTGGAGAGGTAACTAAAGATGACTAGACGCGACTACTACTTCATTGATGCAACGGAGGCGGACACTTACATTGTTTCTTGCGAGGAAAGCGAAGACCGTTGGATCGTGAAATTGGAGCGAACAATCTTTCATCCTCGTGGAGGTGGGCAGCTCGCTGATACAGGGTGGTTGAATGATTGCCCGGTGTTAGCTGTTGAATTGCACGGCGAGGCAATTCACCACATTGTGGGACGGCCACTAGGCCTTGGTCCCGTCCGCCAGCGGCTACACGCTGATACCCGCTCGTTACATACCAGACTTCACTCTGCCGGTCACCTAATCGGTCACGCTGGGATCGCGCAAGGGCTCATGCCCAGCAAGGCTCAGCATTGGCCAGGCGAAAGCAGAGTTGTGTTTCAGTGTGAGAACAGTCAATGCATTGATTTGGCTGCTATGGCTAGTGCTATAGAGAAGCTGATTGAACAGGACTTGGTCAGAAGCTGCGAAATCCGTAATGGGCAACGCATGATTGGCTTCGGTGAGTTATCGGCTTTCCCATGCGGTGGCACCCATGTACGTAGCCTCGCTGAAATCGGTGCAATTCGCCTACTTGACGTAAAACGAAGGCAAAACCAACTCTCCGTCAGCTACGAACTTTGCGCAACCAACAGCTCTACCCTTATCTGACATGCTACTAGAAACGAAAAAACTCGATCAACGCGCCCTGAAACAACTGGCCAGTGGCGAAGTGCTGGCACTCCGAATCAAGGAATATTTGTCGTCTGATTTATGCCTTAAGTTGGCAGATAAGATCATGATGCCTGGTTATGCTCCCTACATCAATGCTCCTAGCATAGGTCGCATTGGTGTGGCGTTTTACGAAGCGGAAAATAAGCCCGAATTGCTAAATACCTACTTTGAGCAAGCCCATGGACATATTGAAAATCTGCGCGAGCGTTGCTTGCCCTATGTCTCTCCGATAGACAGACTGCGGTGTGAATTGGACGAAGCTTGGCCAGCAGGTGCCAATTTGGAAAGTTTGTACGGCCAGAAGATGTTTATCGGGCTATCCCGCGTGGTTGAACCAGATGTTTACTTCCTGGCCCACCACGACATTTTTGCCAAAGACGCACCGCACAACTTTCACGCAAAGAGCCTGCAAGCGCAATTCGCCTGCAATGTTTACCTCAACATGCCCGACGAAGGTGGAGAGCTAGAAATATGGGAAAGGGAAATGCCACCAACCGAGTTCGACGCTCTGCGCGGTGACAGCTACGGCATCCCGCCCGAATTATTGGGCAAGCCATCACTCAGGCTCAAACCACACTGTGGAGAACTGATTTTATTCAACTCGCGCAAGATGCATGCGGTTGCGCCTAGTGTGAACAACTCACGGCTCAGCCTGTCCTGCTTTGTAGGCTATCGAGGCGACCACGCGCCCCTCACTTTCTGGAGCTGAGTATGGCGACATCCTATTTAACCGAGTTCATCGCGTTAGCCACCGTACACTTTCTTGCAGTGGTGGCCCCAGGTCCAGACTTTGCGATTACCGTTAGCCAAAGTGTGCGTCATGGCCGCCGCATAGGCTTGTTCACCGCCCTGGGAATAGGTTGCGGCATTTCGGTACATGTCGCCTATACCTTACTAGGCATTGGCGCACTACTTCATGCCACGCCCAGCCTAGCGATGAGCGCCCGATTGCTGGGCGGTGCCTATTTACTCTACTTCGCATTCAAATTGCTGAAAGCCAAGCCAGCAGCGCCTCTACTGACAGACACGGCTGAGAAAATGTCTACGATATTCAGTCAGCCGTCTGCTTGGAAGGCTTTCACGACTGGTTTTCTGACCAATGCGTCTAACCCAAAGGCCACACTGTTTTTTTTGGCCATATTCACAACATTGGTCAGTAACTCAACACCCTTGTCTATTCAAGTGGTTTACGGGGCTTGGATGTGTTTTGTTAATGCAGCCTGGTTTGCGCTGGTGAGCTTACTTTTTTCTCATACTCGCATCCGCTCAGTTTTTATCCGAATCGGACACTGGTTTGAACGGTTAATGGGCATTGTCTTAATCGGCTTTGCAGTCAATCTCGTGCGCTCGCTTTGAACTGCGAATAGAAATTTTCAGTTTCCGATTTGCTGAATTCTTAGATGGAGATCGGAAAGCACTAAGTCTCAACTCAACCCAAGAGATGTTCGGTTGCAACACTTTCTGAAAACTCAGCACGGTTGAATACACCCCTGCAGCGTGTCATTCAACTCATCATTTGTTCTTGCACAGTCCGGTTAAGCTCATTTTGCAAAACGGGCTTGGCCAGAAAACCACTGAATCCAGCAGACTTGACCAGTTTTCTTGTCTCGGGGAGCACATCTGCGCTGACGGCCACAATAGGAACCAACGCCTTTAACTGATTTGGCAAAGCTCGTATGGCACGCGTACAAGCGAACCCGTCCATTTGAGGCATGTGCAAATCCATTAGTACCAAGTCAGTTCGATGATTGAGGACCATCTCAAGACCTTTTTGCCCGTCATCTGCGAAAAGCACCTCACATCCTAATTTCGCGAGCATCACACCTAAGACTGACCGGTTGACTGGGTGGTCATCCACAACAAGAACGCAAGCCACGGATCTGTGCTCACACTCACCTCGAGCATTCGTTGCCTCTACAAGTTCGTGACCTGTCGTCGCTGATACGCTATTGGTGTCGGCAACGTAGATTGGCGTATTCCATTCAAAAATGAATGTTGAGCCTATACCTAGCTCACTATGCACCAGAATATCCCCGCCCATTCGATGAGCCAATGCGCGAGAAATCTCCAACCCCAATCCTGCCCCACCATGCTTACGCGTGATCGACTCATCACCAGGCCTAAAGCGCTGAAATAGTCGTGCCTTTGTATCGTCAGACATACCCATGCCGGTGTCTTTCACGCACAAAGTCCAGCGTATATTTTGTTCGTCGATTTGAGCGCAATTGAGTGCCAACTCGATTTTGCCCTCAGGTGTGAACTTGATCGCGTTGCTGAGTAGGTTGAGTACCACTTGACGTACTCGAGTCACATCGCCGAGCACAACTCCATGAGCATGAGTGATGCACCCGCTGTCGTTGAAATCAATTGCCAATCCAGACGACGTGTTGGCACTGGGTGCCATCCAATCAATAACATCTTGAATCGTCTGACATACATTCATGGGTGCTGAACGGATTATCAAACTATCAGCATCCAAGGATGACAAATCAAGGATGTCGTTGAGTAAACCCAATAAATGCTGAGCAGATTGGTGGGCTGTATCTAGTAATTCTCTTTGCTCGTTGTTCAAATCTGATTGCGCCAGTACCTGCAGCATTCCCAATAAGCCATTGAATGGCGTTCGCAGCTCGTGACTCATGTTCGCGAGAAACCGACTTTTGGCCTGACTCGCTGATTCCGCTTCTTGCCGTGCTGAGCGCAACTGAAAGTTAAGTTGCTCTAATTCCACTCGTTCAATTCGGGCCTTGCGTTGCGCTTTGATCAGTCCTGCCAAACTAAGAGTCAACAGGGCTAACAAAGAAACCGCTAGCGAAACTATCAGTCGGTCTTGTTTTCGAGCTAGTGCTTGCTGCCTCTCAAGATGCAAAACCACCTTCCGGTTTGTCATGTGGACAAAAGCTTGGACACTTGGCGCCAAGGCCAACATTTCTTGTAATAAGTGAGAAAGCTCAAGCTCGTCGGGATATTGACCCTCAATTAGGTGATCCACATTTGTGGCTAGGGACCTCATGCCTAGCATCAGGTCTTTATAGTCTGGCTCTGTCTGTAAGTCCTGTGTAGTCGGGTTTTCCTCCAACAATTGGATTCGGCTCAGTAAAATTTCGTATCGATTCTTGAGCGCTTGCAAATCACGCCTATTGCCGATGAATATCTCTAACTGATGTTTGAAGCGCAAATACTCCCGATCAAACTGAACCGCCAAATTCAGCGACGAGTCGGCTTGTATTTGGGTTGCTTTGAGTTCAGCATCCGTGCGAATCCAAATTGCCTGCAGCAGTACTGCTAACACCGCGGAGATTGCAAAAAAGATGACGGTCAGGCCATACCAGAATGTACGACTCCCGTAGTTTGTAACAGGGACTTTGGGAGTATCTGACATGGTTCAATCCGTTGATCATTGAATGTCTATCAGGCGCAACTGCCAGATTGCTCGCTCGTAATATTTCGATGACAAAAGTTCAGGCTTGCTATCAAATGGATAAACCAGAAATAGAGGTCCACGACTGCGTATGGGCATGTATGCGCCATTCATCTTGATCGCAATCATGACATCATGCTCGAACGCATCACTCACAGGAAAACGCACAACATAATCGTTAAGAGCAGTCGCCTTGATGATCGTCCCGTTGGCAACCATTGAAGACAAGACATTTCGCAACAAAGGACCATTGAATGCGACAGGCTTGTTTGACCATGGCGTCATCGTAATAAATGAGTGCTGTGGTAATGCCTCTAACATCTTCATGTCCCATCTGAATTCATTTGGGGAGTTGAACGTTCTCAAATTACCCGTGACGGTGAGTAATGTTGGACTGTTCGGTGGTCGTTGGGACTGGGCCATTACATCAAAGTTAGGTACGAAGAAAATACTTGATAGTAAACATAACTTCCAGAACCCGATCTCCTCATATCTGCCCCCTTTATGCTGCGGGGACTTGCAACTCGAACCGAGTAAGAATCCGTACTGGTGACTACTACAAGCCGTAACAGTTCCTTGCAGACTCATCCTGATCGTGGTGATTGAAATGTGTAGCACGCTAAAAATAATTCTTAATGACATTTTTCAAGGAATAAAACCTCACAAGGCTATTGGTTGATGTTAGCTTGGAATTACTGCATTGCTTGTCGCAATTTCATGTTCCGCCATGATCTCCAGACTGCGGCACAGCGCCGAGTGATCAAGCCCCGCCATGCCGTGGGCAGCGCACACCTGCAGCAGTTGCGCCGCGCTGGCGGTGTGAGGTAAGGACAAGCCCATCTCGCGTGCACCTTGCAAGGCCAGGCCCAAGTCCTTTTGGTGCAACGCGATGCGAAAACCGGGGTTGAAGCTACGGTTGACCATGCGCTCACCATGAACTTCCAAGATACGGCTGGCGGCAAAGCCCCCCATCAGCGCCTGACGCACCCTGGCCGGATCGGCGCCGGCCTTGCTGGCAAACAGCAAGGCTTCGGCCACCGCTTCGATGTTCAGCGCCACGATGATCTGGTTGGCCACCTTGGTGGTTTGCCCGTCACCGTGTCCCCCCACATGCGTGATGTTTTTGCCCAGGGTTTCAAAAATCGACCGCGCACGCTCAAAGCTTTCGGGCAAGCCACCCACCATGATGGTCAGGCTTGCGGCCCTGGCCCCGACCTCGCCGCCCGACACAGGTGCATCCAGGTATTCGCAGCCCAGCGCGTGGATGCGCTCGGCCAGTGATTGGGTCGCCATGGGGCTGATGGAGCTCATGTCGATCACCAGTTTGGGCTGCCCATCGGTGCCCCGTGGTGCGCTCTTAAGGCCCAAGGCCACACCGCGCTCACCCAGCAACACCTCTTGCACATTGGGGGTATCGGGCAGCATGGTGATGATCACGTCGGCCCGCTTGGCCACCTCTTCGGCGCTGGTGCACAAGGTGGCTCCCCCTTCCACCAGTTCAGCAGGCACTTTGCTGCGGGTCTGCACAAACATGATGTGCCCGGCTTTGAGCAGATTCAGGGCCATGGGTGCGCCCATGATGCCCAGTCCGATGAAACCGATTTTTTGGCCGCTTTTGTTCATGTGAATTCCTTTTGAGAGGTTGAAGATCAGGCCAGCTGTGGCTGCTCTGCTTCTCGGATTTGGGTGCTCACCGATGCCGCTTTCGGCAGCCACGTTTGCAGCCAGCCCAAACCCGCCTGGGTGCCACCCGGCGCGCCATCACGGGGCTTGTATTCACAACCGACCCAACCGCTGTAACCGATCGTATCCAGCCACTCAAACAGGTGCCGGTAATGGATCTCACCCGTACCCGGCTCATGCCGTCCGGGGTTATCGGCAATTTGCACATGGGCCATGCGGCTCAGCTGCTTTTGCAACGTGGCCGACAACTCGCCCTCCATGCGCTGGGCGTGGTAGATGTCGTATTGCAAATACAGGTTGTCCGAACCCACATCGTCCATCAGCTGCAAAGCCTGCTGCGTGCGATTGACAAAAAATCCCGGGATGTCGAACGTGTTGATCGGCTCGAGCAACAAGCGCACCCCCTGGCGGCCTAACATGGCCGCCGCGTGGCGCAAGTTGCTGACCAGCGTGGCACGGGCTTCCAGCGGGTCCACCCCGGCAGACAAGATGCCCGCCAGGCAATTGATCTGTGGCGTGCCCAGCACCCGGGCATAGTCCAGTGCCTGGTTCAGACCCTCACAAAATTCCACCACACGATCCGGGTGGCAGGCGATACCCCGCTCGCCTGCGGCCCAGTTGCCCGCCGGCAAGTTGTGCAGCACCAGTTTCAGGCCGCTGTCTTTGAGGGCTTTGGCCACTTCTTCGGCGGGGTGATCGTAGGGAAACAAGAACTCGACCGCCTCGAAACCGGCGCGAGCGGCCAGGTCAAAGCGGTCCAGAAAGGGCCGCTCGGTGAACAGCATGGACAAATTGGCAGAAAAACGAGGCACAGCAAAACTCCTGAAATCGGATGGGTTGTCTCACCGCGCACTGCCCCCTGAGCCGATGGCGCGAAATGATGAAATGGAAAACGTCGCGTGGTTTATTCGAGCAGACCTGCCAGCTCCAAGCCCTTCAAGCCTTCGGGATGGCGGCAATCCACCGCTTCGAACTCGTTGATGCGGTCGATCTCAGTGCCCATGGCCACATTGGTCACTTTTTCCAAAATCACTTCCACCACCACCGGCACGCGATGCTGCCGCGCCATGGCCTGGGCTTGCACCAGGGCATCACCAATTTTTTCGGGATCGGTCACACGCAGCGCCTTGCACCCCAGGCCCTGCACCACCGCGTGGTGGTCCACCCCAAAACCCTTCAAGGCCGGGTCGTCCACGTTCTGGTTGTCAAACGCCAGTTGCACGCAGTAATCCATGTCAAACTGCCGCTGCGCCTGTCGGATCAGACCCAGATAACTGTTGTTCACCAGCACATGCACATAGGGCAAGCCAAACTGTGCGCCCACCGCCAGCTCTTCGATCAGGAACTGAAAATCGTAGTCACCCGACAAACCCACCACCGTGCGTGTGGGGTCCGAGGCCACCACGCCCAGAGCCGCCGGAATGGTCCAGCCCAAAGGACCGGCCTGACCGCAGTTGATCCACTGGCGCGGACCAAACACATTCAAGAATTGCGCCCCGGCAATCTGCGACAAACCGATGGTGCTGACGTACACCGCATCGCGGCCAAAGGCCTTATTCATCTCTTCATAAACGCGCATCGGCTTGATCGGCGTTTCGGTGTAATGGGTCTTGCGCAGCATCAGGCGCTTGCGCTCGGCGCAGCGCTCAGCCCACTGCGAATAGTCGCGCAACTTGCCGGCCGCACGCCGCTCGCGGGCCACCTGCACAAACAACTGCAGCGCGGCTTTGGCGTCCGACACGATGCCGTAATCGGGCATGAAAACACGGCCAATCTGCGTGGGCTCGATGTCCACATGCACAAAGCGGCGACCTTGGGTGTAAACGTCGGCTGAGCCGGTGTGTCGATTCGCCCAGCGGTTGCCAATGCCCAACACAAAATCGCTGGCCAGCATGGTGGCGTTGCCATAGCGGTGGCTGGTTTGCAAACCGCACATGCCCGCCATCAACGGGTGATCGTCGGCAATGCAGCCCCAGCCCATCAGGGTGGGAATGACCGGGATGCCCGTGACCTCGGCCAGCTCGACGAGCAAGTCGCTGGCATCGGCATTGATGATGCCGCCACCGGCCACGATCAAGGGCTTCTCAGCCGTCATCAGCATGTCCAGCGCCTTGTGGATCTGGGCCAGGCTGGCCGCAGGTTTGTAGACCGGCAATGGCTCGTAGGTGTCGATGTCGAATTCGATCTCGGCCAGTTGCACATCGATCGGCAAGTCAATCAGCACCGGACCGGGGCGGCCCGAGCGCATCAGGTGAAAGGCCTGCTGAAACGTCCAGGGCACCTGAGCAGGCTCGCGCACCGTCACCGCCCACTTGGTCACCGGCTTGGCAATGCTCTCGATGTCTACCGCCTGAAAGTCTTCCTTGTACAAACGCGCCCGGGGCGCTTGGCCGGTGATGCACAAAATCGGGATGCTGTCGGCCATGGCCGAATACAGGCCCGTGATCATGTCGGTGCCCGCAGGCCCCGAAGTGCCAATGCACACCCCAATCTGGCCGGAACGGGCGCGGGTGTAGCCCTCGGCCATGTGTGAGGCACCTTCTACATGGCGCGCCAGTACATGGGTGATTTGACCGCGCTTGCGCAGCGCGGCGTACATTGGATTGATGGCGGCCCCGGGAACACCAAAGGCTTGGGAGATGCCTTCTTTCTCCATCACACAAAGTGCGGCTTCTACAGCGGTCATGCGGGTCATTTTTTTCCTAGATATCAATGTGAATCAAATCAATTTAGATGCTAGAGTTTCACAAACAGTTTGGGAATCGCATTGCAGATACTTTCATTCGGTACTTTGCGTATTGAATCAATTGGGAATTGACATGGATCGCTTCAAGGAAATCGATGCCTTTGTCCAAGTTATGACTCACGGCAGTTTGGCTGCAGCCGCATTGAGTGTGGGAGTGACACCAGTCATGATGGGGCGTCGACTGAACGCACTTGAACAAAGACTTGGCACTCAGTTGGTCATCCGCAGTACCCGCCGCTTGACGCTGACCGATCAGGGGGCCAGCTATCTTGATGAGTGCCGTCAGCTTTTGGCCCGCTGGGACGAAGCAGAAAAATCAGTGTCCTCACAACACAAGCTCGCCAGTGGTCACTTGATCGTGTCGGCACCTGCGGCATTCGGGCGGTTGCATGTGGCTCCACACGCCAGCACCTTTGTCAAAGCCAATCCGCAGGTCAAAATTTCTTTCAATTTGACGGATCGCGTGGTCGATTTGGTGCGCGAAGGCTATGACCTAGGGCTGCGCATTGGAGGACAAATCGATCCTAACTGTGTGGCAATCCACTTAGCGAGCAACCAACGCGTCGTCTGCGGTACGCCCGCATATTTCAGTAAATGCGGCAAACCCAAAACGCTGGATGACCTGCGCAAGCACAACTGCCTAGCCTTCAATCTGCAAGGCGGCCAGCAGCGCGGTTGGTACTTCCAGAAAGATGGCAAAACCGTGGCCGTGAGGGTTGAGGGGAACCTAGACTGCAATGACGGAGAATTGCTGCATCGTTGGGTCAGCGAGGGGTTGGGTCTGGGTTGGCGTTCAACGTGGGAAATTCAGAAACAACTGCAAAGCGGTGCTCTGATGACCGTTCTTGATCAGTACGCACTGCCTGCATACGACATTCTTGCGGTCTATCCGCAGCAAAAGCACTTACCTGCCAAAGTACGGCACTTTATTGACCATTTGAAGCGGACATATGCCAGTGCCGGATATTGGTTGAAAGATTCCCGCTTATGACTGTCAAGAAGGCTTTATGGACAGTGAATGGATTCGACTCTTTCGCAGTTGAGCTGCATTGATACGTAGTTTTTCACTCATTCTGACTGACTGGTCGTGATCGGCAATACGAGCACGACATGTGCACCTTCAATTTTCAAATGTGCTTGAGCACTAGTCAAGCTATGAAGCAACCATCCATTTTGCAAAATTTCACCAGTTTTATAAGGCCGCGGAGGAAGTCCATTTACACTGATTAGCGCACTTCCTTGGCCGCTCGGATTCACAATAACGCCCATCAGTTTGAAGGGGCTGTTCACTGGCAGTTCTACGTTGGCCTTTGAGGCGGCGGCATGCCCCAGGGCCTTGGCTGTTTGGGTATGGGTGTCTTGCTTGGTCTGGGTAGCTGCGACGGGCACCAGCGCGACGCCTGCCTGCTGTGTAGGCCACATCAACACCCAAAAAACAACACTGGCAGCGGCAAGCGCCCAAATCAAGCCGGTCACCCCGGGTATGGCCAAGTTTCGCAAAGGGTTGCGTTCAGAAATGGAGAGCATCGGCAGATTATGATGGAAGACATGAAACCAGAATTGATAAACAAACCACGCCAGCAACGCGGCTTCACTTTGATCGAGTTGATGGTGGTGTTGGCCATCATTGGCGTGCTGGCTGCGCTGATTGTGCCAAACGTGCTGGGCCGCGCTGACGATGCGCGCATCACCGCAGCCCGCACCGACGTG
>JACCDY010650070.1_pt1 | contig 21162 bp, 20 predicted proteins | sample 7446391 | NCBI WGS metagenome assembly JACCDY01 (sample SAMN15323451, study PRJNA562643) | freshwater metagenome | isolation source: river surface water | place: USA:Blue River Watershed | collected 2017-08-18 | reverse complement strand
GACGGAGGCGGCGTCGACGCGCGACACCTTGATGATGCCGATGACGGCGGAGACGAAGCTGATGCCCAGCACGAGGGCGAACGTCGCCCAGAGGATCTGCGGGAACATCACGAACGGCGGCATGCCCTTCTCGATCATCACGCGGCCGATGGCCTGCGCCATGCCAGCGCCGAGGCCGAAGCCGATGAGGCCGGCGGTGAACGCCTGCACGAAGAGCATGCGCGCGATGACGCCCATGCCCGCCCCCATGGCCTTGATGGCGGCGAAGTATTTCAGGTTCTCGAGCACGAAGGAGTAGAACGTCTGGCCCGAGATCGCGATGCCGACGAACAGGCCGAGCAGCACCGCGGTGCCGAAGGAGAACGGGATGCCGGTGTTGGTCCAGAACCACCAGAAGGTGTTGCGCGCCAGGCTGCGCTCGCCCCAGTTCCAGATGACCGTGTCGGAAGTCCAGGCCTTCAGGCCGGTGTCGCGCTCGATGCGGTCGCAGAGCTCGGCGGGCGCCACGCCCTTCTGCGGCTCGACGAGCATGAAGCTCAGCGTCCGGCGCGCGCCGAGGGTGTAGCCCTTCGCGCGGTCGTAGGTGGTGTAGACGAAAGGTCCGCCGGTGAAGGCGCGCCGGACCTTGCAGATGCCGACGATGCGGGCCTGGATGTCGTTGATCTCGAAGGTGTCGCCGACCTTGAGGGGCGTGCTCCGCGGCTTGCCGTCCGGGCCGACGCCCATGCGCCCCATCAGCGCGGCGCCCCACTCGTCGACGATGACCGTGTCGGGCAGGCGGAGGTCCTCGATGCGCCCCTGGGTGAGGACCGCGGGGGCGCCGGCGAAGGTGTCGGCGTCGATGCCGACGAGCGTGATCAGCTTGAAATTGCCGTCCTGCATGCGCGCCTGGACGAACGAGGTGTGCAGCGGAGCGGCCCAGGAGACGCCGTCGACGGAGCGGACGCGCCCGAGGTCGGTGTCGCGGAGCGGCTTGGCGTCGTTGACCTGCTCGACCATGGGATCGCTGACCCAGACCTGGGCGCGGATGTTGACCATCGGCGTGTAGGTCCAGCTCATGATGCCGAAGAAGACCGAGCTCTGCTGGGCCATCAGCAGGGCGGAGAACGCCAGGCCGCACAGGAGCATCGCGAGCTTGGCGCGATCTCCGAAGAGCATGTTGAGGGCGAGGCGGTACATCGGAGACGGGCGGAAGACAGTGTCGTCCCAACAAGCGGTGCGTCAATGGGAAGTCAAACGGCCCGGACGAAGTCCGGGCCGTCGTGACCGAAACGTGACTCGGCGCTTACTTGGCGGCCGAGGCGGCGGCGGGCAGCTTCACGAAGTTCGTCTTGAACCACTCGGGGCCCCAGGAGGCGTTCACCGCCCAGGCGGCGACGAGGAGGACGAGGGCGATCGAGAAGCAACGGACGACCTTGGCCTTGTCCTCGCTCTTGGCCGAGGCGTGCAGGAGGCCGACCGCGCCGAGGGCGAGGATGGGGTGGAACCAGGAGATCGGCCGGACCGTGTAGAAAAGGGCGACCAGGCCGACGACGAGGTTGATGTCGACGAGCACGGCGACGATGCGCTGGAAGACCGGCTTCGGCCCCTTGGTCAGGGCGATCACGATCGCCGCCAGGACGAGGACGAGGAGGAGGGAGCCGTAATGCTTGTGCGCGGTGAGGAGAGGATTCATCCCGTCACCTTGGACCGCGCCCGGACCGATTCAAGCCTCCGTGCTCCTAATTAACGGTCCTCCGGCAGGACGACGCGGAAAAGCCCGACGGCGAGGGCCGCGCCCGCGAACTGGGCGACGACGTCCAGGGCGACCCGCGGGGCCACTTTGGCGAGCAGCAACGTCTCCGTGACGACGGCCTTGGCGCCGACGCCGTCGTCGCACAGGGCCTCCGCCCAGCCGTGGCCGGCGTGGAGCAGCGAACCGAAGGGATTCATCAAGGGCGCCAGTTCGCCGAAGGCGCCGACGCAGCCGATCCAGGCGAGGCCGATCGCCAGCCCGAAGTAACTGTTGCCGGCCGTGCGACGCGACGTGGCCACGACGAGCACCACGGCCACGAACAGGCACGAGGCCAAGGCCTCCGAGACCAGGCTGGCCGTCAGGCCGTCGTAGGGCGAAAGCGCCAGCCGGTCGAGGGACTCCCGCGAACGCTCCGGCGACGACTCCTGCAGGAAAACGGCCGTGACCAGGGCGACGACCGCGCCGAGGAACTGCGCGCCGAGGTGCAGCGCGAAGGCGCCCCAGCCCAGACGTCCGCGCAGCCGGAAGGCGAGCGAGACGGCCGGGTTATAGTGAGGGAAACCGACGGGCGCCGCGAAGTAGGTCAAGGCGGCGAGCAGGGCCGCGAACGCCAGCGGGTTCGCGCCGAGCAGGGCGGCGAGGCCGAGGAAGAAGGCGCCGACGGCCTCGAGGAGGAGCTTATTTCGCATTGGGGGCGGGAAGACGCGCGCGGTCGGTGAGCCAACCTTCGCTGAAGACGGCCATCTCATCGGAGCCGGGCAGGCGGCGGTAACGATAACGCATCTCCCGGGCCGATTCCTCCTGGGCCGCGAGCAGCGCGGCGAGCGTGGCGTAGAGGGGCGTCTTCTGGTTGCGGTGGTCGACGAGCCAGAAGCCGACCTGGCGGCCGTCGACGACCTCGTTGTTGTAATACTGCCAGTAGAGGACCAGCGCCGGACGCCAGGAGAGGAACTTGGTGATCAGCTCGCGGTTGCGGCGCTCATGCTGGACGCCGTCGCCGCCGCAGGCTTCCCACGACAGGCCGCACTCGCCGATGAAGACCCGCTTGGGCGGGAGGCCCGGCTTCGGGGCGAGCTGCAGGTTGACGTAATCCAAGGTGGCCCGCACTTCCTCCGCCGGCAGGAGCTGGCAATCGTAGGCGCTGTAGGAGACGAAATCGACTTTGGCCTTCGGCAGCACCGCGTTGACCATGCGGCGGCGGCCGTCCTTCATCGCGTCGCGCACGCGGTTGACCTCGGCATAGGTGAAGACGCGGCACTTCGCGTACGGCACCTCGGAACGGGCGTCCTCGACGGCCTTCTGGCGGAGGTTGAGCCACTCGACCATCGCCTCGCACCGCTCGACGGGCGGGTCCTTCTTCACGTCCCGGTCCGGCAGGAGATACCAGTCCCCTTCCCAGTGCCCGAGGAAGAAGGATTTGCCGGCGGTGTCGTAGCGAGTGAGAAGGTCCTTGGCGAAGAGGTAGGTCGCGTTGTATTCGCGCCGCTTCATCTCGGGCGTCAGCCCGCCGGCCCAGGCGGCGTTGGAACGATACCACAGCACGTAGTGCGTGAAGGGCATGGCGATGTACGGCGTCAGCTGCCCGCCGGACACCGCGTTGATCTTGAGGATGCGCGAGCCCATCTCGCTGATGCCCTTCGCGGCCTCGAGCACCGCCTCGTCCTTGGTGAACTTGTAGGCGGGCGCGAAGGCCTGCGTGCCGACGACCTGCGGAAACGCATCGGGCAAGGTCGGCACCGCGGGGAGCGGCGTCATCTCGAACTGCTGCGCCGGCCGCTTCTTCGCCTGGGCCGGCAAGGCCAGCGGAGCAAGCAGCAGGACGCCCAGAAGGAGACGGGGGATTGGACTCATGGGATGAACCTCAGGCCGAGGAACTTGAATTGTCCGTCAGCCGCCCGCTTCCTTCAAGCCCGTTCCCACCCACACCATGAAACCCACCCACGCCCTCCTCGCCGCCACGCTCCTCGCTGCCGGCCTCCACGCCTCGCTCGTCGCCGCCCCCGCGGAGACGGCGGCCGCCGCTCCGGCCGATCCGGACCACGTCCGCCTCGTCGCCGCGCGCAAAGCCGCGCACGACATCCCCGAAGTCGCGGCGGCGGAACAGCAGGCCAAGGCCGACCGCGCCCTCTCGGCCAAGGCCTATGCGGATTACAAGACGGCCCGCCAGCGTTCGAACGACTCGGAAGCCGCCTACCGCAAGGCCTTCGAGGCGGCGCTGGCCAAGGTCGACGCCGGCGCGCCGGCGCTGCAGGAAAAAGAGCGCGCCGCCTTCCGCGAGCGGATGGTGAAGGCCCGCGCGGCCAAGAAGACCGGCGGCGCGAAGGCCGGGCCGAAGGACGAAGAACCGGAAGACGAACCGGACGCCGGCGAGTAAGCCGGCCGCTCCCGCGACCCGCCGTCAGGCGGGTCGCTTCATTATCAGGCGAGCGCCTCGGCGAACGCGGCCCAGATCTCCTCGACGGGCTCGGCCCCGACGGAAATACGCAGCAGGTCCGGATCGAGGCCGGCGGCCCGGATGGCCGCCCGGCCGGACTCGGTCGTGACCTCCTCGTAATGGGCCAGCCAGAGGAACGGCGCGGCCAGCGTGTAGCGCAGCCCGAAGCTCGGGCCTTTGGCGACCGCCAGCCGGTCGTAGACGCGACGCATGTCGGTCCGCAGCTCGACGGTGATGAGCGACCCGGCGCCCGCGCCCGGACGGGCGATGCGCCGGTAGTGGGCCGCCGTCGCGCCTTGGTCGGCGACGCGCACGCGGGCGACGGCCGGATGGGCCGCCAGACGGCGCGCGATCTCCGCGGCGTTGGCCGAGAACCGCCGGGTCATCTCTTCGAACCGGCCGATCTGCGAAGCGAGGGCGACGAGGTCGAGGGCGTGGAGCGGCTCGAGCCGGGCGCGGGCCGACGCGAGCAGCGCGGCCGCATCGGGGTGACCCGGGCGGACCACCAGCAGGCCGGCCATCACGTCGCCTTCCGAGCCGGCGTACTTCGTGAGGCTGGAGACGAGGATGTCGGCGTAAGGCAGGACGTCGACCGACGCGAGGCCGACGCTGCTCGGATCGAGCAGGAGCTTCGCGCCATGACGGTCGCACAGCGCGCGCAGCGCGGGGATGTCGGCCGTCTCGAGCTGCGGGTTATTGGGGACTTCGGTGAGGACGCCCGCGATGGCGCCGGTCGCGAGCAGGCGCTCGACCGCGGCGAGGTCGCGCACGTCGGGGACGAAGTGGTGCGCGGCGGCGGGAGCCTTCTCGAGGAGGCGGGTCGAATCGACGTACAACCAGCCCAGCTGGATCCAGCCCGTGCGGCCGCGCGGGCGCTGCACGGCGTCGACCGCGGCGAGGCCGGCGTCGACGGCGTTCATGCCGGCGGAGGCGACGAGGATGTCGTCGGTCGCCACGCCCGCGAGGTACGGCGCGAGCGCCGCGCGGATGGTCCGCAGCGCCGCGGCGCCGTCGACGGGCGGCGCGTCCGCGAGCCAGGCTTCCGCCTGGCGCGAAGAGATCAGGGCGCCCACGTGCTGCACCATCTTGGCGAGCTTCGTCGCCGGCTCGCCGGGCGGCGTCGTGAGCAGGAACCAGTCGCCGACCGCGTCGAGCGACGTGACCGGAGCGCCGACGTGGGCGGCGAGCCGGCGGGCGACGTCCGCGTCGGCCAGCGGGAAAAGTTCGCCGGTCCGGCCGAGCCGGCGGGCCGCTTCCTCCGCGGCGCGGACGACGAGCGCGTTGCGCACGAAGCGCGGGTAGCCCGCGCGGAGCAACGACCACACGCGCGGCTCCTTGCGCTCGTAGCTCTCGACGTCGGCCAGCGTCGGCAGGCAGACGACCGTCGCGTGCGGCGAGGCCGGCACCGTCACGCCGAGCGCTGGAGAAAGCAGGGCCACGCTCAGAGCCCGGCGACCGGCTGTTCGTTCTGCAGGATCTGCTCCAGGGATTGGCGGCGGCGGATCAGCGCGAACGCGCCGTCGCGGCGGAGCAGGACTTCCGGAGCCTCGGGGAACGAGTTGTAATTCTTGGTGCTCATCCCGGCGCAATAAGCCCCCGCGCCGCCGATGACGCAGAGGTCGCCCACCGTCGCCGCCGGCAGGCGGCGCGTCGCGAGCGTCTCCGGCTCGCCGGGCGCGCAGCTGATGAGGTCGCCCGATTCACAGCAATGGCCGACGATCACGTAATCGTCCTGGTCGGTCGTCGGGCGGGCGGGGTAAAGATGGACCGGATGCTGCGAGCCGTACAACGAAGGCCGGAGCAGTTCGGTCATGCCCGTGTCGAGCTTGAGGAAGCGGCGCTGCCCCGTGGAGACCACGTCCTGGACGCGGGCGAGCACGGCGCCGGCGTTGGCGACGAGGAACGTGCCGGGTTCGATCTCGAGCCGCAGACGGCGGCCGTCGGCCTGCGCGAACTGTTCGAAGGCCACCTTCACGGGAGCTCCGACGACCTGCGGGTCGGTGCCCTTCTCCGTCGCGATGCGCGCGACCTTGTAGCCGCCGCCGAGGTTCAAGGTATGCACGCCGGGGAAACGGCGGACGAGGGCGAGGCTCGCGGCCGAGACTTCCTGCCAGACCACCGGATCGCTGCCCGAGCCGATGTGCGTGTGGATGCGGACGACCTTCAACCCGTATTCACGGACGATCGCCTGGGCTTCTTCGACCCATTCGTGCCAGATGCCGAAGGACGAGTCGGGTCCGCCGACGTTCGTCTTCCCGTTACCGCCGGAGCCCCGGCCGGGATTGAAACGCAGGCCGACCTCGTGCCCGGGCAGGGCCCGGCCGATCCGGCGGAGCTGCTCGAGGGAGCAGGCGTTCACGTGCGCTCCTTTATTAAGGAGCTCGACGAAATCCTCGGGCAGTTCCTGGGAAGACAGGGAGATCCGGTCGGCGGGGACGCCGGCCAGCATCGCCCGGCGGACCTCCCAGCCCGAACTGGCGTCGAAGTGGAGCCCTTTGGCCGCGAACAGCTTCAGGATGGCCGCGTTCGGGCAGGCCTTCATCGCGAACCGGACGGTCAGGCCGAAGGCGTTGGGGAAGGCCAGCATGGCGTCGGCCTGGGCGGTAAGCGTGGCCTCGTCGTACACATAGCAGGGGGTGCCATGGGCGGCGGCGATCCGGAGGGCCGAAGCGGGAAGCAGGAAGCGATGGTTTTCCACGGGAATGTCTCGGCGAGACTTTGGCAGGCCCGCCCTTCCCTTCCAGCCTTTTTGCGGACGATGACACCGCTTGCGTCCCCTCCCCTCGCCCCTTGGGATGAAGCCCGCCCTTCCCTATGTCCGCCCACGAGACCATCGTCGCCGCCGCGACCCCGACCGGCCGCTCCGCCCTGGCCGTCGTGCGCGTCGACGGACCGCTCGCCGGCGACATCGTCACGGCGGCGTTGCGGCGCGCCGCGCCGCCGGCGGAGAAGACCTCGACCCTGGGCATCTGGCGCGACCTCGCGGGCGAAGCCGTCGACCAGGTGGTCGTCGTGCTCTGGCGCGCCGGCCGCTCGTTCACCGGCGGCGATTCGCTGGAGATCACCTGCCACGGCAACCCGCTGCTCGTGCGCCGGCTCACCGAGGACTGCCTCGCCCGCGGCGCGCGGCTGGCCGAGCCCGGCGAATTCACGCGGCGCGCCTACCTCGCCGGCCGCATCGACCTCACGCAGGCGGAAGCGGTGGCCGACCTCATCCACGCCAGCTCCGAACGCGCGCTCGCGTCGGCGCGCCGCCAGCTGGCCGGCGAACTCGGCCGGCTGGTGGCCCGCTGGACCGACGACACGCTGCAGATCCTCGCGGAACTCGAGGCGCACATCGACTTCCCCGAAGAAGACCTCCCGCCGGAGGATCCGCGCGGACCCGCGGCCCGCTTGCTCGGCATCGCGTCAGAACTTTCTGCTTACGCCCGCACGGCGCAGCATGACGCCGCCCTCCGCGCCGGCCTGCGCGTCGCCGTGGTGGGCGCGCCCAACGCGGGCAAGTCGAGCCTGCTCAACGCGCTCACCGGCGCGGACCGGGCGATCGTCAGCCCCGAGGCCGGCACCACGCGCGACTACCTCGAAGCGCCGGTCGCCGGACTGCCGCTCGCGGTCACGGCGATCGACACGGCCGGCCTGCGCGAAGGCGGTTCGACGCTGGAGCACCTCGGCATGGCGCGTTCGCTGGAACAGGCGCGCGGCGCCCATCTCCGGATCCTCGTCGTCGACGCTTCCGCGCCGCCGCCCGTCCTGCCGCCCGAACTGCTCGCCTTGCTCGACCCCGCGAGCACGCTCGTGGTCGCGAACAAGGCGGACCTGCCCGCGCATCCGGATCAGGCCGCCTTCCTGCCGCGCCTGACCAAGCTCTCCGCCTGCCTGCTCGATGGCCGCGACGCCGAGACCCTGCGCGCGCGCCTGGGCGAGTTCCTCGTGGCCCGGGAGATCGCCCCGGGCGCCGAAGAACTCGTCGTGAGCGTCCGGCACGCCGAGGCGCTGGTCCGCGCCGCCGCGGGCCTGACCGAGGCCGCGGCCCAGTTGAAGGCCCCGATCCAGACCGAATTGGCCGCGGCCCAGGCCCGGCTGGCCTTGGACGCCCTCGGGGAGATCGTCGGACGCATCGACAATGAGCGTATGCTGGACAAGCTCTTCGCTTCCTTCTGCATAGGGAAGTGATTCCCTCCGGTGAGGGAGCGCCTATGCGACCTCACAAACAAATCCGCCTCGGGCCTGACCGCCCTTATGATGTCATCGTCTGCGGGGCCGGCCATGCCGGCGTGGAAGCCGCGCTCGCGGCCGCCCGCATGGGGGTGGACGTCCTGCTGCTGACCGGCAACGTCGACACCATCGCCCAGATGAGCTGCAACCCCGCCATCGGGGGCCAGGCCAAAGGGCACATCGTCCGCGAGATCGACGCCTTGGGCGGGGAAATGGGCCTCACCGCCGACGTCACCGGCATCCAGTTCCGGCTGCTGAATTCCTCCAAAGGACCCGCCGTCCAGGCCCCCCGGGCCCAATGCGACAAGAAGGCCTACCAGTTCCGGATGAAGCACCTGTGCGAACTGCAGGCCGGACTGACCATCTTCCAAGCCCAGGTCACCGGCTTGATCTTCAAGGCCGGCGCCGTGGTCGGGGTCCAGACCAACCTCGACCTCGCTTTCCATGCCCGGACGGTCGTCGTCACCACCGGGACGTTCTTGCGTGGCCTGATGCACATCGGGGCGAATAAAACGGAAGGTGGACGGCTGGGTGATTTTAGTGCTAAGTCATTGTCTAGCAGTTTCTTAGAGGCTGGCATTGAGCTGCAAAGACTCAAGACTGGCACCCCGCCCCGCATCCTTGGTTCGTCGATTGATTTCACCAAGTGTGAGGAGCAGCCGGGCGACCCCTCCCCCACCCTTTTTGCCTTCCACGATACGCGCCAGCAGGCTGACTTGTTCCACGTGGAACAAGCGGGCGAACGACTCCCCGGCTGGGAGCCGGGAAGCAACCAGGTCTCGTGCTGGATGACCGAGGCGACCTGCGCTACCGGCAAGATTGTCCAAGAGAACCTCCACCTCTCCCCTCTTTATGGAGGCGAGATCACCGGGGTGGGCCCGCGGTATTGCCCTTCCATCGAAGATAAGTTCGTGAAGTTCTCGGACAAGGACACCCATAAGCTCTACTTGGAGCCCGAGGGCCGCAATACCGACGAATGGTATATCAATGGGCTTTCGACCTCCCTGCCCTTTACCGTCCAGCTGCAGATGCTGGCTTCCGTACCCGGCCTGGAGCGTGCGGTGATGCTCCGCCCGGCTTACGCCGTCGAATACGACTTCGCACCCCCGACGCAGCTCTACCCCACCCTGGAGTCCAAGAAAGTCGAAGGATTGTTCTTTGCTGGGCAGATCAATGGCACCTCTGGCTACGAGGAAGCCGCCGCCCAAGGCCTCGTGGCCGGGGTTAATGCCGCCTGTAAGGTCAAAGGTCAGACCCCCATGGTCATCGGGCGCGATGAAGCCTATATCGGAGTCCTGATTGATGATTTGGTGACCAAAGGCACCCAAGAACCTTACCGGATGTTCACCAGCCGGGCGGAATTCCGCCTGCTTTTCAATCATGGGAGCGCCGAATTGCGCCTGAAAGACAAACTGCAGGAATTCGGCCTGGTCCCAGCGGACCGGATGGCTCGTATCCAGGCTAAAGCCCAGAAAGTGGCTCACTGGATCGAGTATCTCGAAAAATTGGCCATTCCGGGTGGCATCGCCGGCGATGTCATCCGGCGTAACTGGGATTCGACCCCCAAGGACTTGCCGCCGACTTTCCTGGCTGAAGCGCCCGAAGTTCAGTCCGAAGTCATGTACCGGGTCAAATACCGCGGCTATTTGGAACGCGAAACGCGCAACGCCCGTAAACTACACGATCTGGACTCATTTAAAGTGCCTGAAGGGTTTGATTTCCTCAAGGCCTACGGCTTGCGCATCGAAGCCCGTCAGAAGCTCCACGCGATCCAACCCAAGACCTTGGGCCAAGCGAGCCGCATCAGCGGGGTGAATCCGGCGGATGTTTCGCTGCTGATGGTGCTTTTTCGAAGCAAGGCCTGAGGGCAGGGTGGGGCGGATAAATGGATGCTTGTTCCACGTGGAACAGGGTAGGTTAAGATTGCGGCCGCACTAGGTGACATTCATGTTTCCTTGATTTATATATTATTGATTATCAATTACTTATGGTTTAAATTTCCGGCCGTCACCCGTTCGTCCCATTCGTCACCTAACTCTGGCGCAAGGTCAACCAGGGGACTTATGGTAGGGGATACCTTTATGGACGCCGAGCACCTGAAACGCATCCTGATCGTCGATGACGAAGCCGACGTGACCGAGCTTTTGGATTATAAATTCAAGCAGGCGGGCTACGCCATCCGGACCTTGAACGACCCGCTGCGCGCCATCGGCCTGGCCCGCGATTTCCGTCCTGACCTGATCATCCTCGACGTGATGATGCCCGAACTGACCGGAGTGCAGCTGCTGCGCATGGTCCGCGCGGACGCGTTGCTCCAGGACACGCCGGTGATCTTCCTGACCGCGAAAGGCGAGACGGCCGACAAGGTGCGCGGCCTGGAGTCGGGGGCCGACGATTACGTGACGAAGCCCTTCGACGCGCGCGAGCTGATGCTCCGGGCCCAGGCGCTGCTGCGCCGCGCGAAGTCGGCCGCCGCGAAGCCTTCGACGCGTCTCGCCGCCGGCGCGCTGATGCTCGACATCGAGCGCCATGAAGTGACCGCGGCCGGCAAGGTCGTGGAACTGACGGCGACCGAATTCAAGCTGCTCCGGATGCTGCTCGAACGGAAGGGCAGGGTGCAGTCGCGCGAAGAGCTCCTGGCCGACGTCTGGAATTATTCGCCCGACCTCGAGACGCGCACGGTCGACACGCACGTCCGCCGCCTGCGCGAGAAGCTCGGACCGGCGGGCGACGTGATCGACACGGTGCGCGGCGTCGGCTACCGCGTCACGGGTTGAACCGCTTTGCGCTGGCGAAGCCGGCCCATCGCGACAGCATCCCGACGTGATGACCTGGCTCCCGTGGACGCTCCTGCTCGCGCTCGGCGCGGCGCTCCTGTGGGCCCTGGCGGAGCTGGCGGCGAACCTGCGGTGGGCGCGGCGCGCGCTGCGCGGCGACGGCGCGGGAGCGCGGCCGCGCGGATGGCTGGTGCGGCTGCTGCAGCTGGAGGAACTCTTCGCGGCCATCGAACAGCAGGCCGCGAACGAGTCCGAACACCGCGCGGCGGCCGGCCGCCGCCTCGAAGCGCTGCTCGCGCCGCTGACGGACGCCGTGCTCGTCGTCGACGCGCGGGATCAGCTGCGCCTCGCGAACCCCGCGGCCGCGGCGCTGTTCGGACTCACCGACGGCGACGTCGGCGGACCGGTCGTGCCTTTGGTGCGCAGCGCGGATTTCATCGAGCTCGTGCGACGCGTCCGTGCGGAGGGCGACGCGCGCGCGACGATCCTCCTGAACCGGGCGCCGCTGGCCGACGTCTGGATCCAGGCGGCGGGCGCGCGCACCGACCCCGAGGCCTTCGGCGAAGAGGCCGCCATCTTCGTGCTCGCCGACGTCACCGCCCTCAAACGCCTGCAGGCGATGGAACGCGACTTCGTGACCAACGTCTCGCACGACCTGCGCACGCCGGTGACGATCCTGCGCGGTTACGCCGAGACGCTCGCCGAGGACCAGGCGACGATGTCCGCCGAGGACCGCGGCCGCTTCGCGCAGAAGATCGTCGGCTCGGTCGGGCGGCTCCAGAGCCTGGTCGAAGGGCTGCTCGCGCTGGCCAGCCTCGAGACCTCGCGCGAGATCCGCCGGGAGCCCGGTGCGCTGCACGTGGCGGCCCGCGAGGTCGCCGAGGAATTCGGTCCGCGCTGCAAGGCCGCGGGCGTCGCGCTGACCTTGAAGCTCGAGGCAAAGGAAGGCGGCCTGGCCGATCCGCTGCAGGCGCGACGCCTGATCCAGAACCTCATCGACAACGCGCTCGCGCACGCGGCGGGCATGACCCGCCTGACGGTGGCGACGCGCGACCATCCCAAGGGCGCCGAACTGAGCGTGGAAGACGACGGCGCCGGGGTGGCGCCGGCGGACCTCCCGCGACTCTTCGATCGTTTCTACCGGACGGACAAATCCCGCCGCGCCGGAGGCAGCGGGCTGGGACTGAGCATCGTCCGGCAGGTGGCCGAGCTCCACGGAGGTTCCGCCTCCGCCGAACCGGCGAAACCGCGGGGCCTGCGGGTGATCGTGCTGCTGCCGGATCCGAAGGAATGAAAAACCCGCCGGGTTTCGGCGGGTTTTGGCTCCAGTTTAAAGTGGAGCGCGCGACTGGACTTGAACCAGCAACAGCCACCTTGGCAAGGTGGTACTCTACCATTGAGCTACGCGCGCGTTGGACGGAGAGCAGACCAAACGGCTCAGCGAGTGTCAAGCCTTTGGACGAAGCGTCGGCGGACCGGGGCGGCGGACGCATAGAGGCCCTGCTGTTCGAGCAGTCGGGCGGCCTCGTCCGAACATAGCCACCGCAACGCTTCCCGCAGGGGACCGACCCGGTCGGCGCGGAGGCATAGGACCAAGGGCAGCTGCAACGGATAGTCCCCGTTGCGCACGTTGGCGTCATCGGGAGCGTAAGCCGTCGCGGACCGGCCGGGTCGCCCGTCGGCGATCGGGATGATGCGACCGCGTCCCTCGAAGACCCGCGGGTGCAGGACCAAGGAGCCGGCGCGAGCCGAGAGCAGGTCGGCCGCCAAGGCGGGCTCGATCCGCTGACGGACATCGGGCCGGAAGGGTTGGCCGGCCAGGACGATGCCTTGGAAGATCTCCGCGACGAGGGTGCCCGGCGGCGAACAGACCGCAGGGGAGATGAGTTCGGAGCGGGCCGTCGCGTCAAGGTCGTCCCAGTTCCGGGCCGGCGAACGGGCGTCGCGCGCGAAAGCATCGGCGAGCTGCTCGAGCGTGAGCCGCTCGCAGCGGTTGGACCCATGCGCCGAGACGACGACGACGGCGGCGGCGAGCGGACATTCCCAGACTTCCGTCCCGGTCGCGGTCGGCGCCGGGTCTTCGGCGCGACGCAGCAGCACCGCCGCGCCCAGGCGACCCTCGGCGAGGGCGCGGCGGGCGGGCAGGGTGCCGCTGAAATCCGCTTCGACGGAACCGGCGGCCCGGGCGAAGGCCGCGGCGAAATTACCGCCGAGCAGGTCGGACCCGCCGATCTCCGCGGCGCCCGCGGCGACCGCCCAGCAGCAGAGCAGCCACTTCACGGCGCGGCGGGACCAGGATCGAGTTCCGGCCACTGGAGGAGCTTGCGGTGGAGCGTCCGCCGGGAGATCCCCATGAGCTCGGCGGCCTTGGTGCGGTTGCCCGCGGCGGCCGCCAGGGCCTGCTTGAGCAGCTGCTTCTCGTTCTGCATGCGGTCCAGGCCGGCGGCGCCCGGCGCGGGCGCGGCGGCGAGCGGGGCGGGCGCGACCGTCGTGAAACGCGGATCGAGGTCGCCGGCCGCCACGACCTTGCCGGCGCGCAGGACCGCGAGGTTCTCGCAGGCGTTGCGTAGTTCGCGGATGTTGCCCGGCCAAGGATAGCGGCACAGGACCGCGAGCGCCTCCGGCGAAAGCCGCGCCGGCGCGGCCGCGTTCTCCTTGGCGAAGCGTTCGAGGTAATGCGTCAGCAGCAACGGGATGTCGTCCTGCCGGTCGCGGAGCGGCGGCAGGCGCAACGGCACGACCGAGAGGCGGTAGTAGAGGTCTTCGCGGAACTTCCCCTCCTTGACCATCTGGGCGAGGTCGCGGTTGGTGGCGCACACGAGGCGGAGGTCGAGCGACACCGGCCGGTGGGACCCCAGCCGTTCGACGGCGCGCGTCTCCAGGAAGCGCAGCAGCTTCACCTGGGTGGTGGCGTCGATCTCGCCGATCTCATCGAGGAAGAGCGTCCCGCCGTCGGCCGATTCGAAGCGTCCGATCCGGCGTTCGTTCGCGCCCGTGAAGGCGCCTTTCTCGTGGCCGAAGAGTTCCGACTCCAGGAGGTTGGCGGGGATGGCCGCGCAATGGACCGCCATGAACGGTCCTTTCGACCGGCCGCTGGCCTGGTGGATCATCTGCGCGAACAGCTCCTTGCCCGTGCCCGTCTCGCCGAGGAGGAGCACGGTCGCGTTGGACGACGCCACCGAGCGCACCTGTTCGATCGAACGCTGCAGGGACTCCGAGGAACCGATGACCTCGCCGAGCGAGAATTTCCGGTCCAGCCGGGCCTTGAGCGTGACGACCTCCTTCTCCGTCGAGCGGGCCTTGAGGCCGCGCTCGAGGACGATCTCGACCTGCCGGAGGTCGACCGGCTTCTGGAAGAACCAGTACGCGCCGCGGCTCATCGCCTGGACGGCGGTGTCGACGTCGCCGTAGGCGGTCATCATGATGCACACCGGCTGGTGCGGAAGCTTCAGCGCGCGCTCGATCACCGCCATGCCGTCCTCGCCGGCCATGCGGAGATCCGTGAGGACGGCGTCCGGCGGGACGTCCTGCATGAGGCGCGCCGCTTCCGCGGCGTCCTTGGCGACGAAGGTCTCGTAACGGTCCTCCAGGGCCGCGCGCAGGCCTTCGCGGATGTTCTTCTCGTCGTCGACGATGAGGACGGTCGGTTTCATGGCTCAGGCTTCGGGAGTGGCGGGGCGCGTCGCGGCGCCCCAGGCGCGGGCGGCCTTCTCGGCGAGGCCGGCGCGGGCGCGCGTGACTTCGGCCAGCCGGGCGCGGAGGTTGGCGTTGGAGACGGCCGCGAGGTCGTCGAGGTCGCAGAGATAGGCGCCTTCGCAGTCGCGGGCGGCGACGTCGAAGTTCCGCGGGACGCCGAGGTCGACGAAGAGGCAGGGGCGGCCGGCGCGGCGGGCCACGTGCGCGCGCAGGGCTTCGGCGTCGAGCAAGGGACGCTCGACCGTGGCGCAGCCGACGATCACGTCATGCGCGTGCGCCTGCCGGAGCGCGTCGGCGAGCGTCAGGGAGGCGCCGGCGAATTCCTCGGCGAGGGCGCGCGCGTTCTCGAAGGTGCGCGAGGCGACGGAGACCTGGGCCGCGCCGCGTGAGACCAGCGCCTGCACGACCTGGCGGCCGACGTCGCCCGTGCCGAGCACGAGCACGCGCGCCTCGGCGAGCGAACCGAACACGCGCAGCGCGAGTTCGACCGCGACGTTGCCGAGGCTGACCTGGCCCTGCGCGATGCCGGTGTTGGTGCGCGCCCAGGCGCCGGCCTGGAAGGCCCGCTGGAAGATCCGGTTGAGCACGGCTCCCGTCATGCCGCGCGCGAGCGCGTCGGCGTAGGCGTCCTTCACCTGGCCCGCGATCTCAGCCTCGCCCACCATCTGCGATTCGAGTCCGGAGACGACGCCGAAGAGATGTTCGACCGCCTGGAGGCCCGGCACGGGACGTAAGTGCCGGTCAAGGACGTCGGGCGAGGCGCCCGTGGCCGCCAGCAACGACGCGCGCAGGTGCAGCGCGGCGGCTTCGTCGCCGACGGCGTAGGCCTCCAGACGGTTGCACGTGGCGAGCAGGACGGCCTCGTCCAGTCCCAGCCGGCGGGCGCTGGCGTAGAACGCCTCGGCGCCGCCGGCGGGCACGGTGAACGCGGCGCGTTCGTCGAGGCCCGCGGTGCGGTGCGTGGCGCTGAGCGCCACCAAGGTGCGGGAGGCGTCGCTCATCGGGCCGCGGGAAGCGAGAGGTAGAGGGCGATCAACGCCGGGATGAAGCCGATGAGCGACGCGCGCGCGTAGGCCGCTCCGGCGAGACGGTGGCGTCGGCGTTGGACGGTGAGCGCGAGGATCGCCAGCCAGGTGACGAGCGACGCGCCGAGCTTGGGCAAGGCCACGAGCGCGAGGTCGCGCTGCGCCCAATCCGTCACGCCGATCACGATCGAGAGCCCGAGCAGCCACACCGCCGCGCCCATGAGCTGGCCGCCGATGCGATCGAGCGGCACCAACGCCGGCAGCAGGGCGTAGAGCCCGCCGAAGCGTCGCCGGGCGAGCGCGCGGTCCTGCAGCAGGTAGGCGGCGGAATTCAAGGCCTGCGCGCCGAGCAGACAGTAGGCGAGGACGGCCGCGCCGACGTGGATGACGATGAGGGGTTTGTCGCCGGCATCGGGCGCCGCGACGACGACGCCCAACTTCGCCGCGGCCAGCAGGCAACCGACGGTCGCGCCCCCGATCGCCCAGGTCGGGAGGCGGTGGCTGAAAGTCAGGTCGAGGAACAAGGCCAGTCCGGACACGCCCCAAGCGATCGCCAGCAGGACCTCGGCCGGGCTGCTCACGGGCAAGGTGTGCGTCCGCAGTCCTTGGTAGGCGAGCATCGCGGTCAGGAGGACCCACCCGGCCCGCAGCAGCCAAAGCCCCGAGACCGAGCGCGTGCCACTGCCATCTTTGGAGGTCCAGATATCCAAGCCCGCCGCCGCCAGGAAAACGGCGGCACAACCCAGCAGGCACTCCCCGGTCAGGGGATGAGCGGCAAGGCTGGCGGCGACATTGGCCATAGGATTAAGATAAACCCGGGTGTGACATTTTGGCAAACCCTCAAACCGGGCAGTTTTCTTGCAGGGAAGGGCGGGGAGGGTAGAAGTTCAGCCCATGGCCCACGACCTCTACGATCTCACCCAACACCCCCCGCGAAGCCCCCGTGTCCGCCTGGGAGGCTTGGTGATTCTCCCCCGGATGATTGATAAGGCTCGCGCCACCCAGGCGGGCAAAAACGGAGAATATACATATGGGTGCTCACTCGATCGCAATGTCCTGGACTTCCTTGGAATCGAGGCAGACGCACTTAAAGCACAGATTTACAAGGGTTTAGGAGATGGCGAGATCCTGGCCTGGATCATGGCCAACGCCCAGAAACCCCGGCAAGCCTACGAAATTGCCGCCTTTAGTGCGTATCATGAAACCCGGGCCCCGGGCAACCCCTCCAGCCGGGGCAAACTGACCGATTACCAGTCAGCCACGCCGGCCGGCGCGAAGCGGGAAGATATCGTGACCTGGTTCGACGTCCTCGACCTCGACGATCACCAGAGCTTCGGCGGGAAAGTCTGAGCGGGCCACGATGCCAGCGCACCCTCGCCGCGTCCTCCTGGTCTGCATGGGCAACATCTGCCGCTCGCCGACGGCGGAAGAAGTCCTGCGGGTCAAGGCCCGGCGAAGCCGGCTGGCCATCGAGTTCGATTCGGCGGGCACGGAGAACTATCATGTCGGCGATGCGCCGGACCCGCGCTCCATCCGGCATGCCGCGGAGCGTGGTTATGATCTGACCGGCCTGCGCGCCCGGCAGGTGCACGCCAGCGACTTCGCCGAGTTCGACCTCATCTTCGCGGCGGACGAGGCCAACCTCCACGAACTCCGACGCCGCTGTCCGGCGGAACTCCAAGGACGCCTGAAACTCTTCCTCGGCGACCAACCCTTGCCCGATCCTTATTACGGCGAGGGTGACGATTTCGAAAAAGTGCTGGATCTGGTGGAAAAACGGGCTGATTCGCTCGTCGCGGCCTGGCTGCGCCGAACTGAATGATTGCCGAACGCCGACGGGGGGCGTTTGCTGAAACGTCCCGATGTATCAAGTGAACTTCAGCGATCAGGCGATGCGCGAGCTCGCGAAACTGCCGACGTTGGAGCAGATGGAAGTCGTGGAGGCCTTCACCTCCCTGACGCCGGAAGTCCTCCTGCGGGGGAGCTCGGAGCTCGGGACGGTGCGCCGGGCCGGCCACACCTACCATCGTCTCCGGGTGGGCGAGTTCCGCATCTACTTCGAAGCCGCCGAGGGATCGCTGATGGCCCACTACGTCCTGCACCGGCATACCTACGCCGACTTCGCCTTCCGTTCCCGGCTGCCTTTTCCGGAAGACGAGGCTCGCATCGAACAAGAGGGCGGTTTCTGGAAATACCTCGACGAACCCCCGAAATCCTGACCGTGAGCAACCCGCCCCCCAAGCCCCCGTACGCCTCGCCCGAAGAGGCCGCCCGGATCTACCTGCTGCCGAACCTGTTCACCGCCGGCAACATGCTCTGCGGGTTCCTGTCCATCAAGCACTGCATCGAGGCGCGGTTCACCTCCCTCGACGCCGCCGGCCGGGCCGAGCACTATAACTACGCGGTCTGGTTCATCCTTTTCGCCTGCGTCTGCGATCTGTTCGACGGGCGGGTCGCCCGCGCCACCAAGCGCGAATCGCTCTTCGGAGCGGAGTTCGACTCGATCGCGGACACCGTCTCCTTCGGGGTCGCTCCGGCCCTCATGGCCTGCTTCCTGGTCATCAAGCCCGAGGCCACCGATGACGTCCAGCTGGTTACCTGGCTGCTCGCCTTCATCTACCTGCTCTGCGCCGGGGTGCGCCTCGCCCGGTTCAATGTCCTGACCAACCCGCTGGTCCCCGGGAACGAAAAACGCGCCGCGGGCGGGGATTTCGTCGGGCTGCCGTCGCCGGCCGCCGCCGGCATGATGGCCTCGTTGGTCCTGCTCCTGTCCAAGTTCATGACCTCGACGGGGCAGCCCGACGCCTTCGAACAGGCCCTGCACGCCTGGCCTTGGACCCTGCTGCCCCTGATGCTGATCATCTCCTTCCTGATGGTCAGCAACGTGCGTTTCCCGAGCTTCAAGAAGATCGACTGGTCTTCCCGGGCCCGGGCGCGCGTCTTCATCCTGATCATCGTGGCCGGCGCGATCATCTTCCGGTTCCCCCAATATTCGTTCCCCGCGATTTTCCTCGGTTACATCGGCTACGGGATTTTCCGGCACATCTTCCTGCTCAAGAAGAGCGAGATGGACCCGGCTCCCGATGACGATGATGAGCCTGTGTCCAAGGTGTGAATAGCGGGCGGGCAACTCGTCGAACAGCCAAGGTGTGAGTAAGCCCGAGGTTATTCACGAGCCATGCGCAGGACCCGGCGGTTCCCATCATCAGCTCCGTCAGCAAGTTGCGAACCTATGTACGGGATTCCGCCCCCTGCTGGTACTGCTGGTATTTATAAATGAAGACCATCTAGATACAGTCTCCCCCGGAATGTGGGCAATGAGGGGTTGCTTCACCCCACCTCGTTCCTCAATCCTGCTCGCAACATGAAGTTCAAGGTCAACCGGAACCATTTTTTCAACGGCCTCTCTTCCGTCACCAACGTGGTCGGCAGTCGCGCCACGATGCCGATCCTCCAGAACGTGCTCATCGAAGCCGAAGGAGACACGGTCACCTTGACGACCACCAACCTCGACCTGGGCATCTGCTGCCGCATCAAGGCTTCCGTCTCGACGCCGGGACGCATCACGCTGCCGGTGAAGAAGTTGGTCCCGATCGTCCGCGCCCTTTCGAGCAGCGACACCATCGTCGAACTCACGGGCAAGGACCGGGTCAAGATCACCTCGGGCAGTTCCGTCTTCCAGATCGCCGGCCTCCCCGCCGATCAGTTCCCCCCGATCTCCAACTTCGCCGGTCAGCCCACCATCTCGATCAACCAGGACGACCTCGGTGACATGCTCCGCAAGGTGAGCTACGCCCAGTCCTCCGACGAGAACCGTTACATCCTGAACGGCGTCTTCTTCGAATTCGCCGAAGGCAAGCTGACCGTCGTCGCCACGGACGGCCGCCGTCTCGCCAAATGCGAACGCAAGCTCGCCGGCAGCGACAAGACCCTGGCCCTGATCCTGCCCGCCCGCACCATCATCGAACTGATGCGTCTGCTGAAGTCCGGCGGCGAAGCCCATGTCTCGCACAATGAGCGCCAGGTCGGCTTCACCATCGACATCCCGAAGAACGAGGAAGGCCTCGTGGACCGCATCCAGCTCGTCTCCAAGGTCGTCGAAGGCAACTACCCCAACTACCGCCAGGTCATCCCGAAGGAAGCCGGCGCCAAGGTCCGTCTCGAACGCGAGAAGCTCCTCGAGAGCGTCAACCGCGCCGCGCTGATGACCGACGACCGGAACAACACCATCCGTCTGAGCGTCTCCAAGAAGACCCAGAACCTGGAGATCTCCGCGAAGTCCGACAGCGGCGAGGCCCACGAGCCCATCGCCGTGAAGTACGACGGCCCGGACGTCACCATCGCCTTCAACCCGCAGTACATCGTCGACCCGCTGAAGGCGCTCACCGAAGACGAGCTGGATTTCGAATTCAAGGACGAGATGTCCCCCGGCGTGCTGCGCGGCCTGAAGGATGATTTCCTCTGCGTGGTGATGCCTCAGCGCATCTCCTGAACCGCGGGTTCAAAGTCCCGGCTCGGAGCAGTCCGGAAGCGACTTGATGCGTTCCAGGATCCGGCGCGACGCCTCGAGCGAACGCTCGGGGTGGGCGGCGCCCGGATCGTATTCCGCCGGCGTCATCGCGGCCCCGAAACGCACCCGGATGCGCGCCGACCCGACCGGGAAGAGCGCGCCCCGCGGCAGGACGTCGCGCGCTCCGCGGATATGCACCGGGACGACGGGGGCCCCGGACTTGCAGGCCAGCAGTCCCGCGCCCGCCTTGGGCGCGGCGATGACCCCGTCCGGGCTGCGCGTGCCTTCGGGGAAGATGAGCAGTCCTTCGCCCGCGGCCAGCGCCCCCAGCGCCGCGCGGATGGCGCCGATGTCGGCTTCGCCCCGGTCGACGGGAATGGAGTGGCAGGCGCGGATCACGAAGCCGAAGACCGGGTTGTCGAACAGCGAGCGGCGCGCGATGAACGAGATCTCCCGCGGCAGGCAGGAGCCCACCAGGGGCGGGTCGAGCATGCTCTGGTGGTTCGAGGCGAAGAGACAGGCGCCTTTCGGCACGTGTTCCCAGCCTTCCACTTCCAACGTGGAGAAGACCTCGATGAACGAACGCGCCCCGTGATAGACCGCCCGGTAGATCAGGTTGCGCGATTCCAGGATCATCGGGAAGACGCGGCGGCGCGGATGAGGTCGCCGATCTCCGCGACGACGGCTTCGAGCGGCAGATGGGTGTTGTCGAGACGATGCGCCCCTTGCGGGCAGACCAACGGCGCGGTCTTGCGCGTGGAGTCGAGGAG
>JACCDY010923174.1_pt1 | contig 21163 bp, 27 predicted proteins | sample 7446391 | NCBI WGS metagenome assembly JACCDY01 (sample SAMN15323451, study PRJNA562643) | freshwater metagenome | isolation source: river surface water | place: USA:Blue River Watershed | collected 2017-08-18 | reverse complement strand
CTACTAAAAAGTGCGCTCGATAGTTTGAAGCAGTAGTGTCACCATTAAGCCAAATACGAGTTGCGCCATCTTCTGTTACTGCCCTAGTAGTCCTAGCAACCATACGAATCTGCAAGTGCTGATAAGTAGCAGCATATTTGGTAGACAAGCTAGAGAATGTGACGCTTGCCTGCGAACCTGTCAAAGTCTGCGTTTCGAGAAGGTCAAAAGAACCCGCTGCTCCACCTGCACCAGCGGTTGCAAAGAAACCTAAACCAAAAGGCATTAGACGGTGATCTTTCCAATTACTCGGTAAGTGTTGGCGGCGGTCTTGATAACCTGCGCACCGTTGTATTGCTGGTCAATCTTGAAGGTTACGGCTGTTCCTGCCGTTCCTGCACCTGCCCAAGAGGTCACGCCAGTTCCTGCGGCGATAGTTACTGTGCCAGAGGTGTCACGAATGATGTTGAGCGAGTCACCGACACCGAGGATGTCTGGGACTGTGACCGTTACGGCTGCTGTGCCTGTGACGATGATTGAGGCATTGTCCAAACCTGCAACTGCGGTGTAGGCAGCAGATACAGCGGTTGAACCAAAAGCGATAACTGATCCTGCAACTGTGGTGTCAAGCCCAACAGTTCGCCAGGTGCTTGCATCGTAATACTCAAGAGCGTTGGTGTCCTTCAGATAGGTAACCATTCCCTCTGATACTGCTGTGCCAAGTGCCGAGCTACGAGCTGCCGAGCTTGCATAGACCATGACGGTCTGCTCCATAAGATAACCGTTTACATCGGCTGCGGCTAATACATCGCCAGCTGACCAGACCTTGTAGCCTTGTCCTGCCATTACATTTCTCCTTAGAAGGCGAGTGCGCCTCTGTCTAGTTTACCAAACTCTGGGTCATCCAAGACCAAGAGGAAGTAGTCAAGTGTTGCAAAGCCTAGCGAGACCACATGACTCTCAGGCGTGATGTCATCGTCAATGCGAATAACCTCTGCAATCTTCTCGATGGCAGGTGCGATTCCGTTTGGCGTGAACTTGATTGTCACAAAGTCTGAGATCTCAAGTCCGAGGATTGCCTGTTGCTGTTCACCTGTCAGTTCGTCAATCACGATGTCAACAGACTCAAAGCGATACTCAGGTTGTGAATACTTGCTTGCGTAGTAGATAGCAAGGTTCTGCACATAGGCAGGGTCGCTCATTAGCAGACCTGTTTGCGTCAGGTTCAGCACACCATACTCAGCGATTGAGGCGGTGTCTTGTGCGATAACCGTTCCTGCCAGGTCAGAGCCAATCACAATCTCGTTGTAAAGCAACTCTGATCCATAGACAACCTTCATGCCCTGATAGGGGATTCCTGTGCCGTCATCTGCAAGGGTCACGCCACCTGAAGCGGCTGCGGTGTTGCGGTCTGTAAATACCACATGACCGTTCTTGCCAATGAACAGGTTGCCTGGCTCTGAGCGAGCAACAGTTCTCAGATACTCAAGAACATTGGTGTCCTCTTGAAATACATCTGCACCGAGGGTTGTGAGTCCTGTGTCAATCGTTCTGTCCTGCGATGACCAGTTGACATCTGGCAGGTCAAGAATTGCGCCTACTCGCTCACCAGCCTTTTGAGCGGTTGCAGTTCCAGCAGGTAGTGTCTGGGTGTTGAACAGCGTGAAAGCGTCTGAGGCAGCCGCCTGAGCCTCGCTGAAGCCGCCTGGGTCGTAGTTAAGATTCCAATCATCTACAACTCCAAAGAAGCGAGGTTGCCCACCAGAGAAGATGCGGATAGCTCGCTTAGGAATAATCTGTCCGTAGTAAGGCGAGTTCACATACTCAGGGTCAAAGGTTCTGTCGTTGTTGTCAAAGACCACATTCGCCAAACCGCCGTCAAACTCATCGAGCTGACGGTTCTTGCCTCGCCTTGTTGCGATGCTCTTTACCTTGTCGGTGACATCGTAGAAGATCTGCCCACCGAGCGGATAGGCAGGGTCATCTAGTTTGCCCTTGACGGGGTTGTCTAGGGTCAGCAGGTTAGCATTAGCTCCGACTAAATCGAAACCAATTTGAACAACTGGTGCTGGGACTCCCATTATTGACCGCTCACGATTACTTGACCACCTGTGGTCACATACTTGGTCACAATCTTACCGATGGTCTTTCCGACCATAGCCGTTGACTGAGTGGTGTCGGTCTTGACATTTATGTTCACAACAGTTCCTGCAACATTGCCAGAAGCGGCAGCACCTTGAAGGTTAGTTAGTTCCTTAGTCCAGCTAGCAATCGAGGCAGCGGCAGAAGCATCCTGAGCGGCGTTGGATGATGCAAGCTTGATGTAGGAGTTGGCAGCGTTGATACGAGCCTGAAGATAGGCAGCAGTTCCAGCAACATCTGACAGCTCGTCAATGACAATTCCTGTTGCGTTCTTGATGTCCTTGACTGCAACATTCTGGGTAATGGTTGCACCTGCAACAGCAGTCCCAGAGTTAGGTGCAGTAATCGCAGCCTGAATGTCAGTAGTGCCAGCGCCGAGCAACTTCTCAAGTCTTGCGGTGACCTCTTTGATGGTGTTGCCTAGACCTGCAAACTTGCCGTCAAGCTCTCCGATGTCAAGCAAGAACTGAGTCTTGATGTCTGTGATCTGCAACTGGAAGGCGTAGGCGGCATCAGCAAGCGACTGCAACAGCAGTTCGTTCTCGCCCTTTAGCGCAGCGTTTAGCTCGGTCTGTATGTCCTTTGACTGCTTTGCCATCTCACGAGTGGCAAGACCAAACTTGTCATAGATGCTCTTTGCTAGAGACTCTGCACCCGTCTCGGATACATCCTCAAGCTCACCGAATAGGGTCTTGAGTTCTGACTGGGTTTCAGGTGATGCCTCAAGGATTGCCCCTGCAAGGGCGTTGCCCGACTCTGTGCCCGTCTCTAGGACTTGTTCAATGAAGGTTTGCTTGAAACCTAGCCCTGCTAGTTTTGAGGCGTTAGCGAGCAGATTCTTGCTTGCGGTGAGTCTGTCTTTGAGCCCGTTGATGATCTCGGTTACGGACTTGTAAGTTGTCTTTTCAGTCTCCTTGCTGACAGACACCGTTAGGTTCTGCGTCAGCTTCTTGACCTGGGTGGTTATCTCACGAGTGGTCTCACTAGTAAACAGGTCTCCAAGAGATAGCGCAGTTGCAGTTCTGAACGCATCGGTGATACGCATCTGCGACTGAATTATCAGGTCAGTCTGTGCCTGAAGTGCTGCCTTGTTGAGAGCGTCAATGCGAGCGGCAGACTCTCGGTTGATTTCATACTTTGCACGAGAGTAGGCTTCCTCAGCCTTGAGGATGTTTGCCTGTGCAGCCTTGATAATCTTTTGCACCTTAGCAAACTGCTCAGCTTGTAGTTCGGCTGCGCTCTTTCCGCCGCCACCGCCACCGCCACCGCCAGAACCAGCTACGGACTGGTTGTAGAGGTTTCTGAAACGGTTGGTCTCTCCTGAGTTTTGTGCAGCAGCGGCAGCAGAGTTCTTACTTCTGTTGTCAATGTTGTCGTATAGATCTTGGACAAACTTGTTGTATCTAGTAAAGAATGTGCCAAGACTGTTTGCATAGCCCTCAAAGTCACCAGAGAGGAATTTGCCCAGTCTGTCATTGGCATCGTCAATCATGAAGCCAATTTCAGCGAAGCCAATAAATACGGCCTCTAGGAAATCTAGAATCGGCTTGAAGCCGTTGTTCTCGCTAAAGCTTGCAAAACCATCTGCAATCTGCTGGAAAAAGATACCTGCGGCGGCGGCAGTCTCAGCGAACTCAGTTCCAAGCTCGGTAGTCGGGTCGAGCATTTGTTGAATAGCGTCAACACCTGTGGTTGCAATGTCCTCAAAAGCTGGCAAGAGATACTGACCAAGTTGCTCAGTTACCTCACCTAGCGCAACCGTCATCTTCTCGGAGCTTGTTGCAGTCGCAGCAGCCGTTCCACCGACCTGTTGCTCAATAGCAGTAAGAATTAGATCCTGTGCCTCAAGCATCTTGTTCGATTCAACAAGCTGTTTGATGCGAGCCTTCTCAGCCTCGGTAAATGTCACACCTGCTCGGCGTAGCGCAGTTAGTCCCTTGATTGGGTCTTGTAGAGCCTTTCCTAGTTGCAGGGCGTTGGTCTCAGCAGAGCCAAAGCCAGCGGCAGCGAGGTCAAAGGCGGCGATTGTTGCTCTGTCAAAAGCACCGCCAGCATCGTCAGCGGTGACGGCTAGGTTCTTGAAGGTCAGAAGCTTTGCCTGGGTGGACTTGATGAGTTCGTCATCCTGACCAATCACCATCATTTGCTGATCTGCGAACTCTTTGAGTCTGCCAGTTACAAAGGATGTTGCCGAGCCAAACACATCCATAGACTTAGCAATTTGGTCAAGTCTTAGATTTGCAATGTTGGCGGCATCGGCAGCCTTTAGAGCGTCACCTGCAAAGTTCGTAATGGCTCGCACAGAGAAGGCGGTGGCGAGGACTGCGCCTAACTTGCCAACAGTCCCACCCAAAGCCGAAATAGATTTCTGAGCTCTTTGGATTCCCTTGTCATCCCAGACAGACTTGAGGACTACATTTACTGACATTTAGAAACCTTTACTTGCTCGGATGGCCCACTTGTCCACCACATACTGAATTGACTTGGAGATTTTTGGTAGGTCTTTCTCAACAGCTTTCCAAGCCATACGAGATGGTTTGTTTGATAGCCGTCTATTTAGGTTTCTAATAAAAGCATTTCCACCAGCACGAGTTGCCTTACGCTGGAAAGTGACAGATTGGCTACCATCAGCATAAGTCCTAACCATTGGCTTCGACATACCAGATCCCTTGTAACCTGCTCCGACATAATTACCAGAGCGCCCTGCCATGTCAGCGACAGAGGTTGCGGCGGAGTTGACTCGGATGCCTAGCAGGGTAGTTGTCAATGACCTGCCACCAGCCTTCGTGCGAAAACGGATAGTTGTTGATTTTGCTCCGCCCTTGCCGTTTTTAGTCTGCCCCCATTGCAATTTGGCGTTCTTACCTCTGCCACTTGGATCAAGACCGCTAAGAGGTGCTTGAGTGTCAATGGCGTTTTTGATTGCCTTTTCTGGCTCTTTACCAATGGATTTGACTTCACGCAAAAACTCTGTGCGTAGTTTAGGCTCAATAGCTTTCAACTTCTTCTGAAGTGCACGAATGTCCTGCGCAGAGTAACGCTGACCAGTTGCCGTAGTCAATAGCATCTTTAGCATCCGTCACCTCTCAGTAAAGTCTACCAAAAGGAAAACCACCCCTTGCGGAGTGGTTACCTTTGTTGTGCTCGCCAGATTAGGTAGCGAACCATTGTGAACCTCATTCGCTCGGACTCTTGCAACAAGAGGCTTGGAGCGATGCCTGTCTCTACGGCTAGGGCAGCAATCTCCCAATGCTGGGAGCTGTCACCTAGCCCTTCGATTTTGGGGTTTCAACAGCACCAACGCTGTCAACGCCCTGAGTCCAAGCGTCAAAGTCGAGATCAGTCTGCTTAGTCCTAACCAAAGCGGCGTGAGCCAAGAACAGAAGATAAGTCAACTTCATGTCACGACCAGCGTTGCTGATTGCGATGTTGAACTTGTCCTCGAACTTTACGATGTCAGGAGCAATACAGATGACACTTGCAGTCTCACCTGAACTGTATTCGACCTCTAGGTTGATTTTCATTTATAGTCCCCTTTCTTGGGTTACTAGGCGGTTGCTCTGGTTACTTCGCCAGAGATAGGCCAGGTTAGGTTCTGCACAGCCAAATCGCCTACTGCACCAGAAATTGGGTTTAGGGTAGTGCATAGTGCTGTGAACGAGTATGAGGGGTTCGAGCTGGAAGCAGCAGTTCCGTTTGGTAGAACTACTACGGTTGCTAGGGTGTTGAGCAGAGGCCATAGAGCCGAGTCAAGACCAGCAGCAGCGTAGTCGTTGTGGAACGATAGGGTTACCGAGCCAGACTTCAATCCACCAGTAACAGTTCTCCAGCCAGTCGAGCTGAAAGCGGTGGTGTCAACCTCGTCTGCGGTTACAGCGATTTCCACCTGGTTTACATTTGAGGAGTAGTCAGTTCCGTTGATCTTGACTACTGCGTTGGTCAGAACCAACTTTGCCATTTGTTTCTCCTTAGTTAGCTTGCAAGCACTCGGATTTGGAACTCAGCACCGAGATAGGTTGTGTCATTTACTAGGACAGGGCCATAGCTAGACATTTCGGTCACTACACAGTCAAAGGCCTTACCGTCTAGTGTCCTGTTCGATTCTACCGCAAGCAAGACAGATGAGCTGCCTGTGCTTGAGCAGTAAGCATCGAGGTTTCTTTGTGCGGTGCGCTCGTCTGCTCGACCAACAATCACCTGCACAACAAAGGTGTATTCCGTCATTCCGTTGCCCATGTCGAGGTGATACTGCGCTCGGTCAAACTGCACGACAGCAATCGGTGGGTTTGGGTTGTCGGGAATAAACTCAGAGGTTCTTAGCCCCGTAATGGTTGCTAGGTTCTGAGCAATCTCAGTTCTAAGCTCTGCGATGCTTGCCACTATGCAAACCTGATTCTGCGTAGCGAGTCAACAAGCTGAGCGACATCAGGGTCAATGCGAGAGCCAACACGCATCGAGCCAAGTTCACCAGAGATGATTCCTAGTGGCGAGTCAAGGCGCTTGTAGATACGAGATGCCTGAATCACGCAAGCCTGAGTTACCTGAATTGGGACAGCGTTCCAGCCAAAGACACCTGTGACCTTGATGGTAGCCTCGCCGCCGAGGGTAAGGAAGGTGTAATCGCCAACTGCTCGAATGTGGTTGTAAGGCTGAGTGATGCCGTCTGCAAAGCCGTTCAGCGGTTCTAGCTGATAGTCCGTAGAAGTCCAAGTTGTGTCATACACCTGGTCATCGGCGCTCATGGTGGCGAGAGTGGTGAGGCTGATTAGATCGTCAATCTCAACATTGAAGTCATCGTTCGGTGCGTAGTAACGCACAGCCGTTCCTGCGTTGTAGAAGATGCGGTTGGTGTATTGGTCAATGGCACGAGAGGCAGACTCAATCGCCATCTCCAACAGGGTGTCATCAACATTGTCGGTGATGCGTAGAGCGGCCTTGACCTGAGCAAGTGTGCTGTAACCGTTAGAGATTGCCATGTCTCTATTCTACCCCTGCAACCTACGCTTCAGCTCGGTGGTGCTGATGCCTTGTGTGTATGGAATGTAGAGCAACTTGATGTTGCGCTCGTCAAGCCAATCCTGGTCAAAGCCCATCTGCTTGTAATAATCCTTCCGAGCCCAGTCAGAACCAACGGCAATGATGTCAGGGCGTAGGTCATCAACGACAGCAGCGCAGTTCTCATTCGCCCAGTTAGGAAAGATGTTCTTCACAGATCTAAACTCGCTCAAGACCTCAAAGCGCTCAGAGTAGGACATGACGGGTGGCTTGCCCTTGTATCGCTGAATAAACTCGTCTGTGTTGAGCACGAGCGTCACATCTCCGAACTCGGCACATTGCCTCAGAAAGTTGACATGACCTGAGTGCACCAAGTCAAATGTTCCTGCGGTAAATACATTTAGTCCCAACGGTTATCCCTTCTGATGTCCAAGCTCCAGCCATGCTCGCTAAAGTCTTGCTTGCTGATCTTGTCTTGCAGTCTGCCAGCATTACGGCTAAATGTGTAGTCATTGCGGTTGGTGTTGCCGTCTCGTAAAGTAGCGCTGTTGTGATGCTGCACCTTGGCAGAGATGTGACGCTTAGGAATGTTTAGGTTGTCTGCCCTGCGCTCGTAGTCATTGTCGCAGAAGTAGATTGGGTAAAAGGCTTCATCGAATAGCCCGACAGACTTGACCACTTCCTCGCCAATTACAACCGCTGACCATACAGGCAAGCAGTCGGTGAAAGTGATTGCATCAGGCTTAGCCTCAGCGTCAATGATTGCCAATGCACCTGTCTCAAACTTGCAGTCATCGTTCACTAGAAGCCAGCGTGAGGCATAGGGCGTTGATTTGATAATCAAGTTCCAAGCGCCCTGTAAGCCCAAGCCATAGGGCACTCTGATAATCCAAGCGTTCTCTACAAAGTGATTGACCTTTGGCTCAAACTCCATCGTGCCTGAGTTGTCAACAATGACTAGGTGCTTGACGGGATGGTCAATCGAGTCCAGCAGCTCTTGTGCTAGGTCAAATCTGCTGAGCGTAGGAAAGCCGAGAACCTCAAGCAAGGTGAGCCTTGAGGAATGGCAACCACTTGTCAAGCCATACGGTCTCAGCGTCAAACTGCTTGGCAAACTTACGGCTGATGTCGCTGTGTGATCCGTTCGCCTTAGTGTCCTCGTAAGCGTTCTCTAGTGCCTGAGTGATTGAGCCGATGTGTGGAATCTTGAACCAAGCAAGCTGTGCCTCATCCCAGAACAACTGACCGTTTACTAGGTAGCCATCCTCAGCCACTAGGTCTTTCGGTGCAGTCCAGTTGATTGAGATGACTCGCTTACCACAGGCTTGCGCTTCCATGATTGGTAGCTCGTAACCGCCACCGTAGGACAACTGAGCGACAACATCTGCTGCGGTGTAGATTGCGGCTAGGTGCTCACGCTCGAAGCTAAAGCGGTAGTCAATTGGGTTGGGGAATAGCACAGCATCCATAGGCAGACCACAGGCGGCAGCAAGGCGTGGCAGGTGGAATCCACCATAGATGCCAGTTGGCTCGGTGTGAATGTAGAGATAAGCGTTCGGGACTTTCTTGCGGAATACGCTGAACGCCATTAGCAACTCGGCAAAGGCTTTGCGGTGGATTGACTTGTTGGCTTTGTTGGCAGCGTTGACAACAATCAGAAAGTCATCATCCTTGACATTGAGGAAGCGGCGAGTGAGCTGACCTTCGATGGTCTCGGTTGGCTTGAAGATGTGAGTGTCAATGGCATGGGGAATGTAGGTGGACTCAATGCCTACTTCTGACATCTGCTCCACACCAAAAGGTGACATGGCGATTGGAATGACATTCGGCTTATCCAACCACTTCTTTACAGCAGGTGGCATAGATACATGGTCGAGTGGAGTCCAGCTTGCGATCTTAGGAATCTTGTCGAACTCAGGGTTAGTCAGAACCCATGTGTCAAACAGGGTCATAAACATTGAAGGCTTGGTGATGTCTTTGCTGATGTGGTGTGCGTGAGCCACAGGTGCAGAGTCGTTTGAATAGATGTCAGTTCCCCTAGCGTATTCAGGCACTTTGCCAAACGGGGTATCCACAAAGCCGTTCACGCCCTCTCGCCCGTAGTTGGCGATTGTGGCTACATCTATGCCATGACGCTTCATGCGAGTCACGACTTCCCATGACTGCTGTCCGTAGCCTGTTGGCTGTGTGATGCCGTTACTAAACCAGCTCACAGCGCCGTTGATTTGCTCTTGCTTTTTAGGGTTGCCCATTTCTAACCTTTCTTCATTATTCACCATAGCAGAAAACCCTGATAGAATGAAAGTGCTCCAGCGATGCGACAACATCCTGGAGCGTGGTCAGACTGAAAAGGAGTCCAACATGGAAAATACTAAACCATGTTCTGTGTGCAAGCAAATTCTTCTTTTGCAAGATTTCCCCAATAAATCCTCAACTAAGAGCGGCAAGGCTTCTGCCTGTAAGCCATGCAATCAAGCTCAAAAATCTGCTCGATACCGAGCAAACTTAGATAAAAACAGGGAATACCAAAAGGCATACTACGAGGCAAACAAATCAACAATTATTGCAAGGGCTACCAAATGGGCAAAGGATAACCCTGAAAAGCAGTATGAGCACAATAGGCGTTGGTTACTATCGCAACCTGGCAAGGCAAATGCCTACGCTTCAAATAGACGAGCGAAGCTAAAAGCTTGTGAGGTCTTTCCAATCAGTCAGCGATTCTTAAGAAAGCTTTATAGCTCTAACTGCCTTTATTGCGGATCGCATGAGCAAATAACGGCTGACCATGTTATCCCAGTTGAGCTAGGTGGCAGACATAGCGAGGGAAACTTAGTCCCAGCCTGTCAGAGTTGTAACTCAAGCAAGGGCATGAATTTACTAATCATTTGGAAAAAGAAAAAGGGCCTCGCCTAAGCGAGACCCTAATCCTTGTTCTAGGACTACTAAGCAGTAGCTCCTTGGTAGAACTTGATTGCAGAGGTGTCTAGCAAGTCACCGTCAACACGAATCTGGAAGCGGTAGTTGACCACTCCAAGGTTGAACTGGTAGTCCGAGGACTGAGCAACCTGAAGGCCACCAGCAACACGAACTCGGTATGCATCCCAGTCACCAGCAAGGATTGACTTTGCAGAAGTTCCAGAAGCCATTGCTGGGTTCTCAACTAGTGGGCGGCCAAGTAGGGTGTCTGGAGTGCCAGCAGCTAGGGATGGCTGGAACAAGTATTGTCCAGTAGTGTCCTTTAGCTTACGGATGCTCGAGATGGTGGTTGCGTTAGCCATGAAAGCAAAGTTGCTTGCAGCACGAACAGCACCGTCTAGCGAGTAGTAAAGGTTGATGATGTCATCACCAGTAGGTGCACCAGCAGCAGCAGTTCCAGTAACAGCAGACGAAGCAGCGGTTACAACACCGTTAGGCTGAGACGATCCAGTTCCAGTAGTTAGAGCGGTGTTGACTGCGTAACCGATGGAGTTACCACCAGCCTTAGCCAACTCAGCCTCTAGGTTCACACCAGAGTCAACAAGAAGCTCGTCAGCCACAGGGACTAGGAACGAATACTTGTAAGCGCCGATGGTGACAGAGCTGAAGGTTGGGTCGCTTGCGGCGATAGTGCCACCAGCAGCCACAAGAGCAGCAGAGCTGTATGCGGTTAGGGTTGGGAACACGATGTCCTCACCCGATGCGGTGTTGAGGATGTTGCCAACACGAAGCATTGGGCCAACCTCACGAGCCTTCATCCAAACCTGGTCAAAGAAACCAGTTGGAACAAGGTTGGAAGATGGGGTTAGGGTGCGAGCCTCGAAGTTGTGACCACGAACCTCACCGCGAGCGATTGCACGAAGTAGGTCAGAGTCGGACTTTGGGGATGCAATCTCAAGACCACGAGATAGTTCGGCGGCCTTTGCCTCACGCTCCTCGATCTTGCGAATGTTGTCAATAGCGGCAGCACGCTCGTCAAGGTCTGCGTTGATGCGGTCAAACTGAACCTGCTCCTCAGCAGTCAGGTCACGCTTCTCAGCAGCAGCGTTGTCAAGAAGCGCCTTAGCAGCTTCCCACGCACGAGCACGAGCCTCAGTCTGTGCCTTTAGAAAGGTCTCGGACATGATTCTCCTTAGATTAGATGATTGGTATTCAGCCGAGCTAACTCAGAACTGTGACGCTGGTGCTGACACTCAAGCGCTGTTTCTATTCTATAACATCAGGGTAAAGGAAAACCCCGTCACTAGAAAGGGGAAAAGAGTGACGGGGCGAAACCCAAAGCTTGGCAGAGTTTAGCGAACTTCCTCTGGCTTGGTTATACGGGTTTCCTTAGTTGCGGCTGGAGCAATAGCCGCAGTCTGTGGAGCATCGAGGGCAACGATGGCCTCTGCCCACTCCTCTGCAAGGTCAAAGATGACACCCGAAATAGGGTCACCTGCAACCTTGAGAATGGTCTCTTTGATTTGTGCCTTGCTTGCCATGTGTTAGATCCTTTTCAGTAGCAGGTCAAGTTGCTTCTGCTTCACAGCAAGAAGTGACGGTTGTGGTTCTTCGGTAACTGCTGGCTCTGGTGCAGGTGCTAGTCGCTCGACAACAGACTTCATTAGCTCTGCCTGGTCAGGGGTTAGGTCTGCACCTTCCTCAATCTTTAGCATAACATCAGCCAACTCATCGGCATCAACCGAAGCTCGCTGTGCTACTAGGTCTAGCCCACGCACAGAGGCAGAGGTCGAGGTGTAGGCGGGCCATACAACCGCAGACACTTCGAATAGGCGCACAGACTTTAGGCGGCGCTCATTGCCCTCAGCGTTCCATGAGTCCTTTATGACATTGAAGCCAAAGGACATCTTGCCAACGATTCCGTCACGCAAAAGGATTGCTAGGTCTTTGCCACGAGTGGTCTGAGGCAAGCGAGCCTCTACACGCAAACCAACCTCATCCTCGGTTAGCTTCATAGTGCCTGAGCGAGTCGAGGCAAGTGGCTCACCTGCATCGTGATTCCACAACAGCATTACATCGTTGCGAGACTTGAGCGAGCGACTAAACGCACCTCGCTCAACATACTCAACAAAGCCACCTAGGTTCTCTGAAGGCTGGTCAAACTTTGCGGCGTAGCCAACAAAGGTCATGCCATCGCCTTCTTCTCTGATCTCAAAGTGAGTTTCAAAGTCACGAGTTTCCCGATTGGTCATACTTGCTTTCCGTTCCTGTTCTGCATCTAGCCTAGCAACTACACCCTCGGCGTAGGCTTGAGCCCTCTCAGCACCCCTGCGATTCGCTGGAGCACCCCATAAAAGCATTGCGACAACACCAGCGCTAGGGTAGTTAGGGTTATCAGGCTTAGCACTAGGAGAATCCAAATCCACGATGTGACGAGCAATCCAAGGGCCGATAAGCCGCCACTTACGCTCTGAAACTTCGCCCTGAGCCATACGCCTAGCATCTTCGATTGTCTGGTCAACCAGTCCATCGCCACCCTTTCCCTCTGCGTAATACTCTAGCCCTCTGCGAGCTGCTGCCCTCATGTAAGCAGGTGGTGTCAAATCAACTGCTCGCATCTCCTCAGACTCGTCATCTGAAGATTCTGGAACTTGGTTAGGAGCAATAGCGGTGATGCCAAGGTCACGATAAGCGTTGCGGATGTCCTCGTTGTCATCAACTGCAACCATGACATTGTAAGTTTCGAGCAAGCGTTCTGCGGTCTGCTTTTTCCACTCGGTTGAGTCGGTCTCGGCATCTGGCTTCATGAACAACTGGTCATAGTCAATGTCTAGGTTGTCTAGTTCTGCAATAGTCGCATCACGCTCAGAGGCAAGGCGAGCGGTGACAACGATGATTTCGGTGTCATCGAAGCTGTCTAGGTAATCTGCCACCTTGTCAATCTTTGCACCCTGATAGGTGATCAGAGTGTTGTCAATGTCAGCGATGACGGCAGGTGGCCCTGACTCGTTACGCTCTCCACCTGGCTCGATGTTCTCTGCAATAGATACTGCAACCATTTGGTCAATCGCTCCCTGTTTGGTTGTGTGACAACCGATGACTTCGCCATCCTCTTTAGTAACTGCCCAGCCTGAGCAATCCTGCGCTTTGTCTGAGATGTAGTAAGGCACTACTGCACCAACCTTAGCCATGAAACTGTGTGCCCGTTCTCGGTGCTCACCATCCACAACTGCTCTCCAGCAGGTAGGTCAAAGTCAATCGTCACAAGCTTGTCAACAGGCAGACCGTTAGCGGTGGTCACAGTTGGGCCACCTACATACAGGGTCTTAGTCGAGTCGTTGTTGCGAATCTTGATTTTGCTAGGTGCAGCACTTACACCGTCAATAGCAACTGCGGTTGTGCCAACTGACTGTGTGCCTGAAGTAATCATTACTGTGCCTCATAGACGGCTTGTGGATCTTCTGGGTCAATCTGTGCAACACCCTGCAACTGAACGCTTGGAACGCCTGTGTGGGTCATTGCTGGTAGGTCTAGTGCCTCTAGGACTGACGCAGGGTCGAAACCAACCACGATAAGTCGCTGAGCCATTAGGACTCGCTTGTCGGTTGCAGATAGGTCAGCAGCGTCAATCGGCACATTTGCTAGTGGCACTCGCAGGATGTCTCCGCCGTCAATCTTTGACAAGCCCTCAGACTGGCGAACATCGTTGATAGTTAGCCATCCACCCTGAATTGCAACAGAGGCAGCGGTGGCACGAGAGTTGATGTCACCTCGTAGCAGAGCAGCCATGTTGAACTCTAGGAAAGCACCTGCACCATTCGGGTAAACCTGAAGCAGAGTGCTAAGGGCGTTCTCGATAAGGGCAGCGTAAGGGCGTAGAGTGTCGGTTACAAACTCAATCTGAGTCTGCTCAATGCTGGAGTAGGTGTTAGTCCCTGGCAACTGCATCTTGTGAGTTGGGATGTTGTAGATCCTTGCTACATCCTCAACGAACATTCTGCGAGCCTCGATGGACTGAGACTTCTCAGGGTCAATGCCGATGTCTTTGATGTCTGCTCCAGAGTGGAACACCATCGTCTTAGAGGACTTGCGCCATCCGCCATGTCTGTTGTCCACAGAGTCAGCCATTGCCTTAGCTTGCTCTTGGTTCAATGCACCTGGAACTGTGATGGCGTAGTTGCCTGACGCACCCTGTCCAAACCAGCGCTGAGCGTAAGCCTCAAGCGCCATGCCTAGACCTAGTGAGTCTTTGAGCATCGAGACACGAGAGATGCCTCGCACCTGACCTGGCTGGATAAGGCTCTCAACGATGTGCAAAACATCGTCTTGACCTAGAGTCTCGCCTGACTTGGTGTGGGTAAATACGATGCGACCTAGAGGGTTCTTCTTGACCTCGACCTCTGTTGGGTTCATTACGGTCAGGTTGATTGGTAGTCCGTCAGAGTCTCTGAAGATGCGGATGAAGGCGTTGCCGTCAAGCATCAGGCTAGTGATGATCTGCGAGATAAATGGAGTGCGGTCAACAAAGCTGATGTCAGGGCGGTTCACCCAGTCTGGCTTTGGTCGCATTAGTAGCTTCTGTCCGTCTCTGCGAACCCACGCTTCCATTGGCAGGGTAGAGATGCTAGAGGCGATTAGGTTGACTGCACCTGTGATGGCAGCAAGCTTCCAAACATTGTCTTGCGTTACATAAGTGCCAGAGTTGTTTTGCAACTCGATGTCTCCACCGCTACCCCAGATGGTCTGAAAGCTAACAGCACGAGTCTCAAAAAGGTTGTTGAGCATTACTTCTGCCTCTCAATGGCAAGACCGAACATGAGGGCAAACACGCCACCTGCAATGAAGCCAAGCGGTATCCAAATGAGCCCTAGACCAACTACTATTGCCGCTGCTCCTGCGACCTGTAATGCTGTTGCCATTTCATCCCTCAAAATACAAATACGCCTGGTGTCAGGACTTCTTCTTCTATTCTACTTGCTAACGCCCTATCCACAGCAATCACAGCAGCGACAGCAGCGTCAATCCTGCGAGATGAGTTGCGGTTCTCTTTGACGATACGAGGTCCGAGGTTGTCAATCTTGATGACGGCATTGCCGAGGTGTCTGGCAAGGATAGGGTCTCCGTCATGCTTCAATCTGCCCTCGACTACGGCATCAAAGAACTTGGCACACGCTGGGACCATGCGGCGAGCGTTGGTGCTGGGATACTCAACGATTGGGTAACCTTCATCGGCTAGGACTTCCATTGACCTCTGCCAGCGATAGGGGTCACAGACAATCTCTTTGACTCTCGGATTGTCACGAACGAACTCTCGGATGGTGTTCTCAACCTCAAGGATGTCCACTCGCCAAGTGTCATCGTGAATGTTCGGGTCTTTCTCCCATGCCTTGATCATAAACACCTGCGGTTCATCCTCAAGGGTCGCACCGACTAGAACAGTCGAGTCACCAGAAAACGAGCCGTCAAAGCCGATCACATAATCTTTGTCAGTTAGGTCTAACTCACTTGCGCACGAGTCCCACGAGCCCGTTGGAAGCCAGCCAAGGGCACTAGAAACCCATTGGTTACAGCGCTTGGTTCTGAACTCAGGCTCAGGTGTGCGCTTGACGGCAGATTCAAAGTCGGCTGCGTCACAGATGTCACCGAAGCCAGGGTTGGCAATCTTCCAAGTCTCAGGGTCTCTGTGATCCATCTCGGCAGGTGCTTCCCACCACGCCATAAAGAATGACGGGTCATCAACCTCGCCTCGGCTTACACGCTGCCCATACTGATACAGCGAGTAGGCGATTGAGTCTTGACCTGTTCGGTCTGTCTTTACCCCTGCTGTCGTGATTGCAACCATGTGTGCCTGATTACCACGAGCACCCATAGCAAGCGACATAACATCAAACAGCTCACGAGACTGGTGAGCGTGAAGCTCGTCAGCGTAAACCGCAGTCGGTGACAGACCTTCCTTGGAGTAGGACTCGGCAGATAGGACTCGATAAACCGAACCTGTGCTGATGACCTCAATGGCATCTCGGTAGATCTTGGTCAGCTCAAGTAGTTCAGGGTTCGCCTCAATGGTTTTCTTGGCATCTGCAAACACGATGCGAGCCTGTTCCTTTTCAGCAGCGATGCTGTAAACCTCGCCACCTTTCGGGCCGAAGAACAGGTCATAAACAGCGAGGACAGACATGATGGCTGACTTGCCTGACTTTCTCGGCATCCCTACAAGGCAGAGCTTTTGCCTAAAGCCTTCATTGTCATCTGCTGCATAGATGTGACGGATAAGGTCTTTCTGCCAGTCACGCAATACCAGCGGTGAACCCTGCTTGCCAGCGATGCTGTCTTTGGTGATCACACCAAACGCTTCGGCAAAGTCAATGACTAGCTCGCCCTCGCCATTAGCGATTGCGTCAGTTGGAACTTGGGTCAACCATTGTGGCGGCCACACGATTAGTCCTTTTCTGGTAATACTCGGCAATGACCTTCTCGCTTACTTTGCGATTATGCTCTGGTCTTTCTTTTGCCCTTGCAAGACAGACTTCTTTGCCTGGGTCTAGCTCAACGAACTGAGCGTTCATTGCTCGATACATCTGGCGGTCTTGAGGTGATGGGTCGGTGTGGATAACCCAGACACCGAGGCGGCGTTCACCCTGAGCGGCTAACAGAGCGCCTTTGACAATGGCAGGTCTGGCTTGACGAGCGATGTTGCGGATGCGCTCGGAATACTCAAAGTCAGGTGTGCCCTCGACTGCAAGTGATAGGGCGATTCTGTCCATGTCAACAATGATGTCCTCACCCTTTGCTTGCTCTCGCACATAGGTTGATTTCCCTGAGCATGGTGCGCCCATTACGACTGTGATGATCGCTGTTCCTTTCTTGCCATCAGTTCCTCAAACTTGCTCTGAGTCTTTACCTCGGCTAGTCCTAGTCGAGTGCGGTCTGATGGTGTAAAGCCTAGAAGCCCTAGGTTACTAGAGATTAGGCGCTCAAGGTCGTTGAGCTGCTTATACAAATGCCAGTCTTGAGTTTCGATGATCAGGCTTCGGATTTCTTCCCTGCGGTCAAGCTGCTCGCAAGTCATCATCAGCAGGTGAGTGTCAGAGTTCCTGGCAATCCATGAAGCGCCTGTTGTCATGGCTGACTTCCAAAGCTGGAGACCTGCAAACTCAAGCGGTCTAAATGGCTCGATGTATCCACCCTCGACTTTAGGAGCAGCGACCATGCGTTGCTTGTCCTCTGGGCGTAGCGTTCCTCGCTTGGCTTTGATTTCAGATGGCACTTTTGGATTTGGCATGGTCTAACCCTAGCAACTGTAAGCGCTTACAAAAACGATTGAACATACAAGGTGTGTGAAAAAGTGTGGTCGGGGTCTTGCCTGTATGTAGTGCTGGAAGAAACACCCCACCCCTACATCTAGTGCCAGGGGGTAGCGTGAGGTCACGATTAGGTAACGGAATGGGTGATTGCTTGACTGTAAGCCTTTACAGCGTGTATAAGCCGTCTGTGCCCTCTCAGGGGTGTGCCTGAAATGCAAATCAGAGCGGCTTGTTGCCCCTACTGCTGTTGCATGACTTGTGGGCAGGTGCTAGTGGTGAGTTTGGGTTTCCTGGTATCAGGTGATCAGCGGTAATTTCAGATGCCGTCAGGAAGTGTTGTTTGCAAATGTGACAAGGAAGATTGTTATTTATTGTCTCTGTTACCATGCTTGCCCTACGAGCAGGGTAGTCTCCGCCATACATCATGCGCTTGCGAGCTATGCGATTAGGGTTGGCTTCACGCTTGCGCTCGTGCTCTGCTCGACAGGTAGCACAATAATCTCCTTTGTCTCTGTGCAATCTGTTACAGGTTAGGCAGGGTCGGGGTAGCCTCATGGTAGAGATTCCATTGGGTTGAGGTCACGCCAGTTCATGTAGTAGCTCTTTCCTTGATAGAGATACTGAGGTTGCTCTACCTCGTAGCCGTAAGCCCAACCAAGTGCTGAGTAGGGTGTGCCCTTCCATCCTGTGTCTGCTGAGCGTCTGGTCTTGTTCTCTAGTCCATGTGCGGTCAGGATGTAGATTTCTTCTTTTGCGTCAACTGCTGCGTTGAATCTCAGGCTGTGCCCTCGCTGAGTGCTGAAGGCATAGCGCACCTCATAGCCTGGAATGTCCTGCCTTGACTTGAAGGTGTTGACATGAGGCACAAAGTCCCAGAGTCCTAGCATCCTTGCTGCGGCTATCTCTGATCCGACTGTGACCATGTGTTGCCACGCTTCCCACACATCGCCCTCTGAGAAGTTGCGGTTGCGCTCTGGCTTGCCGAGGTAAGGCTCTTGGCGTAGATAGCCGATGCGAGTGGCTGTGGCTTCTTCCTCTACGGTGAGAGCGTAAGTCCAGCTCACTTGTCTGTCCTATAAAACCCTGAGCCTTTGAAGGTAACAGCTCCGAAGTTGTAACTGCGCTTCATCATCTCGCCACAGGTAGTGCAGGTTATCTGCTGACTGTCGGTGAGCTTTAGCGTCATGGTGATTGTCTTGTCGCAGACTAGGCAGGTGAACTCATAGGCTGGCATTACAGTTTGACCACGCTTCCATTGAATAGTTTGTCTTTGTGTAGTTCGAGGCAGATAATTCCTGTGGCGCTGTCCATACCGCTTGTTAGCCTGAACCAGTCAGAGCCATTGTCGCTCGTGGTTGTCTGCACCCAGAACTTGCTACCACCGCTGGTGTGAGCGGACAGCTCCTCGATTCTGAGGTGATGAAAGTGTGCGGTTAGCAGCAGGTTTGCTGGAGCGGCAAACTGGTTGCCGAAGGTAGCGTTAGCCCACCACTTAGGGATTCCCTCTGGTCTGCCGACTTGATGCCCATGAACACAGGCGATGGTGTTGACTCCGTAGCGGAAAGCAAAGCCCTCATCGTGAGGATGTGGCACTAGGTAGTTGACATCCCAGCCGAGTTCAGTTGTGAGCCGTCTGAGCTGTTGCGTGATGACAATGCCCCAATCATCCAAGCCAGGTCTGCCTATCTGCTGACCGTTCATGCGGTTCTGGCAATGGTTAGAGGCTACTGAGCCATAGGTCACAGGTGCGAACTTGACGAGGCGTTTGATTAGGTCAAACATCAGGCTAGATGCTAGGTCAACCTGTTGCATCGGTGAAAGATCATTGGACTCAAGTTGATTCAGCGAGGCTTTGTTGCTGACGCTCTCGATGATGTCTCCGAGGTCAAGGATGTAAATGTGCTCATACTTACCTGCCTTTGCCATCTGCTCGATGCTGTCGAAGGATGCCATGACTCTAGCGATGAGGTCTTTTGTATTACCTCTGCTGCTTACCTTGCCGACTTGTAGATCAGCAGGGCAGACAATGAGTGCCTTATCCTGACCACCTTTAGGGGTAATCGGTTTGGCTTTTCTTGCCTCTGCTAGTAACGCTGGCAGGTTGATGTCAGGGTTGCGCTTGCGGAAGTTGAAGCGGTAGCTGGTTAGCCAATCTCCGTCATAGCGTTGCCACCTTGAGGTTTTTGGCACACCGACAATTTCTATCTCGGCAGGGTCAAACCCAGCGTCAATCAGGAACGCATCGAAGTCAGGCTTGTCGCTTAGACCTGGTGTCGTGGCGATGCCCTCTGTTCCGTCAAACTCAATGCCTGGGCGGAAGTTCGGTGCTGCCTCAATCTTTGGTGCTGGCTCTAGGTTTTCAAGCATCAGATACCACCAAAATCAAAAGCCTCTTGGCTTAGTCGGTTTGCAATTAGCTCGCAATACTTCTCTTCTAGCTCAACACCAATCACTTTGCGACCTAAGTTACGAGCAGCCAAGAGCGTTGCACCTGATCCTGCAAATGGGTCAGCAACAGTTCCTAAAGTCTTGGTAATTAGCTTTTCCATCAAGCCAATGGGTTTTGGAGTTGGATGGTCAGGGCGAGCTTTGTCTGCGCTCATTAGCATTTGAGCTTTTACAATGCTTGCTTCTCTTGTTCCAGTCCAGCCATTCTTTCCGAGGCAATAGATTTCCTCGTGAGCAGAGCCAAATGGAATTGAAAGGTCTCCCATAAAGCCACATGGTGTCTTATCCCAGATAACAGTTTGTTTTGTGCGAGTTGGCTTTTCTACTTTCCAAGTGCCGAAAACTAAGGCTGCTCTTTCATCTCCCCAAAGTTCAATTACTGCATCCCTAGATGCTGTTGTGTCATCACCAACAATAGCATCATGCCAATTAGTCCTTGATCCTCTGTCCATGTTTGACTTGTAAGCCTGTCCATAAGGCGGGTCAGTAACTAGCACATCTGCCTCTAGCCACTCTGTGATCTCTAGGCAATCGCCATGATAGAGAGTCACAAGCTCGTTCTGAAAGTAAGGCTGAGTCATCTGAAACAGGCACAGCTCTTGAATCGGTGCGAGGTCAGCGGTGTATCGCTAATCGCAATGCCCTTAGCCGCAAGTGCCTTAGAGAGCGTTTTGATAGGCCAGTTGTTTGAGTCAAAGATTGCTCCAGTCAGAATCTCTTGGTCAGTCTGGCTAAGTCCCTCAAGTATCGTTGCCACCTTGCACGATCCTCTTGGAGCGGTTGGTGGTAGTAAGTCCTCTAGCATCATTCCCCTTAGACCGTCAGGTCGTTTTCTTCATCGAGCAGTTTCTCTGCTAGATAGTTTAGAGTGCCGAAGCTGAAGTCGCTCTCAATGAGGTGCTCATCGAACACATCGGCTAGTAGCACTCGGATTGCATCGAAGTCAGGTGACCAGACAAGCTTGTCATCTTTGAGCAGGTCAATGACCTGGCGATAGTTGGTTCTGTTCCAGTTGCTCATTAGTGAAATGCCTTCCAAATCAAGAAACGAACGACAGCCCAGCCTAAGACTAGATAGAGCCAACCGCCGTCTAGTGTCCAATCGGCAAGCTCAACCATGATGGCCCTCAAGTCACTCACTTCTGCTCTCCCTTTACTGCAATAAATGGCACTCCCAAGCCAGTTTGACTTACATTTTCCACCTTGGTTACATCGCTCAATAGTGCATCAAGAGCAGCAGTAACCGATTTAGCATCCCTAGCATCGTAAAGAACAAGCCCACCAAACCTTTTGTTGATTAGCTTTACAAATTCAACCTGCATAACCTGTTGCGCCCAATCGTAAATGCGCTCTCCATTATTTATTTGAGTCACTTCTGCT
>JACCDY011360578.1_pt1 | contig 21167 bp, 18 predicted proteins | sample 7446391 | NCBI WGS metagenome assembly JACCDY01 (sample SAMN15323451, study PRJNA562643) | freshwater metagenome | isolation source: river surface water | place: USA:Blue River Watershed | collected 2017-08-18 | reverse complement strand
GCCACAGCGAAGCCGCAGCGAAGAAGTACGGCCTCAAGGCAGTCGACATCCTGGTCGAACTGGGAAAGCGCCGCATGGTCGGCGGCCAGGAGGACATGATCGTCGACGTGGCGCTGGACTTGCTGGCCAGGCGCTCCGAAGCCCGCTAACCCGAAGTTCCTCCAAGCTCCGAGCGAGTTTTCCTATATGTGACGGGCACTTGGCGTGAGAACGGGGTTCCGGCTTCTGTCTACACGCTGATCTGCTGGATCAGCTCCAGCGCCTGCCGCTGCTTGGCATTGGGCGTGGTGACGATGTCGAACGTCGGCGCCTCGGGCCCGGCGCTCGGCGTGTGGCAGGTGTTGCGCACGGTGGTGGCCAACTCCGCCATCAGGGTCGAGAAGCTGTGCGCCGGCGTGCCGTCATCGAGCGTGTGGGTCGCCGCCTTGTTCAGCGCCGTCTTGGATCGCTCGGCTGGTGCCACCGGATCGCGCGTGGCCTTGGCCGCCTGGTCGGTGTCGGCGAACATCAGCGGCGCCCAAGCCTCGCGCATGTGGTCGGGATAGAAATGCGGCGCGCACGCGACCGTAGGGTCCGGTGGCAACTCCATCAGTTTCCCGATGGGCCTCAGTCCGGCTCCCGTAATGGCGACGTTTCCGCAAGCCCCCCTACGATCCCGGACGGTGGGATTTCCCCAGTCCGGTTCTGACCTTGGCTTTCCTTCGTGGGCCTTCCCAGAATCGCGGCGAAGCTTAAGCCCCTGACATACATACACCCCGCCCACGCTGGTTTACCCACGAACTCGTCCCCGCTTCGAGGGCGGCTGAACCTCGGCTCAGTGTCCGAGAGCCACCCTGGGACCGCCAAGTGCCCAGAGCCTCTTTGCCTCGGGTCGGTGTTACCGCCTCGAGGGAGACATGGACTGCCTCCTGGAAGGGAGTTACCCCTTCGTCGTCGCTCGTACTGGCTCATGCGCCAGACCTGTTGCCCTCCACCCTGCTTCGGCATGGCCTCGCTCGGATGGTCTTTGCAGGTTGCTGTCAGCCCCTGCTGGGCACAGGCCCTTCCCGACGTTATCTCTGCCAATCTTTCCCCACGTGTCTGGACCCCTACTCCGGCTGCTCCCAGGGTGCACGCGCCCGTTACTTCCCCAAGGACATTGGCCCTCCCCGCGAATGGATCGGGTCGGCGCGACGCGGTTCTCCGACAGCTACTTCCGTCGGTACTACGTTTCGGAGCTGCAGTCATTTACTGATGTTCAGACCCGCAGGTTTGCTCGCCACGCCGGTAGCTCCCACCTTGCACCTTGCGGTACTTGGCAGCCGTGGCTTTTACATCCGCGCCTATCATGGTTCGTTACCTCCCCACGCAGCGGACATGCTAACCGTCCAAATCCGGGCAATTGACGGTAAGAGGACTTTCACCTCTCAAGATCGGCAGCCTTGTCGGCTGCTCCCCACTCGACGTAGTAGGCCATCCGAATCCGAACTGCCATCATTCGATCCGGACTTCTGAACGCCGCCGAATCACGCCGCCGATGGTCATCGGCGGCGTTCGACCAACGACCAACAAGAGCGCCCCGCGGGGCCTTTGCCGTTCGGCGCGCCGTACTGCCATCCCGTGTGCCCATCCGCGTCCGACCGTGCTCGTGCCGCTAATACTGCTGGCACCTGTCTGCCGGCCCGTTCGCGCGATGCCGGCGCGGCTCCGGCAGCAGGGTCATCAGACCGTCACCACGACGCGCGCCGCGTTCGCCTTGCAGTGATGAGTGCTCAGTGTTCGGCAGTTCCGATCACGGTGTCCAACAGGAACCGAAATGGGTGTCCAGCTCAAACCGACTGAGGTGTTCGCGAGCGCCCGAAATATGCAGGTGGTGAGGAAGACTCCCTGTCGCGAGTCGGCGTAATCCGGCCACCCGGAGTCGGCATATACCGGCCACTTGGCGTGGCGCCGAAGGGCATCTCGAAGCGCCCATTTGACGGTGCTATTTTGACGTGTTTTCGGAGCCCTTCGGGGGTGTCTTTCTGGATGCCGGAGCGACCTTTGGATCGCGATACGAGGGCCCATCGAGTTCAAGGCAATAGGCGTTGTGGCGCAACCGATCCAGCGTGGCCGAGGCCAGCAACTGATTGGTCGCAAACGCCTGATCCCACTCGTCGAAGTCAAGGTTGCTGGTGACGATCGTGGCGCAGCGCTCGTAACGCTCGGCGATCAGGTCGTGCAGATCTTCATCGGCTGGCGCGCGCATGGGCTTCAGGCCAAAGTCGTCAATGACCAGGAGGCTCACGCGAGCCAGCGTGGCCAGCTTGCGGTCGTAGACGCCGGTGGCGCGCGCGGCGTTCAGGCTTTGTGTCAAGTTCGAGCAAGTGGTGAAGACCACGTCCACGCCCTGGCGTACCGCGCAATGCCCGAGCGCCTGGGCTAAATGGCTTTTGCCGATGCCGCTGGGCCCGACGATCAAGACCGGCGCCTTCTCCTGCAGGTAGCGCCCGGTGGCCAGATCGTGGATCAGCGCGCGGTTGAGCTTGGGCAGCCGCTCGAAGTCGAACTGATCGAGCGTTTTGGTGGCACGGAACTGAGCGCGGCGCAGGCGCATGGAGAACTTCTTGCCCTCGCGCCGGGCGACCTCGTCGCCCACGAGCATGGCCAGGAACTCGGTGTAGGCCAGCTTACCCTGGATGGCCTGACGGTTGCGCGATTCGAGCGAATCCAGGAAGCCCGAGAGCCGCAGGAGCTTCAATTGCGGGGCCAGTTCGGGACTGGGGTTGATGGGGTTGGTGTTCAAGGTATTGCGTTTCTCGTGAGGGTGGATCGGGGGACGGTGTTCAGGGGTGGTCGTCGTTGGGTGGTGGTCTCCTCCTGGCTGGGTCAATGAAGCGTGGTCGGCTCGGCGCCGAACAGGTCGGCCGCGCTGCGCGTGAAGCGCGCACTGGCGTAGGCCGCGGGGGTCTGCGCATCGATCAGCGGCTGCTGGTCGGCGCCGGTCGACAGAATCGTCTTGACGGTGCGGTAGTGCGGGCTGTTGTGCGCCAGCGCCCTGTCGCACGCGGCCTCCAGCCGGGCCGCTCCATAGCGCTTGCCCATGGAGAGAACTCCTTGTGCGGCGCGCAACCGCTCGGCAATGCGATCGCCCAGCAACCTGTCCACCAGTTCTGCGCAGCGCGGCCCGACCTCCTGCGCTTGCGTCGCGCACCAGCGACGGTCCCGCTCGAAGAAGTGGCGCGCCTCGGGCGGCAGGTGATCGGACACGGTTACGCGCTGGCCCGGCCGCTGCGCGCGCGCATGGGTCGCCAGGTGCCGGTAGTCTTGGTAGAGCGCCACCACGGTGTCGGTGGCACGAAGCCACAGCGTCTTGCCCACCAGGGTGAAGGGCGCCGAGTAGAAGGCGCGATCGTGCTGAACGTGACAGTCGCGATGCAGCACCACGCGGTGCCAGGTGCCAAGATCCGGCGTGACGCCAGGGAGCCTGCGCAGCAGGGGCCGCTCCAGCGCATACAGCGACAGCGGCTGCTCGCACGTGGTGCCGTGCATGCGGGTGCCGGCTTCTTGCATGACCCACTGCCGTGCTTGTGCGTTCAGGTCGCCCAGATCGCGGAAGGTCCGCGTGGGCAGGAAGTTGCCCTTGATGTACTTGACCCCCGCTTCGACGACGCCTTTTTTTTGCGGATCCCGTGGAGGGCAGGCGTCGATTTTGAAGCTGTAGCCCTCGGCGCATTCGGCATAGGCGCGTTGTACCAATGGGTCGTGGCTGCAAGCCTTGACGATGGCGCACTTGGCGTTGTCGATGGTCACGCGCTCGGGAATTCCGTCGAACCACTCGAAGGCGCGACGGTGGCAACCCAGCCAGGTGGCCGAGCTCTGGTCCCAGACGAATTCGACGTATTGGTGGCGACTGAAGCACAACGTCATGACGAAGGCCCAGGTGCGCCGCGGCTTGCCATCCGGGTGGGGAAGCACGGGGCCCGCACCAAAGTCGACTTGGGCGGCTTCGCCGGGAGCGAAGCTCAGCCGAACCGTCACCTCCGGGGGCTGCTCGCCGCGCAGCTGGCGCAGCATGCGTACGACGGCCGAGTAGCTGCCGCCGTAGGCGTGCTCTCGCTTGAGTGCAGCGTGGATGGCACGGCCCTGCACGCCGGCCTCATGCCAGCGCTTGACCACATCACGGTGTGGCTCAACGCTGGAGATGGTGGAGCTGGCCACCTGCCGGCCTTGACCGAGCGCCGTGGCGATGGCCTCGTCGCCCGGCACCTCGACCCCGACGTCGAGCCAGCCTTGCTGCTGAGCCACGGCACGCAGCTCGCCAAGCTTGTCGCGCCCCATGAGGCCAGAGCGCGCGATCTCGCGCACGGAATCGCCCGCGCGCAGCCGCACGAGCACTTGTCGGAACTGGAACATCTCGATTCTCCTGCGACCCACAACGGCCACCTCCTGAGCAAAAAGCCCGGAAGGTACCGCGTGGATGAACGAAGCTTCGAGACGCCTTCAGCGTGTGGGTGGCCGGATTACGCCGACTCCGCAGTGGCCGGTATATGCCGACTCTGCGCTGGCCGGTAAATGCCGACTTCCAGCACGCCTTCGCCCGGCCTCAGGTGGCCGGATTACGCCGACTCTGAAATGGCCTGATTACGCCGGTCGCTGACACTCCCCAGCACAGCGCCAGAGAGAGGTTCTCCTGCTTTCCCATTTGCCGCGGAAGCACCAATCACAACTGATCGTCCCTCGACGTTTGCTTTCCGATTCACGCACTGTGTTTAGCATGTCCCGCTCGCCGCCAGCAACTCAACCTTCGCCGCGCCGCCGTGCCTTGGCCGCCTCCGTTCGCGCGCTGCGGCTCATGGCCGGCTCCACCCTGGCCAGCCTATTCGCGTTGGCCGCAACCTTCGTCGCCACCCAGCACGGCGGCCCGCAGTTCCTTTATGCACTGTTGTTTGGCGTCGCATTCCACTACCTCAGTCGGGACCCACGGACCAGCCCCGGCATCGAGTTCTGCTCACGCGGGCTGCTGCGGCTCGGGGTGGCCCTCGTGGGCGCGCGCATTACGGCGGACCAGATCGCGGGGCTCGGGTGGTCTACGGCTGTGTCCCTCCGGCAAATCTGCATGAATTGACGATGTGAGCTGGGTACCTTCTGCTGTCATTGCAATCTGGATGGAGAGCGGCGATGAAGGCGACAGGCAAGGCGGTGGGGGTCAGGGCGCGTGGGGACGCGCTGACGCAGCTGAAGGAGCGGTTCGCCGCATGGCGCGCGGTGCGCAGGCTCGGGATGCGGATCCCGCCAGAGCTTTGGAGCGCGGCGGTGGAGATGGTCGCCGTGCATGGGGCATACCGTGTGGCGCGAGCACTGAACCTGGACTATGACCTGGTCAAACAGCGAGCGGCGGTGGCTGGCCGCAAGGTGACGGCCCCCGAACTGGCGCCTCGTTTCGTCGAATTGTTCGCAGCTGCCGGCGCGATGCCGGCACCGAGCGCTTCGGCGCCGGAGTGCGTGGTCGAGCTGGCCAACGCCCGCGGTGGGAGAATGCGCGTGGAGCTGAGCGGCCAGGGCCTGGTGGGCCTGGCCGCGCTGTGCAGCGCCTTCCTGGGGGCGCCATGATCCAGATCACGCCGCACATGCGCATCCTCGTGGCGGTGGAGCCGATCGACTTTCGCGCCGGCATCGACGGGCTGGCGAACAACTGCAGGAAGCTGCTGCAGGCCGACCCCTTCAGCGGGACGCTGTTCGTCTTTCGCAACCGCGCCCGCACCGAGAACCAGATCCTCACGCTTGAGCCCGGTCATCTCGGAGAACCGCAAACCGGTCTGCACCGCCACCAGTATGAAGGCGTGATCGCGCCGGCCGGACCAGCTACGCTGATGGCAAGAGATGGCGAAGTCGGAGAGATTGCAACCGTACATTCGGACTTTGATGTGCTGGATGGCACTGTCCCTGATGGGTATTGGCGGGCCGGATCCCTAGCGAGGTGATGCACTCGAAGTGCGTCGCGATGATCGGGTTTTTCCGTCCCTCGGTCTAACCTGATTGGCCTTCAATTGCTGTGTAGTCTGCGCAACGCGGTGGGTTCTCCTTGAACGGCTTTGACTGGTGATCTTTCGGGGGGCTCAGGCTGCCAATGCCGCCGACAGGTGTTGGCCCTGCCCGTACTTGGGTTCGTAGTCGCGCCTGTGCGCCAGCAACGCCCACACGATGCGGGCATTGCGACTGGCCAGTGCCACGCAGGCGACGTTGGACAGCCGTTGAAAAAGAACTCCAAAAACAGCCGACACCCGCCACGCCTACACTTCCAAGCTCTACAACGTATCGACCTACTTCGCGCCGCTACGTCGCGCTCCGCCCAGGCTCATACCTGAATTGGAAATGACTGCCCAGCCCTTCGCCCCCCTCCGACGGGATCACCGAATGCTTACCTGAGGCGGAGCTTGTTCCGCAAGCCTTTGTCGCTCAACAGCTTTTTCGACTGGATCGTATCAATTCGCACGGAAGATACGATTACCCCATCCATGTCTCCTTGCGATACGTGGATGGCCATCATATCTAATTTATTGAACGCAAGTTAGTATCAATCGGCTGCGTAGCGCTCTCACCACGCAGGTGAGGCAGTTCGTGGTCAAGAACGTCCATGGGCACGGGTACTTGTTGCGGGAAACAAGCGGTCAACTGCCGTTTCCAGGATTATTCTTGTTTGCATGATTTGAAAAAATCGATATGGGCGGGCTCCCTCCCGGCGGCAGCGGGGCGGCCGCTTCAGCCGGACTGGCAGTGCTGCAAGAAGTCTTCCGCCGCCAGGCCCATGGTCTTGGAGCGGTGCTGCACGATCGACAGCTGGCGCTGCATCTCGGGCAGCGTGGTGGCCAGTTCCACCAGCCAGCCCTCGGCGATGGCCTCCCGCACCGCCAGCCGCGACAGGCAGCCCAGGCCTATGCCCGCCGCGACCGCGCGCTTGACGGCCTCGTTGCTGCCCAGCTCCAGCTCGACCTGCACCTCGGCCAGGGAAGGGATCAGCCAGCGGTCGGACGCTTCCCGGGTGCCGGAGCCCGATTCCCGCAGCACCCAGGTCGCGCTCTGCAGCTGGCGCGAGGTGACGCGCCGTCCCGCCAGCGGGTGCGTGGGCGCGGCCACGACGACCAGCTGGTCGCTGCGCCAGCGCCGCACCCTGAGCTCCGGGTGGGTGTGCGTGCCCTCGATGAAGCCGAGGTCGGCGACGAAGGAGGCCACGGCCTCGAACACGTCATGCGTGTTGGCGATCTCCACGCGTACATGGCTGCGTGGGTGGGCCTTCTTCCAGCCCGCGATCAGGCCGGGCAGCAGGTATTCGCCAATCGTGTAGCTCGACGCGAGCCGCAGGGGCGCGGCATGGGCCGTGGTGAACAAGGCCTCGGTCTCGATCGCCTGCTCGACCATGCCCGCCGCCTTGGGCAGCAGCGCCCTTCCGTTCTCGTTGATCACCAGCTTCTTGCCGACGCGGTCGAACAGCTGCACGCCGAGCACCACCTCGAGCTCGCTCAATGCATTGCTGGCCGCGGACTGCGAGCGCGAGACATGCTCCGCCGCCGCACGCGTCGTGCCGCCGCGCGCGATGGCCACGAAGACCTCGAGCTGCTTGAGCGTGAGCCTGACGCGATGATCGATTTTGTTGCTCATATAGAACTGAATTATGTGATACGCGGATCGAACATGCTGCCTATATTGCAGACATGCTCAAGTTTCTCTCCCCCGCGCCCCTGCACGACCCGACGGCGAGTTCCACCGCGGCCACGGAAGTCAAGACCGCCACCTGCTACATGTGTGCCTGCCGCTGCGGCATACGGGTGCACCTGCGGGACGGCCAGGTCCGCTACATCGACGGCAATCCCGCGCACCCGATCAACCAGGGCGTGATCTGCGCCAAGGGCAGCTCGGGCATCATGAAGCAGGTGTCGCCTGCGCGCCTGACGCAGCCGCTGCTGCGCAAGGCCGGTGCCGAGCGGGGCGACGCCGAATTCGAGCCGATCTCCTGGGACAGGGCGTTCGACATCGTGACCGAGCGCCTTCAGAAGATCCGCAGCACCGACCCCAAGAAGTTCGCGCTGTTCACCGGCCGCGACCAGATGCAGGCGCTGACCGGGCTGTTCGCTCGCCAGTTCGGCACGCCGAACTATGCGGCGCACGGCGGCTTCTGCTCGGTCAACATGGCGGCCGGCATGATCTACACGATAGGCGGCAGCTTCTGGGAGTTCGGCGGCCCCGACCTGGACCATGCCAAGCTGTTCGTGATGATAGGCACGGCCGAGGACCATCACAGCAACCCGATGAAGATCGCCCTCAGCAAGTTCAAGCGCAAGGGTGGGCGCTTCATCTCGATCAACCCGGTGCGCACCGGCTATTCGGCGATCGCCGACGAATGGATCCCGATCAAGCCCGGCACCGATGGGGCCCTGTTCATGGCCTTGCTGCACGAGCTGATCGGCAGTGGCCTGATCGACCGGCCGTTCCTGCAGCGTTTCACGAACGCGCCGCAGCTGGTCGTGCTCGACCAAGGCGAGCGGGAAGGGCTGTTCGCCTTCGACCCGGCCGCGGGGCCGCCCGGCGATGGCCGCAACCCGCACAACAAGCTGGCCTGGGACCTGGCGAGCGGCCGCGCCGTGCAGGCCTATCCCGAGGGCCTGCAGGAGGGCCGCCAGCTGGCGCTCGAAGGCCATTACCGGCTGCCCGATGGCACAAGCGTGGCTCCCGCATTCCAGTTGCTGCGCGAGCGGGTGGCGTTGAACACGCCCGAATGGGCCGCGGAAATCACCGGCATCCCGGCCGACCGCATCCGCCAACTGGCGCGCGAGCTCGGCGAGACCGCGCTGCACCAGGCTTTCGAGCTGCCCATCCCCTGGATCGACGCCTGGGGCCAGCGGCACGAGAGCACCCGGGCGCGGCCGGTCGCCTTCCACGCGATGCGCGGGCTGGCGGCGCATTCCAACGGCTTCCAGACCGTGCGCGCGCTGGCCATACTCATGAGCCTGCTCGGCACCATCGACGCACCAGGGGGCTTTCGCCACAAGGCGCCGTACCCGCGGCATATCGTGCCGAATTACCGCGCGTTCAACGACCCCAAGATGGTCAAGCCGAACACGCCGCTCAACGCCGCGCCGCTGGGCTTCCCGGCCAGTCCCGACGAGTTGGCGATCAATGACGACGGCACGCCGCTGCGCATAGACCACGCGTTCTCGTGGGAGCACCCGCTCGCCGCGCATGGCCTGATGCACAACGTCATCACCAATGCGGTGCGTGGCGACCCCTACACCATCGACACCCTGCTGATCTTCATGGCCAACATGGCCTGGAACTCCACCATGAACACCATGGAGGTGCGCAGCAAGCTCAACGAGCGCGGTGCCGACGGCAACTACAAGATCCCGTTCCTCGTGGTCTGCGATGCCTTCCAGAGCGAGATGGTGGCCTTCGCCGACCTGGTGCTGCCCGACACCACCTACCTCGAGCGGCACGACGTGATGAGCATGCTCGACCGCCCGATCTCCGAGTACGACGGCCCCGTCGATTCGGTGCGCGTGCCGGTGGTCGAGCCCATGGGGCAGTGCAAGCCGTTCCAGGAGGTGCTGATCGAGCTGGCCTCGCGGCTCAAGTTCCCGGCCTTCACCCATGAGGACGGCTCGCGCAAGTTCAAGGATTACCCCGACTTCATCGTCAATTACCAGGCCCAGCCCGGGGTGGGGTTCCTGATGGGCTGGCGCGGCAAGGACGGCACCGAGCAGCTGCGGGGCGAGCCGAACCCCAGGCAATGGGAGATGTACGCGAAGAACAACTGCGTCTTCCAGTACCACCTGCCGCAGGACCAGCAGTACATGCGCAACTGGAACCGCGCCTACCTGGACTTCGCCAAGGACAAGGGCTGGCGCCAGAAGAACGACCCGGTGCAGCTGGCGATCTACTCCGACACGCTGCAGAGCTTCCGGCTGGCGGCGCAGGGCAAGACCCAGGGCCGCCAGCCGCCCGAGGCGCTGCGCGAGCGCATCGCGACCTACTTCGACCCGCTGCCCTTCTGGTATGCGCCGCTGGAGAACGGCTGCGTCGACACCGAGGCCTACCCGCTGTCGGCCATCACCCAGCGGCCGATGGCGATGTACCACTCCTGGGACTCGCAGAACGCCTGGTTGCGCCAGATCCACAGCCACAACTACCTGCACGTGAACCCGGTGACCGCGCAGGCGGCCGGCGTGGCCGACGGCGGCTGGTGCTGGGTCACCAGCGCCTGGGGCCGGGTGCGCTGCATGGTGCGTTACAGCGATGCGGTGGAGCCGGGCACGGTCTGGACCTGGAACGCCATCGGCAAGGGCTCCGGCGCCTGGCAGCTCGAGGCCGGCGCCGACGAGTCGCGCAAGGGCTTTTTGCTCAACCACCTGATCACCGAGGAGCTGCCCTTCGCGGGCGGACAGATCAGCAACTCGGACCCGGTGACCGGCCAGGCCGGCTGGTACGACGTGCGCGTGAACATCCAGCCGGCCGATCCCGAAGAGGCCGAGCAAACCTATCCCCAAGTGGCACCCATGCGTGACCTGCCGGGCGTGCTCGGCGGCGCCAAGAAGGTGGTGGCCTATTTCGTCAACAGGAAGTCATGATGCAAGCCCAACAGCAAGAGACGCTGGCCAAGCAGCTCGCCCTGGTCATTGACCTCAACGTCTGCGTGGGGTGCCACGCCTGCGTCACCTCGTGCAAGGAGTGGAACACCTCCGGCGCCGCCGGCCCCCTCGCCGACCTGAACGCCTATGGCGCGCAGCCCACCGGCACGTTCTTCAACCGCGTGCAGACCTTCGAGGCCGACAGCTACCCCGACACGCAGACGATCCACTTCCCCAAGAGTTGCCTGCACTGCGAGGATCCGCCCTGCGTGCCGGTCTGCCCGACCGGGGCCAGCTACAAGCGGGCCAGCGACGGCATCGTGCTCGTGGACTACGACAAGTGCATCGGTTGCAAATACTGCAGCTGGGCCTGCCCCTACGGCGCGCGCGAGTTCGACGAGGAGCGCAAGGTGATGACCAAGTGCACGCTCTGCGTGGACCGCATCTACGACGAGCTGCTGCCGCCCCAGGACCGCAAGCCCGCCTGCGTCAAGGCCTGCCCGACCGGCGCGCGACTATTCGGCGACGTCAAGGATCCCGACTCCGAGGTGTCCCAGGCCATCCGCGAGCGCGGAGGCTACCAGCTGATGCCCGAATGGGACACCCAGCCGGCCAACCACTATCTCCCGCGCCAGATCACGGCCTCCAGCTCGGCGGCCAGGCGCGACGAATTCCGGCTCGGCGACTACCTCGGCGCGACTGCGGAGGATGCGCCGCCTGGGCCGCGCAGCGCGGTCGTGAACCAGGAGCTCGCATGAAGCCTGCCCTGTCCATCATCCTGTTCACCACGATCGCCGGCGCCGCGCAGGGGATGGCGGTGGTGCTGGCTGCCGCCACCCTGGCCGGGGTCGCGCCTGCGGCGCTCGGCGGCATGCTGTGGGTCGCGACCGCCATGCTGGCGCTCGCCCTCGCGGCCTCGTTCTTCCACCTCGGCCATCCGCTGCGGGCCTGGCGCGCGGCCATGATGTGGCGGACCTCCTGGATGTCGCGCGAGGTCATCGTGCTGCCCGCCTTCATCGGCCTCACGGCCGCCTGGGCATTGCAGTCCACCGCCCAGGGCGGCGCGGGAGCGCTGTCGCCCGTCTGGCCCTGGCTGGCGATCGGCGGTGCGGCGCTGCTCTGGCTGTGCACCGCGATGATCTACGCCTGCATCCGCTTCATCCAGGAATGGGCCCATCCGCTGACCTTGGTGAACTACGTGATGCTGGGCCTGAGCTCCGGCATGGTGGCGTGCGGGGCCCTCGCCGTGCTCGCGGGCGAGCGCGCCTTCGCCGCCGGCCTCGCACCCTGGGCGCTGGCCGTGACGGCCCTGGCCTGGTGCACGCGCGGCCTGGCGCTCAGGCGCAACGCGCGGCTCCGGCCCAAGTCCACCACCCAGTCCGCCACGGGCATCCGTGCGGGCCGGGTGGTGCAGAAGTCCATGGGCATGACGGGCGGATCGTTCAACACGCGCGAGTTCTTCCACGGGGCCTCCGTCCAGGCCTTGCGCCATGTCAAGCTGGGCTTTCAGCTGCTGGCCTTCCTGCTGCCCATCCTGCTGCTGCTCTGCGCTCAGTTCCTCGATCTCGGATGGGTCTGGCTGGTGGCGCTGCCGCTGCATTTCGCGGGCCTGCTGGCCGAGCGCTGGTTTTTCTTTGCCCAGGCCAGGCATCCGCAGAACATCTATTACCAGACGGTGTCGTGAGCCTGAGCCTCCCTTTCATTCGCTGGCTGCCGCACTGGCGGCAGCCCGAGGTGGTGCGGGCGGACCTGCTCGCCGGACTGACCGGCGCGATCGTGGTTCTTCCCCAGGGCGTGGCGTTCGCCACGCTCGCCGGCATGCCGCCGGCCTACGGCCTTTATGCCGCCATGGTCCCCTGCGTCGTCGCGGCCCTGTTCGGCAGCAGCAGGCTCATGGTGACGGGGCCTGCGAACGCCATCTCCTTGACGACGATGGCGCTGGTCGCGCCCCTGGCGGCGGTCGGCACGCCCGAATATGTACGGTTGGTGCTGACCCTGACCTTCTTCGTCGGTGCGATGCAGTTGCTGCTGGGCTTGTCCCGGGCCGGCAGCTGGGTCGACAAGGTGCCGCATTCGGTGATCGCCGGATTCACCGCAGGCGCTGCCGTGCTGATCGTCAACAGCCAGGTCGGCACCTTGCTCGGGCTCGATCTTCCGCGGGGCTTGTCGGTGTTCAAGACCCTGCAGGCGGTCCTCGCGAGCGCGCAGGCCGTGCAGCTGCTGCCCATCCTCGCGGCGGCCGCCACGATGCTGATCAACTGGCTGGCGCTGCGGCGCAGCCGCTTCGTCCCGCCCATTCTGCTGGCCGTGATCGGCGGGTCAGCCATCACCTGGCTCGCCGCGCGGTTCTGGCTGGGGGGACGTCCCGCGACCGTCGAGGCGCTGCCGGGCGCGCTGCCACCGATGTCGCTGCCGGACCTGGGTCTGCTTCCCTCGCTCGCGACCGCGGCGCTGACCATGACCCTGCTGGCCGTGACCGAGGCCATGGCCATCGCGAAAGCGGTGGCCAGGCGCTCCAGCGAAGCCCTGGACGGCAACCAGGAGCTGATCGGCCAGGGCCTCGCGAACCTGGCCGGCGCCTTCTTTTCCTCCTACCCGGCCAGCGGCTCCTTCAACCGCTCAGGTGTGAACGTGGCCGCAGGGGCAAGGACCCCGCTGGCCGCGATCAGCGCGGCCTGCCTGCTGGTCATCATCCTGTCGCTCGTCGCGCCCTGGGCGCGCTACCTTCCGCTCGCGGTCATCGCGGGGCTGCTCTGCGTCGTGGCGGCGGGGCTGGTTCATGTGAAGGAGCTCAAGCAGCTCTGGCGCGACGAGCCCTGGGACCGGCCGGCCCTGTTGGTCACCTTCGTCGCGACCGTGAGCCTGTCGCTCGAGTGGGCCATCCTGCTCGGCCTGGCTGCGGCCTGGGCCGGCAGGCGGCTGCTGGCCCAACGCGCCTGAGATTCAGGTTTATTGGCGTCTCTATGCCAGAACGGTCAGGTCAGACGCCGCAACGGCAGCGCCGCAAGGCCGCGGTAGGCGGGGTTCGCGCACCATTGCGGCCGCTCGCTCGCGAGTCGCAGGTGAGGCCAGCGCTCAAGTAGGCGTGAGAACACCAGCTCGGCCTCCAGTCTGGTGAGCGCTGCGCCCAGGCAGACATGGACACCCGAGCCGAAGGACAGGGCACCCGGGTCGGCGCGCGTGATGTCGAGTTCCTCGGGCCGCTCGTGGCGCGCCGGGTCGCGGTTGGCCGCACCGATCAGCGCCAGCACCAGATCGCCGCGGCGCAGCCGCTGGCCGTGCAGCATCAGGTCCGTGGTCACGCGCCTTCCCGTGTACTGCACCGGGCTGTCGTAGCGCAGCAGCTCGCGCACCGCGCCCGGCACCAGCGCCGGGTCCCCACGCAGCCGCTGCCACTGCGCCGGATGGCTCAGCAGCGCCTGCAGGCCGTTGCCCAGCAGGTTGCGCGTGGTCTCGTGGCCGGCGAACAGCAGCATCGCGCATTGGGCCAGCAGCTCGGCCTCGCCCTGGATCTCGCCGCGCTCGCGCGCGGCCAGCAGGCTGCTCAGCAGGTCGTCGCCCGGCGCGGCGCGCTTGGCCGCCAACTGGGCCTGGAAATAACGCGTCATCGCGAGCAGGCTGGCCTGGGCGCGCCGCGCCTGCTCGTGTTTGGGCAAGGGCGCGCCGATGAAGGCCGCCAGGTCGTCCGACCAGGCCATGACCTCGGCGCGGTCCGCGCCCTCTATGCCGAGGATGGTCGAGATCACGCGCACCGGCAGCGGCCGCGCGACCCGGGCGATGAAGTCGAACTCCGCCGCATCGTCCAGGCCCTCGATCAGCTCGTCGGCGAAGCGCTCGATCCGGGGCTTGAGCCGCGCCAGCGCCTCGGGCCGGAAGGCCGGCTGCAGCAGGGCGCGCAGCCGCCCATGGTCGGGCGCGTCGAGGAACAGCAGGGCGCGCGCGAACAGCTGCTGGAAGTCCGCCAGCTCGCCGCGCTCGGCCGCCGCCTGCTGGACCCAGCCGCCGGTGCGCTGGGCCGAGAAGCGCGCATCGCGCAGCAGGGCTTCCACGTCGGCATGGCACGTGAGCAGCCAGGCGCCGCCGAAGAATTCCTCGCTCCAGTGGAGGGGGCCGGCCTCGCGCAGGGCGCGCCAGGCCGCGTAGGGATCGGCCAGGAAGGCCGCGTCCACCAGGGGGCGCTCTGCGGTCGGCGGGCGGCTCAGCACCGCATTCATGCAGTCTTCTCTTCGCGCACTGCCGGGCGCTCGCCCTGCGCGCGCAGGCCCAGGCGCTCCATCAGCGCGCGGTCGCGCTCGGCCTGCGGGTTGCTGGTGGTGAGCAGCCGGTCGCCGTAGAAGATCGAGTTGGCGCCGGCGGCAAAGCACAGGGCCTGCAGGGCCTCGTCCATCTGCTCGCGCCCGGCCGACAGGCGCACCATGGTGGTCGGCATGGTGATGCGCGCGACGGCGATGGTGCGCACGAACTCGAAGGGGTCGAGCGGCGGCTGGTCGGCCAGCGGCGTGCCCGGCACGGCGACCAGGTTGTTGATCGGCACCGACTCGGGGTAGGGGTCGAGGTTGGCCAGCTGGGCGATCAGGCCGGCGCGCTCCAGGCGGCTCTCGCCCATGCCGACGATGCCGCCGCAGCAGACATTGATGCCGGCCTCGCGCACATGGGACAGGGTGTCGAGCCGGTCCTGGTAGGTCCGGGTGCTGATGATCTGGCCGTAGAACTCGGGCGCGCTGTCGAGGTTGTGGTTGTAGTAGTCCAGGCCCGCGTCCTTGAGGGCCTGGGCCTGCTCGGCTTCGAGCATGCCCAGGGTCATGCAGGTTTCGAGACCCAGGGCGCGCACCTCGCGCACCATCTCGGTGACCTTCTCCATGTCGCGCTCCTTGGGGCTGCGCCAGGCCGCGCCCATGCAAAAGCGCGTCGCGCCCTGGTCCTGGGCGGCCTTGGCGGCCTGGACCACCTCGTCGAGCGCCATCAGCTTGCTCGCCTCGACGCTGCCCTCGTGGTGGGCCGACTGCGGGCAGTAGCCGCAGTCCTCGCTGCAGCCGCCGGTCTTGATCGACAGCAGGGTCGACAGCTGGACCTCGTTGGGGTCGAAATGCCCGCGGTGCACCTGCTGGGCGCGGTGCAGCAGGTCCATGAAGGGCAGGGCGAACAGGGCTTCGACCTCGGCCACCTGCCAGCGCTGGGCAGCCGGGGCGGCGGGCTGGGCGGCGGGCTGGGCGCGCGGGCGCAGGCTGGAAACGTCGACGGTGGCGATGGTGGTCATCTCGGGTCCTTTCAACAGAATTCAGGGCTTGGACGCGGCGCGCCGCTCGCTCGCCCGCAAAAGCACCTGTGCGCAAAACGACGGCGACCCACCATGCTGTCCCGGGATTGATGTGGCGGCCAAGGCGTCGCGGCGCAGACCAAGACGCCCGGCACTCTCGAACCGAGCGCGAAGGCGCGTGCAGGTCCCATCAGGCATCGCGCGGTGCCACCAGCCGGACCACCATGGTCTGTCGTTCCGTGACCAGCGGGCGTCCGGCGACTTCCTCGTAGTGATTCAGGGTCTCGAAGAAGATCATTTCGCCGCCGCGCGCACCCTGGCGCCGCTTCGCACCGACCAGGCTGCTGCGCGCGCGGATCCGTTCACCCACGCGCGCCAGTGAATGCACCTGCACCTTGTTGCCGGCATTCATGCCTCCCGCTGCGTTGAAGCCGAACAGCAGGGCGAGGTCGCGGCCCACCTCGTTCACGCCTTCGCGTCCCTGGGCGCCCGGCTCTTCGCTGAGGGGAAAGGCGCCGGGCAGGGCCTCGAGGCCGTGCAGCGGAAACAGCGGCGGCGCCACCACGGCGCCCCAGGGCGATGGCGCCTTCGGATCGAAATGCACGGGGTCGAGGTCCATGACGGCGTCGGCAAACAGCCGCAGCCGGCTCAGGTCCAGCGCATAGCGCGACTCGCGCTGCTCCAGTTCATGGCCGAGCCGGGCGTTGACATGCGGCGGCATCGCGGCATCCGGCTCCGACGCGGTCAGCGGCAGACCCATGCCCTGCGGCGCCTGCATGTCGAGGGCGTCGAGCACCGGCCCCTCCTGTCCAAGCAGCACTATCGCTCGGCCGCGTGTGGTGACCTCGTCGCGGTCCAGGTTGAGGATCTCGACGTCAACATTCAGCAAGATGTGGGCGCCCTCGCGCCCGCTGCTGCTTGTCGCTCCGCGCACCTGCAGCTTCTGGCCGACGAAATCGGGACCGACGAATTGGTAATCGACTCGCCACGGCCAGGCCCCCGGCAGCGCCCGCTGCAAGAACTGCATGATCAGGTGCTGCTTCAGCGCGCCGTTGATCACAGGCGCTTCCAGCAGGGCCATGTCGCGGCAGAACGCCTGGTCGAAATGGATGCGGTCCCAGTTCTGCTGCGCCGCCATCCAGCGCACGACATGCGCGGCGGTGAAGCGGGGCTTGTCCAGCGGCGGCAGCGGCGTGCCGGGCGACGGAACGGCTGCCATGGCCTCAGTTCTCGACGATCGCCACCACCTGGCCGTCCTCGACCGGGTCGCCCTCGCCGACCCGCAGTTCGACCACCGTGCCGGAGGCCTCGCTCGTCACCGGGATCTCCATCTTCATGGATTCGACGACGATGACCGAGTCGTCGGCTTCGACGCGGGAACCCTCCGGCACCAGAATTTTCCACACCTTGCCGGTCACTTCGGCCTTCACTTCGATACGTGCCATGTTCGTTTTCCTCATACGTTAGCGAGACTGTCTCTCTTGGCCGCCGCCGCGTCCTTGGCGCGCGCCAGTACCTGTGCACCCAATCCGGTGTGGACATCACCGCCCGCGAACTCGGGGCTGAGCAGCACTTGCCGGATGAACGGGATGTTGGTCTTGACACCTTCGACCACGGTGGCGTCGAGCGCGTCGAGGAGGCGCGCTATCGCTTCCGCGCGGCTCTCGCCGCGGGCAATCAGCTTGCCAATCATCGGGTCGTAGAAGGGTGTGATCTTGCTGCCTTCGGCGTAGCCGGTTTCCACCCGGATGCCTTCGCCCGCCGGCAGCCGCAGGGTACGCAAAGGTCCGGGCGATGGGAAGAACCGCACCGGGTCCTCCGCATAGATGCGTGCCTCGATGGCGTGGCCGCGCAGCACCACTTCGTCCGGCAGCACCGCATCGAGCCGCTCGCCCCAGGCCAGCCGTACCTGCGACGCCACCAAGTCGATGCCAGTGACTTCCTCGGTCACGGCATGCTCCACCTGCAACCGGGTGTTCATCTCGAGGAAGTTGAATCCGCCGCTGCCGTCATACAGGGTCTCCACCGTGCCGATGACGTCGTAGCCGAGGCGCGACAGGATGCCCGTGATGGTTTCCGCCGCGGTGGCGACCTCGCTGCGGGGGATCAGCGGCGCGCCGGCCTCCTCGATCACCTTCTGGTGGCGGCGCTGCACCGAACAATCGCGCTCGAACAGATGCCGCACGTTGCCATGGCGGTCCGCCAGGATCTGGAATTCCACGTGACGGGGACGCTCGATCAGCCGCTCCAGGTACAACTCCGCATTGCCGAAGCTGCGCTGCGCCAGCGAACGCGCCTGCGCCACCGCCTTCAGCAACTCGGCGTCGTCGCGTGCGGGCAGCATGCCGATGCCCCCGCCGCCGCCCGCGGGCTTCACCAGCACCGGGTAGCCGACCCGCTGCGCCTCCGCCAGGGTGCGCGTGTCGTCCTCGTTCAGCAGGGCGGAGCTCTTCCCCATCGGCATGCCATGCGCGGCCATCAGGTCGCGCGCCCGGGTCTTGTGGCCCATGGCATCGATCCAGCGGGGGCTGGGGCCGATGAAACAGGCGCCGCTGGCATGCACGCGTTCGGCGAATCCGGCGTTCTCCGAAAGAAAACCGTAACCGGGGTGCAGGCCGTCCGCTCCGGATCGCTTCAGCACATTCAGCAACACGTCCACGTTGAGGTAGCTCGCACGCGGGTCGGCTTCTCCGATCGCGTAGGTCTCGTCCGCCAACCCCAGGTAAGGCAGACCGGCGTCGGCTTCCGAATAGACGGCGACCGTGCGGATCCCCAGTGACTTCAGTGCGCGCAGGACGCGGGCGGCGACGGCGCCGCGGTTGGCAACCATGACTTTGTTGAACATGGGTGCTCCTGTTTCAGCCGGCCGCGGCCTTGCTGGTGCTGCCATTGGCGGTCGGGGCGCCTGAGCCGCACCAGACGGTGCGCGCCTGGATCAGCCGGTCAACCTCCGTGTCGCTCATTCCGAGCTCTCGCGTTAGCACCTCGCGCGTGTCCTCGCCGACGCCGGAGCCGGCCTTGACGATGCGCCCTGGTGTGCGGGACAGCTTGGGCACCACGCCCGCCATCGTGACCTCGCCCAGCTTGGGGTGCGGGATGTGCAGCAGCATCTCGCGCGCGCGGTAATGCTGATCTTCGAAGATGTCGGCGATGGTGTAGACCGCCGCCACCGGCACCTCGGCCTCGACCAGCAGGTGCTGCAGTTCCTTGGCCGTGTGTCGCCGGGTCCAGCCAGCCACCATCTCGTCGACCTCCTCGACCCGTTCGCCGCGGGCCCGCTGGGTCGCGTAGCGCGGATCGGTCCCCCAGTCCGGATGGCCCATGGCGGTGGCGAGCCGGCGGAAGATGGCGTCGTTGTTGGCGGCGATCAGGACCCAGTGCTCGTCGCTGCTCGGATACAGGCTGTTGGGTGCGGTGTTCATCAGCCGCGGGCCCTGGCGCATCGGGATCTTGCCGGTGCGCGGGTATGAGGTTACCGCCTCCTCCATCTGCGAAAACGCGCTCTCGTACAGCGCCACGTCGATCATCTGGCCCTCGCCGCTGCGTGTGCGCTCGTACAGCGCCATCATGGTGCCGAAGGCCGCATAGACCGCCGTGAGGTAATCGGTGGTGGGCAGCGCGCAGCGCGCCGGCGGCCGGTCGGGGTCTCCCGTCATGTGGCGCACGCCCGCGACCGCCTCGCAGATCGCGCCGTAGCCCGGGAGATCCTTGTAGGGGCCGCTCTGTCCGTAGCCGCTGATGCGCACGGTCACCAGCCGCGGGTTGCGCGCCCTCAGCACGCTCTCGCCCAGGCCCATGCGCTCCAGCACGCCGGGGCGGAAGTTCTCCACCAGCACGTCGGCCTGGTCCAGCAGCTTGAGCGCGATGTCGCGCCCCTCCGGCTGCTTCAGGTCCAGCACGATGCATTGCTTGTTGCGGTACATCGAAGTGCCGTACAGCGACACGCCATCGACCTGCGCGCCGAAGTTGCGGCCCGGGTCGCCTTCCGGCGTTTCGATCTTGATCACGTCAGCGCCGAAGTCGGCCAGCAGCCGGGCGCACACTGGCCCTGCGATCGTGCTGCACAGCTCCACCACCTTGTGGCCGCGCAGCGGACCGCTGCGGGCATTTGCTTCCATCTCGGTCATGTACGGCCTCTCTATTGCTTGGCGAGATTCATCTGGCGCAGGATCGTGCGCATTTCGATCAGTTGGTCTTCGGCGAAGCGCTGCGCGTCCGGTCCGGTGACCAGCCGCGGCGTCCACTGGTTGCGCTGGACGAACGCGGTCCATTCGGGCGTGTCGGTCGCCCGCTTGAGCGTCTCGGCCCAGTACTCGTGCTGCGCCTGGGTCAGGCCCTTGGCCGCCAGGATGCCCTGCGTCGAGGCGAACTCGACGTCGATCCCCTGCTCCTTCCACGTCGGCACCTGCGCGAACACGCCACCCAGGCGCTTGGGCGAAGAGATCGCGAGCAGCCGGATCTTGCCCGCTTCGAGCTGGGTCACCAGGTTGGCGGTGCTGGCCGCGACGATGTCCACGTGGCCGCCGAGCAAGGCGGTAAGGGATTCCGCCGAGGACTTGAACGGCACGATGGTCAGCTTCGACACGTCCACGCCAGCGGTCAGCAGCGGCTTGGCGGCGCCGATATGGATGTGGTTGCCGACCGCCGTGGCCACGGCGATGCTCGCCGACCCAGGATCGGCCTTCAGTTTCGCGACCAGGTCGTTGGCATTCTTCAGCGGGGAGTCGGCCCGCACCGCCAGCGCGACGTACTCGTTGAACAGCACCGCCAGCATCGTGTACTCGGAGGTGGGCGACTCCTTCCAGTCACCGATCACGTAGTTGGTCAGGAACTGCAGCGCGAACGAGCTGAGGTGGTGCGCATCGGCCGGGTGCTGCTTCAGCGTGTTGAGCGCGACCGCGCCGGCCCCCGCCGGCCGGTTGACGACGACCATGCCTTGCGGGATCGATTTCTGCTGGTCGGTGATGTTCTTCAAGGTGCGGGCGACCTGGTCCAGCGCGCCGCCGGGCCCCGCGCCCACCACGAACTCCACCGGCTTGGTCGGCTTCCAGGCCTGCGCTTGGGCGGGCAGCCATGCGAATGCGGTGAGCGCCAGCGCGGCCAGCGCATTGCGGGTAAGTGTCTTCACTCTTGTCTCCTTGACGTGGTTGCTGATGGGCGAAATTCAGCGGAACGTGCGAGACCGGATGCCGGTCTGGTCATGCGTGACCGCATCCGCGTCTTGCACCCAGTCGCACAGCAGCGAGCGCGTCTCGCTGGGCTTGATGATGTCAATCACCCCGAATCGCTCAGCGGTGCGGTACGGCGAGCTCAGTTGCTGGTAGTAGGCT
>JACCDY010372090.1_pt1 | contig 21184 bp, 19 predicted proteins | sample 7446391 | NCBI WGS metagenome assembly JACCDY01 (sample SAMN15323451, study PRJNA562643) | freshwater metagenome | isolation source: river surface water | place: USA:Blue River Watershed | collected 2017-08-18 | reverse complement strand
CTCAAACGCGAAACTGACTAAGACTTAGCGACACCAAATAAAAAAGCCGTTACTGAGAACAGTAACGGCTTTTTGTTTGGAGGCGCGACCCAGAGTCGAACTGGGCTAAACGGATTTGCAACGTATAGGTGGTCAAATTACCTTATACGAATCAAGTAGTTACAAGCTTTTTGTTTTTTGTGCAATGATTTGTGTAACGTAAATTTAAGCTTAATGCTAATCTGAAGCAACCTCAAAAACGGTTTTTACCAAGTCTGCCGTGTTATCCAGTACACGAAATTTCTCGTACTGCTCGAATCTCTTAGGCCAGCTAATTGATGGGTTCTCAACCACGTTACGAGCTATGTACAACCAACGCCCCAACCGCACACATTCAGCAGCTTGATGCAGAGTGCCAGATGAATCCGATGCCTCAACGACCACAGTTGCATCACTAAGCAGAGCCATCAGTCGATTTCGCTTGGGGAAATTTGACTGAAAAGTTCGCTCCCCAATTGCAAATTGGCTCACCAACAAATGGTCTTTGTAAATAGCCTCTTGAAGTTGCTTGTTTTGAGCGGGATAAGCTTTGTCGATTGGAGTACCGATTACACCGACGATGTGGCCATTGGCAGCGATTGCGGCACGCATTGCCTCAGTGTCAATTCCTTCAGCGAGCCCTGACATTACAACAACGCCAAATGCTGACAACTCTCGCGCCAAACGCCTAGCACGAGCCCGACCTAGGGGCGTAGCATCTCGGGCACCAATGATGGAGACACAGCGCCCCTTGAGCAAGTCGATGTTTCCAGCAACAAACAAATGCGGCTCAAAGCCATTAGTTGTAGTTACAGAGGCTAGCAATTCCAACTGAGGCGCAGTCATAGCCTCACGAGCCGTTCCGGCTAGTAACTTGGAGACAGTAATCTCCAGCAACTCCCGAGGCGGCTCGTATTTTGGCGAAAACTCTTGTGATGTTTCGTCTGACATTTGCGCGAACTTTTAAAGGCCTACGGAATCAATGCAATCAAATCAGCTTGGGAGCTGTTGTTTGTTTGACCCGAAAAATTACTTGTTCCGTTAACTTTAAAGTCATTTGTGCTTAGCGGAGCATATGGATTTCCGGTAACAACTATGTCGTATTGCAGAAGCTGATTACCGAATTTACCTAAAGCCACACCAGTAACAGTCGTTGCACCTGCAGCCTTGAGCAGCGCGGCAGCAACCCCAAACGAAACACCATACGTAGTGCAGTCATCCACAACCACTACTTGCTTACCGCTTATTCGACCTCGGTGCTCTGGATTCAGATGAATCGTTAATAGCTGATTTCGAGGGTCAGTCCTGTCACCACCAGCCCCTTGTGATGAACGCTTAATGGAAGGCTTATGCCTAATAAAAAGCGGAACACCTCGGGATGCAAAGCGCACTCGCGAAACAGTTGTCCTCAACCTGTGAGTAAAGTCGCTCAGTGTTTCTTCGTCAAGGTTATTGCTACTTGAGGACGGGTAAACACCCCACAAAGTAGCCTGTTTTGTAATAGGGTCGTTCATCAACGATCGAGCTGTCGTAGCTAGCAATGCATTCAAACGAGCACCACCACCCTTAACAGTAGCTGTTACTTTTTCCCCAAACAACTGCTGGTCAACAGTCTTGTGATACTGGGACAAATCTGCAAGTGCACGAATGTTGTACCTTGCCTCGTTACCGCTGAACCACCACTGCCCCGACCACTTAGAAGACAAATTCACAACCTGCGCAAATTGGGCAGCATCATCAACGCGAATGCCCAAATTTTTCACTGCTGGCGTGTCAGATTCAACCCAACCTGCAGCAACTAAAACAGCAGGGCCATTTTTGCCCATTCGAATGTCCACCAAATTTGCAGCTAGCACCAATACATCGAATGGCTTGAGCTTATGTTTTGCTGCATTACGGACAATAATTTCACCGTTTTGCCTACCGTACTCTTGAAGAAATTGCACACCACTGTCCAAAAACGTCGCATCAAACCAATCAGGCTTTGAATGATTCGAAACGATGGCAACAGGATTACCAGCCTTTTTAGCTTCTACGAGCGTTGCAACCACTCCAGCATCAGGCTTTCCGTGCTTAAGGACTGAACTGGGGGAAGCCAAAACTATGAGCATATGCTTAAAACTGGTTGTGCTGGTTATTTGTACAGTATAGTGCAGTTATGTCAGTTTTACAAGTTTCCGTCGAACAACCTGAGCCACTCTATTACAAGCCGCTGTGGCTAGAGGTTTGCGGCTGGTCGGTAATTGCAGGCTTCCCATCGCCAGCAGCTGACCACGCACAAAAGCGCATCGACTTAAACGAACACCTGATTCGGAACAAAGAGGCAACGTACCTGTTCAAAGTCAAAGGCGATTCGATGACAGGTGCAGGCATCTATGAAGGTGACACATTGCTTGTGGACAGAAGCATTGACCCCAAGCACAACAACATCGTCATCGCACAGCTCAACAACGAGTTCACAGTCAAACGTCTATATCGTCGTGGCGGCGTTGTGAAACTGATTGCCGAAAACCCCATCTACCCTCCTCGCCTCATCAAAGAAGAAGACGACTTCATCGTGTGGGGTGTAGTCACCAACAACATCCACAAGCTGTGCTGAACCTATGCCTGCACAAGTACAGCAGTTGGCACTCGTTGACTGCAACAACTTCTATGTCAGCTGCGAAAGGGTTTTTCGTCCTGACTTGAAAACTACCCCAATCGTTGTGCTGTCAAACAATGATGGCTGCGTAGTCTCGCGCTCTAACGAAGCAAAGGCACTGGGCATCAAGATGGGACAACCGTGGTTCCAATGCAAAGAGCTCGTGGAAGATCACGGCATTCTTGGTTTGAGCTCTAACTATGCGCTCTATGCTGATTTATCCAATCGCGTAATGAATATTCTCGGCACCTACTCTCCGCGCAAAGAGGTTTACAGCATCGACGAGTGCTTTGTGGATTTAACAGGAACGCCCAAGCTAAAAGAAGTCAGCTATCAAATTCGTGAACGTGTCGTTGCGTGGACTGGCATACCTGTATGCGTAGGCATTGGCCCAACCAAGACACTGGCAAAGCTAGCAAACTTTGTTGCCAAGCGACACCCTCGGTCTAAAGGCGTTTTCAACTACAACGACCTATCGGACGCTCAACAAACCAAACTACTGAGCCAAATAGACGTGGGAGAAGTTTGGGGTGTTGGCAGGAAACTGACCAAACGGCTTGCTGAGCACGGGATTACCACCGCGCAAGACTTGAGAGCTGCACACCTACCAACCCTACGTGCAGCGTTTGGTGTTGTGATGGAGAAGACACAGCGAGAACTACAAGGCATTGCCTGTATGGAACTGGAAGAAGTAGCACCAGTTAAAAAGCAAATCGTGTCCAGTCGCTCGTTCGGGTCGAGTGTCAAAAGTCTTGACGCCCTAAAAGATGCAATGAGCACATTTTCGGCAAATGCTTGTGCAAAGCTGAGGGCGCAAAACAGTCACGCCTCCCTCATACAAGTACACCTTGAAACAGATAGGTTTCGCACTGACAAGCCACAGTACACGCCTGCCCTGTCCGTACCCTTGCCACAGCCTACAAACGACAGCTTGATTGTGAATAAATGGGCTGCATACTTTCTTGAACGGATGTATAAACCCGAATACGAATACAAGAGAGCGGGAATCACACTGACTGAAATCACGCCAGTTAGCCAGTATCAAAGTGATTGGCTAGAACCCAAACAAGCCACCGACACCCGCTTAATGGATGCACTTGATGAGCTAAACAACCGATACGGGCGCGGCACGGTGAAAGTCTCGACACAGGGCGCTTTCAAAGAGTGGCAAATGAAGCAAGAGCGCAAGTCCCCAAATTACACGACTGATTTGAAGCACGCCCCTACTGTTTCATAACCAAGCTAAACGCTCCAACAACCTGTCAAATTAACGGTACAACGCCTTTGGAAAATTAAACTAAGTCGTCTCAGTTGCACTTTGGAAACGATGACGCTGTAGGGCTGATTAACAAGCTGGGTATTTTTAACGTGCTCCGCATAACCAGTCACGCCATCCGCGCACACTCAGCAATGTGTATAAAACCCCATCGTTTGACTCATTTGGAGTAATTATTTACGGATACAGGCAACGAGGAAAGCGACAAATTTAATTGCCTTGATATTTTTTATATTTTTGATACTAAACTGAGGTTCAAACATAACTTCGAACTGGAATCAGGAAATGAAAAAATTTGCACCTTGGGTCATAGCGGTACTGTTACTGCTTTACGGATTACCCACCTTAACTAAATCCGTCCTTGGTGGATTGTTTTTCATCATTGCTGGACTTGCACTGCTCCCAACAACCAAAAACCTACTCATCCAAAAAGTGCCCCAAGCGGCACTACTAGATAAACCGATAGTGAACTACATTGCAGTCGCAATTTTTGCTGTACTGGGTGTGATGGCAACGGGTGCGTCTGAAAAAGCTGCATTGATTGAAAAATACACCGCCAACAAAGAAGCAATTACCAAAGAAATCACAGACCTCGATGCGGCTAAAGATTTCATAATGGCTGAAATCAAGTTGAAACCATACCTCAACGCGATGCCTACGGATTCAGAGCTACGAGCTTTGAGTGAAAAAATCAAGGCTGACGCAAAGCAAGACAAAGAAGAAAAAGCAACTAAGAAGGCTAAAGAGGAAGCCGACAAGAAAGCTGCTGCCCAACGTGAAGCAGACCAGAAATCAAGTAACGCTTCAAATAGCAAAACCGAATACACAAGAAACAAATACACAGAGAAAGATGCAAGTGCTGTCGCTTTTTGCTTCGCTTACTTAGAGGTATCAAAACAACCGTACCTTGCACATCTTGAAAAAACGCACAAACTATACGTGCAGGATAACGCTGCTGTTTTTTATGAGGAAATTCAACCAGCAATTCAAAAATTGATACAGTGCGCTGGCTCTAACATCAACAATCCAGCCACAGTACAGAGTTGCAAAGGTCAACTTCCAAAAGAAGCCCCCCTGATCAACGAGTTCCAACGTGGTGGTGCCGTATTGCAAGCGGGAAGCAAAAGCGACAAAGCAATTGCCTCTGCTGCTTGTATGGCTGTAGACGCTCTCATTCGTTAAAAATCAATTTCAAGCATCACAGTAGATGCTGAAAATAAAAAGCCTCATTGCAAAGCAGTGGGGCTTTTTTGTTAATACTCGCTTGGCAGCATTAACACCCAATGCTCACCATCCCAACAGGCGTAAAGCATAAATTCGGACATTGGAAAGTCTGTGTACGGAATGGCTTGCTGTGCGCGGACATTGCCGTTGCCATCTTCATAGCGCATCACAGCCGAAGCGTTCGTGACTGTGACACGGACGAGCACAAACCAATCATCAGTACCAAGCTCGCTTAAATGACTTGCTACTGCATCCATCATCCAAAATGCACCTGCAGTTTCTGCCACGTACTTGGTGCCATCAGTTAGCAGATGCTTTCGACTAATGCGGTAGTACTTTTCAGTCCCTGTGAAATGCGTGAGCGTGGCTGGGTCAAATGTCTCACGCATTGCTAACCTCCAGCTTTGCCAACTCAGCTTGGCTGTCAGCCAACAAGTCAATGCGTAAGTTGGGTTGGATGTTGCAGTACAAATGATTGATTGCGTAGTTGATTACTTTTGCGCGGTCATAGTCCGTACTCGCGTTGTCGAACTTATCGGCATAGACCTCCAACTCGTACATAGCACGTTGCAGTGAATTGATTGCGGATTGCAAACGCTCTTTTGCTATTCCCCGCACTTGCTGCTCTACCAACGCTTGAAGCTCTTTATTGCCTGCCATCTTTAGTCCTCTCTTGTATGTGACTAAAGTATGTTTTCAGCCTTCAAAATGGACAACCTGAAACCCGCCACTTTGGCGGGACTCATTACTTAACAGCCAGCTTGGTAAGTGATTGCTGTGCATTGCGCATCTTCAAACGCAGTGCAGCCTCCTTAGCCCGCTTTTGCGCTGTCTTTGCTTGCTGCTTTAACAAGTTGACTTGCTGGCTTGCACCATCAACGATTTCACATATACGCATAGTTACGCCTCCCACAGTATTTAGTGGGTGTGCTGGCGCTTGAAGCAAACCAGCACACAGCCAATCACTTGTTGAATGCGCTGCGGATTTGTCCAGATACAGCTTCGATCTGACTGTCCAACTCCCCTGCTTGCACAGCTGTGCCAACAGTTTCCAACGCTTCAATCAATGCAGCTGGGCTATTGACTTCGATTGCGTTTGCTTTAGGCGTAATGGCAATTACTTTTGCGCCATAGCGGATGGAAATACAAACCTTGCCATTCTCACCAACAAACCACCAAGGCTTGATACGTTTTGGCACAGCAACTTGCACTCGTTCGCCGTCCGTGTTCGTGACTGTCTTAGTGCGGGTGGGCGCATATGTTTCCCCGTTTTTTTGAGCCTTCGCCAATGCAAGTTGCTCAAAAATCTTTGCACACAGCTTGTTACGGCGTTGAATGATTGGCGCTTGATTGCTTGGCTTTTTAGCAGTAACGAGTTTGAGTGAAGCTAGTGTTGCCATTGTGTTTTCCTTTCGTGTTTAACAGGGCAACACAAATTTAGTTTCAGAACACAGCACGGACAACCAAAAAGATTGGAGCTGAAATAGTCTGCGCCACATTTAATTTATTTCCATAGCAGTGCAGCTAAATATTTCCATATGCAAAGACAAAACGACAACCGACTAGACAACCTTATTGCACTGCCTTACAGCGACAAAGTGCAGTGGGTAGCTGTCGGACATACACATATGCACACATTTGAAAAAACAGAAGCACAAATTTTCGGAATGCTTTTAGGCACACAGCGTTCAGGCAAACATTTCACACGCAAGCTAGCCCAGTTCTTTAACGGACGGAAAGCACTGACAAACATCTCACACTCAAATAACCCACTCATCATCAGTCATTTACACACAGGAAAACTTAACAACACGAGTAGCACTATCCATTACCACTTTGCATTTGGAAACATACCTGACGTTGTTACAGAACAAGATATGCGAACTATCTTTGAAGAGCTGTGGGTCAAAAAATCAGGTCAATCAAGCAAAGGCTTATGGCTTCAAAAAGCAGATTCAGAAAACAAAGGATGGCTACATTACGGACACAACGAAAACAAATTAGGCAACCGACTAGGCTTAGACATTAACTCTTGCGTAATACCCTACAAACTAGGCAATTAAGGAGCCTTTGCTCTACACACACTGACACACCACAATTCGACACCAAGGCGCTGGCTATTCCAGTAATAACTTCGCTTTGGCTCAAACAAAGACGATAGAAAAGAGTGCGAGACAGAGAGAAAGAGTAACACGACTGAACGATGTTGAAGCACTAGCGAACAGTGTTCGCTTAAGAATGTAAATACACTATGTACAAAGCACAATACAAATCGAAAAACGCACACGAGTCCTGGTCAACTATAGGCAGCTATGGCAGAGAAGTAGAAGCCATTAGCAGCGCACTACACAAGAAGCTTCGTGGCGCTGCAATGGTCCGTGTCGTGAACAGTCGTGGAGCTGTTATTTACTCTAGCTAAAAACTAGCTGTGCTGACTTGCGGCACCTTGAATCGCTAAGAGTGCTTGACCCCATTTAGATTCTGATATGCTATTTTCTTGATTCCAACAAGACAAATCCCAACTTAAAGACTCACCTACGTAGGTAAACGATAGAAATATCCCATCAACCTCTTCTACGTCAGTAAAAATCATCACTGTAATTGTGTAATAGCGCAACAAGTCAAACGTTATCTCCATTGCAGTAAGTTCTCCGCGAACAATCTCCGATGAAATTGCATCACTAAATTTTTCAGCAGCATTCGCGCTATCTATCAATTCGTGCGCGTAGCTGCGAGAAAGTGGATCACCCACATCAGCCACGATTAAAAATGCGTTCATAAATTCGCGCATTGATGAATCAGTATCAATTAACGCCATACGGCTTGAGAAATGATTAGTGAGCTCATTTAAAAAGGCATCTTTTTTTTCATTATTTATGATTTGATTTGACATAGGATTTATTCTTTCTTGTTTGCGATTTACTCGCCCAGCACGAATGGCTGAGCGAGCTTTGAGCGTCATTAGTTTTGACGCTGTGCTTTTGTTGCTTGGTAAATGAGTTCATCCAGTGCCTTGTAGTACTCACGGTTGTCTTTGTGCGCCTCATAAACGCTTTCGAGAACCGTCAACACCACGTCATCGGGCAACACAACGCCTTCATTACGCAAAATCTGCTGCGCACGTGAGTGGAAGCGGTCAGCAGGTACTGGCGGCACCTCAACTACTTCACAACGACTTAGCAAACCCGAATCCATTTTTCCAACTTCGTTCGTTGTGAAAATTGTTAGGTCACGCCCGTTCATTGCATCAATGGATTCGCGCAATGCGCCTTTACCTTTAACTGCTTCGTTTGCCTCGTCAATGATGTTGTAGTTGCGACTTTGGCCTTCGGGTTCAAACATTGAATCGAAGAGACTGGAACGTACGAATTGAGAGCGAATCTCTTTTGTGCTGTTCAAATCTTCAGCGTGTATCTTGGTTAGCTGTACTCCATCCCCTTCAATTGCTTTTGGTATCAACTTACTCAGAAGGCTTTTGCCTGTTCCGTGTGTCCCGTGTAATATCAGCGGACGCATTGCACCCCCACTGGCATAACGTTCAACTTTGAGCTTCAACTTGTCGTTAGCGAAAATAAATTCGTCAATTGATTTCGGGCTGTACTTGATTTCCGTATTCATATGCACCACCTGATTAAGCTTCGAGAACATCAGCAACAGTAGCTTCACCAGCATCTAGCTTCGATGCCATCTCAGCTGCCACACTTATTGCCGCACTCATTGCGTCTACCGCACGATTCACTTTTACTTTTTTTGCATCAGACTGTTGCTCTGCAGACAGGTGGAGTGCTAGTTGCTCCTTCGCCCAGTTCAATACGGGTTTTGATTGAGCGGGGACGACAGAGAGCACTTTCACATTGCCGAACGTGTCAGCTTTACCAATCAAAAACGTAATGCCATCTTCAAAAGTGTTCTGAACTAAGCTCTGCTCTACTTTTAGTACGCCAAGCGCAGGTTTAACCTGACCAGTCAATAGCTCGTCTACTAGATGCATCGCATTGGCAATTTTTTCTTTCTTTTGCTCGACCATTGCAGATGGCTTCGCTTGCTTCTTACACCCGTCAACTCCCCCTGCCTTCTGAATGAACTCGACTAATCCATCGGCATCCACACCTGCTGAAATTGCTGCTTGAAGTGCGCGGACATAGATGTGTGTTGCTTGGCGCTCCGAATCGAAGATGTAACGAACAAATAAACCAAGCGCCTTTGTGTTGCCCTGAATACGAGCCCCCTTTGCTTTGAGGCGTTGTGTCAAAACCGACATCGTTTCCTTCATTACGTGCTTGTTTGCCGTAGCCTTTTGGTAGGTACGCAGCACATCAGCCAATATTTCGTAAAGGCGCTTGTTGCTTCGTGCCAGTTCGTTTTGCTCGTAGGTCTCACGTGCTTTGTAAATTGCATCAATTTCGTCCACGAAAGACGTTGCCTTAACTGCGTTATTTTGAGCTGTTTGTGTAAAAGTTGTCATTTTTTAGTTCCTAATGGTTAGTTTTTACTGACTCGCAATGATTTGCGGCTATCAGCTATGTCCAACAAACCTATTTCGTTGGGCATAGATGTACTTTAAATATGTGCATAAATTTGGTCTAGATGGTATGATTTGATAATTAAAAACACCATATTATTTTGTTTTGAGACCAATAAAGAAAAAAATTGGAGTCTTGTTTGTAGGCGCAGACTTCAATCAAGATGGCCTTTCAATTGAGATTGATTGGCGCTATGAAATGGTTATGGATTACCTACGCCTAAGCCACAGTTACAAAGCAGTCTTGCTAACGATGCAAGGAAAACAGTCCCCCTACCCACTTCCGTCTGATTTCGCTGTCGTTGAAGCTGTTGCTAAAGACTTCCAAGATGTCTCCAACCTTAACGATGCACGATGGTGGCTCGAGATAGGTAAAGGTTTATTCGGCATTCGAGCGCCGGCTACCGAAGTCGAGCTAGTTGGAAGACTAGCAGCAGAAAATTCAGAAGTGACTAGCAAATGGGAAGGCAATGACACTCTGGTTGTCAATATTCCTGTCACGATGAAGCCCTCAAAGGTACTTCGACAGTTACAAGAATTGATTGCCGCTCAGCATTTGCCCGAACCGTTACCGTTGGAAGTTGCACCTAAATACACAATTAGCAACAAACGATTTCACGAACAGTCTATGAATTTAGGAGTCTTAGCACTTCGCAAATACGAGCAAGGTATGAAGCTTCGAGAAATTGGCGAATTTATGTCCCAATATCGAGAGGGGTACTTCGAAGACACAGCAGTAAGACGCTTAATACGCGTTTCTGCTTTGATTGCGGAAAACGCAGCAAGAGGTCGTTTCTTTTCCAATAAGCCTTTCCCAGAGGCGCTAATAGACACATACCAACGCACAGCCGGTAGGCCAGTTGGCACAAAGGGTATCAAGTGGACAAAAGGAAGGATGAGCGTCTAAAGTTTTGACGCTTGAAGCCTCCGTGTTACCCTAAGAATTGATAAAGAAATTTCAAAAAATGAGCGCACTACAAGACCTACTAGCCACATTCCGCGACAACTCCAAGACCGAGCGTGAAAAGGGCAACTACTTCGAAAAATTGGTCAAAGTCTATTTGCAGAACGAGCCTTGTTACAAGGACTTGTTTAATGGCAAGGTTTACTTGTGGGAAGAATGGCGCAAGCATTGGATGAGTCTTGGCAACCCTGACCCACAAAGCGATGCAGGAATTGATTTGGTTGCCGTCGAAGACGTAAAAGACAACCCACGCATCTTTGCAATCCAAGCTAAGTTCTATGCTGAAGATGCCAAGATTCGTAAAAGTGACGGCATTGATTCATTCTTGAGTGCTTTGGGCAAGCAACCCTTCACAAACGGAATGTTGTTCCTGACTAGTTACGCAGCAAGCCACCACGTCAACGAGGCGATACAAGGACGAGACAAGCCTATCAACATCGTTGACCTCTTTGCTCTTGAAGCCAGCAAGATTGATTGGGCTGCATACCTAAAGCAAAGCGCCGTCACATACAAAGAGCCTAAAGAACTACGCGACTATCAGAAAAAGGCGATTGGCAATGTAGTTACTGGCCTGAAATATGCCAACCGTGGCAAATTAATTATGGCTTGCGGTACGGGCAAAACCTTTACGTCCCTTCGTCTTGCAGAAGACGTTGCGGGCAAAGGTGGTCGTGTACTGTTTCTTGTCCCTTCGCTCTCATTGCTGTCCCAAACACTGACTGAATGGACTCAAGAATCAACAATGCCAATTCATAGCTTCGCGGTCTGTTCAGATAGCGAAGTCGGCAAGCGCAAGGATAAAGAAGACGACTTTGAAATGCTGGTTCACGAGTTGCAGTACCCAGCAACAACGGACTCGCGACACCTTGCTCGAGAAATCGAGCAGCGTCACGATAACGAGCATATGAGTGTCGTGTTCTCCACCTACCACTCCATCGAAGTTATCTCCCAAGCTCAAAAGCAATACGCCCTCTCTGAGTTTGACCTGATTATTTGTGACGAAGCTCACAGAACTACTGGAGCGAGCTTCGAAGGCGAAGACGAATCGACATTTGTAAAAGTTCACTCACAAGAGTTCATCAAAGGCAAAAAGCGTGTCTATATGACTGCAACGCCTCGTGTCTATGGAGTGAACGCAGCAGCGAAAGCCGAAAAAGAAGGCATTGTTCTTTACGATATGAACAAAGAGGAGTTTTTCGGCGAAACACTCCACACACTTTCATTCTCGGAAGCTGTTCACGGACTTGGAATCCTATGTGACTACAAGGTAATTGTTTTAACAATCAGCGAAGACCACATCAACAAAAACCTCCAACGCTTATTAGCAGACGAAAATAACTCCTTGCGAGTCGATGATGCTGCGAAGATTGTTGGTTGCTGGCGTGCTCTGTCTAAGCAGGACTCACAAGACGACTTGAGTTTTGACCCTGACCCAATGCGTCGAGCTGTTGCCTTCTGCCAAGTTATTGAACTGAAAAAAGGCGCGAAAGCTCATAAAGTCAGTAGCGTCAACATAGCCTCGATGTTTAAAGCTGTGGTTGACGAGTACCGCGCAGCTTTGATTGAAGAAAATCCCGAGCACCCTGAAGCAATCAGCAAGCTAATTTGTGAAGCCGAGCACGTAGATGGTGGTATGAATGCTTCACAGAAGGAAGCAAAGCTGCAATGGCTCAAAGCCGAAAGCCCTGAAGACACTTGCCGCATCCTTAGCAACGTTCGCTGCCTATCCGAAGGTGTTGATGTGCCTGCACTTGATGCAGTGTTGTTCCTGACTCCACGCAACTCTCAAGTAGATGTGGTGCAGTCAGTTGGTCGCGTAATGCGCAAGCCTAGAAATAGCAATAAAAAGCTTGGCTACGTCATCCTGCCAGTCGTCATTCCATCGGGAATGGCACCCGAAGAAGCACTGAACGACAACAAGACGTACAAGGTTGTTTGGGAAGTTTTGCAAGCGTTGCGCTCACACGATGACCGATTTGACGCAATGATTAACAAACTCGATTTGACTGGACAAGACAGGTCGAAGATGGAGGTTATTGCCGTTACCGACAACATCAACATCAGGAGCAAACAACCGAGAGACCCGCAAGAAGCAAAAGTTAAAAAAGCTGCCAGCAAAGCCAAAGGCAGTCGAAGCATTGGCGCTGGAACAGACACCCCCGTGGAACAGAAAGAGATTGACTTCCACGTTGGGGAAATTGAAAAGGCCATCGTTGCAAAAGTTGTGCAGAAGTGCGGCAACCGCTTATATTGGGACGAGTGGGCAACAGACATTGCTCGCATTGCACAAACACATATCTCTCGCATCACAGCAATCGTTGACACTCCATCAAACAAATCAGAAATTAAAGCCTTTAATGGCTTTCTGAGCGAATTGCAAGATGACCTGAACGACAGCATCACTCGCGAAGAAGCAATAGAGATGTTGGCCCAGCACATCATCACGAAGCCAGTGTTCGATGCGCTGTTCGAAGGCTACAGCTTCACACAGAACAACCCTGTTTCAAAGGCAATGCAGGGTGTTCTTGAAGTACTGAACGAACACAACCTTGAAAAAGAAGCCGAAACACTTGAACAGTTTTATGAAAGCGTGCGTGTGCGTGCAGCTGGTATTGACGACCTAACTGCTAAACAAAAAATCATCGTCGAGCTATACGACAAATTTTTCCGTAAAGCGTTCCCGAAGATGACCGAACGATTGGGTATCGTTTACACGCCAGTTGAAGTTGTGGACTTCATCATCCACAGTGTGAACGATGTACTTCAATCTGAATTTGGACAGAGTCTTGGCAGTAAAGGTGTTCACATCATCGACCCATTTACTGGAACTGGTACTTTCATTACACGTTTGCTGCAAAGCGGACTTATTAGCAAAGACGAACTAGCCTACAAGTTCAAAAACGAAATTCACGCAAATGAAATTGTTTTGTTGGCTTATTACATTGCGGCCATCAACATCGAACAGGTTTACCACAATATCGTAGGTGGAGACTATGTGCCTTTCGACGGCATTTGCTTGACGGATACCTTTGCTCTTTACGAAAAGGATGACCTAGTTAGTGAGCTGATGGCTGACAACAGTTCTCGTCGTCGAAAACAGAAACAACTGGATATTCGCGTCATAGTAGGCAATCCCCCTTATTCTGTCGGGCAAGGCGATGCGAACGACAACAATACCAACGTTAGCTACCCATCACTTGACGAAAATATTCGCACTACCTATGCAGCACACTCATCTGCAACAAACAAAAACGCTCTTTACGATAGTTACATTCGGGCAATTCGATGGGCTAGTAACCGCATCGGAAAGAGCGGCGTAATTGGATTTATTTCAGGAAGTGGGTTTATTGAAAAGCCTGGTATGAATGGCGTTCGAAAATGTTTAGCTGATGAGTTCAGTTCTATCTACGTGTTCAATTTGCGTGGTGACATTAGAAAAAATATGCTCAGCAAGGGTGCAGCCAAAGAAGGTCAAAACGTTTTTGGCACTGGCAGTATGACGGGAATTGCTATTTCCATTCTTGTTAAAAATCCATCTAAAGGTTCATATGGTGACATCTATTATCACGACATAGGTGATGATTTAAAAACTGAACGTAAGTTGGAAATTCTGAATGAACTTACAAGCATTTCGACTTTATCGAACAACAATGTTTGGGATGCAGTACAGCCTGACAAACACAACGATTGGGTTGGACAGCGTGATGAAAGCTTTACCAAGTTTTTAAGTCTTGGTGCAAAAAAGGAAGGTGAATCTCAAACACTTTTCAAAAATTACACACGTGGTTTGGAAACAAACCGTGATGCTTGGTGCTACAACTATTCCAAACGGAACTTAACAGCCAACCTCAACAACACAATTACTTTTTACAACAACGAAGTTCAAAGATACAAAGATTTGATCGCAGACAAATCACAGTCGAAAAGCGTTGACGAATTTGTAAATAATGATTCAACCCAAATTAGCTGGAATCGCAGCCTTAAAGCCGATTTAGAAAAGGGCAAGCTTCTTGCGTTTGATGAGTCTTGTCTTTCACTTTCACTTTACAGACCATTTTCAAAGCAATGGGTATATTTCTCTAGCGGCTTGAATGCGTACGTTAATCAACTGCCAAAAATATTCCCAAATAGCTCTGCCAAAAATCTTGTTATTTGTTTATCAGGCGTTGGCGCTCAGAATGCCTTCACAGCATTGATTACTGACTCGCTGCCAAATATGCACACGATTCAAACAGGACAATGTTTTCCGTTGAAGCTATATGAAGTTGATAAAAAGAAAAAGTCTAATGACCTTTTCGCATCTAACACCGCCACCATTGACTTTCCATCCAGCAAGGATGCTATTTCGGATGAAGGTTTGCAACACTTTATAGACGCATATGGCGGCGAAACAATCACCAAGGAAGATTTGTTTTATTACGTCTATGGCTTACTTCATTCCGAAGGGTACAAAAAACGCTATGCAGACAATCTAAGCAAAGAGCTTCCACGCATTCCACCCGTTAAACGATTTGAAGATTTCAAATCATTCATTACAGCTGGACGACAACTCGCCGATCTTCATCTGAACTATGAGTCAGTTGAACCTTACCCAGTCAGCATTGAAGGTGGTGCGCTATTGCTGTCGACTTTTAGCGAAAGTGATTACTATGTTACGCAGATGAAGTTTGCTAACAAGGCTGATAAGACTACAGTTGTCTACAACTCAAAAATCACGATGAAGGACATTCCTCTTGAAGCCTTTGATTACATCGTGAATGGAAAGCCTGCACTTGAATGGGTTATGGAGCGTCAGTCCGTAACCACACACAAAGACAGCGGCATCGTCAACGATGCGAACTTGTGGGCAACAGAAACAATGGGTGATGCTGCATACCCATTAAAACTTTTCCAACGTGTCATTACCGTCAGCCTAGAGACGATGAAAATTGTGCGCAGCTTACCCAAACTCGACATCAAAGCGTAACCTGATTGTGAGCGTCAAAACTATTGACGCTCACAGTGATTGGTGGTCAAAAATCACCACCTCAAAAGCGTAAGTACTCCCCAGCTACTTTTTACGCAGCTGGTTTTTTGTGAGCTGCAACCTTTTTTGGACAGAGTGCACCGTTTTACAAGCCCTACACGCAGCGCAAAACCAAGCCCAACTACCCGAGCCAACCCTTTGCACTCAAAACGCTTGCAGGGCTTGCTAGTAACTCTGTCCGTTTTCGTGGCACTTTAGCCACGAGTTTGGGCTAAATAGCACTGAGCATAAATTACACAAAATATGCTCAGTGTCGCTAAGTCGTTGATTTATATACGGCTTGCAAGCTGCCATTTAGGGGTAGGAATTTTGCACATACGAAAACATACTGTACGCACTGTTTCAATATCAACGCGAAAGGTGCATATGACCAAGCAAGCTAAAACACTAAACGAACGCGAACTCCAACGTTTGCTCGATTTTGTAAAAACTACAAAAAGCCCCACCCGCAATCGCGCAATCCTGCTGCTAACGCACTTAGCTGGAATGCGTATTGGCGAAGTTGCCGCTGTTCGCGTTTGCGATGTGCTCGCGAGTGATGGCACTGTTCGCGAAGAAATTAACCTTAGTGCAGCACAAACAAAAGGCAATCGCAGTCGCAGCGTGTTGCTGAGTGAACGTATGCAGGGAGAGCTTGCTACTTACGTGCGCACAGTGCGTGTGCGTGACCCAAAGCAAGCATTGTTTGCAACCCAACGCAGTGCAGCATTTACAAGCAACTCACTCACCCAAGTTGTGAACGGCATCTACAAACACGCTGGACTTGATGGCTGCAGTAGCCACAGTGGACGCCGAGGGTTTTTGACAAACTTGGCTGAAAAAGGTGTCAGTGTTCGCGTAATGATGGCACTGGCGGGACACGCGAATATGGCAACCACCCAACGCTACATTGACTTGAGACCCGGAGTGCTACGTAACGCTGTCGAGTTGGTTTAACTAAAAAATAACCGATAGCTAGTGATTACGGCGCTGACTAAACCAAGAAAGATAGGCAGCAACATCTCAACAGCGCCTCTTGTATATAAGAGGACATTCAGGCTAGCACGTAACCAGATGACGAAGCGTTCCCACGTGCCGTACTCGAAACTCAACCCGTTACCACCAGAGCTGTAGCAAAAAGAACCATTGGGGTCAATTAATGCACGATTGCACCCAATGTCTCCAGTCCAACTGGTTTTAAAGACGATCGAGCTTGAGCTAAGTGCATACATCTTATATGTTACGCCGTTGTTAACCACACGGTCATTTTCTGCATCTCTAACGTACTCGCTCAGCTGCGGGTTAAACAAACTGCATCGCCCATTAAATCGGAAATTTTCAAGCCTTGAGCTGATGTCGTTTCGTACACGACTGTTTACCAAGCGACCGACCTCAACCGAGTACTCACGCCCAGCTCTTCTTGCAACACGTGAAAATTTATAGCGCAGCAGTAGGTAAATTTGGACAAACAAAGTGAGCGTCAAAACTTTTGACGCTGACACATCACTCAAAAAATCCAGCTTGCTGCTCGCAATCTGAATGGGTGATATGTCCAGCCACCAAGCTGAGATTACTAGGGATGAGTAAACGAATAAATTGCGGCGAATTTTGTCATCTTGGTCGTCGAACATTTACCCTCCTCGCATACCAGCCATCACGACCTGCCCGTGCAGAAAGTCCAGTGCTTCCGCCTTGCCATCAACTGTTACGGTGACATTACGCCGCCAAGTCTTGACCGCAATCTTCACGACACCCTTTGCCGTTTCAGCCTTGTACTCAACATCAAAGCACGGCAGCAAACTCATTTCGTCACTGTGCGAACGAATGGTCGTGTGAAAAAGTTTGCCTACATTTGTAGACAACTCCCACGCAGTAAAGGTTGCCTTTTCCGCATCAGCAACCATACGCTCCATAACCTGCCTAGCAACAGCTGGCTTCACGTCTTTTATCTCGGGCAAATCAGCACTCAAATCAACGCCCTGCTCCAGCTTCTTCAAAGCGTGTGCGTACAAGTCCCTCTCTTGCAACAGCGTAATGACTTTACCTAGCGCAGTGATGGCATTATTTTCAAAGTGAAGGCGCAGAGCTTCACCTGTGTCAACTTTGGTCGTGGCAGTAGATGTTGTCATTGCTAAATCCAAAATCAATTAGGGGTTGCGCCTGAAGCTGCTTTTAGTTCATCGCGCAGCTTGTTAGTTGCAGAGCTATTGATAGCCGACAAGCTAACAGTCAATCCAGTCACCAACTCTGCCAAGCCAATCGTGTCTGTTTGGCGTGCGGAGCTCAAGATTTCAAGCAACGCTGCATCACTGTTTTCAGCGTTGCCAGATCGACCTGCAAACAGGTCAATGTTCATCTCGCTGTCAAAGTGGTTGTAGTACTTGGAAATCATCTTGGCACTGGTGCGGAAATAGTTCTCAAGCTGATGCCCTTGCATTCCCTTCTTGATGGCTTGGCTGATTGCGTAATGTCGCAAGCTATACAAGCTTCGGGATTCATCGGTAATTGGGCACTTCAACAGTCCCGTCTGTTGCAACAGCTGTTTGAATTGGACAGACGGCTTATCAGGAACGGTGCCCTTACGAGTGCGGAACAAAACCACTGCGTGTTTTTCATCAAGCACATCTTGCAGTGTTTTGCCTTTGAACTCAGGTGCCATTTCAACCAGCTTGCTAAGCAAAGGCGCACAAGCATCATCCATAACGAAGCCCATACGCTTGCCCTTCTTTACAGTTTTACCCCGCAACACATTGCAATAAAGGTATTTTTTGCTGCCGTTATCCCTTAGCTCAATGTGCCGCCACTCAAGGAACTCTGTTTCCGTGCCGGGCCTCATTCCTGTTGCAGCAACAAATGGGATGTAAATGGATAACAGCTCACGCAAATCACGAGAATCGTCACGATAAGCATCACCAACCCAAGTTGGCAGGTACTCAATCAGCTTCTTCAGCTCTGCTTCGCTAAAGTCTGGTCGTCGTCCACTGTCCTCGCCTGTATTACGCAGCACGGGACGCTGAAACGGCATTAAATAACCTTGTGTGATGGCGTGGTCCAACACAAGGTTCATAGCAGCGTTGTGATTAGCCTGTGCGCTTTTGCTCAACTCACGTCCAAGCTTGTCTTTGCGCCAAGTGTGAAACTCATTTACTTGATGCTGCGCCAATCGGTCTATGTTGTATGCGCCAAAGAACGGTACAAGGTATGTGCGTATGGCTGATACATAGTCGTTGTTGCTGCCTCGCTTAGTGCCGCTCTCGGCAATCTTGCGCTCTAAATCAAGCAACACCATCTGCGCCACGGCTTTGAACTTTTTAGACAGCACAGGATTACCGTTCTTAGCCAGTATCTTGGCCTCCATCCAGTGCTCTTCGGCAAGTTCGCGGGCTTCGTCCAAATTGGTGGTCTTAGTGCTCTTGCGTATCCAAACGCCCAACTTGTCCACCTTGTAATGCGCTTGCCACGTTGGCGTGTCTGGCCTTCGCACAAGACGAATGGCATTTGGCTTAACAACGACGGTATCAGGCGCTTTATCGGGCATATGCACATTTTACATTCTAATTTTGCAAAATGACCCAATATATTTGTGTAACGACTGTGTAACGCTTTTAACAATAAAAAAGCACCTAGCTTTTTACAGCTAAGTGCTTGATTTATAAGGACAATTATCCTTGGAGGCGCGACCCAGAGTCGAACTGGGCTAAACGGATTTGCAATCCGGTGCATAACCGCTTTGCTATCGCGCCATTCACTTTGACGAAAAAGGGAAGCTAAAGTGCTTCCCTTATCGAATTTGGAGCGGGAAACGAGGCTCGAACTCGCGACCTCAACCTTGGCAAGGTTGCGCTCTACCAACTGAGCTATTCCCGCATAAGTCGCATATTCTAGCGCATTTTTCGCCCTGTTATGGCGTGCGCTAGAAAAATCTTAATGCTTGATTGCTTCGGCCTTCGCCACAGCGTCTGCAGTAGCTGCGGCGGCAACCGCTGGCACTTCATCAGGCAATGGCGTTGGCATCTTTTCAAGTGCAATTTCAAGCACTTTATCAATCCAGCGCACCGGCACGATTTCCAAACCGTTCTTCACGTTTTCTGGAATCTCTTGCAAATCCTTGACGTTTTCTTCTGGAATCAACACGGTTTTAATGCCACCGCGCAAAGCTGCCAACAGTTTCTCTTTAAGACCACCGATCGCAGTGACTTCGCCACGCAAGGTGATCTCGCCTGTCATAGCCACATCGGCACGCACAGGAATACCCGTCAATGCAGAGACCAGCGCCGTGGTCATCGCAGCACCTGCACTTGGGCCGTCTTTTGGCGTAGCGCCATCTGGCACGTGAATATGAATGTCGCGCTTTTCGAGCAAATCTTCTGAGATCCCCAAACGGCGTGCACGGCTGCGCACCACGGTGCGAGCGGCTTCCACAGACTCTTTCATCACATCGCCGAGCGAGCCCGTACGTGTGATGGTGCCTTTACCAATCATGATGGCAGCCTCGATGGTCAGCAAATCGCCGCCCACTTCGGTCCATGCCAAGCCAACCACTTGTCCCACTTGGTTCTCAGCTTCTGCACGACCATAGGTGTACTTGCGCACGCCTAAGAAGTCAGGCAAGTTGTCAGCGGTCACTTTGACCTGAGGTGTCATTTGCTTGAGCAACAAGGCCTTGACCACCTTGCGGCAAATCTTGGACATTTCGCGTTCAAGCGAACGCACACCCGCTTCGCGCGTGTAGTAGCGCACGATATCGCGCACGGCGGCTTCGTCAACCAACAGCTCTTCGTCTTTCACACCATTGTTTTTCATTTGCTTAGGCAGCAAATATTTCATGGCAATGTGTGTTTTTTCGTCTTCGGTGTAGCCCGACAAACGAATCACTTCCATGCGGTCCAACAAAGCTGGAGGGATGTTCATCGAGTTGGACGTCGCCACAAACATCACATCGCTCAAGTCGTAATCCACTTCCACGTAGTGATCGGCAAACTTGTTGTTTTGTTCGGGATCCAACACCTCAAGCAAGGCACTAGAAGGGTCGCCACGCGAATCCATACCAAGCTTGTCGATTTCATCAAGCAAGAACAAAGGATTGCGTGTGCCGACCTTGGTCAAGCTTTGCAACACCTTACCTGGCATCGCACCAATGTAGGTACGACGGTGACCGCGAATCTCGGCTTCGTCACGCATACCACCCAAGGCCATACGCACGTACTTGCGCCCCGTCGCCTTGGCGATGGATTGACCCAACGAGGTCTTACCAACGCCGGGGGGGCCTACCAAGCAAAGAATAGGCGCCTTGACCTTGTCCACGCGTTGTTGCACAGCAAGATATTCCAAGATGCGGTCTTTGACTTTTTCTAAGCCGAAGTGATCGGCATTGAGCACGTCTTCAGCATTGGCCAAGTCGTGTTTAATCTTGGTTTTCTTGTTCCAAGGCAAACCCACCAATACGTCCAAAAAGTTACGCACCACAGTGGCTTCAGCTGACATAGGCGACATGAGTTTGAGCTTCTTCAACTCAGCCTCAGCCTTTTTGCGTG
>JACCDY011070273.1_pt1 | contig 21190 bp, 36 predicted proteins | sample 7446391 | NCBI WGS metagenome assembly JACCDY01 (sample SAMN15323451, study PRJNA562643) | freshwater metagenome | isolation source: river surface water | place: USA:Blue River Watershed | collected 2017-08-18 | reverse complement strand
CCGACGCGCTCGCCGCGCAGATGCGCCGCGAGATGGAGGCCGAGGCCGCCGCGGAGGAGGCGAAGCCCCCCGCCCCGCCGGCCCCCCGGCCCGTCCCGATGCGCCCGCCCACCAAGAAGGCGCCGCGCAAGGCGGAGGGGGCCCAGTGAGCGCCCTGCAGGACCTGGCCCAGCGCCTCGACGAGGGGGGCTACCCGGCGCCGCCGAGCGAGGAGGACCTGGCGATGGGCGAGGAGGTGCGGCGTCTCCTCGGGGACCGCTACCCGGAGTTTGACCGCCGCTTCGGCGAGTTGATCGGGCCGCCGTGGGTCCTTGACATTGTGGCGCCGCCCCACCCATGCCCCGCGCAGACCGCGCTGCGCGCCATGGGCCTCTTGCCATGAGGGAGAGCATCGTGGTGTTCCTGCTGGTGCTGTACATGCGCCTCGCGGGGTGGCTCCAGCCCGTCACGAAGGCGGTGCGGCGGCTGCGGCGGGCGCTGCGCCGGCGCTCCGGCGCCTACACCCCCTGCACCCGCTGCTCCACCTGGGAGCCCCTGGCCTACGCCTGCAGCGGGTGCGCCGGGACGGGCTACGCCAAAAAGGAGACCTCGCCATGATCCCGGCAGCCGAAGCACTCCGCCTGCCCGGCGCGCGGCTGTCCCAGGAGGAGCAAGTCGCCGCTGCGGCCCTGCTCGCCCAGATCGAGGCCCACGTCCGCGAGCGCATGGAGCGTCGCGGGGTGGACTACGCCACGAGCGAGGTGCGGGGCAACGTCATCGCGGAGGTAAACCAGATCCTCCGCGCAGCGGGGTGGTTGCCCCAGTGGCGGGCCATTCTGGAGCCCTCGCCGCTTGGCGGCGGGAGCCGGCACACCGGCTATGCGCTGGCGCTGGCGCCGGGCGATGAGGCGTACCGGGCTGCTGCGGCAGAGAGCGCGGTATGAGTTGGGAGGCGCCCATTGCGTGGGGGGAGGAGCAAATTCCCGCGGAGGGCGGACCCTCCATCCCTGTGCGCCCATGGCATCACTGGAAAGAAGAGTCGGAGCCCGACAAGCTGGGCCCTGACCCAGATGAATTGCCCACCGGCCGGGCCCTGCGAGATGTTCTGCTCGCGTGCGGCGTCCCCTCCGCCTATGCCCGCGGGGCCCTTCTTGGCACGGTAAATTTCCGCGCACTCACGCTGCGGGTCCCCTCTGGCCAGATCCGGTTCCCCCTGGAGCGCAGCGCCGAGCTGGCCGCGCGGCTCACGGAGCACTTCCTCGCGTGTGGCGACCCCGCCGCAGCGGCGAAGGTGCGCGCCGCATACGACAAGACCCTGATCACGCCCAAACCCGCCACAACCCCAGCCCCACAGCAGGAGAGCATCGCCATGGCATCCACAATCCCGGACTCCGCCGCGCCCAAGACCATCTCCCGCCGCCTGAAGGACGCTGTCCGCGAGGGCGCCAAGCGCGCCCCCGTGGAACTCGCCCTGGAGAAGGGGCAGGCCCTGCTGGTGAAGCAGCTCCTCGCCGGCTTCCGCGGCAGCCGCACCGACAAGGCCGCCGTCCGCAAGTTCCTCCTGTGGTTCTTCTCCACCCCGGCCGGGCAGGTGGCCATCGCAGGCGCTATCTCTGCGGGGGCTCCGCTCGTGGCGGACTTTGTCGGCAAGGGAGGGACCACCGCCCAGGCCGTGGCGGATGAGTTCGCGGCCCGCGCCGCCACCATCGCCACCCGAGAGGGGACGAAGTTTGCACTGAAACACCTGCAGCCGGCCATGTCGCTCTTTGCGGGCCTATTCGAGGCCATGACCCCCGCGCCCACCCTGGATGAGGGCAAGGGCGAAGCCGCGCAGGACCTGGGGCTGCAGCGGGAGCGGGAGCGGGTCGCCCGCACCTGATCCGCCATGGCCAAGAAGAAGCCCCCCACCCCCGCACCTCCCAAGGAGGAGACCGCCCTCGTCCCCGCCCCTGGCGTGGTGCTGCGGGCCCTACCCCTGCCTGAGCGCCCGCGGGACCCCGTGAAGGCGTACCTCGGCCGCCTCGCCCCGGGCTCCTACCCCGCCCAGCACTCCGCCCTGCGCCTTGCCGGCCGCGTCCTCACTGGAGACGCCACCCGCGAGCCCGAAGAAGTCCCCTGGGAGCACCTGCGCCATGAGCACACCGGGGGGCTCCCGCAGGCCCTCCTTGCGCTCGACCTGTGCCCCGGCACCGTCAACCGGATCTTGTGCGCGGTGCGGGGGGTGCTCCGCGCAGCGTGGCGCCTTGGCCTCCTCGACCGGGACGCCATGGAGCGGGCCTGCGACGTGCCGGCGCTTCGCCATGAAGTGCTCCCCTCGGGCCGGGCGCTCCCCCTAGAGGACCTGGCCGCGCTCTACGACGCCTGCGCAGCAGACCCCACCCCGGAGAAGGGCGCCCGGGATGCGGCGATCCTGGCGCTGTGCTACCCCTCGGGGATGCGGCGCGCGGAGGTGGTCACCATCGACATGGACCACCTGACCGTGCGCCCGGCCCAGGCGGAGCTGCGCATCGTGCGGGGCAAGGGGCGCAAGGAGCGCACGGCCTACCTCAAGGGGAACGGCCTCGACGCACTGCGGGCGTGGCTCGCCATCCGGGGGGGTGCGCCGGGGCCGCTCGTGTGCCACGTCCGCCGCGGGGGGCGGGTCTACCCAGGCCGGCGCCTGTCGGACGAGGGGCTGGCGAAGATGCTGGCGCAGCGAGCGAAGGAGGCGGGCATCGGGCGCACGACCCCGCACGACCTGCGCCGCACCTCCGTGTCAGATCTGCTGAGCGCGGGGGTGGACATCTCCGTGGTGGCGGGCCTGGTGGGGCATGCAGACCTGAAGACGACGCGGCGCTACGACCGGCGCGGCGAGGCACCCAAGCACGACGCGGTGGGGCGCGTGGCCGTGCCGTATGGGAAGAAGGGATGACGATGCTCCGCGCCTACGTGCTCCGCATGGTTGTGCCCAGCGAGGACAAATGAGCAAGGCACACGGCGGCTCCAAACGGCAGGTCCGCTCCCCGGCTCGGCGCAAGGCCGCCTGGACGCGGCTCCTGCGCGACCGCGAGGAGTGGGCCCGGCGGGCACCGGGACACCCCGGCAATCCCTGCCTGTGCACGCGGAATCGCCCCTGCAAGGTGGGGTGTATGCCCTGCGTGGAGAACTGCCCCGGCATCATGCGCCACGGCCGCGAGGTGCTATGATCGCAGTCATGTCGAGCGAGAGACCCCCCACCACCGCACAGATCGAAGCCCGCTTCCGCGCCGCCGTCAACATGACCCCCTCCGAGCTAGCGGCGTGGCTCCGCACGCCCGAGTCCCGTGAGGTGGGCTTCCGCCGCCCTGGCGCCACCTCCTCCGTGGGGCACCAGTCGGGGCGGAAGATCGTGCGCCTCCTCCAGGGCGGCGCGCGCTCCCCGGCGGACTACGCCCACATGCGCAAGGTCGCGGGCTACGTCGCCCGGCACCTGGCCCAGCGCCCGCGGGGAGATGTGCGCGAGACGAGGTGGCGCTACTCGCTCATGAACTGGGGGCATGATCCTCTCGGGTAAGGCTGCGCTGGCTGACCGCCAGAAACCAGAAACTTCGCTTGCACGGGCAGGTGTCGGCGCGGTACGTCTTGGCCATGACAAGAGAAAACACGGAGCCAGTTTCGGATCGTCAGGAGCCCGCGAATTCCCTGGTTGTCATTGGGCGCACGGGGAGCATGCGCGCCTACCTGAACCTCCCACGAGCCGAAGCCGTCCGGCGCTTCCGCGCAAGCGAGGGATGGGATCCAGAGACTAACGAAGCCGTGACGGAGTTCCGGTTTGCCGACGAGTTCTGGGCCTATGACGCAGGCCCGACAGCAGAAGGCGCCGCATGAAGAAGCTGCGCCGGCTGCCCACCCGGGCGGAGAAGCGGATGCTGCGCCGCATCCGGCGGCACCCATGGGGCTCCCTCTTCTTGCGCCGCCCGGCCGAGTTCCGCTGCGCCGTGGCGCTCGTGCGCATGGGTCGCGTGAGCGCCTGGGGCACCAAGTGGGGACTGTTCACGAAACTGCCCTACAAGGAGATCGAGGTCACCCTGCGCGGCGACCCACGGGAGGCGTGGGCGCGCGGTCAGTATCCCCACACATGGATCCGCTAGGAGTCCCTTCCGGCAAGCACCCCACGGACCCGTGCCCGTCGCCGAGTGAGGAGAGGCACCAGGTCATCCGCGTCCAGGTCGCCATCAAGGGCGGCTGTCCGTGCGAGGAAGGCGCGCAGCGGGAAGCGTGCCACCACCTTCGCCGTAGAGCCCTTCACGCACACCCCCTCCACGTCGCCGTTGGCCCAGTGGCGCGGCGCGCGCAGGAGGATGACCTCGTCCCCGTAGTCGCCCGGGGTTCCGGTGTCCGGGCTGCGCACCTGATGGAGGAAGCGAAAGACGTGAAGCCCGGTCGCGGCGCTGTCATTGCTGGTCTCGCTGCGGTGCCGGAGGGAGAGCCCGGCGGGCTGGATGCGCAGGCAGTGCATCTCCCTAGTCTAGATCAACTCCACATCCTCGGGGTGCCGGGCCCATGCCTCCAGGAGGAGCACCAACTCCCGCGAGGGCTCCCGCTGCCCGCGGTAGCACCGCCCGAGCCACCCCCGCACAAACCCCACGCGGGCCTCCAGCGCCCCGAGGTCATGCCCCACCTGGGAGAGGGTGTCCAGGGCGGCCTGCAGGCGCTGCGTCAGCGTGGGAGGGGGGTCGAACACTTCCATGAGGTCTTTCCGAGATCAATTTCGCCTTGTGGCATCGCTTAGTCCCCCGCTCGGATTCGTTGTGCTGCGGCTAGCCCGGCGGCAGTAAGCTGGAGCCGAAGAATTCTGTGGGTGGTTCGGCCCGACAGGGCGGTGGTGAATTCTTCTCGGGTCGTGGTCACCAGGCCCTTTCTCGCCAAGCCAACCCCGGCGGCATACTTGCGTTTCCCTTCGTTGACCCTTCCGCCCTCAGGGCCGCGCCCGGAGAGCCATTCAATTCCGTCGGAGCCACCGCGCTCAAACAGCCGAAGAAGGAGCAGAGCCTGAGACTTGGAGAGCTGCATGTGATTCATCATAGCAGAGCCGCTCATGCAGCAGCCGCTCGGGGATCAAGCCGCGCATACGTCCGCCCGTTGACCGCGTAGGTCTCCCCCGTGCGCGTGAAGTCCGCCAGGGGCCGGTCGTAGAGCGCCTGCATGCGCGCCGCCGCCTCAGGCGAGGGGCCAGCACCGCTCTGGTAGGCCCCATAGGAGCGCCGGCACGCCTCCACGGCGCTCGGGCCGGTGACGAGCCACAGCGGCACCCCCGGGAACGCCGCCGCGAGCCGGGCAAGGACGTGGTCGAGGACGTGGCGCCCGAGGTGGAACGCCCACCGGTTCCCGCGCCCGGCGAGCTGCACCTGCGCGAGGAGGAGCCCCTGCGTGGCCAGGGAGAATCCGATCGTGAGGACCCGCTCCCCGCGCAGGTGAACGTGGTAAGCGAACTTGCCGTCGATCCACGCCTTCTCGCTGTGCGTCCCGTGGCTGCTCGTCTTGACGAAATACGCGTGGTCCAGGACTACTGCGAAACCGTCCCCGAAGGAGAAGCGGGCGAGCCCCTGCAGGTACCGGACGGCGAGGTTGTAGCGCCGCACCGCATAGGCCGGGTCCTTGGAGAAGGTCTTCGTCTCCGGGTCAAACTCCCCGGGCAGGCTCCACCCGTAGCGCCAGAAGCTGTTGTGCATCTGCCACAGCACCCGCAGAAGCGGGTCCCCCTCCATGTGGCGGCCCGCCTCGCTCATGATGGCGCTGTCCCACCACACGCGGAAGATCTCCTCCTCCGAGAGCACCTCCGCAAGCAGGTCGTAGGGCATATCGCGCCATCCGCTGCACCAGGAGCCCGGCCGGGGGTAGAAGTGCCACGCCCCTGGGCGGCTGGCGCGCTCATTGATCCACGCCGCCCACTCAGGGTGGGCGCGGCATCGCGCGTCGGCATCCTGCGGAAGCAGCGGCTCCGTCTCGGGGATCTCGCGCAGCCCGGAGACCAGGTCCCCCAGCAGGGCCAGGTCGAGGCCCGCGGGCCCGGCGGGAGCTTCGGCGACGGCTGCGGCGATCACTGCGCTTCCTCCCGGGCGCACCAGACCGCGTCTGGCACCACCACAGCTCCCGATCCGGGGCATTCCAACACCACCCGTTCCTGTGTGTCCAGGAACACCTCCAGCTCCGCAGAGCGGTAGACGGAGACCCAGCTATCCCGAGTCGCCGGAAGGGAAGCGAAGCCGCCCCCACGAGCAATGGCGGCGCGATACAGCCCCAGGGCCACCCCCAGACCCACCGTCATCGCAGGGCGGGCAGCGCCGCCCGGGATGGTGATGTCGAGGCCATCCCCCGGGCCCGGCGCAGGCCGCGCAGGCCACCCCAGGACCACGTCCACGGCGGCGCCGGGCCAGACCACCGGCCCCTCCTGCGCGGCGCGCGCCTTGGCCTCGCCCACTGCATCCACGAGGGCCTCGCCGTCCGGGGATAGCTCTAGCTCGCCAGTGAGGGAGTTGGGCCGCACAAACCCCCGCCGCGCGGCTTCCTGCACGTCTTCCTCCGTTTCGCGGGTGTCGTCGCACCCCATCGCGAACAGGCACGCCTCGTAGAGGCCCATGGCCTGTCGCATCCCGCGGGCCCTGGGGTGACGCGCCCACCGGGCGGCGCGCTCCTCCGCCTCCCGGAGCAGACCGGCGGCCTCACGCAGGGCTGCGGCTTGAGCGGCGGCAAGAGGGGCAGAATCTGCCTCCAGGGCGGCGGCCTGCCCTTCCAAGTCGGCGGCGATGGAACTGGGGGTTTCAGTCGTGCTCATGGGGGTCTCTCCTTGGGTCCTTGGGTGGCAACTCGGCACAGGGCGCAGATCTTCTGCTTGGACGCGCACCTCAGGTACTCCCCCAGGTGGCACCAGCCAGCAGCGCCTCCTCCACCTTGGCCTTGTGCTCATCGACCTGCTCGCGAAACGCGAGGTAGTCGCGCCATGCGGGCGAGGACATGATCTGCTTGCGCTGGGCGTTGCTCGCCCGCGGGAGAATGAGGGGCTTGTCCGCCTCCACCCGCTCGTCAAGCCAGGCGAAGTAGACCGCCTTGGCGTGAGCATAGCCGCCCACGCGGGCGCGCTGAGTCACCTCCGAGGGGGTCTGGTAGAGTCCCACTTCCGCGGGGCCGATGTGCAGCGTTAGGTTGTGGCTCATGGATCTAGTCTAACCATGCCGTGGCTTTTGTACACAGGAAAAGTGAAGTCCCGTCGGTGGCGAAGGCTTGAACGACCTCGGTTCGCTGGCGCCCGGGGCTCCGCGTAGGCCGATCCGAATCTCGTATTCCGCCTCCGACTCGTCATCGCGGCGGGGATGGATGTCCTCGGGGTCCGGCAGGTCCAGCTCCGCCATGGCTCGCAGGCCGCGCGCGCACTCGGTCAGGGCCTGGGCTCGCGCCGCCCACGCGGCGGCCCCGGCCCGCGTCCTATCTTCGGCTCCCTGGGGCTTTGCACTCCTATTAGCCCCCCGCCAGGAAAAAAGTGCAGCCGCTCCGAATAAAAGTGCAGGCCAACCAGGCGGGTGCTATTCGTGAGAGCGCCCCTGCCCCCGGTCAAAGGCCGCCAGCAGGTCTTCCGCCTCCGCCTCATCACCCCGCCATCGTGGGTCTATAAGTCCGTACCTGTCCAGGGCATCCCCAGGGAGAAGGGCGGCAAGCTGCGCCCGAGCCCCCTCAACCACCCTGCGGTCCCCTTCGGAGATGACCTCGCCGGCCAGGGTCTGAAGCTGGTTGTGGATCCGTGCGATGCGTTCGAGCTGGGAGCGCGTCATGGGCGAAGCCTACCCGATCCACCGCAGCCCGCAGCCATGACCTCGCGGGGAACCGGCTTTGCGCGGGCGCCCCTTGGGACGCCCAGGGAGCCCTGCGGCGTCCCACAGCACCTTCAGCGTCTTCGGGGTTAACTGGGCGATGGCTGCCATCCTCTTGTAGCTGACCGCCTCCCCGGTGCGCGCCTGCTGGCGCAAGCACTCCGCCCATGCGCGCTGCAGCAGCTCGGGGGCCTGGGTGATCTGCGGCGCCACGAGAACGAGCGCGAAGTCGCCGCCGAGCTGGGCTGCTCCCGGACCCATGTGCAGGCCGCTGCGCGGGGGGGCGTATGACCAGCCGCGGGTGGAGCCCCCGAGGGCAGCCGGGCTGCAACAGCCTTGGAGCTTTTAAGGTGCGGTGCGCCGGGCGCGTGGCAGTAGATGCTCTGTCGTCCAACCGGCACCCAGGGGCGGTAAGTTCCGGCCCTCGGATGCCATCGTTTACCCGGGTGCCCGGCGTATGGAAAAAACACCGAGCGCTCTTGACAGCCGTTAGCTAAGAGCTTATGGTAGAGAGTGAGCCCACACCGGAGACCGGAGGCTGTTATGAGAGCAGTTGCCTACCATGAACATCTGAGGAGACTTCGGCTCGCTGCAAGGAAGTCGATGGGGCAAGTCGCCCGCGCCATCGGCATTACGACCGTCTACTACAGCGAAGTCGAGAATGGTAAGAAGTTGCCATTCCCACCTCATACCATTGACTACGGAGCCCTCTCTGAGGCCGTAGGTGGCGACAGGGAAGAATTAGAAGCGTTAGCAACGGAGGGGAGGGCGTCGATGGGGGTCAGTATCAAGACGACCAACAAGCGGGCCCAGGGGGTGGCGGTTACGTTGGCGCGACGAATGCACGAGAACTCTCTCGATGACGAGCAGCTTGATGCAATCGAGCGCATCATTAACGAGAAACTGGGGAAGTAGATGTACGGGAGAACCACAGTTCCCATTGTTCGGGCCCGGTCGCGCGTCAATATTGAGGCCATGGCGCAGTGTTTCCTGGACCTTGTGGTCCCTCACTGCCTGCAGGAGCCGCAGCCGGTTCCGATGGTGGAGATTTTTGATCAAATCCTGCCCCGTGAACTTGGGTTTTCTCCGCACATACGGCAGCTCACACCGGGGCTGGGGGGCTATACCCACTGCGCCGAGAAGACTGTCACTCTGGATGTGGACGTGTACGCGGGCCTCGAAGAGGGAGATGGCCGAAGCAGGTTCACTGCTGCCCACGAAGTGGGCCACGTCGTCCTGCATGCCGAGGAGTTAGCGCCATCGGGAGCCTTGCTCGTTAACGGACTCCCCAAGCCCGTGCTTGCTCGCAGGAGTGAGTTGAAGCCGTATCTTGACCCCGAGTGGCAAGCGGATTGCTTTGCCGCAGCCCTGCTAATGCCAGAACCGTTGGTGCGGCGCATAGTCCGCAAGGGGCCCGGCTATCCGACGACGGCGATGACGTTGATGAGGGTGTTCGCCGTGTCGCACGAAGCGGCAAAAAAACGAATCGAGAAGTTGGGTCTGCAATAAGGCAGACCTTGGTCAAAGCGCGTTCCTGGACGGATTAGGCCCCGCCCGTGGAACGTGGCCGGATGACAATCCGGCTTGCGTACCGTCCGGCCTGACGACCGTAGGGCACACACCTGAAAGAAGCCTACCGGAAGTCGCTCGGGTGCGCAAGCAGTTCAGATCAGGGGTATTCCCCCAAAGGAGAACTGTTCGATGGCTGAGCAATTTGAGCGCCCCCCCTGCAAGAAGTGCGGATGCGTTCCGCACATCATCTTCCGCCAGACCCGCACCGATCCCAAGACGGGGCGGGTCATCCGCGCCCGTCCGGGCAAGCGGATGCCGATTCCCGTGTGCCCCTGCACTTCCTCTTCCAGCGCTTGCTAGACTAAAGTTCTAGCGCATGAGTCCCGACGGGTTTGGGCCACAGCGGTAGCTTAATAACCATAAAGGCCACTGAGCGGCGAGCGGATGCGCTCGATGATTTTAAGAGCGTATCAAGGGGGGCTCCGATTTTAAGTCAGGGCAGCAACGTTCAGAGCGCAACGGTGAAATTCTTCCCCGCAAAAGACCGCCGTAGAATATTTGCTGTGGCTCGGCTATTTCCGGATCGTATTCAGGTTGAAGATCGGCAGTGGGACTTGGTTCATGAACACTTGCGAGATTGGGGTATAAGCACCAATGAAGAAGCCTGAATCTCAGCGGGTCCGTGATACCGACGGGCTCCTGTCAATGTTGCTCATTACCAAGGTGTTCCGAATAACACAGGAATATCTCCCGGAAACCTTGAGAACCTGCGAGGGCGTCTACCTTAAGGAACCTGACGATCCAGACGATTTACCTGGAGGACTTCCGATGCCCATGGCCGAATCTAGCAGCAGACGCGCCGACATCGATGTAAAACTCCTCCTTAGCGATGTTTTGGCGTCCTATGATCTCGAAATTTCAGAGGAGAAGGATGATTTTCTAATTATCACAGGAGGCGGCATTCCTGAAGGTTGCACCGTCTTTTTTCTTATGAAGAATGAGGTTCCCCCTTATGCTGCACGCGCGCTTTCAACCGAGCCATTATGTGTAGTTATCCACGTCAGAAATGACTGGTCTGATGCTGAAACCGCGGACCTTACCGCCGGTATCTTCACCCTTCGCCTAAAAGATATCGGCGAACTTGACCGTGAAACTCTAGAGGAAAGGGTTATGACCGCCTCCTTGGCAAGGAGGTTCGCTGACTCCTCTGGATCGATCGGGCCATCCATCACGGACATCGCGCACCTAGTCGATTCCTTTGAAAGGGCGGATCCCGACAAGATCGTAGAATATGCAACAACCGAGGAAGACTCACTTTTTGAGGCTGCGACGGCCAAGATCATTAGGCCACTCGTTGATCATGTGATCGTGCTCGGCGACCAGTACAGAGGGAAATCCGTTCCTGATGGCATTCTGCTGCAAACGGTAAGCAATAAAAAGGAAATCGCATGTTATGACTGTAAATCGAAAAAAGGTGACGATTACGATTTTCCGCCAGAGGATGCTGACAAGCAGAGCCGATATCTTCAGTTTGAAAATTTTCTATTTGAAGAGGACCCCGCCAGTTGGGTTAAAAGAGGCATCGTGCTTTTTACTCCAACAATTGCTCCCGATAGGTTTCTATCCAAAACAGCCCGAGGCCCTTGGACGTCGTTTGTGAGTAACGGTGGGAGGATGACTTTTGTCACGGCGCATGTACTTGCTCGATGGCACGCATTAACCAAGCAGGAGCCCAAGGATAAGTTTGAGTTGCTTTTCGATCATGCGAAATTTTGGCAGGGACTGGTTTTGCGCAAGTTAGCCAGCCTCAATGGACTGTCTCCGGCATTGCAGCGCACCCTTATGCCAGATATAACGTCGCCCATTCATGTGCTTACGATCGAAGAGGCTGAGATGATCTGGCTATCGGGATTTGCAAGAGAGCAGAAGCTGGCGGCAATGATTTCTAAAGGATTGAAGGAAATTGATCCGACGGTTATTGGTGAGAAGGTCGCCAGGCCGGTTGTAACGGTGAGCTTTTTTGAGGCCCTAAGAAAGAATTCAAAGGTCACGATCGACCAAATTGCTCACGCGACTTCATTGACTCCGCATGCTGTTAAGTACATGATTCTCGCAGACGACTACTTTTATCCAAACGGCCTCGCGGAACAGGGGACATATGGTGCGCGCAACTACGGCCGGATTAGAGAAGAGTTACTACGTTAGAACGGGTCCTTGTGAAGGCGGAGCAGAAGGCGGAGCTTGGCCGGAAGGCGGCGGCGGCGCAGCGGGAAGATGGCTCCACGCAGCCCTGGCGCATCTACGCAGGGGTCTTCAGCCACGCCTGGAGCGCAGCGGGCAGCCCCAGCTTGCCGAGCCGGTCGATGGTGCTCTGCGAGGGCCAGTAACGGGCGTCCTCTAGGTTCTTGAGCGACGACAGCGACAGTTTTGCCGCTCTCGCCAGCGCCGAGCGAGATAGCCCCTGCTCTGCGCGGTAGGTGCGCAGCCAGTCCGCGAGTTGCTGCAGCGCCTCCTGGGTTCCGCTCGCGGGGCCGCCTCGTAGTTCGTCGCGGGCTGCGGTGACGTGCCGGGCCGCGACGCCGATCGCCCGCTCCGCCTTGCGCAGGTGCGCCATGGCGCGGGGCACGCTCACGGGGGGCTTGCTCATGGGCTCCTAGTGCAGCGTCGGGCGCCGTGGCACAGTTAGGCGCTGCAGCGGCGGCGCGGGCTTGGGCCACGTCGGATCCTCTTCCACAGGCAGCGGAACGCCGTCGCTGGGCTCCTCCGCCCCGGCGCAGAGCACGAAGCGCCCGCCGTCCATGCCGATCGCGCCGCCCTGGAGGAGCAGCGCCGTCAGCCCCCGCCGCGCCGGCACCCCGAGCGCCTCCACGGCATCGCCCGCGGAGGCGAAGGTCACCACGCCACGGGGCGGGCGGGCGTGGACGGCTACGCCGCGCCGCGCTGGGGTCGCCCGGTGCGCATGGAGCACGTCGCCCAGGCTGCGCATGAGCAGGCCACACCAGAGGCCGCGCACAACCGGGGAGGCGCCCACCTGCACCTGCGCCAGGTCGCCGATCAGGCGGACCTTGGCCTGCACCGGGGGCGCTGCGGGCGGAGCAGGGAGCGGCGGCGGCTCGGGCACCTCGGGGAGCAGGTCGCTCTCGTCAAGCTCCTCCGCGTCTTGCTCGGCGTCGTCGGGCGCGGGCGACGCTTCCGGGGCCAGCGTGTAGCCGTCGGTGCCTTCCCGGAGTGCGCCCCGCCCGAGGAGCAGCACCGCCAGCGCCGCATACCCGGGCACGCGGACGCCATCCAGGGTCAGGTAGCAGCCACGGGGCTGCAGGCCCTGCGCAGCGGCCCATGCGCGCCCCGCGGCTGCGAGGGTGGCAAAGGGGCCTGTGGACGCGAGACTAGGCTCTGCCATAAGATCCTCCTGTCCCGTACTGCGAGGCTTTCCACGGCAAGCGCAGCGACGGAACCGGGCGCAGTCGGATCCTCCGCTGCGCCCTCTTTGCTTGGGTTGTCAGACCAACCAGACGCCCCGTGTACAGGGTGCCCGATCTGCTGTAAGGTCTACCTTGCGGCGCAGGTTTGGTCAACAGTTAAACCGCCAACCGTGTCGCTGAAAGGGGCTAGTAGAAGTGGACTTGGCACCCATGGTAACCGGGCCGTCTGTGGTTCGCGGACGGAAGAACCCCCTCCACTACGACATCCCGCGGCGCCTGAAGGCGGCGCGGAGTGCGGCGCGGCTCTCCGCGCGTGCCCTCTCTGCAGCGGCGGGGCTGTCTGCCGATGCCGTCAACAGCATCGAGGCGGGGCGCGTCCCCGGCATCGACACCATCGAGAAGATCGCCCAGGTGCTTGGGCTCTCTCCGTGCCTTCTCGCCTATGGCATGGACACGGCGTGCCCGCCCGCCGCCGCGCCGCGCTACCCGGGCTGCGGCGGGCGCGTCCAGCAGCTCCGCGAGCATCAGCAGCTCAGCAAGCTCTCGCTCGCCGCCGCCGCGGGCCTGTCCGGCTCTGCCATCCTTCCGATTGAGGCGGGGCGCACGGTGCCGAGCGTGGCCACCGCGGAGGCGCTGGCCATTGCGCTGGACTGCTCGCCGTGCTGGCTGGCGTTCGGATGCGGGGCGGACCCCCTGCAGGACCCCCGCGGGGCCGCGGTAGAAGCGCAGGTGCTGCACCCGCGCCGCAAGCTGGAGTTGGAGCAGGAGCAGGACTAGGCGAGCGGATCAGGCGGGGGCGGCTGGCCTACTCGCCCCCTTCTTGGGGTCGGTGCTGCAGCACCACGCCCTTTGCGCCCGCGCACCATACCGTCCCGTCCACCATGCACACCCCGCCGAGCCAGCCAAAAGGGGAGAAGGCAGCGACGCGCCAGCCGATGCCGTCGAAGTGGCGGAGCTGCCCCGTATGGGTGGTGACCCATACATCCTCAGGACCGCCCGCGCAGACGCCAAGCAGCGTGGCGTCGGTCCCGCTGTCGATCATCTCCCAGCCGCTCTCATCCCCGCAAAGGAGCGCGCCGCCGCGCCCTGCGATCCAGATGGGGTCCTCGGGGCCGCTCCCGCCGATGGCGCTGTAGTCATAGTCCCCCTCGCCGGGCAGGTCATACGCCTTGCACGCGATGCCGTCCCAGTGAAGCGCGAGCCGCCCCGCGCACAGGAACCAGATGTTGTCCGGGCCGCTGCCCCAGATGCCCATCAGGGTGGCGTCCGTGTGCATGAGCGTGCCCTCTGCGCCCGTGGCGGGGTAGTGGACGATGAGGGTGTCGCGCCCGCCGATCCAGATGCTGTCCACCGGGGAGACGCCTTCCTCCCTGCAGGACCAGACAGCGAACAGCTCATCGTCCTTGGCGCCCATGGTGATGGTGCTCCAGCGCTCCCCATCCCAGCGCAGCACCGCCCCATGGTCCCCCACGGCAAAGGCGCAGCGGGGGCTCAGCACCCGCACGGCGTAGAGGTTGGCGGCGGTGGGGCTCTCCATCTTCTTCGCCTGGTACGTGTCGCCGTAGTAGTGGGTGATGCGTCCGCCGTCGCCGACGACAACCACGAGGCTGTCAGCAGCCCCGCTAACCCCGTGGACCCCGATCATGTTCTGTGGCATGGTCCCTTCAACTCTCCCGGGACTCATACTCCCGGGCGGGCCAGGAGGCGATCGGGGCGCCAACCCCTTTCACCTCCGCTTATGCGCAGCGCTCAGCATGAGCGCGTTTGCGGTCTTATCTCATGGGTGGGACGGTATCAGGAGGGGGTGACAACGAGGGCACCGGATGATGGGGAGGGGGGCTAGCGGCACCGACCGTCGCGAGAGCCCCGCTATGCTACACGCTCAGAAGGTGAAGCGCCGGCTAGGGAAAAAGTCGGGATATATCTCGTCGGGAACATCAAACGGGTCGCTCCGCTGTTCGTGAACAGAACGCCCTGCGCAGACTGCAAGAATCACCGAGGCTCCAATGTCGCGCAGCTTTGCCGCGCAGGCCTGCAGGTGTCCACCCGTAGTGCAGACGTCATCAATCAAAACATACGGTCGCTCGTACACTGCATCATCCAGCAACGTCAGATGCGAGTACAAATTCTCTGGATCGCGAGGGCCGCCGTGCCGAGAGGACGCCATTGGCTGATCCCATCGGAGCAAATCATCAATGACGGCAACGTCTTTGCCAAGGTGTTCGACAATGCTCTCGGCGAGGAGCATTGTCGTATGGGGAAACTCATCCGTGTTGATATGTGCGCCGCTGCTCGGAATCGGGGTTAACGCAATGGGCTGTTTGATGAGCCGTCTTAGTCGATCTGCGGCCATTTGACCAAACCACGCGAAAACATCCTGCTGATTATTGGAGTTAAGCCGGTGATGCTGTCCACAAACGGCAATCGTCGCCCATCCTTTAATTGGCTCCCCCTTGATTGATTTTATAAATTTGCTGGCATTGTGGTCGTCATCACTCCAGTCAATGTTATTCGTTCGCGTAAGATAAGCAGCAAGAGAGATCAGTTTCAGCGGCATGGCACGGACTCGCTGATCGTTTTGAGAATGTCTTCTGTACATTTCAAAACACGAGTCCGCTCGTAGCGGAGAAAGTCTTTAGGCCATGTCAATGCTGAGTTCTCCACAAGAGAGCTAGCAATGAAGAGCCATCGGTTGAGCCGCCTGCATTCGGCAGCCTGATGTAGCGTTCCCGAGGAATTGGAAGCTTCGATGATCACGGTCGCGTCACTGATCGCGGCCATTACGCGGTTCCGCTGAGGAAAGTTCGATGGAAAGACGCGAGTACCTTTTGGAAACTGAGAGATCAGGAGGTGTTCTCGATAGATTCTCTCTTGAAGGCGTTTGTTCGATGCTGGATAAGCCGTTTCCAGGGGCGTGCCAATGACGGCTATGGTTTTCCCATTCGCATCAATGGCCGACTGAAGCGCCTCCGTGTCCACGCCTTCAGCCAGTCCTGAGACGACCACCACCCCAGCATTGGCAAGTTCCCGAGCCAGCCGCCGCGCTCTTGCTGCCCCATCCGCGGACACCTTGCGCGTTCCAACCACTGCGACACAGGGGCGAAGAACAAGGCTGGGATCTCCGGCCATGAACAGGGCGATGTCCTGCCCCTCGTCGCCGGTGCCGACAAACCCTAGCCGCTTTTGAATGGAAATTGGCCGTACTGGCTCGACAAGCCCCAGAAGGGATGTGGTCTCAACCTTGGACGGAGGGACATAGGTAAGCCGGGTGGCTGGTTGTCGGGGGCGATCCAAAGCGCCAGCTTCCATTCCTTTAGGATGACATACGTGGGGCCGCGGTTGTCTACCACGATTCCCCGATGTGATCCAATTTTCGACCAGGAAAAATTTCTCGGCTACAAAACTTATTGGCTGTCGTTACCAATCCAAGTTTTGATTTAGAAAATTGGTGTTCTGAGAATCATCAATTTCGGTGGCATGTAAACTTTTTGCACAGTCGATTCCATCTACACTGGAAATGTATGACCTTGCTGCAATATTTTGATCGGCAAGCATATGTTGGGTGATTATTCTCCATATTTGGCGGTATGCCAGTGATTTTTTTGCGGCCTTCAGCCTCGGCGGTGGGGCTATGGCACCAGTTTGAGCCCAGCAGGCGCAGAGCACGGCGCATCCCCCACCGCGGTCGCTTCATCGGCGAAGTCCGCCACGTAGCCACAGCGCGGGCAGGCCCCGGGCAGGTAGCGCCCCTCCAGCACATCGTCGATGGGCACACCCGCCAGCCGCGCCACGCGGAAGGCCAGGCTTGCCGTGACGGCCCGGCGCTCGTTCACCACCTTCTCCATGGTGGCGGGCGCGACGCGAAGCGCCTCGGCCACAGGCGCCCACGTCCCAATGCGCCGCCGCAGGTACCGCAGCGCGGTGCGGACGTGCTTCTGCTCGGTAAGGCTCAGGTCGCTCATCGCCGCACCTCCGCCGTGAGCGGGACCAGGGTGAGCTTGGGAGGCGAGGCCGCCGGGGCGTCCTGCCAGAAGCGCGGCGCCAGGCCTGCGGAGAAGATCGCCTGGACGAGACAGGCGAGGTTGTGGCAGACGCACTTGGCCAGCACCTCGTTCACCTGGGCAACTGGGGACTTGGACCGCACCGCGGCGCCGAGCGCTGATTTCAACATCCACATCACAGTTTCAACGTTTGACCGACGGTGATACGAGGCCAGGAACTTCTCCTGGTTGAGCAGGAACTCGCACAAGTGCCGGGACCACACCTCACACTTGGGGTCGATGGTCGCGTTCACCTTGAAGGGAATGAACGCCTCCACCCCGAAGGATTCGAGCACCTCGTGGTTCTCCTTGGAGGAGTACGCCTTGTCGGCGCTCACCTCCCGCACGTTGAAGTGCTTCATGGTCTGCGCCAGCAGCTCGGGGAGCTGGGGGCAGTCCCCTTCGGGCGAGACCTTCACCCCCGTGATCACATGCGTGACGGTGCCCACCATGACGTGCAGCTTGACCCACGGGTGCGACGCGCACAGCTTGCCGTGTTTTTGATCGAACCAGCGATCGTAGGTGACGGTCGAAAACCCCGTGGAGTCGATGGCGAACTGCCCGTTTTCGAGGAGGGCGAGCGGCTTGGCGGACTCTTCAATCAGGGAGAGGAGCAGCGCCGTAGAACCCTCCTCCCCGAGGAAGTTGGAGATCGCGTTGAAGTGCCTGAGGCGCTCCAGGTGGCCCCGTTCCACGCTGGCGGAGAGGCTGGACATCTGCACCCAAGATCCGTACAGTTCGCGCTGCGTCATGGCCATCAGAGCACCTCCACGTTGTTGTGGAATTGGGAGTTAATCACGTTCACCTCGCGCCCGTTGTACTCCCACTCCCCCGCCGTGTCCCAGTCCAGAGAGAAGAATTGAGACCAGTAGCCATCATGCAGCCACAGGAGGCCGTCGCCCGTCATGGACATGCGGAGCTGCCCCTGTGCCAGCAGGGTCTCGGCCTCTTTCTTGGAGCGAGCGCAATCTTCGTCGGACCACCCATGCTCCTTCATCTCCTCAAACTTGGCGGTTGGTACGAGGCGGACGCGCACCTCGACCTCCTCCTCCCGCACCACGGTCTCGGTGCGGGTGATCTTGTACCGGGCCGGGCCACGGGGGGCGGTGGCCTGGACGGGGGCGGTCGGGGTCTTGGGCTTGCGGGCCATTAGAGCACCTCCGCGGACTTGGTCCGCCAGTTCGCACGCGTGGGCTCGACGCTGATGACCAGCGCCGTCATGTGGTTGAGCCGCTGCGACCGCAGCGCGGCGAGGCTGATGTCCTTGCCGTAGTTGGCGAAGACGTAGGCTCTCTCTCCCTTGATCTCGACGCGTGTCGCCGCGCCGAGGCCGTTGACGACGTAGTAGACGCCATCCCCCTCGGGGGCGTCCACGAAGCGCCGCTGACACTCACACGCCAGGTTCAGAACCTCTATTCCGATCTGCGACAGGATATGGCCGTCCAGTATCCGCGCGGGGCTGCCCAGCCAGATGGTGGTGCCCGTGATGGCATCGCGGCCTTCGTACTGCGCGCGGAAGGGGCGCCCGAGCTTGTCAGCGGTCTTGCGGGAGGTCGTCGGCTTCATGAACTCTAGTCTAATCATGCCGTGGCTTTTGTACACCACAAAATGCATTGCCGTCGGTGAATGGAGACCAGATCGCCCCTTTGCCCCACCCGATCGCTTCGCTCTACTGGTCGGACCGTAACATCTGATCGCCGATCGCCTCTGATGCGGAGCACGCCCGGCGCACCCCCAAAGGCCGAAGGGCCGTTCAGTCGCCGCGGGGCACCTTCACGCTGCGGGCGGAGCGGGCTACGCCTACGTCCTCATGGATGCGGTCCTAACGGGGTCCCGGATCTCCTCTTCGGTGGCCACCACCCCGCGCAAACTCCTTCGCCCCAGCGCCAGCGCCGCCGCAAGGCGGTGGTACCCGTCCATCATGGCGAAGCGACCCTCTGCGGCAGGACGCACGATCACGGGCGTCCGAAACGAAACCGGGGGCGGGTGCCCTTCCCGGTCGTCCGCAAGAATACGCCGTGCCTCTTGCAGGCTGGATGGAGTAAACTGGCCAAGCGAGATGGAGCGGGTCGCCATCCCGCCAGCGTATCACCACCGCATCCCAGGCGCCGGTCCGACCGCCCCGCGTGGCGGTGCCTTGCCTTGGGCGAAGATACCACCCTGCTAGCAAACTGCTTGCTCTCCCGGGGGTGGGAACGCAGGCCGCGGGGCGCGAAAATGAGGGTGTCTTGGGCACCGCAGGAAGCCGTTTCCCCCTCTATGATCAAGGGAAACGCGAGGGCGCAAAGGAGGCTCTACCGTGAACGGCGCACTCACCTTGGTCCTTACCTGTCTCGCCCTGCTCGGGGGCTGGTCCGGCCTGGTTGCGCTCCTGCGCCACCCCGGCACCGGCCGCTCCCTCCTCCTCTCGCTCGCGCGGCTGTCGGTCCTGCGCTTCGCCAACTCCCCCGGCACCCTGCACATCCTCGGGACCGCGCAGCCGCCCCCGCCTCCCGATGGCCCCGACCACCCTGCCCGCATGGCCATGGGCATCGCCGCCGAGCGGGCGTTCCTCGCCGCAGGGGGCCTGCTCGGCGTACAGGACGTGCTCCCGGCGCGGCTCGCCTGGGCCGAAGGAATGCGGGCCGCGTGGGAGGAGTGGCAGCGCCAGCTCGCGATGAAGGAGTTCGGCATCGAGCCCACGCCGCGCATGCCCAAGGTGATCGTGGCCCAGCCGCCGCGGGACACCTCGGACGACACACCGCCCGAGCGGCCCCGGGGCAAGAGCCTCCCGCCCGAGCGCCCCCGTGGGAAGGGGGGCCTCACTCCCATCGTGCTCCTGGTGGCGCTCGGCCTTTCGGCCTGCCCGGCGGGGAGCGCGCGCCAGAGCACCGCCCTGGAGGTGTGGGGCCAGGCGCAGGACGCGCAGGGCGCCGCCCTTGTGGAACTGACGGACCTGACGCGCGAGGTGGAGTCCGCCCTCGTCCGCCCCCTGCCGGGCCGCACCCGGGAGGCCGCGCGGGCAGACCTCATGCGCTGGTGGGAGCGGCAAGAGGACGTGCTTGACACAGCCCGCTTCGTCCGCAAGGCGACCCAGGGCGCGGCCGTAGAGCTGTCGCTGGACTCCGGCCCCGAAGCCAAGGAGGCGACCGCCCGCAAGGCGTGGGAAGCCGCCCGGCAACTCCAGCGAGAGATCGAAGCGCTGCGCCGGTTCGCGGCGGACCTGCCGCGCGCGGCGACACCATCCGATGGAGGAGTTGGCTAATGGGCGGCATCGGCACAATCATCGCGGAGCTTCTGGGCGGGGTGCTGGGCGCAGCAGAAGAGGGGAAGATCCGCACCCAGAGGGAGGCCTTGGCCTGGATCAAAGCCAAGGTGCAGGAGCATGAGGACGCCCACGCCCGCATGGAGGCCGAGGTGGCCGCGAGCCGCCGCGCCGCGGAAGACGCGCTCGGTCACCTGCCCGGAGGCGTGGGTGGCTGATTCCCACAAGCGCCGCCCTCCGGTGGACTCCAGCGCCCGCACCCCCCGCCCCCCGGCGGCGGTGCTGCGGACCGCACTGGAGCAGATGCGGGAGGCCCTGCGGGGCCAAGCGCAACAGGTGCGCAGCGCCGCGCACGAGCGGGCCGTAGAACTGGACAACTTGCTGGAGCAGATGGCTGGCGTGGCGGACGCGCTGGAGGTGCGGGACGCCCAGATGGATGCCCGCCTCGCTGAGGTGGAGCGAGCGCTGGGGCTGCGCCATGGCTAGCCGGGCAACCATCCAGGAATCCCGGAGGGTTCCCGGCGGGGCAACTGTTCGAGGAAATCGAAGGGTTGGCGCCGCAACCACCCACCACGCTGCAGAGGTGCGCGATGCCTAGTCAATTCGAGACCGGGACATATCTCGACGAGGGCCCCCCGGGCTGGGATGCGGGCGGATCGCTGACTCGACGCGATCGGCTCTACGTCAGCCCGCGAAAACTGGTGCGCATTCCCGGGCGAAAGCAGGAACAGCGTCTGTTCGCCGATTCTTCCAGCGGGCGCAAGTCCGCAGCGGAGTGGGCTGATTTCGTCGCGGACATCCGCCGCAAGGGAGTCACCGATCCCATCATCATCCACGTGGAAGCAGGAGAGGGGCCGGTCGTGTTGGAGGGGAGTCACCGCATCCGGGCTGCCATTCAGGCGGGGCGCCGGCTTGTCCCGGTGGAAATTAACTACTTCGGCAACGCTCAGCGCAGCGGGCTTGTGGTCCCGCCTCCCGCGAGGCGCAGGAGGACACGGCCCCATGCCGGGTAACACGCTCGACAAGATCGAGACCATCGCCCTCTTTGTGGTCCTCGCCTGGGGCGCGGCCTCGCTCCTGACCGTCTTGTACGTGGAGGGATGCCGTGCCTGGTGACGCCACCACCGACCGCGAATGGCCCCCGCCCACCACCCCGGGCGGCAAGGCGCT
>JACCDY010661495.1_pt1 | contig 21193 bp, 17 predicted proteins | sample 7446391 | NCBI WGS metagenome assembly JACCDY01 (sample SAMN15323451, study PRJNA562643) | freshwater metagenome | isolation source: river surface water | place: USA:Blue River Watershed | collected 2017-08-18 | reverse complement strand
CACCAGTTGATCCTGTCGCACCAGTTGATCCTGTCGCACCAGTTGATCCTGTCGCACCAGTTGATCCTGTCGCACCAGTTGATCCTGTAACACCAGTAGCACCTGTAACACCTGTAGCCCCTGTAGCACCTGTAACACCAGTAGCACCTGTAACACCAGTAGCACCTGTAACACCTGTAGCACCTGTAACACCTGTAGTTCCAGTTAATCCTGTAGCCCCTTGAGGACCTGTTGATCCAGCTGTTCCTGTATCACCTTGAGGACCCTGAGGTCCAGCACCAGTAGATCCAGTTCCACCACTACCAGAAGCACCTGTAGCACCTTGAGGCCCTGTAGGACCAGGAACTGGCACTGGAGCTGTACACATAGATGACCCATCCTGAAAATAAATACAACCCAAATGTATAATAGAATTACCAGACATATCCACATTACTTAAAAATGTTTCCTTAGTATTCAGTTGTCCAGAAACACCATTTATATTTAATTGCTCACTATTTGATATATTACTATGTGTAATATTATTTGTTGCTGAATATTGCTTTCCACCATATTTTCTAAACGACATTGATATTAATATATAAGCAGCTAAAAATATTTATATTTTTCAGTATTAATCAGTATTAAATTTAACTTAACATTATAAATAGTTTATATTTTAATTGTAAATTGTCTCATATTACTAGGCTGTTGTTTTGGCTCTTCAAATAATATATCAGAATCATGATTTAATATAACAGGAACAAGTTTCTCACTTCTTAAACCAGGATTAGATGATAGTTGTTTTAATCTCATTTCTAATGGTTCATTTACAACTGAATAACCTAACAACTGTTTAATATCATTATTTGAAAATGTTTTCTCAATATTTTCTGTTTTACCATCTTTATTTAATTTAGCGTGAAATACTCCCTTTTGACCATCATATTTACCATCCCAATTTATACCTTCTTCACTTTTTTTATTATTAACAGTAGTAACTGTTTTTATAAATCCACTATTTATAATTTTTACCTTTGGATTTTGTTTTTTATTTGTTTTTGATTTATTACGTTTACTACGTTTATTAGTTCTTTTTACTGTCTTTCTTGGCATTTATATTATATTACAATACAATACTTTTCTGTGTTAATTCTCAAAATAAAAAATATATATGTTTGGTATAATGGAATTATATATAACAGAAATAGATACAACGGAAATGGATACAACAGAAATATATACAACAGATTACGAACAAATACCTGAAAATATGCCAATCAAAAACAGTGTGCCTAAAATCAATGTTAAAAAACAAAATAGAGTAACTTTCATAGATCAAGAACAAGAACAAAAGCAAAATCAAAATATTAAACCATATTTATCAGGACCAAAAGCCAAGATAACAAGACCTATAATGCCTCCACCTAAACCACAAATATCATATGACGATATTCTTAATAAAATGGGTATGTTTGTAGCAAATGGTAAATTACATTTGTTAGATGAACAGAATTTAAAGCCTCAACAAAAGCCTGAAGCAAAGGCGTATATCCCGAATCCACAAGGTTCTGCTCCTCAACAAAATAGTTACATTTATAATAAGTATTTTCAAAATAGCTCATATAATCAGAATATTGAAGAACACCGACCATTAACACCTCTTGAATACAGAAACAAGTTAATTAATGATATTATACAGAAGCAGAAAATAAGACAAATGAAGTCTACTAAACTTATAATGCCAAATTCAAATATTAATTTTGCTCAAGGTCCTACAGGAAATCTTAATAAATTATTTGGATTTTCACATAGATAAATAAAGATAATTATATTTAGAATATATATATATGTCAATACCTCAAATTATATCACCGGATAGCATCTTAAAAAAACAAATAGAAGATGCTATCAAACCAAAAGTTAAACTAACAAGGAAACAAAGGCCAAAAATAATTATTGTTGAAGAAAATGAAGAGGCTAAAAAAATTCCAAAAATTCCAAAAATTTCAAAAAATCCTAGAAAAACCAAAAAATTGAAAACTTTTTCTCCAGGTTCAACTGAAGATAATATATTACCAAAAGATAATCCGAAAACAAATTTAAAGATACCGCAACAAAAACAAGTAATAATGTCCGCAACTTACAATCCTGAAACAGTAGCAGTAGGAAAGAAATATAATGAAGAATTTATTGAAGTCCTTGACAAACTCAGCAATATTATGTTAAAACAAGGCGAACCTTTTAGAGCCAGAGCATATCAAAAAGCACAAGAAACAATTATGGCATTTCCGGAGGACATTACAAGTCCAGCACAACTCAAAGGACTTCCGGGTATTGGTGAGACTATTATGGATAAATTAAATGAATATGTGGAAACAGGCACATTAAAAATATTAGAAAGAGAGAAAAATAATCCTATAAACATTCTTGCCGACATTTATGGAGTTGGACCCAAAAAAGCAAAAGAATTAGTAGACAAAGGTATTACAACTATTGATCAGTTAAGAGAGAAACAAGATGAATTATTAAATGATATTCAAAAGGTCGGACTAAAATATTATGAGCAGTTATTAGAGCGCATTCCTAGATCTGAAGTAGAAGAATATGAGCAAATATTTAACGCAACTTTCTCAAGTATAAAAAAATCTGATCCTAAAGCCAAATTTGAGATTGTCGGATCTTACCGACGTGGTGCTCAAAACTCCGGTGATATTGATGTTATTATCACTGGCAATACTGGCATTGTTTATAAGAACTTTGTTGATGAACTAGTAAAGCAAAAAATCATTACAAATGTATTATCTAGAGGACTATCAAAGACACTTGTAATTGCCAAGTTACCTGGCAGTCGCACATCTCGTCGTGTTGATTTCCTATATTCACCTCCTGAAGAGTTTGCGTTTGCTATTTTGTATTTCACTGGCAGCAAAGCTTTTAATACGGTAATGCGTCAGAAAGCATTAGAACAAGGCTATACCTTAAATGAGCACGGAATAAGTTATATGGAAAATAAGGTCAAGGGAATAAAAGTTGACCAGCACTTTGAAGATGAGAAGGCTATATTTGACTTTTTAAAGTTAGCATATAAGGCACCAGTTGAGAGGCGCGATGGTCGGGCGGTTGTAGGGGCGGAAACTGTAGAAAAAAGTGTGCCTACATCTATGAAGGAGCCAGTTGCTGATACAGTTACAGCTATTGAGACACACGCACCGGCTCCTACAGATATGAAGGTGACAGTAAAGAAGACAACGCGCAAGAAAAAACCACCAATTATATTGGTTGAAGAAGAATCAGAATCAGAAATGGAAATAATACCAGTGCCAAAACAAGCCGCTGAAATAAATCCCAAGATACTTGCTAATATTGAGCTATTTAAGCATCAAGGTATTTCAGTTTTAGAGCACTTGAATGAAAAGATGCTAACAAGTATGATTCAATATTTAAATAAAATGTATTACAATTCGCAGCCAGTTTTAACTGATAATCAATATGATATTATTAAAGAATATACTGATGCTAAATTTCCATCTAACATTACTACAACTGAGATTGGTGCTGTTATTGAGAAGAATAAAGCACAATTGCCTTATGAAATGGCATCAATGGACAAGATTAAGCCTGATACTGGTGCTTTACAAGAATGGACACAGAAATACAAGGGTCCTTATGTCTTATCTTGTAAATTAGATGGTGTTTCTGGTCTTTATACTACTGAAGGAGGACAGCCTAAATTATATACAAGAGGAAATGGAACAGTAGGTCAAGATGTCAGTCATTTAATACAACATCTAAAACTACCTAAGACAAAGGGTATAGCAATTCGCGGTGAGTTTATTATACCTAAGACTGTATTTGAGACTAAATATAAAGATAAATTTGCTAATCCTAGAAATATGGTCGCTGGTATTATAAATCACAAGACAATTAATGAAGCAATTAAAGATGTTCATTTTGTGGCATATGAACTCATTATGCCTGGTGGTAAAAAGCCATCGGAACAAATGAAATTCTTACAAGTTCTTAATGTAGAGTCAGTATTATATAAGATTGAACCAACTTTATCAAATGAATTATTATCTGATTTACTTGTAAATTGGAGACAAAATTATATATATGAAATAGATGGTGTAATTGTTACTAATGATAATGTTTATCCTAGAACTCACGGCAACCCTGAGCACGCATTTGCTTTTAAAATGGTTTTATCTGACCAAAAGGCCGAAGCCAAAGTTGTTGATGTTATTTGGAGTCCTAGTAAAGATGGATTATTAAAGCCTCGTGTTCAAATAGAACCAATTCAACTTGGAGGTGTTAGAATAGAATATGCCACTGGATTTAATGGAGCATTTATTTTAAATAATAATATTGGAATTGGCGCAACAATTGAGCTTATTCGCAGTGGTGATGTAATTCCTTATATTAAATCAGTAATTGTGCCGGCTCCTGAGCCTAGAATGCCATCAGTTCCTTATGTATGGAACTCAACCAATGTAGATATTATGCTTGAAAATGCTAGTGAAGATGCTACTGTAAAGGAAAAGAATATTACAGGATTCTTCAAAGGTATTGAAGTAGATGGTCTTGGTTCTGGCAATGTTGTAAAACTAATTAATGCTGGGTTTGATAGTATTAGTAAAATTCTTAAAATGTCAGAATCAGATTTCTTAAAAGCAGATGGATTTCAGAAGAAATTATCCGCAAAAATATATAATGGTATCAAGGATAAGATTGAAAAAGCATCACTTGTAACAATTATGTCTGCTTCAAATATGTTTGGACATGGATTTAGTGAAGCAAGACTTACTCTTATTATGGATGCTGAGCCAGATATTTTGTTATCTAAAGAATCTAATGAAGCAAAAATAAAGAAACTAAAAGAAATTAAGGGTATGGCAGTTAAAACAGCAACCGCATTTGTAGAGAAGATACCTGATTTCATTATGTTCTTGAAGGACACTGGACTAGAAAGTAAATTAAATTCTAAATCAACTATAGCTAGTGTAGAACCAGTTATAACAAAGCCCGACCATCCATTTAATGGTAAGACTATTGTAGTAACTGGGTTAACAGAGAAAGTTATTGAAGATAAAGTTAAAGCTATTGGAGCCAAATTTGGATCATCAGTATCTAAAAATACGGATATTTTAGTAGCTAGATCAGTAACTGAAAGTTCCGGTAAATTAGATAAAGCACGGGAATTGAATAAGACATTAGCCAAACCTATACTAATTATTTCATTGGATGATTTTATTGCTAGAACAAATTAAAAATAAACTTAAAAATAAAATACAAATTCGTTAAAATAATTATATAAAAATATTTGTGATTTATATATAATGAAATATTCACAATATTTTGCTCAAAGAACTAGTACATTCTTGAAATCATATGAAATGATAAACGCAAATATGAAAAAAAAAGAAAATAATAATAGTATTTATAATATTATTGAATTAGGAAGTAGTCGTAGTTTTGTAAATGGCGGTGTAAATGGTTGTATGATACCTGATGAAAAATATTGGAACCCAAATGATCCTACTATATGGGATTGGGGTGCCGGTATTTTTACAAAGGTATTTGCTGAAAATTTAAAAGATCAAAAATGTAATATTTATACTATTGATCCTGATACAAATGCTAATATTATTGTAAATACTATGTGTAATGAATATGATAATGTTAAAATACACAAAACATATTCAACTTTTTTTCTGAAAGATTTTAATGAAAAGATTGATTTTTTATATATGGATCATATGGAAACTAGTGAAGAAGCAGCTATTCAACATTTAATAGATATTAAACTTATTATTGAAAAAGATTTAATGAGTGAAAATGGTATTATTTTAGTTGATGATGTTGGTAATAATATATTATCTGGTAAAGGTAAATATAGTATACCATTTCTTCAAAATAATGGTTATAATATTATAATTCATGATTATCAAGTATTACTTGAAAAAGTAAAAAAATAAAAAAAATTATTTCCCTGTTACAGCAAACATTTTGTTAAAAAGTGTCTCATGTATAAACAACTTTTCAGTATTATGTGTTTTTGACTCTGTTTCTGATTTTTCACAGAAACGCGTCTTCTTACTTTGTGCGGCACTTCTATAACGTTCCTGCTCCCATACATTTATAAAATCTGGTGGTGCTGTTACTTCTGATACAACAACCATATTAGTCTTACTCCACTCACGCATTAGCTCCCAAAACTGCTCATTATCAAATACATCATATTTTTTAGTAGCTCTTCTATATTTAATTGGATACTTACTAAACGCATAAGGTGGGTCACAGTATATAAACATATTTTTTGGTGTTAATTCCTGATATTCTTTATTGGTAAAAGTCACGTTTTGTATTACAGGTTTAATACGCTTTAAACTATTTGTCATTTCCTTACAGAAATCTTCTGGTTTGTCATTCAAATATTTCTGAGAATAAGCACCAAAAAAACGTCCTCCAAAGCTCATACCGAATCCAATAAATGACTTTAACGCACTTGGGCTTGGTATTAATTTTGCGGCATTATATTCTTCTTCAGAAACACTTTCTGGACACACAAAAGTGCCTGCTTTGACTTCATTCCACATCTGAATTAAGTCAGGATGGTAATCATTTGCTAAAATTTGTACCCCTGATTTATTAATATCTGTCATATTTTTTAAAACGCCTAGAGAACCGCAAAATGGCTCTAAATATGCTTCTAAAGATATTAAAAAGAGACTTTCATATGTAGCCCAAATATCTTTTAAAATGGGCGCAATGTGCTTACCTAATCTTTGTTTTCCACCAAGATATTTCATAACTTCAATATATTATGAAATATATTTGATTTTCAGAATTATAACCCGATTAAAATAAAAATAAAAAACAGGTTTATAATTAAGAATTTTAAAAATTTTATACAATATAATACAATATAATACAATATTCATATACAAGTTTTACAATATGGTGATGATGGGTGGCACGTTGCTAAATGATAAATAATTCCAGTAGGTTTTATAGCATTACAAGTATTACATACATTACCATTACACATAGTTTCATAATTCATATGCTTTCGTACATAGTGAGTATATAAGGTCTGCTTATTTTTAGCATCAGAATAGTTACAACCATCAAATGGGCAATCCAAATTTTCTATTTTATGATGATTATTAATATGATGCTGTAGTCTGGTCTTAACTGGAAAACTTTTATTACATCCAGGATGATCACATTTAAAAGGATTCGGTTCTCTACCCATTTCAGATGCGTGATTTGTGGTAACATGCATTGAAATTGTGCTTAAATTTCTCTTCTTACAATCGCAATAAGGGCATTGAATAAGTCCATCCTGGTCTCTTTCATATTTGTGACTAATATATTTTCTTTTTGTCTTTTCTTGTTCTACTTCTAATTCTGATTCACTGTCACTAATTATCTTTTCTAGCTCTAATTCTGATTCAGATTCTTCTTCTACAATAAGCAATTTAGGTCTCTTTTTTATTATATTTTTCTTTGTTGGTCTACGAATTGTGACATTTTTAACATCATCTATAATTTTTGCTTCAGCTACTGGAATTTGTGCTTGTTCTGCGTTTAATAAATTATTTAAGTTAATATTTATATTACCTTTATTTACTAAATCAGCAATATTAATGCTAATATTCAAGGTATTATTTGATATTGTTAACTGAATTGGGGTCATTTTATAGGGCTACAAATTGAAAATTTAATTGATTTTAATTGAATTCAAGATTTAATTGAAATTGAATTTAATTGATAGTGGTTGAAATTGTTCTATATCGCAATTTTTTTTAGAAAAAATAATTTCAATTTTATTTTTAAATTGAAAAATCCAAAAAAGTGAAAAATTTTTAGATTTTTTTAGTTTTTTTTATGTAAAAACTGTTCTGTCATTGTTTGCGGAATTAGTGGTTTATTATTTCTACTAAAATAATTGTGTGTTTTTATAATTAAACAAATTAACAAACTAACAAAAAACAATCCGATTAAATAATGCAACAATTCAAAAAACATAATTATAAAATTAACTTATATAATTTTTCTTTCTAATTTTAAATTTGTTAGTTTGTTTTATTTTTAAGAGTAAAAAAATTGAATACAAATAATTTACAAATTAAACTTTATTAAAACACAAAATATAAAACTAACAAACTAACAAACTAACAAACTAACAAAAACTTAGTCTAAAAATGGAAATTACTCCTTTAGTTTATGACAGCGATGAAGAATATATTAATCAAATTATAATGATTCCTAATTCAGACAGAGCACTAAATAGTTTCTATAAAATAATCCGATTTACTGATAAAATGTGCCATTTAAAAAAAATGAAAGATGAAACAATACTTAAAAAAACATATTTTGATGAAGAAAATAATAGAGATACTAATGTTTATGAAGCTAAAATATTAAAAGAATTTGTTACTCCTGAAAATATTATTGATAAAAGAATAAGAAAAATAAATATAAAAAATTATTCAGTAATATTTGTTTCATTTGTTCAATATGAAATATAAAATATAAGTTATAAAATATAAAATATAAATATTTATTTTAAAATAAATTAAAACAAATTAAAGATTTTTTTGTTAGTGTATATAAAAATGATGCAATACATTATTTTATTGTCATTCTTGGTTTCTGTTTTATCTCAATCTAACCTTAGAGGAGTTGTTGATTCAACTACTATTGTTGGAGACCACGAGTTTGAGTGGAAGGAGTTTACTAACTTCCAAGAAAGATTTAGCAAGAAATATTCAACCCTTCAAGAAATGGAGGAGCGTTTTTCTATTTTTAGAGACAATTTTAGAGCTATTAGACAACACAATAGTGATGTTTCCCAGAACTTCACTATGGGAGTTAATCATTTTACTGATTTGACCCCCGCCGAATTTAAGGCTATGTATGTTTCTGGATTAAAATCATCTGTCCAAGCTACTGGATGTAAATCATTCAGCAGTAGTGCTTCTGGCGCTCCTGATTCATATGATTGGCGTCAACACAATGCTGTTACTTCTGTGAAGGATCAAGGTCAATGCGGCTCTTGCTGGACCTTCTCTGCCTCTGGTGCTATGGAAGGTGCTTGGGCTATAGCTAAGGGCTCTTTAGTAAGCTTATCTGAGCAAGAGTTGGTTGATTGTGCTGGTCTTAAGTATGGCAGCATGGGATGTAATGGTGGCCAAATGGATGGCGCATTTAAATATGCTATTGATAATGGTATGTGCTCTGACGCGTCTTATCCTTATACATCTGGTGTTACCAAGACTGCCGGATCTTGCCACTCATGCTCTGCTATTGAACATTTCTCTAGTTGCTCTGATGTGAAGCCCAATGACCAGATTTCTTTGAAAGCTGCGGTTTTACAACAACCTGTTGCTATTGCTATTGAAGCTGATACTAAGTATTTCCAGTCATATTCATCTGGTGTTTTAACTAGTTCTAGCTGCGGAACAAATTTGGATCATGGGGTCCTTATTGTTGGTTATGGTGTTGAAAATGGAATTAAATACTGGTTAGTTAAGAACTCATGGTCTACATCTTGGGGAGATCAAGGATATGTAAAGATAGCTCGTAGTGACAGCACAAATGACCCAGGTATTTGTGGTATAGCCATGCAGCCAAGTTTTCCTAGTGTTTAAATACATTATTTTATATTGATTTAGGTTTATATACTCTAAAAAATAAGAAAAATATAAAATTAATTATATTATTTATAATAATATATTAAAGACATTATTATTATTATTATTATTATTATAAATGCGCTTGTTGACAACAGAAGAACTAGACTTAGCAGAAAAGGCAGCAAAAAAACTGCAAGAAGCAGTAAAACCATTTAGTATATATAGTACTGAAGAAGAACCTAAATCAATATTTAGAAATTTGAGTGAATTATGTAGTACTGGAAATGCTGAAACAATAGAAAAATTTTTAGATAAGAACAAAATAAGTAATTATGAAATTGGTATGGCGTTTCACGGTGCTTGTGAAGATAATTTAGAAAATGCGAAATGGTTATATGACAATTATAAAAAACCATGTAATGATTATATGAAAACTACAGCTTTTTTTCTACAAGGTATTTTATCTTCTAATAAAATAGACACATTATTATGGTTAAAAAGTCTTAATAATCCAATATTTATTTCACATATAGATATGTTGTTTCGTGTTCTTATTAATGAAAGACTCACCGATTGTAATGAAATTAAAATATTATATGAACATTTTTTTGATAGATTTGAATATTTAAAATTTGAATATTTAAAAAATAAATCATCGCCCGCATAAATTATTTATAAAAGATCAGAAAAATAACCTACATACATCAAGGAATTACATAATAATATTATAAAGCACTTTAAGGATCATAATGAAGACGAATAAATTATATAATATATATTCTATATTATATATATCAAATACTATGAGAAATAAACGAAAAATAACTAGAAAAAATAAATTAAGCGGTGGAAATATAAATAACCAATCTGGATTAGATAAAATATTAAGTATAGGATATGAAGTAGAGTGTACAAATTTAGTTAAACTAACAGAAACTCAAGAGTTTAGACCAACTTATGTTTTATATAATTCAGATTCAGCAAGAAAAGATATGGAAGAGTTTAAGAAATTAGATGAATATGAAATGTATGATGACGATGATAATGAAGATTCAGAAGAGGAAGAAGAAGTTATTGAAGAAGAAGGCGAAGAAGAAGGTGAAGAAGGTGAAGAAGGTGAAGAAGGTGAAGAAGGTGAAGAAGATGATAATGATGAAGAAGAAGTAGAAGAAGGTGATGAAGTCTCATTAAAGGGTTCATCAAAAGGCTCATCAAAAAGCTCATCAAAAAGCTCATCAAAAAGCTCATCAAAAGGCTCATCAGTAGCATCAAGTATTGATGCCGATATATATGAAAGAAACGAAGAACAACCAACAGCAAAAATGTATAGATTTGATGATAGATATGAACCTAACACTGAATATCCAGACGCCGTATTTAATATTACAAATGATATAGCAAAACCAAAATTCAATAAAATATTAAGTTCATTATGTAAAGATCTTGATAAAGATTATCCCCAAGATAAATTTCCTGTATCAGTAAAAAATACCTTATATAAATACAGATGTTCTGAAAAAGATAGAACATACGATATTCATTTTAAATTTAAAGAAGACACAAGTCAGAAATGTTCTAATTTTACAAATGTAGAATGGGTTGTAACATATTATAAACCACAACAAAGCAATAACTTAATATTAGATACTTTTTTAAATATGATAAAAAATATACTTAAACATTTAGATAATTTAAAACCAATTCCAGGAGAAGTTTTATATAATAATCCATTAGAAGAAGGCAAAGAAATAGTAGTTCCAGGTGATTATTTGCTTTATAGAAAAAATAAAAGGCTATATTATTTACAAACAGACCAAGTAACAAATGAACAATTAGATGACAGTATTGATAATGTGTGCGCAAAAATCCAAATGACATTTTCCGCCAAAGCAGAAGATATAATTGATATATTCATACAAATTGCAACTGATTATACAGGTTATTCAAATAGTATACCTGAAGTAGCAAGTGAATTAAAAGAGAGAATAAATACTATTAAAAATATACAATTATGTGTGGATAAATTATATGATTACTTTACAATATCTAATGTTTTAACAAAAGATGAAAAAATTAAATTACGAAATAAGAAAACACAAGTAAAACAGTTGAAAACATATATGTTTCTAATTTTATTTAAGATAAACAGATTTTACTATTTTTCATTTTATAATGACTTTGTAAAACAATATTATACTTATTTGAAAGACTTGCTATTTTTTAATTCAAGACATATAAATTATGTTTTATATAAAGAAATAAAGGAGAAAATAAAAGAACTACTTGAAATACATGATGAAAGTAGAGTTATACAAATTGTTAAATCATTATTTTTACAACCAGAAATATTATCAGAATATTTAATTGATGATCATTTTAAAGAAGATAAATATAAAGATCTAATAGAACCAGCAGTTATATTTTCCAAAGATATTGTTATTGATAAAGATAAAGATATTTATGGTGATCCAAGATACTCATTAAACAGCTATTTTGATTTTTTTGAAGATCCTGTTAATAATGAGAAAAACCAAAAAAAGGATGGATCTATTAAGTACCATGATTGGTTAGAATATGATGAACACGATATTTTCTCAGCAAATATGGATTTAAAAAATGATATAGTTTTAGTAGAATGCCGTTTTTTCCAGGACTTATTATCATCATATTTTTATCATATTGGAGATAACATACTTAAAGACCAAATGGAAAATGGAGCATGTAATAAAATGAAGGGAAAATCAAATACACCTAATTATACATCATTTTCTATTAGTAATTTTAAAAATATAATTAAAATACCTGAAACTATGTTTGAAAATGTTGCCAAAGGAAAAAGAAAAGGACGTAAAACTAAGAAACATAAATATACAGGTACCAAAAAATATAAAAAAAATATAAATAATACAAATAATAAATTAACAAAAAGAAGAAAATATCAAATGTAAAAGTGTTTTGATATAATTAGATTTATAATTCAAACTCATATTCAATCAAATTCTTCAAATCTGTCTTTAAAAATGTGTATAATGCGTTGCGTATGCGACTAGCACCTACATCGTGTGTTGTAAAGTTGACACTCATTAACTTTATAACTGCTTTATTAAATTGGTCTGATAGTTTATCATTGCTATCAATCTGTGCTTTATTAGCTAATTTCCATTTTGTTAGTTCAGTAATAATTTTGCCTTGTATTTTCTTCAAGTATAATAAGATTTGTTCAGTTGTTGCTTGTATCCATACGCATTTATTTTCATCAACCGTTTCACATATATAGAATATATTTGTTTTTTGTGAGAAGCACTTAATTGGATATATAAAGTCATTATTTTCTTTTAGATTATTTTCTATTACTAATTGAAATGTCTGGAAAATATTGTTTTCAAATAATGATAGTGCGTCTTCTGGCATTACTTGAACCGTAGTTATCCACTCTTTGAATCCAATTGTTGGCTCAATATGTTCATTCAACCAATCAATAACTTTAATTTTCTGTTTCTTTTGATTAACCCACTTCTGTAGTGTTTCCATTTTCTCTTCTAATTTTATATATTTGAATGTTAATTCTTGAACTATTTTTACTAACTGCTCATGTGATGGTGTGTCGCCAAATTCTTCTTCTTCAACTTGTAGTTCCAACTTTGATTTGCTTTTAAAATCACACAATATTTTATGCTTATCTAATGAGATCTTTCGGCTATAGCTTTTCTTACACAATAAGCAGCAATATTTTGTACTGGTAATTGTGATTGTATCAATATTAATGTCAGTCTTTGGCTTGGTGTCAAGTTTATCATTTTTTATTTGTAAAAATTCTGTCATCTGTATTTAAATTTAATACATCATTCTTAAAGATGTATTATTATTTCAATTTTATAATTTTATATATATATATAAATGTTCCAGCAATCATCACTTAACAGTTTAAGACCCAAAGGAGAAAAAGAAAGTCCGTTAGTTTACAGATGTAGAGGTTGTAATAATAATTTATCCGCAAATGATCCTGCTTCCCAATATCAACGCCAGAAAATTATCCAAAATACGGTGCGTATTCAATCATCATTATTCACAATGAATTTAGGTGCTTTAAATGTATATGAACGCCCTGATTCTGAATATAGACTTGTAGATATTTCTGGCTCTACATATGTAGTCAGTCCAGGTGTCAATTGGAATCAAATGAGTGACCGAAGACAGCCTCATATACAAGTAGTAAAAACTGGTGCCGGCACTGGTTACCACTCAAGTAGCACAAAGCGCACTATTACTGCTAATAGACCTGGAGCTATGTCACCTGGTGGCGCCGGTGTAGATATTAAACATAATTCATATGACAGATATTTGAATAGACTTAAGGGTAAAGCACCACTTCGCCGTGGCGTAATACCACCTACATTTGGTACACCATACATTCCTTTTAATAGAGCTTATCCAATTTATGGTGGAAAAGTAATGAAGACAGCTATTGTTGATAATTGTAATTGTCCAATAGTTTTAGATAATGCTAATACTGATGTTAAGTTATATGTAAATAGCGATACACAAGATAAAATATACAATGTTACATATACATATAGTGTTGGTGAATATGTTTTTGCCAGAAAAGTAGGTGACTCAAGTGGTCAAAAATATAAAGCACAAATAATTGCTATTAATAATGGTATTTACACTGTGCGTTTTGAAGATGGTTCTATTGAGAGTGTTGATGGTACATACTTATCTATTTATTATGACTGTAATTGTATTCCCAATAATGATGATAAATATAATGTATATGCTTATCCAGATGCTACAACAACAGTTGCTTGTGAGATTTTATCTGGCTTGCCAGCGGTTTATTAATAAAGTAACAAATATAACAAATATATAACAAATATAACAAATAAAATTCAAAATAAATAATTAAAATATTTGTAATAATTATAAAATAAATAAATGAACCGAATGTTATTTAGTAATAATTCCAATTATAATGGTTTGCGTTTAAATGCGACTCAAGCACAAGCGGGTTTAGCATCAAAAACTATTGTAACACCAACATCATTAAATGCGAAAATGATTGATCGCGTTCACAAAGCAAAACCTGGATGTAGTGCTTGTGGAAAAAGAGTTATGTAAATATTATTTACTTAACGATTTCTAATTTTATTATTAATAAAATATCTATTAATAATATAATGTCATCATTTACAAGTAATGTTACAGCATATCCTCAAGGCTTATTAAATCGTAGTTCTTATTTTATTTCATTATTTGATACTACATTATTACCCTATAATAAAACATATAATAATTGCTCAAATACTTTATGCTATACTTCTAGCAAAGGCACATTTGTTTATAAACCACATACAGCATATGGTATGGTTGGCACTAGCGCGGCTGGTTATTTGGCTAGACGCAGACGACTTTAAGCATTAAACTTAATTAACGCATCATTAACGTGTTTAATATATTGTCCTTGGGCTACTGTTTTTGAGAATCCTTTTAGTGAGTTCCATGCTTCCCATTTTTTAGAAGCTTTGAAATTAAAAAAAGATGGTTTCTCAGTGTTATTATCACCAATTGTGCCTTGCTTATAAAAACTGTATAAAAGCAATAATGTATCATCATCTGCTTTACCAATTAATCTATGTGCGTCATTTGTAGCTTTAGTAAAAACATCATTAGGAGTTGTTATTGTTGCCATTTTAATATATATAATAGTTGTAATTAGTTTTTATATTCATATTCTGATAAATTAAATAATTTTATTGTTTTTATTAGTTCATTTTTTTCTTCTACTTTTTCTACTTTTTCTTCTACTTTTTCTACTTTTGAATCAGTTGTTATAGTAGTTGTATTTGTTATTAATTGATAAAAATCCTGAACTTTCTTATTAACTCGGATTTTCTTTACATCATATGATGTCAAATATAATCCTTCCAAACTTTTTACCCGTGACAATGCTACATAAGTCTGGCCACATTCAAATATACTAGATCCAGCATCTATTTCCGCTATATCTAATGTGGCACCTTGTGCTTTATGTATCGTTAATGCCCACGCTAATATAATTGGTAATTGTGACACACCTACTCCTGGAATAGTTTCACTTGGCCAAATATGATAAGTCATTGGTATTTCAAATCCAGAACTACTATTTGTACTATTGGCTCTAGAAAATCTTATTACAGGAAGACCATCTTGCGTAAACCGAACTACTATACCTTGACTACCATTACAAAGCATCTCACCATTTGTTAGTTCAATATTTACAATACACATTATTTGACTACCAATTTTTAACTTAATAATTTCATCACATCTTAAATTTCCTTTTAAAAATTGTAACTCAATTTTGATTTGTTCAGGTGTAAATTGCATTCGTTGTAGTTTCTCTTTTGCCGTCATTTCAAGGTCACCGTGATACTTAATTTTAAACTCTACTTGGTCGCCTTCTAATTTGTCCATTTCTGATGTATTTATGCTGTCAACTTTATTACGGGTTGGAAATAACTTTGTTGGTTTTATTGTTAGTTCTTCGCTTGGCGTTTTATCTACTTGGTTTAATAATATATCATTTGTTAATCGTTTTAATCGTCCTTCACGAACTTGATTCAAAATAGTTTGATATACTGGGTCATTTTGTCTAAAAATTTTCTTTAATTGAATATGATTTTGTTTTGGAAATGTTGAAAACCATAACTCCGATTCAAAGCAAAATTTACACGTATCAGGATCATCTTTGTCTCCAACTGGTGGCAATTGGTAGAAATCGCCTGAAAATATAAGCTGTAGACCACCAAATGGGCGCCTATCTTTCCTTACTGATTTACCTATTGCGTCTAATGTTTCAAATAGTTTCAGTGACATCATAGATACTTCATCTACAACAAGAATTTCAGTTTCTCTCCATGCTGCTTTGGAATGCTTATTTTTTTGAACTTTCTTTATAAGATTTTCAATAGTGCCTTTTCCAAGTCCTATTCCAGACCAAGAATGTAGTGTTTTGGCTTTACATTCTAATAATACTGACGCACAGCCGGTTAAAGCACATACTTGTATCATTTTACATCTTGCGTCTGCGTATTGTTTAATATATCTAATTAGCGCGGATTTACCTGTCCCTCCTGGACCTGTAATAAATATATTTTGCCCCTGAATATATTTATTGAATGATTGTTGTTGTTCTTCAGAGAATTCCATTTATTGTATTTATTGTTATATTAATTATTAAACAGTTGTTATATTATTCAATTTTTCTATTTTACTCTATTCCATTACGTCTTAAAACTGATTTTAACTCTTGAATTTCTTTTATTAATATTGCTATTAGTCCAATGTAATCAACAGATTGTATTTCTTCTCCATCTTTCTCACCATTTACTAAAAATGAATATTGTTCTTGGAGTTCGTGAGCAATTAAACCTAATGAATATCTATTATTTAATTTATTTAAATATGAAACAGGTCTTAAATTATCGGTCTTATAACGTGTTAAGTCTAGTGGTTGTACATTTTCTTTAATACGATAGTCTGATGTGGCATTAAAACTAACAGCTGTAACAGTTCCTGTTACATTAAGACTACCATTAATAGTTAATCTATTTGTACCAGTGGCACCAGCAGTTGGTCCAATAATTACAGCATTTGTATTTGAATTTTGAATATCATTTGTATTTACTGCTGTCCAATAACTACTACCAGAACTAGTAGCACCTGTAGCACCAGCAGAAGTTTGTCTTGTTCCATCTGGAAATTCTATATATGAATTTGTTAAGGTTATCATTGGTGCTGGTGAGTTTAAAACAGCTGATACAGTTTTTGTAAAATACATTAAAAAATATCCATCACCGCCAGAAAGTCCAGCTGTGAGAAAAGAACCACCTCCCACGTATAACCATCCACCACCACCACCTTTACTTCCAGTGTTGTTTATATTTCCATTAATAAAATATTGTATAGTTGTTCCATCAAATGTTTCTGTCAGTGATGCAGGAACCCCCAGGACATTCTGGTTATAATTAGTATCTGATGTTGGAGTTGTATAATTAGGAAGAAGAAGTATTGAAGCAGAAGGCCTAGAGATTGTGTTTCCGTAACTAGCATTAAGAATATTAGCTGAACCATTTGAGGCAGCGGGACTGGAAGCGTAAGCAGAAGGTATTAACCATTGTGAACTTGAATTTGGTGAAACATATTTTGTCTTAGCATTATTATTAATAGCATTAGCACCTGAATTAGCATTGACAACTTCAGTATTATTTACAAAAAGCCTTGATGTATACGCATTAGAACTTGGTGAAGCAGTAATAACTTTTATTGTAGTACCAGAAGTAGCATTAAACGAACCTTTTGCTCCTCCTCCAATTCCTCCTAGAGCAAAATAATAAACGCTATCCGCACCATAACCTTTTCCACCGGGTCCAACTAAAACATAATTAACAGTAACATCTCTATCTAACGTAATAGTGTAACCATTTATTGGTGCTGGATTTATAAATTCTATATAAGAATATTGACCTCCTGCTGAAGTTTGTACTGTTGGAACTGAACCACCATCATTATTAGTTATTGTTGCTTTTACATTAACATTAACAACAGATGTAGTGCTCCATGGAGCTCCAATATAAACATTTCCAGCATTGTAATATGTATGAGTACCTGTAGGTCCAGAACCAGTTGTTCCCCATAGTCCAGAGCCTTGACCTGCTGGACCTTGAGCACCAGTAGCACCGGTTGATCCAGTAGCTCCAGTTCTACCTTGAGACCCCCCAGGACCTTGAAAACCTTGAGGACCCGTAGCACCAGTAGCACCAGTAGAACCAGTAGCACCAGTAGAACCTGTAGCACCTGTAGCACCTGTAGCACCAGTGGCACCAGTAGCACCCTGAGCACCAGCACCAGTAGCTCCAGTAGCACCAGTAGCTCCAGTAGCACCAGTAGCTCCAGTAGAACCCCAAGCACCAGTAGCTCCAGTAGCACCAGTAGAACCTTGAGAACCTTGAGATCCAGTAGCACCAGTAGCACCAGTAGCTCCAGTAGAACCCTGAGCACCAGCACCAGTAGAACCTTGAGATCCAGTAGCACCAGTAGCTCCAGTAGATCCAGTAGCACCAGTTCTACCAGTAGCACCAGTAGCTCCAGTAGCACCTGTAGCACCAGTAGCACCTGTAGCACCTGTAGCACCTGTAGCACCTGTAGAACCTTGAGCACCAGCACCTGTAGCACCTGTATTACCCTGTGCTCCTGTGGATCCTGTAGCACCAGTAGAACCAGTAGCACCAGTAGAACCAGTAGCACCTGTAACACCAGTTCTACCTTGGGACCCCCCAGGACCTTGAAAACCTTGAGGTCCAGTAGCACCAGTAGCTCCAGTAGCACCAGTAGAACCAGTTCTACCTTGAGAACCAGTAGCTCCAGTAGCTCCAGTAGAACCCTGAGCACCAGCACCAGTAGCACCAGTAGAACCTTGAGATCCTGTAGAACCTGTGGCACCTGTGGCACCTGTAGCACCAGTAGAACCCTGAGCACCAGCACCAGTAGCACCAGTAGCACCTTGAGATCCTGTAGAACCTGTGGCTCCAGTAGAACCTTGAGATCCTGTAGAACCTTGAGATCCTGTAGAACCTGTAGCACCAGTAGATCCAGTAGCTCCAGTAGAACCCTCAGCACCAGTAGCTCCAGTAGATCCAGTAGCTCCAGTAGAACCCTGAGCACCAGCACCAGTAGCACCAGTAGAACCTTGAGATCCTGTAACACCTCTTGCTGTATTTGAAACTTGGGTAACAATAATAGTTTGTGATGAAGTCATTGGACGGATTGTGTTTTGATCAAACCAATCTAGTATATCGCTAGTACCGCCATTATTACTCAACCAAGCAACCTCCACATATTCTCCAGCATTTAAACTAACAAGATATTGATTTGAAATTGTCACATATTGTGCTACTTGACTTTGCGATCCAGCGCTGGATGTTGCTGGAAATATAGTTTGCATAGTAGTTGTATAATCAAGATTTGTACCATTTTTTTGTAACCAAGTTCTAACTTCATATGCGCCAGTAGTCGCAGTAGGTCTATAATAACTAATTTTATAGTAAACTTGATAAATACCATTATAAGTTGCTTTTACTTGTGTTGCTGCTATTCCTGAACCACCAGTAAGAGTAAATCCATTTGATAAAATGTTTCTATTATAATATAATTTTTTAGTGCTTTGTGTATTAGCTACATCATCAGCATTTGAACCAATAAAATAGTAACCAGTGCTAATTGCGCCGGTTAGTTTTGCGTCATCTGTAATATCACCTGAATATTTATAACTCATTCCTGTTCCTCCTGTATTACCATTTTGTGGACCTAAATATAGATATAATTGTCCTCCTAGTTGTAATACAAATTCACCAATATTACTTATAGCTGTTGGCACTAAGGATAACTCATCAAATGTATTGATTGTTGAGAAAATAGTAAAGCCTTTTCCAGCAGCACCAGTAGCACCTTGAGCACCAGTCGCACCTGTAGAACCTGTAGCACCTGTAGCACCAGTAGCACCAGAGGAACCAGTAGCACCAGTAGCACCTGTAGAACCTGTTATACCAGAGGAACCTGTAGCACCTGTAGCACCTGTAGCACCTGTTATACCAGATGAACCAGTAGCACCCTGACTACCTGTAGCACCAGTAGCACCTGTAGCACCTTTAGCACCAGTAGATCCATCTGGACCTGCTGCTCCTTGAGAACCAGTAAGACCCTGAGATCCTATAAAACCTGTAGCACCAGTAGCACCCTGACTACCAGTAGCACCAGTAGCACCAGTAGAACCTGTAGCACCAGTAGTTCCTGTAGCACCTGTAGCACCAGTAGCACCAGTAGAACCTGTAGCACCAGTAGATCCTGTAGCACCTCTAGAACCAGTAGATCCTGTAGCACCAGTAGATCCTGTAGCACCAGTAAGTCCTTGACTACCTACACCTCCTTTAGATCCAGTAGCACCAGTAGCCCCTGTAGCACCAGTAGCCCCTGTAGCACCAGTAGCCCCTATAGCACCAGTAGCACCAGTAGCACCTGTAGATCCTGTAGCACCAGTAGCACCTGTAGATCCTGTAGCACCTGTAGCACCAGTAGCACCAGTAGCACCAGTAGCACCAGTAGCACCAGTAGCACCAGTAGCACCTGTAGAACCAGTAGCACCAGTAGAACCAGTAGCCCCTATAGATCCTGTAGAACCAGTAGCACCTGTAGAACCAGTAGAACCAGTAGCACCTGTAGAACCAGTAGCACCTGTAGAACCAGTAGTTCCTGTAGCACCAGTAGCACCTGTAGCACCTGTAGCACCAGTTACGCCTTGAGATCCGGCAGCACCTGTAGAACCAGTAGTACCTGTAGCACCAGTGATGCCAGTGGCACCTTGAGAACCAATAAGACCCTGTGAACCAGTAGCACCAGTAGCACCAGTAGCACCAGTAGCACCAGTAGCACCAGTAGCACCAGTAGCACCAGTAGCACCAGTTATACCAGTGGCACCTTGAGAACCAATAAGACCCTGTGAACCAGTAGCACCAGTAGCACCAGTAGCACCAGTT
>JACCDY010745092.1_pt1 | contig 21201 bp, 19 predicted proteins | sample 7446391 | NCBI WGS metagenome assembly JACCDY01 (sample SAMN15323451, study PRJNA562643) | freshwater metagenome | isolation source: river surface water | place: USA:Blue River Watershed | collected 2017-08-18 | reverse complement strand
GGAAGAGCTCGCGGCTGCGCAGGTTCAGGTCGCGGAGCACGGGCGTGCAGCGTTCGACGTGGGCCGAGGTCGAGGCGCGCCAGAACTTCCAACCCCACGAGAACAGGTCCGCATCGAGGCGCGGACGGACCCAGAACGGGCTCTCGCGGTCGAACATCCACTTGAGGCCGAGCGCCACCATACCGGGCGCGGCGAGCGGCACGAAGTGACTGGGGACGATCATCCCGGCGTTGCCGAGCGAGCAGGAATCATGATCCGCGGCCCCCTTCTCCAGCAGCACGACGGACCGCCCGCGACGCAGGAGCTCGTAGGCGGCGCTCAGGCCGACGATCCCGCCGCCGACGATGACGACCGGTCCGTTCATGCGGGACGGATGCCCCAGGCGAAGGGGTCCTCCGGATGGAACAGGAAAGTAGCGTCAGCCTGGACGAAAGCGCGGCCGGTCACCAAGGGCTGGACCTGGCCGTCCGGGAGCCGGCGGTAGGAGGCGAGGAAATGGCTGCCGATGACGCTCTCCTGCTTCCAGGTCGCGCCTTCGGCGAGTTTGCCGTCCGCGGCGAGGCACGCGACCTTCGCGCTGGTGCCGGTGCCGCAGGGCGAACGGTCGTAGGCCTTGCCGGGGCAGAGCACGAAATTCCGGCTATCCGCCGTCGGGGTCGGTGCGAAAAGTTCGATGTGATCGATCTCGCCGCCGTCCGCGCCGACGATGCCTTGGGCGCCGAGGGCCTGACGGACCTTCCAGGCGTAATCGGTCAGCGCCTCGACGTGCTCCAAGGCGACGGTCAGGCCATGCTGCTCGACGAGGAAGAACCAGTTGCCGCCCCAGGCGATATCGCCGCGGACGACCCCCAAGCCCGGCACCTCGACCGCGACCTGCCTGGCATGGCGGTAGGAGGGAACATTCGCGAGCGTGACGGTGCCGTCCGCGTGCAAGGTCGCGGCCACGGGGCCCACGGCGGTGTCGAGGCGGACCTCCCCCGGGCCGATCAGGCCGAGATGGGCGAGCGTCGCGACCAGACCGATGGTACCGTGCCCGCACATCCAGAGGGTGCCGACATTGTTGAAAAAGATGACCCCGAAGCGGCAGGAGGGGTCGTGCGGCGGGACAAGCAACGCCCCGACCATCACGTCGGAGCCGCGGGGCTCGTTGACGACCGCGGAGCGGAACCGGTCGTGGTCGCGGCGGAAGCGCTCCAGACGAACCCGGACCGTCCCACCCCCGAGATCCGGCCCCCCGGCGACGACGACGCGGGTCGGCTCACCGCCCGTGTGGGAGTCGATGACCCGGACCGATCCGGCAGGCATGGGTTGGGCTGCAGCCATGGGTTCCTATTGGTTAATAAAAACGACCAAAGTCGAGGGATAAGCCCGCCCGGCGCGGAGGGTCCCGTCTTTTGGGCCAACTTCGCCTTCACCTCGGAGTTAAATGAGCGTATTCCTCCGACATGAAGACGTCCAAGACCACCCTCGTCCTCACGGTCATCTGCGTCGCCGGCGGCGTCGCCCTGATCGCTCGTTTCTTCGCCGACCCCGCGCCGACCGCCGCCCGACCCGTCGCCCAACCCGCCGCCGCCGGCAACGGCTCCGCGGGCGAGCAACGTCCCGGCGCCGTGGTGCGCAGCGCCAAGGGCCTGAAGCTCGACAAGAGCGCCAACGTCATCCCCGACCTGGACAAGGAGGCGCGCTCCCGCGACCTGACGGCCAAGGAGGCGCTCGAATCCAAGTTCCGGAACTGGCGCGACGACGGTCGCAAGCAGTTTGAGGAAATCTTCCAGGGCGACCGCGAGCGCACGGGGGCCGTGATGCGCTCGCTCTTCCAGAACGAGCAATTCCGGGCCATGTTCCAGCAGACGCGCGAACTCGAGGCCAAGTGGCCGAAGGCGACCGATGACGAAAAGGCCGCGATCATGGGACAGATGGAGGCGATCCGCGCCCAGGGCCTCGGCATGGTCCGCGCGGAGGCGGCGCGCCAGGCGGGCGGGAGCGCCGGCGGGCTAACGGTCGGCAACAGCCAAGGCACCGTCATCATCAACAGCGGGACCCTCTCCGTGCCGGCGGAAAACCAACCCGCCCCGCCGCCCGCCGCGCCCGCCGCACCGGCGGCCGCCCCGGTCATCATCATGTGACGCCGGACAATGCGTCTACCACCGACCGACCATCGACCGCAAGAATCGAGCGGTCGTCCCTTGAGCCGGCGAGGCTGGTTCATGGTATGCCTCGCGGTCGGCGGCTTGCTTCTTGCCATCTTCTGGCTGACCCGACGCGTCGACCCGCGCCCGCCGGAAGCTTCCGCCGCGGCGCTCCGCCCGGCGACGTCCCGCACGGCTCCGTCGTCCGGCCCGTCGACCGGGGTCCGCAGCACCGCCGGCCTGAAACTCGATCGGGCCGAGAACCTCCTGCCCGACCACCGCTCGGCGAAAGCGCAGAAGGACGAGGTCGTCAAGCAGTGGGGCGAATTCCTGAAGACGGAGAAGGCCCGCCTGGGCGCGGAGACCTTCGACCCTGTGGCCAAACGCTGGCTGGAACGACCGCGCCTCAAGGCCTTGATCGAGGAATGGAAGGCGCTCGAGGAGGCCTGGCCCGAACGTAGCGAGCAGGAACGCGACGGGCAATTGCCGCGGATCCGCGCCATGTGGACCGAGGCCATGTCGGAGTTCGCGGCGGAGCTGGCCGCCGCCGGGCACCCCACCACCCTGCCCGAGCCTAGGTAGGCCAGACCGCGCGGGCGGCGAAGTCCGCCAGCCGCGGCTGAAGCGCGACCAGATCCGCGCGCACGCGCGCAAAACCGCCGTGCCGCTCCCCCGTGGACTCGTCCATATAGAGGTCGCGACGCACCTCCACCATGATCGCCTGACAACGCGGATCCGCGCCGAAGCAGGCGCTCGGGACGAAGGCGCCGCTGAACGGCGCATCCACGGCGACCTCGTAACCTCGGGCGCGGAAGAAACCGGCGAGCAGATCCCGGAGCTCGGGACACGTGTGGACGGCGTCGGTGCCCAGCCCGATCTCCGGCCGCCCGGCGGCCACCTCCGTCGGCAGCGGGCCCAGCGGGTAGCTGTGCGCGTCGAGCACCAGGCAGCGCCCCCGGACCGTCAACCGCTCCGCCGCGAGCCGGTCGGCGGCCGCATGATGCGGTACGTAGTAACTTTCCAATAACGCCGCGCGGCGGGCCGCCGTCAGGGCGCGCAGCGGCCGTCCTTCGGTCGTGCGCACGTAGGTCGCGCCCATGCCGACGCGGGCGCACGGCTCGCGGGCGTCGTCCGCGAAACGCTCCACGTCGACGACCAGGCGCGAGACCTTCGCCGCGAGCACCGCCCCCGGCCAGCACTCGGCCCCGAAGAGCGTATCGGTGTGCGCATCGACCAACCGCCGACCCTCCGCGGCGAGTTCCCCGTCGCTCAGGAGGAAATCCCCCCGGTCGGCGGCGGGAATCAGGCGGGAGGCGTGCGGGACATGCAGGATCAGGGGGGACATGCCGCCGAGTCTGCCCGCCCGGACCCGCAAGTCATTGGTGCGGAGTGTCATAAAATGAATAAACTCCGGCGAAACCTTCCGTCGCCGCGGGGGTTTCATCTGCGAACCCTAATCCAATCCTACCCATGAAACTCAAGTTCCCCCTCCTCCTGGCCCTGATCACCACGGCCGGTCTCATCGCGGCCGACGCCCCCGCCGGCGGCGAAGCCAAGAAGCCCGACGCACCCAAGGGCGAAGGCAAGGGCAAGGGCGAAGGCAAAGGCAAAGGCGGTTTCCAGATCCCCGGCGTGTCCCCTGAGGACATGAAGAAGCTCGGCGACGCCCGCAAGGCCGCCATGGAAGACCCGGAGATCAAGAAGCTCGCCGATGCCGCCGCCGCCGCCCGCGCCAAGGGCGCCGAAGCCAAGGACGAAGACGCCAAGAAGGCCGCCCGCGAAGAAGGCGCCAAGGCCTACAAGGCCCTGAACGAAGCCGTCAACGCCGCCATCGTCAAGGCCCACCCCGAGCTCGCCGAAGTCGTGAAGAAGGCCCAGGAAGCGATGGCTAATCGCGCCAAGGGCGGCAAGGGCGGCGAAGGCAAGGGCCGGCCGGAAGGCAAGCCCGAGGCCAAGCCGGAAGCCAAGTAATCCTCGGATTACAGGCTCGAAGACAGACCCCGGTTCGCCGGGGTCTTTTTTTGGCCTTACCGGTCGAACTTTGGACGGTCCATGGGGTTAAAGTTGCAGAAGATGAAGACTCCCTGCCTCGCCCTGCTGCTGATCGCCGGCGCGCTTTCGGCCGCGGAACCCGCCGCCAAGCCTGGATCGGACCGGCCGGCACCCAACCGCGCGATGCTCGAGAAACTGATCCCGGACGTGGAAGGCGTCAGCCAGGAGCAGATGATGAAGTTCCGCGCGGCCTCTCCGCGGGCCCAGCAGGACCCCGCGGTCATCGCGGCCAAGGCCAAGCTGGCCGAGCTGCGCCAGCGGGCCGAATTCGCCGGAGCCGAGGAAAAAAGGGAGATGCGCGGCGAGTTCGAAGGCGTGACCCAGCTCAACCGCGACGCCCTGATGGCCGCGTACGCCAAGGCGGATCCGACCCTCGCGAAGGAGACGATCGCCAAAGTCATCGAGGCCTTCGAGGATAAGGCGCGCGCCCGGATGAAGGAAACCATGGCCAAGGAGGCCAAGGCGGCGGCGACGCCGGCGAAGCCGTTCCCTTTCGGGGACGAGGCGAAGACGCCGGCGGCGGGCGCACCCGCGCCCAAGAGCGGCGAACCCAGGCGACCCGCCCAACCCAACCTCTCCGTCCTGCTGGCCGACGTCGAAGGCGTCAGCGCCGAGGACATGGCCAAGTTCCGCGTCGCCGCGATGAAGTCCTTCCGCGACCCGGAGGTCGTCGCGGCCCGCGAGAAACTCAAGAAGATGGGCGCCAACACCCAGTTCCTCTCCGGCAAGGAAAAGGCCGACATGAAGGAAGAGTTCGAAGCCCTCACTGCCAAGATCCGCGAGACCACCCGCGCGGCCATCGGCAAGGCCGACCCGAGCCTGAGCGCCGAGGTCATCGCCAAGATCAGCGAGGTCGTCGAGTCGCGGATGCGACCGGCAGGCCGCTAACACCATGGAGCCGGCCAAGCCTCGCCTCCTCCCCCTGCTGTTACTCGCCGTCGGCGTCTGCGCCGCGACGGGCGCGACCAAGCCTGCGCCGGCCAAGCCCACCGAAGCGGAGAGCGCGCGGCTCGCCTCGGCCTTCGCAGTCGCCGCCCAAGCCGACGCCGTGAAGTCGGCCGAAGCCCGGGTCAAGGAGTTGCAGACGCAGACCCAAACCGCCGCCAAGGATGAGCAAACCAGCCTGCGGATGAGCGCCAAGAGCGCCCAGGCCGACCTGCTCACCGCTTACCGCAACGCCATGCTCAAGGCGGATCCGGACCTGCCGTCCGCCTTCCTCGATGGCTACATCCAAGCTGCCCGGCAAAGCGGGACGACACCCGCCCCGAAGGCCAAAGGCAAGCCGCGTAAATAATCTTCCCATGAAAACCACCCTCCTCTTCCTCCTCACCGCCACCCTCGCGCTGCCGGCCGCCGACAGCCCCGAGACCAAGCCAGGCAAGTCCGCGAAGGCCGGACGCGCCGCGCTCGTGCCCGACATCGAGGGCGTCGCGAAGGAGGATATGGCCAAGTTCCGCGCCGCCTTCGCCAAGGCCCAGCTGGACGAGGCCGTCAAGGCCGCCCGCGAGAAGCAGCTCGAGAAGCGCAAGAGCATGGAATTCGCCACCGCCGCCGAGAAGAAGGACTCCCGTACCGAGCTGGAGGCCCTCGCGGAGGATGTCCGCAAGGCGCTCCGCGCCGCCATCGCCAAGGCCGAGCCTTCCCTGTCCAAGGAGACCATCGAGAAGATCACCGATGCGATGGAGGACAAGCTGAAGGAGCGGGCCAAGGAAGCCGGTGCCGGCAAGAAAGGGGCCGACGCCAAGACGCCGGCCAAGCCCTTCCCCTTCGGCGACAAGGCGAAGACCGAGGAGAAGAAGCCCGAGCCGTCGCCCGCCGCGAAGTAAGCGCCCGATGCGGACCTAGAAGCCCCGGACCTCCGGGGCTTCTTCATGAACCGACGACTACTTGGCGGGCACCGCGGCCGGCGTCGCGGACGGCGTGCGCAACCCGGACATCACCGTGGCGAGTTCCTCGTCCTTGAGCGGGCGCGACCAGAGCAGGAAACGTCCAAGTTCACCGTCGAAGGATTCGAAGCCCGGATGCTGCGTGGCGTCGCGCTCCTGCCCGATCGACAACTTGGAGGCGTCCGCCGCGGGATTGACGGGGAAGCGACCGGCGGCCACGGCTTTGGGCTCGTCGACAAAGAGCTCGATCGCGACGCTGCCCGTGCCCGCCCCCAACCGACCGGCGATGACGTAGCGTCGACCGGCCTCGAGCTTCGGCCCGGCGACCTTCGGGTTGTTGACGTCGAAGCGGCCGAACGTCAGCCCGTTGCGGGCGCCCCACCAGAGTGTGTTATCGTCATCCAGGCAGCCCCAGACGCCCTCGTATTTGCCGCCGTTGCGCAGGTTCCCGAAAAAGGAATTCACATCCTTGAGACCGCCCTTGGCCTGGGCGTAGGGCTTGAGCACCGCGACCCAGGTGCAACCGTCGCCCTTGATCAGGCCGTCAAAGGCCTGCTCGTCGCGACAGAGCAGTTCCTGGGCCCGGAAGATGATCACGCCCTCGGCCGCGGCCGGCAGTCCCGAACCGGGCACCTTGCGGCCTTTGTCCTGGCCGACGAATTCCCGGACCTCCGCCGGGCCGGCCTGGTTAACCCACTTGGCGACCCGCCCCTGGGCGTCCAAGGTGACGCCCCGCGCGGCATCCAGATCGACCCGCAGACCTTCGGTGAGCGGGGCGGACCAAGCCTGGGCCGACAAGCGGGCGCAACCAAGGACGAGGACGAGCAGAAGGGATCGCATGCTGGAAAACTAGCCTCGACCCGCGGCGGGGCAACCCCATCCCGCCGATCGTTTTGAGCGGAAATAAGGGTCGCCGGACCGCTTTCGGCTGGAAGTCGTCGGTCTTAGGATAAATCTAAAACCCATGTCCCTCCGTCTGCTCCCCCTCCTCGGACTCACCGGCTTCGCCGCCCTCGTCGGCCATGCCGCGACCGCCGACACCGTCTTCCTCGAGGCCGAGTCCCTCGCCAGCCACGGCGGCTGGAAACTCGACACGGCTTTCACCAACATCGTCGGCTCGCCCTACCTCCTGGCCCACGGCCTCGGCAAACCCGTCGCCGACGCCACGGGCACCGTCCGCATCCCCGCCGCCGGCGAGTACCGGGTCTGGGTGCGCACCAAGGATTGGGTCGCCCACTGGAAAGCGCCGGGCACCCCGGGCCGCTTCCAATTGATCGTCAACGGACAGCCCGTCGCCGCCGAATTCGGCAACCAAGGAGCCGAGTGGCATTGGCAGGCCGGCGGCAAGGTCACCCTGCCCGCGGGCGAGGTGAAGCTCGCCCTCCATGACCTCACCGGCTTCGCCGGTCGCGCCGACGCCATCCTGTTCAGCAAGGACGCCGCCTTCACCCCGCCCGAGGGCGAGGCGCTCGTCGCCGCCCGCTCGAAGTGGAACAGCCCGCAGGGACCGGAAGACCAAGGCGAATTCGACCTCGTCGTCGTCGGTGGCGGCTACGGCGGCCTCGGGGCGGCCCTCTCGGGCGCCCGGCAGTCGCTGAAGGTCGCGTTCCTCCAGGATCGCTTCGTGCTCGGCGGCAACGGCAGCTCCGAGATCGGCGTCTGGGCCATGGGCGGCACCACCCGCGGCAAATACCCGCACCTCGGCGAGATCATCGAGGAGATCGCCGACCGTTCGCCCGACAGCCCCGGACGCGTCGACAGCTTCGGCGACGAGCTCAAGGAGAAGGTCGTCCGCGCCGAGAAGAACATCAGCCTCTTCCTCGGGCACTTCGCGACCGGCGTCGTCATGGACGGAAACCGCATCGCCGCGGTGAGGGCGATCGACGTCCGCAGCGGCCGCGAGCGGGTCTTCCGCGCGAAGTTCGTGGCGGACACCACCGGCCATGGCTGGGTCGGCGCCTACGCCGGGGCCGACTTCCGGCAGGAGCCGGACAAGCGCATGGGCATGTCCAACATGTGGTTCTACCAGGAGGCTGAGCAGCCCACGACCTGGCCCGCGACGCCGTGGGCCCTGCCCCTGGCGCTAGGCGACTTCCCGCTGCTGCAGAAGTCGAAATCGACCCTCGACGACAAGCCCTTCATGAAGGCGGAGTGGTTCTGGGAGTCGGGTTTCGACCAGGATCCGATCAAGGACCTGGAATACATCCGCGACTGGAACTTCCGGGCGATCTACGGCGCCTTCTCGGCCCTGAAGAACGGACCGGAGCACGCCAAGTACGCCCGGGCCGACCTCAAATGGGCTTCGCACGTGGGCGGCCCGCGCGAGTCGCGCCTGCTGACCGGCGACATCATCCTGACCAAGGAAGACATCGTGGCCCGCAAGGATTTCCCCGACGGCTGCGTACCCACGACCTGGGACATCGACCTGCACTACGCGCGCGAACAGTACGCGAAGAAGTTCCCCGAGAACCCATTCATCTCGCGCGCGGCCTTCGGTTACGTCGACCCGAGCGGCAAGCACGTGGTCGCCGTCGACCGCCGCAACGGCTACCCCCTGCCCTACCGCCTGTTCTACTCCAAGAACATCGGTAATCTCTTCATGGCCGGCCGTCATATCTCCGTCACGCACGAGGCCCTGGGCACCGTCCGCGTCATGCGTACCATCGGCATGATGGGCGAGGTCGTCGGCAAGGCCGCCTACCTGGCCGTCCGCGAGAACACCGACCCGCGCGGCGTCTACGCCCGGCATCTGCCGGAACTCATCAAACTGATGGAGCAACCGGGCCGCATGCGCCGCACCGAGCTCAAGGGCGACCTGTTCCTGGATGACAAGATCGCGGACTACAAGCTGCTGCCCGTCGGCCGCATGAACGCCGACCTCGGTAAGGCCGCCGGGGCCGGGCCCAAGCTTACGACGGAGGAGAAGGCCGAACTCACGAAGCTGCCCGGTTTGGTCGTCGACGACACCGAGGCCAAATTCAAGGGCCGCTGGACCTCGGGCGCCGGCATCCCCCACCTCGGTGCCGGTTACCACTACGCCCCGAAGGGAGACAACGAGGCCGAGTACGCCTTCGAGATCCCGAAGACCGGTCGCTATGAGGTCCGCATCTACTGGGCCGGCCACGAGAACCGGGCCAGCAACGCCACCGCCACGCTGAACCCGACCGGCGACAAGGCCGTGACGGTCACCCTGAACCAGAAGACCACGCCGGAGGGCGGCTTCCACGCGGTCGGCACCTACGAGTTCACCGAGGGACGCCGCACGGTCACCCTCGGCGGCCGCAACGCCAACGGCAACATCCACGCCGACGCCGTCCAGCTGGTGCCCGCGAAGTAAGCGATGTCGCCGCGCGCGCAGACCTGGTTGCTCCGGGGCTGGCGGTTGGCCGCCCTCGCGTGCGCCGCGCTCCTGCTGCACCGCGCCACGCCGCCGCGGGAAACGGCGTTGACGCGGCTGACCTTGGCGGAAGTGCAGGCCTTCTTCCCGCAGGCCCGCCAATTCAAGGCGGGGCCGCAGGAGACCTTGCTCGCGCAGGACGAGTACGGCAACCGGGTCGGGCGCCTGCTCACCACTTCCCCGGATGCGGACGCCATCCTCGGCTATTCCGGGCCGACGAACGTGCTGGTGGCGCTCGACAACCAGGAACGCATCGTCGGCACCCGCATCCTCACGAGCGAGGACACCCCCGATCACGTCGACAAGCTGCGCGACAACGCCGCCTTCGAACGGGGCTTCAAGGACTGGCGGCCGACCTCCCAGCCCGCGCCGAAGCTCGAGGGCTACGCGGGCTCGACCTTGACCGCCCTGGCCATCGAGGAATCCATCCAGAAGCGGCTCTCCGGCAACTACGCCTCCCTGCGTTTCCCCACCCCGCTCAAACTCGAGGAAATCAAGGAAGCAGGGTTCCCCGAGGCCGTCGGCTTCGAGCCCAACACCCCGCGCCTCGGTTGGAACCTCGTCCGCGGACCGGGCAATACCCACCTCGGCTTCGTGGTGCGCACCTCGCCCTCGGGCGACGAAGTCAACGGCTACGCCGGCCCGACGGACACCTTGATCGCGCTGGCGGCCGACGGGCTGACGCTACGCAAGGTGCTCATCCGGGAAACCTACGACACCACGGACTACGTGGACCGTGTCCGCGCCGACGAGGAATATCTCAAGCTACTCACGAAGTGGACGGCCCGCGAATGGGCGACGCTCGACTTCGGCAAGGCGCGCCTCGAAGGCGTGGCCGGGGCGACCTTGACCAGCTACGCGATGGCGGAAGGGATCAAGCGGCGCTTCGCCGACGACACCCGGCAGTCGGGCGCGGAGGCCCGCCGACGCGAGGAAGGTGCCCGGGGGCTCGCCCTCTGGTGCTTCCTGCTGGGCGGTCTCGTCATGACCTTCTCGCCCCTGCACGGGCGCCCGGGCCTCCGCCTGACGTGGCAACTGCTGCTGGTCGGCGGGCTGGGACTCTGGCTCGGCCAGCTGCTCTCCCTCGCGCTCTTCGCCGGCTGGGCACGGCATGGGCTGAGTTGGAGCCAAGCCTCCGGTCTGGTCGCCCTCGGGGCCGTCGCCCTGCTCGTGCCGTGGGCCGCCCGGCGCCAGCCTTACTGCCATCACCTCTGCCCCCACGGCGCGGCGCAGGAGCTGCTGGGTCGCTTCCGCGGACTGCATCTCCACGTACCGACACGCTGGCACCAGCGTCTCTCCGCCCTGCCTTTCGCGCTGCTGGCGGTGGTGTTCCTCGCGGCGCTCGCCTGGCCGGGCATGAACCTCGGACGCTGGGAGCCGTTCGACGCCTGGGCGCTCGGCGCGGCCACGCTCATCCCGCTCACGCTGGCCGCCGGCGGGTTGGTGGCGGCCCTCTTCGTGCCGCAGGGATTCTGTAAATACGCCTGCCCGACCGGGGCCCTCCTCAAGCTGGTCCGCACCCCGAGCGAAAGCGACCGCTGGTCGGCCCGCGACACCGGCGCCGCCGCGATCCTGGCCATCGGGGCCGCGTTCACCGCGGTCTTCCCCGCGGAGAACATCCACCTGGCGACCACCTCGGAAGCACCCATCACCGAAATCCATGGCGCGGCCTTCGGCACGACTTGGACGGTGAAGATCCGCGGGGCCAGCATCGACCGCGACCTCCTCAACCGCGAGATCGAGGCCGAGCTCAACCGCCTCGAGTTCTCGCTCTCGCACTGGCGGGAGTCCTCCGCGACCAGCGCGTTCAACCGGGCGGACACGACCGCGCCTGTCGGGGTGACTCCGGAGTTGCTGGAGCTCGTCGGCTTCGCCCGCACCCTCAGCGCCAAGACGCGCGGGGCTTATGATGTCACCGTCGCCCCGCTGACCGCCGCCTGGAGCTACGGCCCCGCGGGCCAGCAGCCGACCCCGACCGACGCGGCGCTGGCGGCGATCCTGCCGCAGGTGGGCTGGGAGCAGCTGACCTTGGACGTCGACCGGGCCATGCTCAGCAAGGCCCACCCGAAACTGGCGATCGACCTAGGCTCCGTGCTGCAAGGCTACGCCGACGACCAGGTGGCGACGATCCTTCGCCGGCACGGGCAGCATGACTTCCTGATCGAGATCGGCGGCGAGCTCCTGGCTTCCGGCCGCTGGAATGTCGGCATCGAAGACCCGTTCAACCCGCGCAAGCTGCTGGCGAAAGTGACCTTGACCGACACCTGCCTCTCGCCTTCCGGTCTCTACCGCGCCAAGCGTCAGGAAGCCGGCAAACCTGTCTCGCACATCCTTTCACCGAAGACGGTGCGTCCCGGGGAACCCACCGTCGAACTCTGCTGCGTCTGGGATAAGGCCGGCCTCCGGGCGGACGGCTGGGCGACCGCGCTGATGGCCGTCGGCTGGGACGAGGCCAAGCGGCTGGCCGAGCAGGAAGGCCTGGCCGTCTGGCTGGTCAGCCCGAAGGGCGAAGTCTGGAAGTCGTCGCGGAGCGCGAAGTAGGCGGACAACAAAAAGGGTCGGCGCTGAGGCCGACCCTTGGCGGAAAAACTTCGGGTTTCGCTCAGAAGAACCAACCCAAGGCGACGGACCAGGTGTTCTTGTCCCCGGCAAGACCGCCACCGCCCAGGCTGTGAGCATAACCAAGGGTGAAGTCGACGGACTTATTGAAGGCGTAACGAACCGAGAGACCGACGTTATCCGACGAATCCGGCGTGCTAACAGGGAGGGCCAGACCCGAGAAAGCATAACCCGCCTTGTATTTGGTGCGGGCGTGACCGTAGGAGAAGGTGTAATCCAAGGAAGCGTTGATGCGCTGGCGCCAGGCGACACCCAGCCCGAACGTATCGGCATCGACGGTCGCCGCGCTGCCGTTGGTCAGCGTTCCGGAGCCATCGCTATTGGCGTAATTGACGGAGAGAATCAGATCGGCGTCGCCGGTACCGACCAGATAGCCCAGGTTGAATCCGGTCCGCTTGCCGGTCACCGTGCCTAAATTCGAATAGGTCGACCGGGTATGATCGGCGCCCAGCAGGAAATCCCAGATCTGGACGGAACCGACGACGCCGGTCGAATGCACGTCGCTCCCGAAACTGCGCACGACGGAGATGCGGTCATAAGGCAGACCGGAATTACCGGTCTTGGTCTGGGCCTCGGCCGAAGCCGCGGCAAGGAAGGCGAGGGCGATGAACGGGGTGGTTTTCATACCCTCGGAACCTAGCCGCCGGACTCGCCGCCTGTCAAAAGCAAAGCCAAGGATTAAAAAGGTAATATCATACTGAGAACATCACCGCAGCCAGGGCGTCAGGGCCTCCGCCCAGCGCCGGGCGATCTTCTCGGCGCCGCCCGCGTTCGGGTGCACCCGGTCGGCGATGGTGTCCTCCGCAGGATCGAAGCCGGTGGCAAGGTCGACCGCGCTGGTGGCAGTCGACCGGGACGAGACCAAGGGCAGACCGAACAAGGAGAGACGCCGTCTGGCTGGCCAGCCGAAGGGCGAAGCCTGGAAGTCGACGGGGATGCGGTGATAAATAAGAACCTGCCGGGGCGAGTGGTTGCAATTACCAACGCAGCACCCAGAGTCGGGAAACCTTCACATGCGTTCCCTCCTGCGCACCCTCCCAGCCCTGATCGCCGGGGCCTGCGGCTTGACCGTCGGAGCCCAATCACCGCAGACCCCTGGCGCCTTCACGACCGCCGATGGCAAGCCCCAGGCGACGTTCACCTTCCTTGAGCCCGGGTTCAAAGTGGACACATTGCCCGTCGGTCTGCCGGCGATCAACAACGTGGCCTATGCCACCGATGGACGGCTATTCGCGGCCGGCTACGACGGCCGGATCTGGCTGCTCAAAGACACCGACGGTGATGGGCTGGAAGACCGCGCAACGCTTTTCTGGGAAGGCAAAGGCGACTACGAGATGCCCCTGGGGATGGTCGTGAAAGGCGATTCCGTCTACGTGACGCTCCGGCGCCGCATCGAACGCCTGCAGGACACCCAGGGCGCGGGCGTCGCCGACCGGCGCGAGGTCGTGGCGACGGGCTGGCACCAGGAGATCACGGAGAAGGACCCGACCTTCCAGCATCGGCGTGTGGACGACGCGATCGGTCTGGCGATCGACGACCAAGGCCGCTTCTACACCTCCCTCGGCACCCCGAACCATGCGAATGGCTGGCAGGTCGACGCCACCGGCGCCTCCCGCTACCGCTTGGATCATTTCCGCGGCTCGGTCCTCCGCGTGGCACCCGGCGGCCGGCCTGAGCTGATCGCGACCGGCCTCCGCTTCGCCGTGGCCTTGCAGTTCAACCGCCACGGCGACCTCTTCGCCACCGACCAAGAAGGCTACACCTGGGGGCCGGGCAATCCGTTCGACGAACTGGTACAGATCATGCCGGGGCGACACTACGGCTTCCCGCCGCGGCACCCGAAATGGCTCCCCGACGTCGAAGACACCCCTTCGGTGGTGGATTTCGGCCCGATGCACCAATCGACCTGCGGGTTCTGCTTCGACGAGACCAAGCCGGGCTGGAAGCGTTTCGGACCCGCGGCGTGGGAGGACAACGCCCTTGTCACCGGTGAGGCGCGCGGAAAACTCTGGCGCGTCCCGCTGACGAAGACCCGCGGCGGCTACCTCGGCCGACCCATCCTCATCGGCCGCGTCAACCTTCTACCCATCGACGTCTGCACCTCGCCGCGAGGCGATCTCGTGGTCGCCTGCCACGGCGGCAAACCCGACTGGGGCAACGGACCGAAGGCCGAAGGCCGACTTTACAAGGTCCGGTACGTCGCCCCGACCGCCCCGGCGATCGCCGCCACATGGCTGGATGACGCCACGACGGTGCAGGTCGCGCTGACGCAACCCCTGCCCGACGGCATCGAACCAACCGCGATGTCGACCGGCGGCCGTTACGTCCATGCGGGTGATGAACTCGAGACCTTCGTGCCCGGCTACAAGGTCATCACGAACGAACAGAAGGCCGCGCCGACGTATGCCGTGAAAGTCCTCGCCATCTCCGTCGACCCCGATCGACGTCAGCTCACGCTCCGCACCACGCCTCACCCTTGGCGCTGCGGTTACGGGTTACGCCTGAGGCTCGGGGACCAGACTTTGGTGACCGACTACGGTTTCGGAGGCGTGCGCGCCCGCTGGACCGCGCTAGGCGCCGCCCGCCCTGGCTGGCAGGGCTGGCTTCCGCACCCTAACCTCGACGCGTCGCGACAGTGGACGAGCGGATCGGCGACGCACGCCGAGCTCTTCCGACGCCTCGGGCAAGCCGGCAGACTCGAACTCGACGGCGCCTTGGAGGCCCGCCCGTTGGCCGCATGGCAGGAAATCGAAGCCGTGGAGCGGGTAAAGGTGAAGAATTCCGGCTCCCTGGCCCTCCCTGATGGCGCCCAGGAAATCGAACTGGTCTCGGCGACGAGCGGACGCTGGTCGCTCGGCGCCGCGCAAGCCACCCTCGCCGCCAACGAGCCCAGCATGCTTCGCCGCGCCGCCGGCGCGGAACCGGTGCCGTTCCACATCGAGATTCAGACCGGAGGGACCACGACGCTGACCGCGACGCAACGCACCGACCGCTCGCGGCAACCGTTGCACACCCAGCTCAGCCTCGTCCCCGACGCCCCGGCCACCCTCGCGCCCGGGGCCCCGCTGAAGGCGAAACCCAAAGGCGACTGGAAACCCGGCGACGTCGCCCAAGGCAAGGCCCTCTTCACGGCCCTGTGCCAGACCTGCCACACCTTCCGCGGACAAGGCACGCTCGTCGGCCCCGACCTGACCAACTCCCCGGAACGCGATCCGCTCGCCCTGCGCCAGGACATCGTCGACCCCAATGCGTCGCTGAACCCGGACCACATCGGCTACGAGCTCACCCTCCGCGACGGCCGCATCGTCGTCGGCGTCATCGCCTCGGACAGACCGGGACGCTTCCTCCTGCGTCAGCCCGGGGGGGTGACGATCCCGGTCGAACATGGCCAGATCGCCATGCAACGCCAACTCGCCCGAAGCCTCATGCCCGAAGGTTTCGGCGCGCTCGGCGAGGACAAGCTCCGCGACCTCCTCACCTACCTGACCACGCCCGCGGGGAAGTAAACCTGGCCTACCTCTTCAGCGCCCTCACCAGAGCCTCCCGCCAACGTTCGGCGATCTTCTCGGCACCCGCTGCGTTCGGGTGCACCCGGTCGGCGATGGTGTCCTCCGCAGGATCGAAGCCGGTGGCAAGGTCGACGAGGTAGACCGGCTGCTCCGGGCGGTGCAGTTCCTTCACCAAGGCGGCCAGGGCGACGTTCAGGTCCGGAATATAAGCGTATTTGGGCAGCTTGCCGCTGGGGATGACCTGCGCGATGAACACGATAGCCTTGGGGTTGAGCCGTCGCGCCGTGGCCACCATCTCGCGGTGCGCCGCGACGATGCCGGCGACCGGCTTTTCCTCGACGAAGTGGTTATGGCCGGCCTGCAACATCACGATATCGGCGGGATGGGCCTTGAGTTTGGCCTCAAGGATCGACGCGAGGTATTCGGCGTTCTTGCCGCCGTAGGCCTCATGCCACAGGGGGGTCGCGGAGCCCTCGGTCGGTCGCGACCCCACGAACTCGCAGCGGACACCGGCGGCCTTGAGTTTCTCCGCCAGGAGGAGACGGTAGGTCGCGAAGGTCTTCCCGCCTCCCTGCGTGATCGAGTCACCCACCGCCATGATGCGCGAAGGCGCGGGTTCCGCCGCTCCCGACAGGGCCGCACCGAGCAAAAGCCACAAATACCGGGCCATCTGCTCAGGAAAGGAATCGCAGCACCTGCTCGGCCAGCAGGGCCATACCGAGCCCCGAAAGGCCGATGAGGGTCTCCGTGATCGTCCAAGTGCGCAACGTCTGGCCGACGGACAGGCCGAGGCATTCCTTGACCATCCAGAAACCGCTGTCGTTGAGGTGCGAGAGGAAGAGCGAGCCGCAACCGACCGAGATGACCATGAGCTCGGGGCTTGTGCCGGGGTGGGCCGCCATCACCGGGGCGATGAAACCGGAGGCGACGGTGATGGCCACGGTGGCGGAGCCGGTGGCGACGCGGATGAAGGCCGACACGAGCCAGCCGTAGACCAGCAGCGGCAAGCCGGCCGAGGCGGCCAGCTCGGCGAGCTGCTTGTCCACGCCCGCCGTGCGCATCACGAGCGCGAAGCCGCCGCCGGCGCCGACCAGGATGAGCGTCATGCCGATGCCGGCGACGCTCTGCTCGGAGAATTTCAGGAGTTCGCCGGCGGTCCGGCCGCAGCGGCGGCCGAAGGCCCACATCGCGAAGAGCACCGATGTCAGCAGGGCGATGACGGGATGACCGACGAACAGGCCGACCTTGCCCCAGAGGGTTTCCTTCGCGTGGAGCAGCTCGACGACGGTGCCCGCGAGGAGGAGCATCACCGGCAGGAGGACGGTGAAGAGCGTGAGCCCGAAGGTCGGAAGGACCTGCTGGGCGGAAACCGAAGGCGTGAAGTCCGGCGTGGCGACCTCGACCCGCTTGACGGCCAGCCGGGCGAAGAACGGCCCGGCGATGGCGGCGACGGGGATGCCCAGGACCAAGGCCCAGAGGATCACCTTGCCCATGTCAGCGCGGAGGGCCTCGATCGCGATGACGGGGCCGGGGTGCGGAGGCATCAGTCCGTGCATGACCGAAAGGAAGGACAGCATCGGGAGGACCAACAGGAGGAACGGCCGGCCGGTCTCCTTCGCCAAGGTGATCACGATCGGCAGGATGAGCAGCAGGCCGACCGCGAACCAGGTGGTCATGCCCACGCAGAGGGCGAGCAGGATGATGCAGAGACCGATGCGCCCGGGGCCGAGCACCCGGATGAACTCCTTGGCGAGCACCCCGGCCCCGCCGGATTCGGCGAGGAGCTTGCCGAAGACGACGCCCAGCACGATGATGGCGCCGGTCCCGGCCAAGGTGTTGCCGAAACCCGTCTGGAAGGCCTTGAGGACCTCCGCCATGGTGAGCGCCCCGGAATCGATCACGACCAGCGCCCCGAGGGTCAGGGAGCTGATCAGCAGGGCGATGAAGGGGTTGAGCTTCAGCCAGGTGACGAGGCCGACCAGGACGGCGATGGCGAGGAGGGCGAAGAGCATGGAGGAGAATCAGGCCTTGGGCGGGGCGACCGTGGCGCGGGTGGCGCCGGTGCTGATGCCGCCGTCGACCAGCAGCGTCTGGCCCGTGACGTAGCGGCTCTCCTCCGAGGCGAGGAAGACGACGGGCCCGGCGAGGTCGCCGGCGGCGCCGGGGCGCTTGAGCGGGATGCGGTCGCAAAGGTAGTCGACCCATTCCTTCTGCTCGTAAAGGACGGCGTTCTGGGCGGTCTTGAACCAGCCCGGGGCGAGGCAGTTGACGGTGACGCCATGGCGCCCCCAGTCGTCGGCCAGGCTCATCGTGAGCTGCTTCACGCCCCCGCGGCTGGCGCCGTAGGGCGCGAGGCCGGCGTAACCGGCGACGCAGGCCACCGAGCCGATGTTGATGATCCGGCCGTAACCACGCGCGATCATGCCAGGGGCGACCGCCTGCGACGTGAAGAACGTGCCGCGCAGGTTGGTGTCGAGGATGGTGTTCCAGTCCTCCCAGCTGACCTCGAGGGCGGGCTTGCGGATGTTGCAACCGGCGTTGTTCACCAGGATGTCGATGCGACCCAGCTGGCGCTCCACCTCGGCGACGCCGGCCTTGATGCTGACGCCATCACGGACGTCGAGGGCGACGGCGCAAGTGCGGCGACCGAGCGCCTCGATCTCCTTACGGAAAGCATCGAGCTTGGTCGCGTCGCGGCTCGACATGGCGATATCGGCGCCGGCCTGCGCAAGGGCGCGGGCGAAATGCTGACCGAGACCGCGGCTGGTGCCGGTGACGAAGGCGACCTTGCCGGCGAGGCTGAAGAAGGGGGCGGACATCAGGAATTCGGGGCGAGGATGACTTTCATCACGCCGGGGGCGCCGGCGTACAGCTTGGCGAACCAATCGGCGCCCTGCTCGAGCGGGGCGACGGCGGAGATGATCTTATCCACCTTGATCTGCTTGGTCGCGAGGAGCTCGATACAGCGCGGGATCTCGCCGGCCGAGGCGCAGGAGCCCTGCAGGCGCAGTTGTCGGGTGACGACGACCTGGAGCGGGAGCTCGGTCTTGGGCGAGAGGTTGCCGACGAGGGTCACGATACCGCCCTTGCGGACCGCGTGGATCGCCGAGAGCACGGTGGCGTTGAGGCCGACGCACTCGAAGGCGGCGTCGGCGCCCTGCCCCTTCGTCAACCCTTTCACGAACTCCGTGAGGTCGCCGCCGGTCTTGGCGTTGAAAAGATGCGTCGCCCCCAACTCGCGCGCGACGGCGAGGCGGGACTCCTCGGTATCGACGGCGATGACCTGGGCGAAGCCGGCGATCTTGGCGGCCTGCAGGGTGAGCAAGCCGATCATCCCGGTGCCGACGACCACGGCCGTGTCGCCCGGGGCGCAGGGCGTGAGGCGCACGGCGTGCACGCCCACGGACACCGCCTCGATCATGGCCGCCTCATTGAAGCCCAAGGCATCGGGCAGCACGTGGACGATGCGCGCGGGTACCGTGACGAATTCGGCGAACGCGCCATGGCGGCGATAGTCGCCGCAGGAGACGCCGAGCACCTGGCGGTTATCGCAAAGATTCACGTCTCCGCGTTGGCAGTGCACGCACGCGCCGCAGAAGACCGTCGAGTCGAAGGTCACGCGCTGGCCCGGCTTGAGGGTAGTCACCTGCGCGCCCACGCCGGTGATCACGCCGGCCGCCTCATGCCCCATGACCAAGGGCGGGATGCGGCGCCCCGTGGAGCCATCATAGCCATGGATATCCGAGCCGCAGATCCCGCAGGCCTTGACCTGGATCAGGACCTCCTCCGAACCGCAGACGGGACTCGGCACGTCGGTGTAGGACATGCTTTTGTATTCGGTGAGCAGCAGAGCTTTCATGGGGACGCCTCCGGTATGGGAGACCTGCGCGGAAAGGGCAAGGATTTGGCGGGGGAGCCAAGGGCCGGGGCTGGGGCTAGGGCTAGGGCTAGGGCCAGGGCTTGGGCTCGGAAGAGGCTTTGTCACCAAGACCAACCCTAGCTTGTCGCTCTTCCAAGAAACGCAGGACGCCGCTCAGTAATCGCAGAACTTTGACGCCGTCTTCGAGGACACCAACCACTTGAGATTCGTCCACCATCTCGGCCACGACGGAGACCTTGAGTTGAGTCCTGACCTCGGAGCAGGAACCCAAGGCGATTCGATAAAAACGCGCGGTATCACGGTCCGAGCGTCGCTCGTAGCCTTCGGCGATATTACTGGGCACGGACAGAGCCGCGCGGCATAGTTGATCGCACATCCACGGATGCTTCCGCAAAGCGGATGACTGGGTAATCCTGATCACCTTCCCGGCGAACAAGACCGCTTGCTGATAGGCAATCAACCCATCCACACCTTTCTCTCCCATGGACGTGAGACTCCTCCCCTTAACCCGAGGAGTGAACCGCAGAAAAAGTCGCTTTCAACCTAGCCCTAACCCAGGCCCAAGCCCTAGCCCTAGGCCCAGCCCTCCCCTTTAAAACCCCGCTCCCTTGACCTTCGTACGCAACACGAAGACGTCATGGTTCGAAGTGACGAAGAGGGTCTTGCCATCCTCGCCCCAGGCGAGGTTCGCGGTGGGCTGGTGGAAGAGGATCGAGCCGAGATGTTTGCCCTGGGGCGAGAGGATGAGCACGCCGCCCGGTCCGGTCGTCCAGAGATTGCCCTCAGCGTCGACCTTGAGCCCGTCGCAACCACCGGGACGGCCGGCCTTCCTCAGCGGCTGGGCGACGAAGATGTCACGCAGATTGCCGCCGTCCAGGTCACACGCGGCGACGCGGGTGTTGGCGCTATCCGAGACCGCGAGGTAAATCGTCTTCTGATCGAGGCTCAGGGCGATGCCGTTGGACCATTTGACCGCCTTGCTGACAAGCGTGACCTTGCCGTCGACGGCCAGCTTGTACACCCCGTGAAAATCCTGCTCCGCCTTCTGCCCCTTAGGCAGACCATAGGGCGGGTCGGTGAAGTAGACGGAGCCATCGGCGGCGATGGCGAGGTCGTTCGGGCTGTTGAACTTCTTGCCCTCGAACGTGGTCGCGAGGGGCTTGAACTTGCCGTCGCCGAGCGACTGACCGACCCGACGGGCGCCATGCTGGCAAAGCACGAGGCTGCCCTTGGCGTCGACGGCGAGACCGTTGGACCCCTGGAGGTCGGAGGGCTCGTCGGTACCGCTGGGCTTGAGGAAGACGGCCGGCTCGGCGTCGCCGCGCTTCCATGCGTAGGCGATGTTCTTCGGGACGTCGGAGAAGACGAAGCGGTCCTTGAACCAGATCGGGCCTTCGGCCCAGCCGTAACCGGTGCCGACCTTCTCGATCTTCGCGTCGGCCGCGACGAGTGCGTCCAAAGCAGGGTCGAGCTTCTCGATGGTCGGGGCGGGCGACGCCGCGAAGACGGAGGCGACGACGAACAGCGGGAGGAGGGCTTTCATGGGGGTGTTAAGGTTATTTCTTTTCGACCTTGAGGAAGTCGAGGCCGAACATGTTGCGTGGGGTGGCCACGGGATTCGGGGACAGGATGCGCACCTCGAGCTTATGCTCGCCGGCCGCGAGTTCGTGACGACCGCCGTCGAGCTCACCGGACGTGACGACCTCCTTGGCGTTGTACAGATCGAGGC
>JACCDY011418356.1_pt1 | contig 21217 bp, 18 predicted proteins | sample 7446391 | NCBI WGS metagenome assembly JACCDY01 (sample SAMN15323451, study PRJNA562643) | freshwater metagenome | isolation source: river surface water | place: USA:Blue River Watershed | collected 2017-08-18 | reverse complement strand
TAACATGGAGTTATACGCCCACCACAGCGTTGAGTTCAGGTGCTCACACAATAAAAGTGGTGGTGCAAACCATTGGTAATAATGATATTGCAAATGGCGTGGTCATTTCTGCTGGTGGTTCATTTGTGGTGGATACTATTGTTGCACCTATTGTGCTTGATTTAAATGGTGATGGGCTTATTAGCTATGGCCGTAAGTTAATGGATGTAAATGATGATGGGGTACTTGATTCAACGTCATGGGCCGCAAGTGATGATGGAGTTTTATTATGGAATAAATACCATGATGGTGCTGTTCATGATGCAAGCCAATATGCATTTAGTCAATATGGTGGTAAGACTGACTTAAAAGGCTTAGCTGCTGGTTTTGATAGTAATCATGACGGTGTTTTCGATATCAATGATGAGAAATTTGCTGAATTCACAGTTTGGAAGGATTTGAATAACGATGGTTTAAGCCAACTCGGTGAGGTCAAGTCTCTGGCAGAGGTTGGCATAATTAGTATCAATCTAGCGAGTAACGAACAGCTGGCCTCTCCTGCAAATGGAGTTACTGAAGCGGGGCGAGGAACTGCAACCACATTAAATGGCAGTAGCATGCTTTTAGCCGATGTGGGCTTCAACTTTACGTCTGGTGTTGAGTTGCTTGGCGTTAATGGTGTAAAGGATGTCATCAGTATTGATAAATCTGGAATTTATCAAATCAAGAATTTCATGATTAATGATGCTGATGTGCTTGACTTGTCCGGTATCTTAAGTAACTTAAGTAGTGTAGCCAAGGCAACGCCTTCAAACTATATTAAAGTTGTTCATCGTGGCAATGATGCTGTTATTCAGATTGACACATCAGGACAGCAGTCTTTCGATTTGGCTGAGACGCAGATGGTGTTGCTTAATGTAAATAGCACATTGAATGATTTGGTCAACCAGGGGCACATAGTTTTATAAATATTTAATGACCCCCGCCCTACTTAAGGGTGGGGATGTTAAATTTATCGGATATTCCCAGTTGTATCAAGGATGGCGGGAGTGAATTTTCGATTTTCAAAAAATCTGATGTTAATAGTACGTGGTTTTTCGATAAAATATTTTATATATTTTTTAACAATGCTTGCGCTGGCATCTTGTGGTGGCGGCGGCAGCAATAGCGATACTCCATTAGTTGCATCAAATGCAGTTACTGGTGTTGTTGTTGATGGCTATATTGAGGGTGCTACTGTATGTATTGATTTAAATTCAAATCAAGTTTGTGATGTCGGTGAGCCGTATTCAATAACAGATGCACAAGGTAGCTACACATTGAATGCTGCGGGATACGATTTAAGTCTCTATCACATCGTGTCTATTGCGAATGCCGATACGGCAAAAGATGCCGATGATGGCGGTCTAACACTAGCTCAAGCAGGTAAAACTACACTCAAGCTATTGGCCCCCGCCAATATGGCCGAAGTTATATCGCCAGTTACGACTTTGGTCGTTGGCAAAATGACGGAGAGTAGTATGAGTGTTAGTGATGCAACAGCGGCTGTTGCAATGCTTCTCAATGTCTCTCCTGAACATGTGTTTATAGACCCGATTGCGTCTCAAAATACACAGTTGCATCAACAATTCCAAACCATTGCTAGTTTGTTAAGGGGGGCTAATTTGTCAAATACACTTGTTTATATAATGCAATATGGAGTTGTTGCGGTTTCTGGTACGGGAGCTGCTACTGATGGTAGTGTAAGTATTAGCTCAAAAACGTCGAAAGATACGTCCACAGCGCCCCATGGGGGAATTACTGTATCAATAAATTAAAATTTTAAGGTGGAAGTAATTACTCGAGACGTGCTTTTATGGTAAAGGGTTCGATCCACTGGACTGAAGGTAATGTTTGCAGTAAATTCACCCACTTAACAAGATCTTGTGGGGTGCTAGCAGTTATTATATAAATGTCTGGCGATATAAGTATTTTTGCATTTGTGCTTATTGCGGTTAATGCAGAGGCGGTGTAACCGTCTCTTAATTTAATGCTTATTTCACCGTTGAGTAAAATATTGGATTTAATAGCGTAACTATAGGCTACGCCTAGGTTCTCTTTGCTAATGGCCTCGGAGACATTTGCATTCAAAATTGTGTATGTATTCAAGTCTTTTCTAATTGCGCGCAAATTAGGAAGAATTTCTAATTTTTGTCCTCCAAACTGAATAATCATGGCTGGATCGATTATTGATCTTGTAGGCTTAATTCCAGGGACTAGCAGTTGAGCTTGCGATGAAACCCCAATAAGGCTTGTCAAAATTATTTGGATAAATTTGATTTTCATTTTTTAGTGTCCAGTAATGATCAGGTTTTGAGTGTCTGTTGTAAGAATAGATGTGCTATTCTCACTGTTGCAATAGTCTAAGAATTTAAGTGTCCAATTCCCTGCGGAACTTTCGCCGTAAAATGCATTAGTTAAAAAACGTGTTCCTGGTATGGATGTCTGTAATACACCATAGTTTGAGAAACCATTCGCAGCATGCATCAATATAGATTTGGTACCCGATGGGGAGGTTAGCTCAATTTGGTTGCATGTCAAAGCTGGGCTTGCACTTATATTGACGCTTACGATGACTTGTTCAACCGTTGAGAATGTAGGGGCCATTGCAAACGATACCGCCACTCCTTGAGTATTAGCATGCGGTACAGTAATGTTATTGTTAAAGTTTAATGTCAAGCTAGATGACTGCAGGGGCGGTAAATAGTTTTTATAGTCTTTTGCAACTGCAACGGCCGCACTGGCATCGACAGAGCCAAATCCGTACCAATTGGAGTACCAATACCCTGCAGCATTCTTAACCCAACCCTGATCCAGAACAACGGTGCTTCCACTAAGTAATGTTGAGGAAGAGACCCCAGGGTTATTGGCGTCAATTTTTCTTGCCGTAGTAGCTAGAATGTGTTTAACATCTCTGTATGTTAAATTTGAGTTGGATTGCAATATTAATGCAACAGCAGCTGATAAGTTTGGGGCCGCAGCACTCGTGCCATTCATAAGTGCTGTGTATTGACAATTGACTGCTAATGCATTCTCTCCCTGAGAATCAAGTACATTTACTTTAACTGTTCCTTTTAGAGAATTATTACAACCGCTTAATGCAGTTGTAATAATCGCAGGCTTGTAGGCTTTTGATGAGTACCCAGCTTTAAAGTTGGCATCGTAGCCATACTCACCTCCTGGCGTAACTACCCAAATAGCTGCCCCTGTGCTGCTATAACTAGACTTGATACCCTCAGAGTTAATAGCACCCACAATGATTGGCAAGGTGCCACTTCTGCGAGTATCGGTAGCTGGATCGCCGCAACTCACGCCATATTGATTGGCTAAATTACATACAGTTGTACCATCATTAAATGATAAAAACTCGTTACCAGCTGACTGAATTAATATGGCTCCTTTGCCACCTCTTAATGTAAGTAAATTGGTGTTGATCGCTTGGTACGCCGCTGAAATCGGATCTAAATTTGTGGGTGACGCCCCAAAACTTTGATTAAATATGTCATTATCGGAAGAGTAAGTGGCAAGGCCAAGAGAATTTCCAAAATTTACAATGGACTGTGACACTCCAGAACCGAGAAGGTTGTAGCCTCGCAAAGTAGCTTCATACGCCACGCCACGCCCTCCTTTTCCATTGAATGCCTGTGCAGCAATAATGCCAGCAACTTGTGTTCCATGATCGTATCCAGTAATATTGGGAGTGGGGTCAGTTGAATCAGTTAGAAAATTACGGGAATTAACAGCATCTACGTTAGCCGCCAAATCTTCATGTGCAATCTCTAACCCTGTATCAACAACGGCGACTTTTATACCTTTCCCAGTGTAGCCGGCAGCCCATGCCGCAGCAACGTTCATGTCATTACCTGCTAAAGGTAATACAGATGAAAAGGCCGTATAACCCAAATTTTGTAAATGCCACTGATTTTGAAGTAGAGGATCTGAATTTAAATTTACTGTTACTGTTGCAACTGATGCAGATTGGCCATTGGTAACTGATACATTAAAAGAATCAGTTTTATTTGTGACATGACCAGATATGGTATAAGTGAAATAACCTGTATTTATATCGATAAGGGCTTTACCGACTTTGCCATCGGTTTGGATGCGATAATTAAGAGAATAGCCTTGAGGGTCATTTGCCGAAATCGTCCCAGTTATTGTCGATGTGCTAGTGCCCAATACATTTAGATTTATTGTATCATTTCTAACATCTGGTGGCGATGCATAAATTGTTAAATTTAGTGAGTTACTGTTAAGGCCTAAATATGACGCAATTATGGAAATAATTCCTGGCGAGGTTCCTGTTAAAGTGGCTGTGTTTGCGGTTTTATCTACATTTATAATTGCATTTGCACCTTCGCTAACGGATATTACTATCCATTTAGCGTTGCTAGAAATTATTTCAAATGTCGAGTCTGAATAGCTGGCAATTGCCTTAATTACTGTGCTCGTTGCATTTATAATGCTATTAATCGCGGATGAAATGTAAGATGCACTAATATTAACTAGTGTTGGATCTGTAACCAACTCGTCAAACTCTCCTGAGATGGCATCTGAATCAATAGACGGTAAGAAACGTGCTGTAACTTTAGCGCCACCCTTTGCTAATCCTGTTGCCAGACCGTTTTCATCTACTATTACAATGCTTGTGTCTGATGAACTCCAAGTTGCTAACTTCGTTAAGTCAATAGTTGTGCCATCGCTGTATATTCCAACTGCAGTTAATTGATCGGTCCATCCAGCAGGTGGTGGTGCGGTACCAGAAACATTTATATATTGAAGTATAGGGTCTGTGACTGTTTGTACGGTCGAACCTTTAACTGCTCCAGTTGAACCGCCTGATAGTGAGCTAGCCGTAATTGTTGCAACACCTTTTTTAAGCCCCTTAGCAATTCCAGATGAATTAATGCTGACCAATGATGTGTCGGAAGAGAGCCAGGTGACATTGTTGGTTAGATTTTTGATTGTTCCATCACTATAATATCCGATCGCAGTTAGCGTGGCAGTTATTCCAGCGGAATTGCTTGGTTTTTCAGACATCACGGTAATACTGTTTAATACAGCTTGGGCATCTGGACTCACAAAGCCTAATTTTATATTTACGTTGCCTGTTGAGATTTGTGTATCCAAAGCGTTTTGCGCGTCAGTCACAGAGACCAATGTTTTTCCCGCAATTGTAATTATTTTTTGTAAGTCAGCTTGAGATATCACCCCCGAGCTTGTTGCCAACGTTGTTGTTACAGTATTTGCACTTAATGCAGCTGTGGTTGCAGTTGAAATAACGATTTTTCCGTTTGTAGCTCCGTCATTTAAACTTTGTAAAAATTGAGCAATTGCAAGCACCGAAGGTACCGCAGTTGCAGACCGAGAAACGCCAGCTACGTCTTGAGGTGTGACTTTGCCATCTGATGGCACTTCAGATAATGTACCTAAGATGACGTTGCCCACTTTGAAGGTGCATGCTTGACCTAGCAAATATTTGAAATAACCATCAGTATCCGTAGTCCCGCTAATCGTTTGTGCCCGGTCGCCATCCGTACATGAATAGCTCAGGCCACTCACAGGGTCGTCAATGAATTGAGCTACACGTGTTGATGCGCTGCTATCGGTGCCACCACCGCCACACGCTGATAATATTGTTACGGTTAACGAGAATATGGCTAAAAATTTGCACGCTATATGCATAATCAATATATTCTCAATTTAATTTAAATGGAGCTATTGATAAGATATAGACACGGCGATGCGATCTGCCGTGTCTATATGTGCCTTAGCTGTAAGTCACCGTTAAATTCGGTGCAACTGTGATTGTTTTATCAACAGTGGCTTGATATGCAGTAGAACGTACTGTGTCAATGAACACATATTCACCTTTAACCTGTGCTGCCGTGACGGTCATTAATAAATAGCCACGTTTAGATGTTTCGCAATAGTTGACATCATCAACCAATCCTGCTCTAGACCCACTAACGCCGCCAGTAAGTGCGCTTCCATCAATCATTGGTGCTAGCGAACCAAAGCCTAGACTTTCGTAGCCTGGAGATGTAACCGATGTGGTTGCAAATTCAACGCCTACTTTGTCTACGCCATCCAAGGTTCTGACGTCGTTGAACCAAGCGTTATGCGAGTCACCCGATAAAACTACTAATTTCTTACCGGTGGCTTTAACGGTTTGTAGCAACGTCTCGCGGTTAATGGGGTAGCCATCCCAAGAGTCCATGTTGAGTGGGATTTTAGGAATTGCAGCCGCCGCAACTGGATCTCCCGCTTTTGTGCTCAAGTAGGTTGTGATTGCTGTGGTTGGGTTGGTATTAAGTGCTGAAACAACGGTGGACGGATACCAAAGCTTTGCCATGATGTCTTGGTTGCCAATAATTTGCCATGTTGTGGTTGCGCTGGCAATATTGGTGGTAAGCCACGAAAACTGCTCGTTGCTCATCATCTTGTTGGCCGAGTCACTGAGCGTCGTTAGACCGGTAGAGTAATCACTCCAGTCGTAAGGTTGCACGCGTGCATCAAGTGGGTCGCCGTAATAAGCGTAGGCTTGTTGTGTACGACCTTCAATGCGGGTGTCTAGCATGTGCAGGCTAAACAATGTACCGAAGTCAAACTTGCGGTAAATTTTGAAAAGGTTAGATGTGTCTGGAGTTCGGATGGGCATCCATTCGTGATAGACCTTAGCTGCAATAGTTTTGCGTGTGGTCCAGTCGCCTTGGGTTGCTGGATCGTGATTGCTTGCGCCATCTTTAGAGGCGTTGTCGGCAAACTCGTGGTCATCCCAAATGGTGATCCAAGGCATCTTGGCATGAAGTGCTTGTAGATTTGTGTCAGTTCGGTATTGGGCGTAGCGTGTGCGGTAGTCATTCAGGCTGACGATGTCATTGGCAGGCAGGGCGACACGGCCCAACGATTCAGCGGTACCCGCTGGCGTGGTGGTGTTGTCTGTGTTGCCATATTCGCTAGGGTCAGAGCCATATTCGTAAATATAGTCACCTAGGTGAAGTGCATATTCAGCACCAGAACTGATCGCGCTTTCATACGCATTGAAGAAGCCTGCTGAATAAAGTGTGCATGAAAAGACGGCAAACTTTACTGACGCAGCACTGGCTGCCGGTAATGTGCGTGTTGTGCCTACGGGTGATGATGTGTTTGTATCATCAAAAAATCGATAGTAGTAAGTAGTGCCTGCGCTAAGGCCTGTGGCATCAACTTTGGCTGTGTTAGCTGCTGCAGCGCTTGCAATAACAGATCCAGAGTTGATGATGTTAGTAAAACCATTGTCCAAAGCAATTTGCCACGTCAGGCTGACATCGCTGTCTTGATTTGGCAGTTTGGCATGCGTCCATAAGATGACTCGATCGCTCAAGGGGTCGCCACTAGCGATACCGTATAGAAATTGAGCTGGCGTGTTGGAGCTAGAGCTAGAGCACGCTCCCAAAGTGGCGGCAACACCTCCGATGGTTGCAAGTGATGCAGATTGTGTGAGAAAGCGACGACGTGAAGTTGTGTTCATTTGTAAAAAGAGATTTTGTTGTCATGAATTAATGTGAGCAATAATTAGTCTTTGGTTCTAATATAAAAATCACATAGATCACATTGTTTTTCATAATTTCTTTTTTCGGGGTTAATGGGCTGAATTTGACGGAATAAATTCCCGTTATTTTTTGTGGCAATTTCTAGGCTTTATTCCATGTTGTGAATGTCGATCCTATTTGTAAAAAATTCTATTTTTGCTTTTAAGCATATAAATTAGAACTTTTTAGGATGATTGCCGGAATTTACTTCTGGCATATTGCTGCGGTGCTGGAAGTTGAGCCTGCAATGGTCGGACACTAATGCTCAATTTATGTCGTATCTCAAAATCTTCCCCCGCTCAATTAAAGTCAAACAAGATGGTGATGGGGGGTATGCAGGGCATTTGATGTATGACTTTGAGCATTACGGATGCATGACATATGACGATGATTCAGCGGTAGAGCTGCTTTTTTTGGGGCAGTTGCAAGTCGTTTGGTTGATTCGTACGTGTGAGGCTGAACATCGGCTGAATGGTTTTGCTGTGTTTATGCATGCTATGAACCATTACTTGTTTGAGGTTTTGCAGTTTGATCCTGTGTCGCAGTGGAGCCGAGTTTCAGCTAGCGAGTATGCGTACCACTTTGATCGCGTTTATTTTGATATGAGTACGCGTCAGTTCAATGTAGTTAAGAAAAATATCGGTAGTTAATGCCGATGAAGGCCTGCGCAGCTTCATAGGAGCGAAAAACTGAGGTTATGGTTATAAATTTAGTTGCGCATGAGTGCGTCATGTATAGGAGGCTTTCGTGCGATTTTGTTTGTCTAAATTTAAGTCATGGATTTTTCGTGCGCAAGGTCGTCAGCATGGCGCTTTAACAGTTCAATCCCACTTGATGGAACGTTTGTCGCACGAGTTACGTACCTCGCTGACAGGTATTGTGGGATATTCCGAATTTGTAGAGTCGACCTCAGCCGAACCTATGGTGAACTTCACCGCCAAAATAATTCGAGAAAGTAGTCAAAATTTAGCGCGTGCAAGTACTTCATTTTTTGATTTATATCGCTTAGAAAAAAGACTGATGGAAATTGAATGTTCTGTTTTTTCTATAAGCGAATTGGTGCGTGATGTGGTTCGTCTGAATCAAAAGCAAGCGCTTGAGCGCGATGTGAACTTGTTTTTTACGTGTTCTAAAGATACGTATTTATTAGAAATGAATACGGATGCTTCAAAGGTGAGGCATATTGTAGATGCTCTTGTCTTTGGTGCTGTGCAGTCAGCTTGTCATGGTCAATCTGTTCATGTGGATGTGTCCCTTGACGAAGATAGGTGCTTCATGAGGCTGGTGTTGATTTCGTTAAATGCTCTGCCTTGTAGTGCGCAGTCCCTTTTATTAAAGGAGTTTTGGCATAACCAGTGCTACAAATTCAAGTTGCAAGAAGGACCGGGTGTGGAGTTGGCGCTGGCTAAAGCGATGATCTTTTTTTTGAAAGGACAGATTGAGTATCGCGCGACCCCCAATTCTCCTCCACGTTTGATTGTGAAGCTGCCGATGCATCACTACGGCCAAGTAAGGAATGTTTTATGAAAAAAATCACATTGGTAGTGGTGGATGACAATTTGATTAGTCGAATGTTGCCTAGCTATATTCTTCATCCATTTGCAATGCATGTTCAAGTAATTGAGTGCGAGTGCGGTGCAGATGCTCTGCGCATGATGGGAACGCATCAGGTTACGCATGTGTTGTTGGATATCTCAATGCCAAAAATGAGCGGGGTGGATGTGGTAAAAGAGATTCGCGCTGTTTCAAAATATGCACATATGCAACTGATTGCATACACTGCTGATGCACTTGCAGCAGATGTGGTGCATTTGAGAGCAGCAGGATTTGATAATGTGCTGTTAAAGCCGCTTAAACGTGCTGAGCTGTTGCAAGCTTTAAATATGCCTAGCTCTTCTGGTGAGTAGACTTAACATTTTTTAGCGCACTCACCAGTCCATCAATGCTGATGGGTTTGCTGATGAAGTCATTCATGCCCGCGGCATGGCATTTCGCTTTATCTTCAGCAAATGCGTTTGCGGTGAGCGCGATGATGTAGGGTTGATCAATCCTTAAATCGGCGCGAATCTGTTGTGTTGCAGTTAGGCCGTCCATGTTGGGCATCTGTAGATCCATTAACACCACATCGTAGGTGTGTTCTTTCAAGCGTTGCAATACTTCCAACCCATCACATGCTAAGTCGGGTTCAATGCCTACGCGGTTTAAAATTTTGCTTACCAACAAGCGATTGATTTGATGATCTTCTGCTAACAGAACGCGTAGGTGGCTCATGTCGGTATTGGGCTCCATCAGTGGCTTGACTTGCACATATGCGTCAGACATTGAGCTTGCTTTAAAGGTGAACCGAAATGTTGAGCCATGCCCTAGTGCGCTTTCTAGCCAGATTCGACCACCCATGAGCTGAACCAGCATTGCGCTGATAACAAGACCCAAACCTGTGCCGCCGTATTGGCGAGTGATGGATGAGTTGGCTTGGGTAAAGGCAGTAAATAAACGTTTTTGTACGTCTGCACAGATGCCTATGCCTGTGTCTTGTATGCTGACCTCGTATTCATCGGCAACTTGTGTGCGATTTACAGAAATGGCTACATGACCTTGGTGTGTAAATTTGATTGAGTTCGCTATTAAGTTAGAAAACACTTGTCTCAAGCGTGTTGGATCACCTTTTAAGAAGATCGGTAAATTAGGCGTAGGTATCAAAATGAGTTCAAGGCCACGTGCTTGCGCTTGAACACTGAATGTTCCTTTTAAATCTTCTAGAAAATCTTGTAGGTTAAATGGGATGCTCTCTAGTTCAAGTTTACCGACTTCGATTTTTGAAAAATCGAGAATGTCATCGATCAATGTGAGCAATGTGCGTCCACTGGATTGCAGCACGCGTAGCAGCTGGCGCTGATCGTCACTGAGTGGGCTATTTGCTATTAGTTCAGTCATGCCGAGCACGCCGTTCATGGGTGTACGAATTTCGTGGCTCATTGTGGCCAAAAATTGACTTTTGGCGTGTGCGGCTTCTTTGGCATGGGCCAATGCATGTTCTAGTTCTAAGGTGCGTTTAATGACCTTGTTTTCTAGAGTGGTGGCCAAGTCTTCAAGCGCGCGGTTTTGGCTTGCCAATGCGGCTTGTGCTGCTTCGGCTTTGTCTTTGGCTTCTAGCAACTCTTGCTCTAGTTTGTAGCGTTGGGTCATGTCTTTAGCGCTAACCAAAATATGCTGTTTGCCGTGCATCAATGCCATCGACATATTGACCATGATGCGCTTGTTGTTTGCTACGACACAGCTTTTCATAAAGTCAACAACATCCCCACATTGGATGACTTGTGCAAATGCATGTTCGCTAGCTGGCAAGCTCTCAGGTGCAGTGAGTGCCATACAGCTAATGCGCATTAACTCGGCGTGTGTGTAGCCTGTGAGTTCTAGAAATGCAGGATTGGCATTTAAAAATGCGGTGGTGTGCACATCAAGTATGGCGATGCCATCTTTAGATGTCTGGAAAATGGCTTCGAACTGCTGCTTTTGCGCCAGAATTTCTTGTGTCCGCAGCTCAATATTCAAATTCAAGTTCTTTTTTTCTTGCGCCCATGACTGGTAGAACGTTGAACTGTTGACCGCATGCGACAAGTGAATAATTAAATTATTCAACGCCACCAATGTCATTGGATCTCGTACAGACTGCTTGGCGCCTTGGGCTTCGTGGTTACCGACCACAATAAAACCAAATGGTGCTTCTAGGTCGCCGCCAAACACACATAACACGGCATCTTGCATACTTAATGACGTGAGTAGTGATTGCACGGCTGGTATAGGGTTACTTATCGTATGAACTAGGGGATCATGACTTTGGCGCATGGTTTGCACTGCCTCGCCAGATAGTAGCGCTTGAACGATGCCGAGGCGTTGAACGTCCCTCTCATCTGCGTACCCCTGGTGGCTAAGTACTTTGAATAATCCGGTTGCATCTTCATGCACGAAAACAACGGCTCGTTGATAGCCCAACTCAGCTACAACCATGTCCAATGCAATATTGGCTAGCTCGTCCAATCCGTGCGAAATATTTACTTCGCGCCAGCGTCGGTAAAGCTTTTCGTAATAGTTAAAGAGAGATTTCTGCTTCAAGGTAATCATCTCCGCAGGCTATGCTTTTGAGCATTCGTGTTTTGTACTTTGCCTTCGATCGACGCATATTGCGAAAACCTTCTTCGGTGTTGATGACTTCGCCATTGACCAGTTCAGTGTTATAAATCAGCTGCATCAAGCCGGTAAAGCCACCGCTGTTGGCCCAATGTACGGGTTTGTCGGCTAGCCCGTACATACGCATGTAGCTCAAGTCTTCAAAGTCGTTGTAGTTGCGAAAGACTGCACGTTCGCGCGACACTTCGACGATGGTGTGGTAACCCCATCCCATGGTGTTGATCAATGACGCTAGCCCCTTGATCCAATCTTCGCGTGTGCGTAAATAGGGTTTAACGTGGGTGTTCCATTCAACCGACGTCATGATGCCTGCGTACGTGAAAAAGCCACATGCATGCCCAGCTTCCAGTAGTAACTCAGATGCAAGTTGCTCACCGTACTCTCCGCCCACTTCTTTCATGGCCCGAACAAACTCGAATTGCAAGCGATTAACAAAGTCGCTTAAATTTCGCGTGATGTAGACACCAAAGGCGGGTATGTAACCCTCCTCATTGCCAACCATGTTTTCGTGAGCGCCTAAAAATGCATGCGTAACGTCTTGCTCATACATCCATCCGATCGGTAACTTGGGACTATCGTTGAATTGAAGTGGTTTTTTTGGGGGGTAGGTAGAGAAATTACCTTTGCCTGCACGAATTTCATGCAGGTTGTGTGGTGCGCCACATGCCATGCACATTACTTGTTTTGCATGCACAGCACTAAGTGGCTGTTGATAAATGACCGCAAAGGCTGCCGCAATGAAGCCCGTGGTGAAGTAATCTACAGGGCGGTGACTTTGGCCAAATTTCATGGCCCAAGTTTTTGAGTAGAAACTTTTGTATGTTTGAAAACTACCGCCCTCTGAGGTCATGCCAGTAAGGTCTATCAAGCCATAGCCATATGACTTGTATATGTCGGCCACCATTTTTTTTGCTTCATCAACTGCTAGGCCTTGGCACAGAATACTGAGTTGTTGATACACGGCATCAGCCGCAGAGCCGACGATGAAGGGGCGGCTATCAATGTAGTCGGCATCCAAAATTGATCGTTGTAAATAGTTTAGGTAGTGATGGCAATGAAAAATCATGGCCTCACCAGCGACTACGATACAGTTTCTGTCTTCATCATAGGGGTAATTTCGAATATCAAACATCGGTGTGCGTACCTGACTCGTTGACACACTTTCGCCCGACCAATTCTTCGGCAACGCCACTGATGTAGGCATACAAATCGTCTGGTATCCATATCTGCGCATCAGCCTTGATGCTGTCGGCAGTTAGTTTTTGGTCATACCTCACTAACTCGGGCAGTACACGCACCAAAATTCGGTCAACAATCATGGCCTCGCTGCAGGCGGCAGCACAGCTAAATATGTGTTTTGCATCTTTCATATGTTCTGCACTTTATATGTGTAGATGCAAAAAGTACAGTTTAAAACGCAAATGGCGGAATAATGTCTTGTTTAAATATTTTTGAAGTTTTGTTGAGATGGCCGTGTGGTTTTGTGTGGCTACTTCTGCTGGAAGCTCCGGAGTGAAAGCAAATTTACAAATATCCGTTGTCTCGAGCGAATTTGCTGAGTTGTGTGCGGCTGCTGATGCCTAGCTTTTTGTAAAAGCGCCAGAGGTGAACTTTGACAGTGTGTGCGCTGATGCCTAGTTGCATGGCAATTTTTTCGTTGCTCAGGCCCGAATCAACGAGGGTGAGCAGTTGTTTTTGCCGTTTTGAGAGTTTAATCAAGCCATCAGAGGCCAAGTCTGTTGCGTCGGGGATTTTTGACTTGTTAAACCAGCCAAGTTCCTTTTGTAATAGCTCATATACCTCGCTGAGGGAGGCTGTTTTTTCGATATACAAATTAGCGCCGGCACCAAGGCACGTAGTTTCGCCCTCTGTGCTTGGGATGCTAGAAAACACAATCAGCGGCGTCATGGGGTAGTTGCTTTTGATTTGCTTGATGCCTGTTGTGCCGTTGCCACCAATCATCAAAGGGTCCATCACAAAGGCATCGGGTTGACCGTTGATGAGCATGGCCTCTTGTAGTTTGCTGAAGGTGTGAACCTCTATGCATTTTTTTGCGGGGTCGATTCTGCGCATTAGCAATGCAATTGCTTGGCACATCAAAGGATGGCTTTCGAGGATGTAAATAGTCATTTAATCTCACTGATGTAAACGGTAAGTTAAATCGTAGTGATTCATCGATTGACTAATTGGAAAAAATCAACGTATTCAGGTACTAAGGTTCTGTATCTTCTTGCCTTAGTTGAATCGCTCCGCATTTTTAGGCGGCCAGTTGGTTTAAGTTAACGCCTTGGCGTTGGTCTTCTTTGCGAATTGTCGATAGTAGTTGGTCTCAGCCTCGGCAGGTCAATCTTCTGTCTGAATTGTGAGTCAATAGCATCTGCACGTTCGGCTTGACGGTCGTGCAGGGTTTGTCCCAACGCCTCCAATACGAATCAGTCCGCATGAAACGTGCTCACACGCCATCCTAGGACACGGTGGGCAAACACATCAATCATGAATGCCGCAGCCAGCCCTGCCAAGTAGAGACGCAGCAATAATCAGACGCCAACAATTAGTTGGGGCGCTCGGCTTTCAATTGCCTGTTGACCCTGTCCAATGAACAAATCACAGCCATTGTCTACAACGATAGTGCGCATCACCTTGCCCCGACGTACACAGTGCAGGCCTAGTCGGCGCACATCATCAAACGCTCTACAGTTCAGCGGACGATCATGATGCCTTAGCGGTTCATTTGATGCTAGATCGCCTGTAGCAAGACGGGGCAATTTGCGAAACCTTGCAAGTTGGCTCGACCCTAAATGTGTTGCGATGTTAGTCGACGAAGCGCTTCAGGGCTTGAGTCGGCGGTCGCCTCCGCCTTGGCGAAAAATGCGCTGAGCACCTTCAAGATCTCATCAGCGCGGCGCAGCTCCTTGTTCTCACGTTCAAGTTCTTTGATTCGGTCATGCTCAGCGCTGGTGATGCCGCCGCGCACGCCGCCTAGACTTCGTGCTTACGAACCCATTCATGCTGGGTTTCGGGCGCACAGCTAATCTTCAATGCGATTAACTCAATGGCGGCCCATGGGGGGGGGCTGGTATTCGCCACGATGCACTTGCAACATGTGAACAGCGCGTTCGCGCACTTTTGGTGAAAAACGATTTGATTTGTTCATAGCCCCATCTTCTCAAAGGATGGAGTCTCATCAAAACACGGGGCGATTTAGGAGTCCCAGAGCCATGAGGCGCTATAAAAAATCAGCGCTGTCAATCTGTTATTTTTAATAGCTTACGAGAGTATCCCCTCGTAAATAGCATTCGTCCAATTGAAACAAGATCAAAGGATGAATGCAATGTGGCAATACAGCATGGGAACTAGGCAACAACTGCCCCCCAAACTTTTTGAGCAAATGGGGAACTACCGCCGTGAAGTGTTCATCCACCAACTAGGCTGGGAGCTCAGTGCTATTGATGGCATGGAGTTAGATGAATTTGATAGTTCTGATGCCGTCTATGTCTGCTCGCATGATGACGAAGGCAGTGTTAGTGGTGTCGCTCGGTTATTGCCAACTACTTCTCCGTACTTAATGGAAAAAGTATTTCCTAAGCTCTGGGCTGGCAAGGAGCTTCCACATGACCCAAGGATTTGGGAGCTGTCAAGATTTGCTGCTGTTTTGCCAAGTTTGAGTGAACCGTTTGTGCATCAAGCCTCGGCAAAGCACGCATCAACACTTCTCCGTAATGTCATGCGTGCAGGTTCAATGTTAGGCGCAACTACTTTGATTACCGTATCCCCTGTGAGTATGGAGCGATTGTTGCGGCTAAATGGTTTTGGTGTGATGCGAACAGGCGTTCCAATGATGAATCACGGTAAACCAATTGTCTCTTTGCAAATTGAGTGTCAAAAAGATTTGGTTCTGAATCAAAACGTCACATGAGTTATTTAATACCCTAGATGAAAGCCTGTTGCACTTCGTCCTTGAATTTGCCTTTTACTCACATAATTTAAGTAAAGAAATGAAATGAAAACTGCTATAAAAACTAGTCAAATTAGTATTGGTATATTAAAGGTGCCCAATCTGGAGTCAATAGTCAATGAGCGAACAAAGAAACTAGAGTTAGCGTTATTAGAAGCACAAAAGTCAGTAAAAATCAAAAGCGAATTTATAGCTACCATGAGCCATGAAATTCGCAACCCGCTGAATGGAGTTCTTGTTGTGGCTGAGCTTCTAGTCAAGTCTAACTTATCGGCTGAGCAACAAGAGTGGGTACGCGTACTTCAGTACAGTGGACAGTTTTTGATGGCCATCGTTAATGATATTCTTGATTTTTCAAAAATTGAAGCAGGCAAAATGGAGCTTGAAAAAATTCCTTATAGTTTATCAGCCTTGCTTGATGATATAAAGAATATTTTTGCGATACAGGCCAATGCGCATGGCCTTAGTTTTACGCTCAATTATCCCAAAGACCTTCCTGGACTTATGCTCGGTGACGCCACAAGATTGCAACAAGTATTCTTCAATCTCATTTCAAATGCCATTAAATTTACGCCTCAAGGCAAGATTGCTATTAAAATAAGTTTTACTCATGTCCCTGATATGTATCAGGCTACTATTTTGGATACTGGCATTGGCATGAACCCAGAGGTTCAAGCAAAGTTATTCAACGCTTTTACGCAAGCCAACGATTCAATCGCTCGCCAATATGGTGGCTCTGGACTGGGACTTGCTATTTGTTGCAAGTTGGTCAAGCTCATGCAAGGCCGAATTTGGGTTGAAAGTGAAGAAAATAAAGGGTCTTCTTTTAATTTCACTTTTATTGCCCCTCAAGTCAGATGAGGATGAATAGCCCGCGGTTTTCTGTGATTTTGCGCAAGCTAATGTTCACCGACGCAATCGCATTGATCGTTTGATCATGAGTCGCACCTCCGGTGGATAGTCGAAGAACGGGATGATATGCTTCAATTTTTTACGCCACGACTGCACGTTAGCGGGTAGCGCCTACCGTTGTTCAAACGCTTCAAGTGCAACCGTTGCTGCCTCTTGGAGCCATTCGCGAAAATGGCTCGCAAGTCAGCCGTCACCGTCTTGCGCATCTTTCAGCTCACCTAGTTCAAGCTGTGGCGAACCATGCGCATCAAGCAGAATTGCGCCTTAAAGCTGCCGTCTCGGTCACGGGGGATGTCGATGGGCAGTTCTTCAAATTCGCCCTTGAGCGTCTTTTTGCTCTTGCCGTTTCGGGGGCTTGGGTTGGGAACGGGTTCGTGCTCAACTATCTCGGCTTCGAGAGCCCGCTCGACCAAGCGTTTGGTCAGTTGCTTTTTGTAATCTGCCAACAGGCGGTCTATCAGTTCGTTGCTTACGGTCATTTTTCTTTCTTTGATGATGAAGGTAGTTTCCTGCCATTAGACCGTTTATATAAAATCTAAGACACGCTCAATGGGCGACTTAATCTATGAACATTCAGCGCACACATTTCGAGCTACATCTTTCTGCCAGAAATGAGAGTCAATCCAAGTGGCTAGTACGCGTAGATTGTCTTCCCAAGCTAGCGCTTGGCCGTTTTCATTCATTAGCTGGATGTTGGTCCGTGGTAATTCTTTACGTCGCCATAGAACTGTCTGTTCATTAGCTTCGATATACCAATCCCAGCCTATCGTGATAGGACATTTAGTGCTTCCAATCCATTCGGTGTAGCCACTCATAACAGTGATAGTGCCACAACGTTGTTTAGTTGATAAGTCTGTGGGATCTGCGTCAACGGCTGAAAAATAGTGTGTTAAGACTAGATTCAGTAGTTCTTGTACGGTTCCTTGAGCTAACCCCATATTGGTGATACGCATTCTGCAAATTATGCCCTATTGCGCTCGGTATTGAATTGCATCAAATATTGACCCACCCGATTTGAATTATTTTGAACTTATGTTTTAATTTTATCTGTTTTCCCTCCTTGTTGCTTTGAGTCGAACTGTTCCTGAATGGAGAGCTATCGTTACCGAGCACTCGGAAGTCATGGTTATGTGCATCGAAGAGCATTTCGTGGGTTTGCAGTGGGTACGCCCACAACAGAAATGCTCGGCTGTGCGCCAACTTGAATTGCGCCACCTGCAACTTTGTGCGTTCACCGCCAATCACACAGCCCAGTCTTCGCTCTAGTCAAACTGGAAGGCTGAATCACCCCGTGTTTTGAGGAGGCTCTAACCTTTGAGAAGATGGAGCCATGAGCAAATCAAATCGTTTTTCCCCCGAAGTGCGCGAACGCGCTGTTCGCATGCTGCAAGACCACCGTGGCGAATGCCCGTCCACATGGGCTGCCATTGAATCAATTGCACTCAAGATCGGCTGCGCCCCTCAAACCCTTCACGAATGGGTTCGTAAGCACGAAGTCGACAGCGGCGTGCGCGTTGGCACCACCAGCGCTGAGCATGACCGAATCAAAGAACTTGAACGCGAGAACAAGGAGCTGCGTCGTGCCAATGAGATCTTGAAGGTGGCTAGCGCGTTTTTCGCCCAGGCGGAGCTCGACCGCCGACTCAAGCCTTGAAGCGTTTCGTCGACCAGTACCGCAACACCTTCGGGGTCGAGCCAATTTGCAAGGTCTTGCAAATTGCCCCGTCTTGCTACAGGCTGCACGCTGCCCTGCAACGCAACCCACAACTTCGTTGCGCAAGAGCCAAGCGCGATGATGAATTAATCCCTCACATTCAACGCGTTTGGAACGCCAACTTGCAGGTCTATGGCGTGGACAAGGTCTGGCATCAAATGAACCGGGAAGGCTTGCGCGTAGCCCGTTGCACTGTGGAGCGTTTGATGAAGCACCTAGGCCTGCACGGTGTACGTCGTGGCAAGAGGTGGTGCGCACCACGGTCCCAGACAAGGCGGCCATATGCCCGCTGGACAGGGTTAACAGGCAATTCAAGGCCGAGCGGCCCAACCAGTTGTGGGTGTCGGACTTCACCTGCGTCTCAACTTGGCAGGGCTGGCTGTACGTGGCGTTCGTGATTGATGTGTTTGTACGGCGCATTGTGGGTTGGCGGGTAAGCAATTCCATGCGCACGGATTTCGTGGTGGACGCGCTGGAGCAAGCCCTGTACGACCGCCAGCCCGAGCGTTCAGATGCATTGATTCATCATTCGGATAGGGGGTCTCAATACGTCTCCATCTTGTACACCGAGCGTCTAGCGCAAGCGGGCATAGAGCCCTCGGTGGGGAATCGTGGTGACAGCTGTGACAACGCGCTGGCCGAGACGATTAACGGTCTGTACAAGACCGAATTGATCCATCGCCGTGCGCCGTGGAAAACGAAGGAGTCGGTGGAGCTTGCCACCCTTGAATGGGTGTCTTGGTTCAACCACCACCGACTGCTGGAGCCGATTGGGTATATTCCACCTGCCGAGGCTGAGGCCAACTACTATCGGCAATTCGCTGAGAAGGCCAACGCCGAGGCGTTAACTTAAACCAACTGGCCTCCTCGAAATGTGGGGCGATTCAGCTTGGTTTTTCTACTTCAACGGAGCCAGCCCAACATAAAGGCTTGGACGACAGCTGCAGTTTTGTTAGGGGAATTTAGCTTTTTCATGCTGTTTGTCAAATGAAAATCAACCGCACTTTTGCTTAATATTAAAATATCCGCTATATCTTGCGCTGCTTTTCCATCAGCTGTCCACTGAAGTATTTCGCGCTCACGTGGGGTCAGGTGCGTAGAGGGGGGCGCATTTTCGACCCGAATGATTCGAGACAGGCTTATGTGAGCCACCTGCACTAACCAGCGCATATAAGACTCTTTTGCCTGCAGTTCTTTCGCAGTCACAGAATCGCTGCTTCTAGAAAGCGTGATTAGGCTACCGCACTTATTGTCATCTAAGCAGGACTGCGCCCAACCCTCTCTGATTCCATGGTCTTGGGCATCTCTCCAAAGTTCAAGATTGCTAGTGAAAACATGCTTGTTCCATACTAATGGATTTTGGCTTCGTCTGCCATGAATCACGGTTGGATCTGTGAATAAATAGCCTGCGCGGCTGTATTGCTCTTGCCAAGGATTAGGGTAGTTGTTGAGCAATGATATTTTTGGTTTGGTAACAGGATATGAGGCCTGAAAACCGTAGGCCACATACTCAAACCCTAGGCTGAAAGCGACACGTTCGATACAGGAAAAAACAGCCTCTGTAGAAGACGTTGGAGTTACCAGTAAATTAAGTAAATCTTCCTGCCATGAATTCATGAATTACTTTCAATAAATCAGCTCATCTGAATCAATAGAAAAAATATTGAACCAAGGATACCCGCATCAAGTATGACCTAGTCGACTAGGTCATACCTCTCTTTTTTACTTACCTTTAGAGAATTTGTGAGTTGATCGTAGTGTGATCATGTCTATAGAACTTCAGTTTGGGATTGATTTAAGGAAGTTTCTGCCTATAAATCTCGAATTCATGGCGGCTGAGTTGATATATAAAAATTCTCGACGCAATCGAAGATGGCTAACTTAGCTTAGCTTCATCCTGAGTTGACGCGCATGAGCGCTAAATCTATTTCGCTGACGGAGCTTCGCAGGGCAGTTCGTGCTGCAGGCAAAACTGCGCCCCTTGAACTCGGAATTGAACAAGCGTCGTGTACGGCTCCTTGCTAGACCTTCCTTGGAGGTTCTCACGGATACCATCAAAACCACCCAGATGCTATAGCGGCGTTGACTTTTTGCTTGACTATAGGCGCCATTGATGAATTGTTAACACTGGTGCTGGGTATGCTGTAGCTGGCCATGGCGTCGACTAGGATTTGAACGCGTTGCTGCGTCAATATCCTTCCGTTGGCGCTGAACTGGTGAATCAGGGTTTGCGAATTGGCATCACGGCTATACCAGCCAGAGATGGTCAGTTGATTGCTGGTACCCAGCTGATTGACCTTAAGGTCGCTCCCAGATTTTTGGAACCATAGGTCGGCATAAGAAATGCCCATGCCAAAATTCACATCGTCCGTGTAGCTGTAGCGGCTTTGACTGCTGGGGTCGATGGCTTCTGTTATCGTATCATTTCCAAAATCTAAGTCGAAATTGAATGTGTTGCTGTCCGCTCCACCAGACAGGGTGTCGTTGCCGCCGCCGCCAGTGATGGTGTCATTGCCTTCGAATCCCCCTAACTGATTGTTAGCGCGGCTGCCAATGAGCAGGTCGGCGTACTCCGTGCCGCCTAGATTCTCAACGTTGTTCAATGTGTCGTTTGTTGAAGAGGTATTGACCGTGCCATTGATTGCCCAAGTATTGACCACGCCCGTACTCAAGTCGGCTTTGATCCCGACGCCTTGCATGGGTAGGTTTTTATCTTCATAGGCTCGATAGCTGACAAAGTCGATGCCGTTGCCACCGTCGATGGTTTTTCTGTCGATGTATGATGACAAGCCGACGAGGTTGAGGCCAGAAACACCGTAGCCTGCATCGGTGGAATTAGTTGCAACAGCGGCGTGT
>JACCDY010550048.1_pt1 | contig 21234 bp, 19 predicted proteins | sample 7446391 | NCBI WGS metagenome assembly JACCDY01 (sample SAMN15323451, study PRJNA562643) | freshwater metagenome | isolation source: river surface water | place: USA:Blue River Watershed | collected 2017-08-18 | reverse complement strand
TAGCTGGCGTAGGGAATTCACTGGTTGGCACTGGCGCAACCTCGACAACCTTGAATGGCAAATCAGGTTTTATGTATTTGGCTTTCTCAATCACGTGGCTTGCATAGCCATGCCATGTGGTCTCACCTGAGGCCACGAGGTGATACACCCCGCTAAATGAAATGTTTTGCGTGTTTTGCACGCGGCGCATAGCGTGCGCTGTCACGTCTGCAATAAGATCTGCGCCTGTGGGCGCACCATATTGATCGTTAATGACGGTGAGCTTGTCTCGTTCTTGCGCCAAGCGCAGCATGGTTTTTGAAAAGTTGCCCCCACGCGCCCCATACACCCAGCTGGTGCGAAAAATCAAATACTTGCAGCCACTGGCCACAATCGCTTTTTCTCCATCCAGCTTACTTTGGCCATACACACTCAGCGGCCCCGTGCCTTCGCCCTCTTGCCTCGCATATGTTCCACTTCCGTCAAACACATAGTCGGTAGAGTAATGCACCAGCCATGCGCCGACTTGTGCTGCGGCTTTGGCCAAGGCGGCTGGGGCATCCGTATTTAAGACCTTCGCCAGTTCAGGCTCTGACTCGGCTTTGTCTACGGCCGTGTGCGCGGCTGCATTGACAATGAAATCTGGCTTGTAGGCCAGCACCGTTTGCGCCAGCTGTTCGGGCTTAGATAGATCACCGCAATAGGTGGCACTATGGCGATCAAGCGCCAGCACCTCACCCAAGGGAGCCAAGCTGCGCTGCAACTCCCAGCCCACTAGGCCGTTTTTGCCTAAAAGCAAAATTCTCATGTGCTTTACTGTTGGTCGATTAACGCTAAATGAATTACTCTGTATGAGTCGCGTCAACGAAGATTTCGATCTACTAACCAAGCCCTGAAGTCTTCTCCAACTTCTTGATGAAGCTCTCCTAAATCCACGGTTGCCTGTAAAAAGCCTAATTTACTTCCGCAGTCGTAGCGTTTCCCATCGTAGCGGTATGCATACACCTTTTCTTTTCGCATTAAGCTAGCAATACCGTCAGTTAGTTGTATTTCACCGCCAACACCTTGCGAAAGATTTTCAAGCTCGGAAAAAATTGCTGCTGTCAGTACATATCTACCGGCTACAGCTAATGTTGTAGGCGCTGCCGCTGAATCTGGTTTTTCAACAATGCCAGATAGCTGAATCAAACCATCCGTAACAACCTCCCCAGAGACAATGCCATACCGCTTCGTATGCTCACGCGGCACATCTTGAACCGCAACTATGCTTGATTGCAATTGGTTAAACCGAGCAACCAACTGAGCTGTGATTGGTGGCTCCCCAACCATTAAATCGTCAGCCAACAAAATTGCAAATGGATCACTACCAACTAGTTGCTTTGCACAGAGTACCGCGTGCCCCAAACCATGTGCACGCGGCTGACGAACATAGGTGCACACCATATCTTCAGGTGCAATTGAACGTGCTAGTTTGAGCAGATCATTTTTTCCTGCGGCTTCTAACTCAGTCTCTAGTTCATAGGCTGTGTCAAAGTGATCCTCCACACTACGCTTGGTTCGGCCGGTAACAAATATCATATGCCGAATACCAGCCTCATATGCCTCCTCGACAGCATATTGAATCAGTGGCTTATCAACTACTGGTAACATTTCTTTAGCAGATGCTTTTGTGGCAGGTAGAAACCTCGTGCCAAGTCCAGCGATCGGGAATACTGCTTTATTTATTTTCTTCATAGTTAAATCGATTTCTTATCAATTCTAATTGTCGTAATGTTTACCATCCTACTGGCGGTATGCGCCACTAGTCACGCCTTCGACCCACGCCTGGTTGGCCAAATACCATTGCACGGTTTTGCGAATACCGGTCTCGAATGTTTCTTGTGGCTTCCAGCCTAGGTCGCGCTCGATTTTGCGTGCGTCAATAGCGTAGCGACGGTCGTGACCAGGGCGATCTTTGACATAGGTAATTTGCTCAGCATATCGTTTCCCGTCTAAGCGGGGTTTTAGCTCGTCCAGAACAGCGCACAGGGTGTTAACCACTTCAATGTTTGGCTTCTCGTTCCAGCCGCCTATATTGTATTTCTCGCCCACTTTACCAGCTTCAAGTACGCGTGCAATGGCGCGACAGTGGTCTTTCACATGCAACCAATCGCGCACTTGTTGGCCATCGCCATAAATGGGTAATGATTTACCAGCCAAAGCATTAAGCAACATCAAAGGAATCAGCTTTTCTGGAAAGTGATATGGCCCATAGTTGTTGCTGCAATTGGTGGTCAGTGTAGGCAAGCCGTAGGTATGGTGCCAAGCGCGCACTAGGTGGTCGCTGGCTGCCTTACTGGCCGAATAAGGGCTGTTGGGCTCATAGTTTTTGGTTTCGGCAAACGGCGGGTCGTTTGGTAACAGCGTGCCATACACCTCATCGGTAGATATGTGCAAAAAGCGGAACGCTTCTTTCTCGTACGCAGGCAAATCTTGCCAATAGTCACGCACGCTTTCAAGCAAATTGAACGTGCCCACGACATTTGTTTCAATAAAGTCACAGGGACCGTCAATGGATCGGTCTACGTGGCTTTCTGCGGCGAAGTTCAGCGCAGCACGGGGCTTGTGTTCGGCCAGCAACTTGGAAACCAGAGCTCGGTCACGAATATCGCCTTGCACAAAGATATGTCGTGGGTCGCCTTTAAGGGCATCCAAGTTGGCCAAATTACCTGCGTAGGTAAGTTTGTCAACATTCACCACAGGTTCGTCTGTGGACGACAGCCATGTGTGCACGAAATTACTACCGATAAAGCCTGCGCAGCCCGTCACAAGAATTGTCATAATTAAACTTCTATTTGTTTTGATTGCTGCTCCAGCCACACCCAGTCCACCACCTCCCCCTGGGGCTCATAACCCGGCACAAGGTCTTTCAGCAAGGTACGGATTAGCGGGACATCGTTGACATCCAGCGCCTGTATTAAACTAACTAACTTAGCCTGTAAGGCACCCAAAGGTAAAAAATCTTCATGCGCTTTCATGATCCGATGGTGATCTGTTGACAAAGGATTGTCCCCAATCAGCAGTTCTTCATACAGCTTTTCGCCGGGACGCAAGCCTGTCACATGAATTTCAATGTCGCCATATGGGTTGGCCTCGTCTCTAATCGTTAGGCCAGACAGCTCTACCATACGCTTGGCTAGGTCGATGATCTTCACTGGCTTGCCCATGTCCAGCACGAACACGTCACCACCATTGGCCATAGCGCCCGCCTGAATGACAAGCTGCGCCGCTTCGGGGATGGTCATGAAGTAACGGGTAATTCGCTCATCTGTCAACGTGATCGGACCACCATCTTGAATTTGCTTGCGAAACAATGGCACTACCGATCCAGACGAGCCCAGCACATTCCCAAACCGCACCATACTGAAACACGTTTTGCCCTTCGCGTCTGACATTGCCAAAGCTTGCGCCTGCAACACCATCTCTGCCAACCGTTTGCTGGCGCCCATCACGTTCGTGGGACGAACCGCTTTGTCGGTGCTGATCAACACAAAGTCACTGACTCCGTAAATGGCTGCCAGCTGTGCTGTCTGCAAAGTGCCCAGAACATTATTCTTCAGACCTTCTGCGGGGTTGTGCTCTACCAAAGGCACATGTTTGTAGGCTGCCGCATGGTAGATCGTATGTGGACTCCATGTACGAAAAATTTCCTCCAAACGGGATGCATCGCGCACATTAGCCAACAAAGGCACCAATTCAACATCGCCTACAAAAGCGACTGAAAGCATGCTTTGCAACTCGTGTTCTATGGCGTATAGCGCAAACTCAGTCAGCTCGACCAGTAATAGGACCTCTGGCCTAGCAGTCACGATCTGCCTGCACAACTCTGAGCCAATAGAGCCACCAGCCCCCGTCACCATTACCACCTTGCCCGTGATGTTTTTGGCTAGCATCATCGGGTTGGGTGGAACGGGATCGCGACCTAGTAAGTCTTCAATGTCTAGATCTTTTAGATCGGACACCTGCACTTTACCTTGAGCCAGCTCCAACACCCCAGGTAAGGTCCGAACTTGCACACGGGCAGCTCCCATCAACTCTAATATTTCGTTACGCCGCTCACGCGATGCGGATGGGATAGCCAAAAATACCTGCGTTACGCGGAACTTCGCCACCAAGGCCATTATTGCTGTTGGGTCGTAGATTTTTAGCCCATTGAGCACCTGCCCATGCAAGCGGTCATCGTCATCTAGCATGCCCACCACAACAAGATCTGGACTCGTCTTGAGAGCAGCTGCCAATTGCCTCCCAGCAGAACCTGCGCCATAAATCAATACACGTGGTAGATGCTCACGATTCACTGCGTTTAAATACATACCTCCCAACCAATAACGAACAAACGCTCGTGAAAACGTGATACCTAGCAACAATAGCAATGGCTGCAAAATGCCCACGCTACGCGGCACACTAGGCATTCCCACCACAGCAAATACAAAACAATAAAGCACTGCATACGGTGCAACTGCCTTCAACACGGTCACCAAAGCTGGTAAGCCAGCATAGCGGAAAATTGCTCTGTATAGGCCAAATATGATAAACAGGGGTAATGCAAAAGCCACAGCCCCCATAAAGGCAATCAAATGAGCATGCGACCAAGGCGTCCAAGCCTCCAATCGCAAGTTAAACGCCGTCCACACTGTTATGGCGCAAACCAGAGCATCTGCCCCTAATGCCAATGCACGCTTTGTAGGGCGAGACAACTTCAATAAGAAGTCTGTCAAGAAAGCAGCGTTCACTTTACCAACCTCAAACAATACATACGAATTACTGACGATTTTTCATCTAGCGAACCAACGATTTCAGAGTGCTCAAAATAATAGCGATATCAGACCAAAACGACCTTCTCGCCACGTAGTCTTGGTAATAGCGCAACTTGATAGGCAAAACTTCTTGCACGTAAGCAACATGCGGATCAACTGCATGCCCGAGAATTTCATTCTCATCCTTAAACTCAATAGATGCCCGATCTGTAATGCCCGGACGAACTGAAAGTACGACTTCACGCACATCATCTGGATAGCAATAAACATAACGCGGAACTTCTGGACGCGGACCAACCAAACTCATATTTCCGAGCCATACGTCCAATAGCTGCGGCAACTCATCCAACTTGTATTTGCGCATCCATTGCCCTGCACGAGTCACTCGAGCGTCGGCTCCTACGGTAATTTGTAGGCCACGCTGCTCGGCGTCAGTGACCATAGTACGGAACTTATGGATGCGAAACAGCTTCCCCCTAAGCCCAACGCGCACTTGCCTAAAAAGTACCGGCCCAGGTGAATCTAGTTTGATCCACAACGCCAGAGTGAAAAATACCGGTGTCAGCAGTAGCAAGCCCACGCCACTGACCAGCCAATCAAATAACCTCTTGGACATCAGCCTAAGGCTACCTTGACTGCAGCCACCACCCGCGATACATCCGCATCGGTCATGCGCGTGTACAAGGGCAGCGAAACAGTTCGCTCATAAATGCGCTGACTAACAGGAAACATCTCGGGGGTCAGTTTGTATGCATCTCGCCAATATGGCTGCAAATGCAACGGAATGTAATGCACACTGCAGCCTATACCCTGCTTAAACATGCGCTCTATAAAGACATCACGCGCCACACACGCACTATCATCTAATTGCATTACATATAAATGCCATGAATGCACATCGCCCGTCGCCGCATGAGGGGGGCGAATGATAGGCAATCCAGCCAACCCCGCGTCGTACAACGCCGATATATGCGCCCGTTTTTGCTGAAATGCATTAGCTTTTTTCAGCTGGTGAATGCCCATTGATGCAGCAATATCAGTCATGTTGTATTTGTAGCCAGGCGCTACTATCTCGTAATACCAACTAGGCGCCTTGGATGTAAATCGGTCAAATGCATCACGGTTGATACCATGTAAACGCATTACTCGCGCCCTCTTAGCTAACTCTGGATCTCTAGTAACTAGCATACCCCCCTCGCCTGTGGTGATGGTCTTATTTGCATAAAAACTAAATACCGTCACATCACTTGCCAGCGTGCCTATTAGTTGACCATCACAGGTAGTAGGCAGCGCATGCGCCGCATCTTCCATCACCTTCAGCCCATGCTTCTGAGCCAATACTAACAGGCGCCGCATATCTGCAGAACGACCTGCAAAATGCACTGGAATGATAGCCTTTGTGCGCGCCGTAATTGCGCTCGAGACAGCATCTATATCAATACACAAGGTATCCGCATTAACATCCACAAACACCGGATCTGCACCCAAGTAACGAATAATCTCAGCAGTTGCCGTAAAGGTGTGCGTGGTGGTAATCACCTCATCCCCTGGACCAATATCCATCGCCTCCAAGCCAAGGTGCAGCCCCGCTGTGGCTGAATTAATTGCAATTGCCTCCAGACCGCCCCCCAAAAAATTAGAGAAGTCACGCTCAAACTCTTTTGTCTTTGGCCCTGTCGTTATCCATCCAGAACGCAAAGAAGATACGACCTCGCTAATTTCTTGCTCTCCGATTTCAGGCAGAGCAAATGGAATAAAATTTTGATTCATAATTTAAGTATACAACGATTGACTATCACTGTGATCACAGAACTTATAGGCTGGTCATAAATTTAAACTGTATCGGTTTTTCAACATCCAACACCTCATTATTATTTCCATACATCCTTCTTCGATTAAGCAATGCCTAATGAGAAATTTGAATGACCACTTATTAGTAACTATCATGAAAAAGATTAGATACACCTAGTACGCTCCAACCTTCGTTAAGCATAGCACAACCACACACTTCTCTAATTTAAAATCACTGACCTGCATGTTAATTATGCATTTACATTCACATAATAAACAAGATCAACCAACTCAAATATTTGAATCCAACCCCATCAAATTCAGACACCTTGCCGCGTAAGTTCACTCCCAATTAAATTTCTATTAAAGCAGTGTAGTACATCCTTCTCAGGCGAAATTGCAAAGTCACCAGTCGCAAGAACTTTCATTATTCCTCTAGAGGAATTAATCATGGTCTCATGGTATCTATCATGAATCTCAATCGTAATAAAACTACACAGCTCAATCCAATCTACGTTTTTACTTAGCAGATACTCCTCGCCACCTTCTATGTCAATTTTAACAACAACACCACTCCTGCGTGCTATAGTATTAAATAATCCAGAAACTGATATCGCCTTCAACGTCCCACTAGCGGCCTCAAATTCAGTTGCACCTTTAGCATCAAATCTAAATGTGCCAGATGCAGAGTTTTTACCCGTCATTTCAGACAAACTATCCAATTGAGTAATTAAGTCATCGCCCGAACTAGTTGCAACTCCGTGAATACATTGAAAATTAATATGCGGATAAATTCCAGACCACAATTCATAATTTTGCTTCAATATCTCAAAGTTCTTTTGCTCAGCCTCGACACCAATTACTTTGCGTATTGACGGGAATTCTCTTAACAGACTAAGACTTGACAAACCAATATTAGCACCGATGTCTATTAGAACTTGCGGAGCAGTTTGTTTTAAGGCCGCATGCAAATACGAATCATTAAAATATATACTTCCCAGAAATTCCGAAACTCGAGCCACATCACTTTCAGTCGGCCTTAAGAAAACTTTCACATTTGTGAATGGCACTTTTTTTAATCTTGCAGCATGCTTATCCAAATGAACGTTTCCAGCACGTGAATTGAACCTTCTCCATACATTAAGATACATTTTTTTATAAAAAAGAACGATTGAACTATTTAAATTGAATTTCATTTAAGACTCCATTAAAAATTACAAAAAATAATACTACCACATCAATAAAGATATAATGAGAATAGCCGGAACTGATGCAGTCAATTCGTACTTAAACGCTGAGCGGTTATACAGCCGTGAGTTCTTCAAAATTGAATAGGGCACATACCAAATCAATGACGATGCAAGTAGAGAAATTGCAAAACCAGCAGTTGACATTTTTTCATTTAGAAAAAAAATCAAAGTTATTGCTATTAGCCCAGCCAATCCGTTAGCTTTATGCCATACAACATTGTTTGATAAAGTATATAGTTGCAAATGAGTTGCACCAACCCTATCCGCAAAGAATGCCATACAAAGCAAACCCCATTCAAACTTACTCATAAAAGCTGCATTGCTACCTATTAACCCCAAGATTAGGTCAGCATAAACCCCCACAATCAGAGATAACGCTGAAAATATTAGGTATGAATAACGAGCCATAATATTATATTCTCTTAAAAGCTTATCAAAATTGCCCACAGCATACATTTTCGTAAACTCTGGTAGTTTTACATAAAGAGGAACTTGTGAAAATTGCGAAACTGCTTGCACAAATCGCATTGCTAGTAAATATGCGGCTAGTATAGAGGGATGTGCTGTTTGGCTATATATGAAACCACTAATCTGATAAACTCCTTGACTCGACAAGACACCAACTCCCGTACGCCATGTTTGAGGCCATATATAAAACCACAAATCTGAATTCCATTGAGATTTTACACCTTTCGAGTCTGGCATAACTCGATGTATAAGACTCCTGTAAAAAATTGCAGCAACTATCAACCATATTTGCTGATTTATGATCAGTAAAAAAACTCCACCATCAGAAACCAATATAAATATACTTATAATAATTTGAAGCAAGTTGAATAATACTTCCCATCGCCTCAAGAGCAAAACACCCCCAACACCTTGCAATATTGCAGCATAGCTAGCCCCAGATATTATCGACCAGCTTGTTAACACCATAACAAGCCAAGACAACCAAACATCTACCGTGCTGGTCATACGCATTATTGGCTCATAGACTACGCAAGTTCCAAACACCGCCACGAATAATACTACAAATAGCGATATTCTTCTATTAAGACTTTGATGAAAAGCAAATAAATCTCTAAACGAATACACCATCTGTGTATTAGTTGCTTTATTTAGAATTTTCAATCCACCCACAGAAGAATAAGAAGATAATCTTAGCCAGGTTTGCGAAAATCCGAAATCAAGAACCAAGATAAAGGCATTAACAGATCCAAACAACTGCCAAATAGCAATTGAATTAATATTTAATCTTGACAGAATAAAGGGCAATATTAAAATTATACCTACAATTCTAATACCCAGACTTAACCAACTGACAATTACAGAAGAGCGCCAAACATATTTAAGCATAACTCAGATAGTTACTCAAAATTAATTTAGTGATATACAGCCTCCTTAATACTTTTATTAAAACAATTATATTTTAAAATGGATTAAGTATTGTTTTAAAAATTTAAATATTAAGAAAAGGAATGAAAAATTAAACGCACACCAATGCGCCAGTAGAAATTATGATATTTACCAAGAAAATTCAATTAGATGAAAGAAATACTCAATATATAGACAATCTATTCTACGACCATCATATACAAATCGAATATCAATTTAAATTACAAAAATTACTTGAACGAGAAATATTTTTGATATTTTGCCACAAAAGACAAAATTTACATCACAATCTTCAAAAAATCTTTATCAAGCAATTTAACTTGGAGAAATACGCATCCTAATGCAGGATATAAACACGAAACTCATTTTTTTAAGATATATTGACTTTATGTTCAACCCATTCACTCTCTGAGATGCCTTAAATAAAGTGACCTAATAGCAGTATTTGGCATAAGACGTAAAATTGACCTTAGGCAACCAATTAAGAATCCATAACCGCTTATCAAGCCTTGTCTGTAAAACATACGAAATGCAATGAATTCACAAATGGAATAGTTCAGTCCAGATCTGCGCGAATAAAATTCCGAACCAACTCTCATACTCGTTAATGGAATAGCCGTATTTTGAATAACATACCCCGCAGCAAACAATCTCAACCATAAATATGTATCTTCAAAAAATAGACAATGCTTATATCCACCGACCATTTCAACTAAATCTTTACGAATTATAACAGACGGATGACCCACAGGATCTCTATAAAATTTACTGTATGAGCTAGAATTAACGGGGTAAAATCTTCGTGCAACAATGTCTCCTTCTTGAATAAATTCATTTATTGAGCTCCCGACAACAGCAACATTACTATCTGCCGCCTGCATCAATTTTAGCAATATTTCAAATTTGTCTATCCGATTTAAATCATCACTATCACAACGAACTACTAGATTATTTTTACAATGTTTTAGCCCTATATTAAGAGCCTCACCCAATCCGACATTTTTATCAAGCTGTATGCCCTTAATATTCAGCTTTGATTTATACCCATCAATTATACCATATAATTCTGGCGTTAAAATACCGTCCATTACTATAACAACATCGTTCGATATTATGGTCTGCTTAACAATAGAATTTAGCGCTGACTCGAAAAATTTTGGCGACTCTTTAGCATATACAGAAATCAATACAGAAAACATAAATCAATCACATTTAAAGTTTTTAAGCAGCAGAATTCCAGTAATAATTCCAGGCAAATTAGGTGCAAATGGATAATATGTATTCATAAATGCAGGTAAAATTATAAGCAAATAAAACCATTTATTGCCTCCATAGTTTTTAACACCAAAATATGCAATAACGCTAATATAAGAAATTAACCCAACAATCCCCCCCATTACCATCGCATCAAAAACCGAGTTATGCAATGTGGTGTAATAATGATTGACCTGTGCAGTAATAGCTGGTATTTGACTCTCACCCGCGCCCAATGGATAAGCGACAAACGTTTTCATACCTATTAACCATAACTCATCCCTTCCAGTCAAACTTGCAGCCTGATGTAGAGCCAAATCTCCATATAGCACATTACCTAGATTATCATTGACACCAATTATTATTAGACCAAGAAATAATAATACCGCAATTCGAATCGGACTTATAAAATACATTATTAACAAAAGATACACCGTTCTGTAATACGACAGAATGATAGCAATAGCGAATATTAAATAGCCATATAGCCTTGTTGACACGCTTAAAATAAAGCCAGAGATTAACAGCATTAAATATGCTATTATTCCAAAAACATTAATTTCGTGAACGATCCCTTTGTGCGAGTAAATGCCTAATACTTGAATGTACTCCCCTCTTTCCACATCAAATAAGAAATATATGAATGCAAATAAAACAACAATAAAGCCAACCACCAAAATGTGATTAATTATCATTTTCGGATCTACATGGCTAACAATAAATTTTGATAACAAATATATATCGACGGCCAAAATCAATCTAATCAATGATTTAATTGACCCATTAATATCTTGCGCAATAAAAATCTCTGAAAACACGAAACTGGCATACATAATAAAAACTATATACAATCCAGAGTCATTGATTTTAATGCTATTAAATTTAAAAATATTCAGAGTTGATAAGAAAATTAATAAAGATCCAAATAATTTCAATATATCATCATCCAGATGAAACAATAGACTAACACTTGACGTGTTAATCATCCCCCCAATTAATAATAAAAAAAGTGGGAAACTAATCTTTTTACTACTAATTTTCATGAATTTCAAATGCAAGCAAACAGCTTTTAGATATCAATTTTAACTTTATAAATATGGATATAAATACTCTCAGCCCCATTTGATCGATAAAACGTGCGTAACGCCAAATGATTTTTTCAGCAAGATTCTCACCAATCACTATCGGTATTGCATATTTATCAGCCAACTCGGCAAGCGAAACAACCTCACCGATGACAAAACTATCAGCATCGAAAGAATTTAGACGAGATATAAAATTTGAAATATCCACATCAGTACATATGAGCAATTTCTTATTAAGATTAAGCCGATTTACCTTAATATTTTGCAGGGAATTTAAATATTTATCCCATCCTGAACCGTTAAACAATACGATCGGCAAAATTATGCTTTTAAGTTTTATATTGTTAATATAACATAATAATTTAATGTAATTCCATGATAATGATTTCAGAAATCCGTATGGTCGAAGTGTAAAAAACGTACAGTTACATAATAAATCTTTAAACTCAGCCGAAGATCTTACATGGATGATTGAAAGCTTATGCTTGCTGGCAAGATTAATGGCATTTTTAACAGCAATAAAAACGCCACGATAGCTAGATGCAAAAGCGAAATTAATCAAATAATTACTGCGCGAATGATCTGAAACAGTATTGGCCATGCTAATCTTCTTAACTATCGCGCTTGTTTCAGGAAATAATATCAACATTTAAACCTTATTAAAATTCAATCCAAGTGAAAACTTGACAATTTCTGCGCTCAAAGCCATGCTAGTGAATGTATTATTTTCAACAATTGGATTAGCGAATGCCGATGCGCCACAAATATATGCATTTGGAATAACACTTAATTCAACACCATTATCAGACAAGGCCCCCAACGCAGTTCCACTAATATGAGCTGAACCAGTTGCAACTTTTATAATCTTATCAATTTCATATGGTTTAAATTTTAAGTCAGATTTATTGAATATATGTTGCATGATATTTTCTATGTTAGCCTTCAATACTCGCAAATTAGGACTCCAATTTACGTGCGGAGCACCATGCAACAATTTGCATACATTATTTTCCTCCTTTGGATTTTGCGTGCATACTGCATAGACTTCGAGTAGTTTTACATTAACACTCTTCTTCCACTTCAAATATATCAACTTTAGCAAGCTATCAACTGACGCTAGGCCATGAATTAATGATCGAATTTTCACCTTTCCGCTTCTTATTGCGACAATTGTCTGCCGAGCTCTTTCAGTCTTTACATTCAATTCAGCAGAAATTGTAGGCCGCAGAAAAAGCGCAACGCTCAGAAATTCATTAATCTTATATTGGTAAGCAATCTTAGTCCAATAATTTTTTGCTTTAACTGGAAAAGTTGATGAAAACCAATTTTTACTTTGCGCATTAATAACTCCTATTGGAAATCCTATATGGTCAGGAAATATTATTTTTTCATCAATAAGTGAACTCCTCGCCAATATACCGAATGTCTGCAAAGCGCCAGTACATAGAAATAATTTTTTTGTTCTTACTGTAGAACCACCTAATAAGTTGATCTGAATTATATTTTGAGTTCTTTCAATTGAATGAACAAATCCTTTAATAACGTCTTGATTTGCCAGCCATTCCTTTGTGCAAAATGGCTTAGATGGCGTTAAATAAGTATTTAATAAAGTATCATCATCTCTTATTAATTGCTTAAAGTCTGTCAGATTAACATTTAATAGCTCTGCTGCAATTTGAAAAGATTCTCGACTTATTCTAAGATTGCAAATTTTCGACAATTCATCTTCTGTAGGCATTGCAATGACGCCATGCCAAACTTTACTCCCCCCACCATCGCCAAGTTCTTCCGCTATTGGAATGCCGTAAGCTTCGTTGACATGTGCACTATATGATTTGACAAGCTTTGAGTCTTCCTGACATTCTATAATAATATATTTTTGTCCTAAGTTGGTCAATGTTTTTGCAGTAGCCAATGCAGACAGTGACCCCCCAATTATTACGTTCTCATACATGTTTAATAGCCTCTTTCAGACACTTATACCTATCCTCCCATAACTTGTTCATTAAAGCTTTTTGAGTAGAATCAATCATTAATTGAGATTTTTCCATTGGAAATTTAATTTCTCCTTTCAATCGAACTATAGAATTCTCTTCATCCTTAGTTAGCGCCCGATTTAATCCTGAAACGAGAACTATTCTAGATGTTGCAAGTGCCTCGTAAAACTTCGCAGGAATTATGCCTTCCTGATACTCATCTGAGATATATGGCAGGATTAAATATTTATATTTTTTTATCAACAATGGTAATTGTTCACGTGGCAATTGACCATACCAATAATCAAATAAATCTTTATCAACCTGACCTGTTGAATCCAGACCAACCCCATCAACTTGTATATATGCTCTTAATTCTCTAATAACAGCCAAGTCATTATCTTGCCTCAAGTGACCAAAAAATAGACATTTCTCTTGAACCTCATCCTCTGATATATTAAAAAAATCATTTGATACCCCCGGTCCGATTTCTACCGACCTATACCCCAAAGCATTTATATCAGCCGTAATAACCCTACTATCTGTAATTATTAAATCCATTTTATCTAGAAACTTTTTAAAGTTATCATGATTAATGCTCGGGTCAGATGTAAATCGGTTGACACATTCAAATATATGTCTAGCATCTTTAAAAGCATCAACAATCCACAATTGTGGTAGGTAATGAATGATCAGAGTATTTTTGTTTACATAAATTTGATTTTTCAAAAGGAAGTTGTTTATAAAATCAACAGCCCAACCACGAAATGGCAAAAGAAATATTTTCTTGTATTTTATTGATTCAGCTTTTTGGGATCTATATTTTGAATTTCTATTATTAAAAAACTTCGATTTTACATATTTAATTATGTCACTCGCCCTCAAATTTCTTGATCCAAGCCTGTTCAACCATGTAACGGGGACCCCATCTTTAGCAAACATTTCTGCAAATTGCTGATGCCTCTGTTTTACAAAACTCCAATCTATATCGCTAACTATCACAATCTCAGAATAATTCATTAAAGTTCACCCTTTGAATTGCATTAAACTTTCCACCTGCTGTTGCATTTAAGACTTTCACGCCACGCGCCCTCGCTTCATGCGCTCCAAACGTCAAGTACTCTTCCATTCTTTCTGCATGGGGAATATTCCATAATTTATCTTTCCCAAAGTAATCTTCAATGAAATGATTCGGATCGGTTGAGGAAGTTTTTAAGGCACCTTTATAACTAATTACATCAGATGGCAGAACATAATCTAGATCCGTACCGATAAAGTAAATCTCCTTAAAACCCATCCATACAGCCAATTGCAGCAAATAATAACTTACAGTCCCACCCCAATGTATAGTTCGATTCGTCAAAAATTTTTTCTCATCACCAGTTGCTGTGGATATACGCATAAAAGGAGTGATCAAAAATCCTTTTTTCCTCAATGAAATGTCTGACGGTAAAAACTTATATTTGTAATGAGACAATGCATTAATTTCTTCACAATTATCTGCATATACTACTTTATCCTCTATTGCATAAAAGCATTTTTCATAATTCAGGAAATCATCTCTTTTATATATCAAATTAGATACAAATGTGTACTCATCTTTAAGCTTCGACAAATCTAATTTATTCAATGAAGGGCCGTTGCCTACTATAAAGCATCGTTCACCATGATATGAATTCCTAAGATTTAAATAAGAGACCCTATCATCTCTATTTATTGATTTTGCTTTCACAATACATAAACAAAAGTGCATTAAACGTTTTAAACGAACTAAATTTGATTTTTTCACTTTGATTTTATTTTCACTTAACCAATACACTTAGGTGGGATCGTGCAAGCTACTCAAGATCCCACCGTCGATTCCTACACATGTGCCATGCATAAATTGAAACTGATCACTTGCAATAGAATATACTAATCCTGCCACATCTTTAGGATGTCCAATTCTTTTTTGTGGATGATAGCCCTCGATGAGAGCATATAGTGCAGTGTCGTTATTCAATCCGGCTCTTAACATTGGCGTATCAATCGCAGCAGGCTCGATAGCATTAATCCTAATTCTAGATTCAACATCCTGCGCCAAAGCTCTTGTCATTCCACTTAGTGCGGCTTTACTCGTTGCATATGCAACAAAGTTTTTCTTAGTTAACTTTGCATGAATACTGCTTATATTCACAACACTGCCCTGCTCCTGCTCAAGCTTAGGCAATAAAGCTTGCGTCCAAACAAATGGAGCCATTAAGTTTACATTTAATGTAATCTGCCAGTCTTTACGTGTTAGGCTATCTACTCCGCCTAGTATTTGAACAGCTGCATTATTAACTAGTACATTTAGTGCGTGCGATCCAAGCCAGCTGTTTATTTGGTCAAAAATGCTTTGTGCATAGGCTTCATCTTCTACAGTTTTGGTCAAATCAGCTTGCACGTAATGGTGAGCGCCTAGGTTGGTTGGCGCTGATACACAGTCTGTAGCAATAACTGTATAGCCATTGCTGGCAAACTCTGCCACTATGGCTTGGCCGATACCACCAGCGGCACCAGTAACTACTACGTATTTAGAGTCTTTGCTCATTGCTTGGCGCGGTTCAAAAAGCCCATGAGCTTGCCGATAGCTATTTCACTGGTGCGGGCCACAGCATCACTGGTGTTGCTTGCATTGTGCGATCCAAATACACAACGTGGATGGTTGCGCATTGCGCTATGTATGGGCAATGGCTCTTCTTCAAACACATCCAAGGCAGCCGAATATACCTTGCCAGTTTGCAGTGCCGCCTCTAATGCAGCTTCGTCAATTATCGGGCCTCGGCCCACGTTGACCACTCGCACACCATGTTTGGCCATAGCCAGTACATCTGCATTAAGCATGTGACGACTGCTAGAAGTTAAGGCGCAATTGATGACGATAAAGTCCGCCTCTTCAATGCGCTGCGGCCATTCAGCCATTTGCACTTGCGGCATAGCTGGGTCGGCTTTGGCAAAGGGGTCATACGCAATGACATGCATTTCTGCAGCCAGAAGGCGCTTGGCTGTGTTTTTGCCAATGTCGCCATAGCCCACCAAGGCCACGACTTTGCCCAACAGGCTAATGCCGCGTGGTTTGGGCCATTGGCCTGCCCTTACACCACGGTCTATTTCAAAGGTTTCCCGAGCCAATCCAATCACATAGCCCACGGCAATGTCGGCCACCTCGCTTCCAAACATGTGGGGAGTGTTGATGACTGGTATATCCAAGTCTTTGCAGGCAGCAAAGTCCACATTATCCACACCAATGCCCCATTTCACGGCGGCCTTGGGGTTGCCAGCTTTACCGGCTTCAAACACTTCTCGGGTGGCAGGGTCGTCTCCAATGATCCAGCCATCGTGCTGTGGCACGAGGGTTTTGAGCTCTTCTACGCTCAAGGTTTGCACCACGTTCGGGGTCGTTATTTCTACGCTGTATTCCGCAAACAAGGGTCGAAAGCTGTCGATCATGCGCAGCATGGGTGGGCAAGTGACGAGTACTTTCATTATGCGGCCTTTTGTTGTTCTTGCATAAAGCGAGCAGCTACCACGGCAAAATCCCAATCGGCGGGGGTGTCGATGTCGATGGATTCAAAGTACGGACCTTCGTACATCATGGGTTGTTTGCCAATGCGTGCATTGGTTTTGGCAAAGCTGTCAGCTGTAAATATGTATAGGTTTGAGTTTTCTTCATACCAAGGCTCAAGGTTTTGAGTGGGTATGAGGTTGTTAGGGTCGTGGTTGATGGGACTGCAGTCGGCGCGGTAAAAGCGGGTTTGCACTTTGTCTACGGTAAAGAGCGAGTCGGCTTTGCCAGCGGCTTGGGCCTGCTGAAACTCTGCAACGGCTTTGCGCACAGTGTCGGCGCTCATCAGCGGGTTAGTGGTATGCGTCATCAAGTACATGTCGGCAGGAATGTTGACTATGTCGTCAGCCAGTATCAGGTTCATCGACACATGATCACCACAAATTTCTGCCTTACGGTCGCGAATGGTGATGCGGTCGGTGTCGACCAAGCCGTTTTCAGCCAAGATATGACGAGCATCGGTGTTGATGATGATTTGGTCAATTTCTTCGACTTCTAATAATGTGTCCAAAATCCAACGAAACAAGGGTTTGCCGCAGAACTCGCGAAAATTTTTGCCTTTCACTCGCACGCTGTTCGCCTTCATGGGCAAAAGCGCAATGATTTTTTTTTGATCCGTTTTCATACGATACCTCTAATTTAAAATATTCACTCTGGGAAAAAGTACTTTTCTTTTTCTTTATAAGACAGTTTTCTGTGCTGTCGATTTCCAACCCAGGACCCCAGATACTGGTTCCAACGGTAAAGGATAATATCTTTAACTTTAGTATTACCACTTACTCCTTTAGCCACAGCACTTAAATCCTTAATACAACTAGTCACTACATATCTCAGCATGTCAAAAAAATCTATTTGAAGTTGCGGCATTATTTTCTGCAAAGCAATTGCCTCACGCTCAAATCTTCTCCGAATCTGAGACCAAGTTTCTGCATGGTTATGATATACGGGCGCATCAGCTATGTATGCAACAACCCCACCAGATTGCACTAGTCTTTTTGCCAACTCCATATCTTCAAGCCCTGTCAATTCTTCATCAAATAAATAATCCAAACAGACTTCACGGCGAATTGCCGAGTTGGCATTGTTACAAAAAAAACCATCTTGGGGTATTTGAGATACTTTTGGATAATACTTCTCGAAAATTCTATGCTCGCTAAAATAGTTTCTAACCCCGCCCACTTGCCGACCATAAACATATTCTGCTTTTTTTTCAAAAATCGGCTTGCACATTTTCATCAACCAATCATTACCCACAGGAACACAATGACCGCTGGCAATAACTAACACATCACCAACAGCAGATCTGCAACCCAAGTTCAATGAGCGACCAAAAGAAAAATTTTCCTTCTCAATATGCACAACATGACAGCCGAACTTATTGGCAATGCTTAATGTTTTATCTTTCGATCCCGAGTCAACAATCACGACTTCTGCTTTTAACCCCTTTAAATCCTGGTTGCCGATTTTCTCAAGTAACTCCTCTAAATACTCTTCTTCATTAAGTGTTCTAATCACTACACTGATATCAACACCACCAATATTAATATAATCTGGTTCTATGTGGAGCCTAAAATCACACCCCATATGATCATAGACAGCTCGTATTTCCTCAGGTGAGGCAGAGTTTATTTGAAACATATCCCAATGAACAGGGATAACATTTTCGACATCAAGATCTAAAGCAAATTGAAAAGCCTCTCTTATGGACATATTTCCAACAATACCTCTTTGCGCCCTGTAATAATTGTGCTCATTAACTGGTAACACAACTGTATGTATTGGCGAATGCATTGCTACCGCATCAAATACCTCAGGATGAACGCACGTATCGCCAGCAAAATACATACGCCGCCCTGCATATTGAAGTATATAACCTACATATGATAAATGCCCACTCACATCTCTTTGTATATGTAAATGTGCAGCAGGTATGGCGTGAATCTCAACCCCAGTGTTAGCCAAGGTTTCCCACTTTTCACTTGCAAGTATCAATCTGTTTTCGTTTATACCCCAACCTCTAAGAATAGTCAGCACGGGCATTGGCGCTATAAATTTTGACTGAGGAGATGCCTCTGCAATTTTCGGGATAGTAAATGGATCACAATGATCCATATGCTCATGCGTGATTAATACATAATCTGCATCATGAATTGATTCTGGAGAAAAAGGAATTGGACGCAACCTTGCCAAATCCGGCGCATCTAACTCTTGCACCGAGTTTGAAAGGTACGGATCTATATATATAATCGCCTCTGGAAATTGAAGCCTCCAGCCTGATTGGCCTAAATAGCGAACTGGTAATTTCATTTTAAGTGAAGCTTAATAATTATTTTCTCAAAAAATGCCTAATCATTAACAACTTAGCGGCAGATTTTGAGTCTTGCATCGCAATTGCCAAAAACTTTTGCACCGATACCTTTATCAATATCACCAAAAGTGCAATCAACATAGCCCATACAACAACCAAACCGACCTTAGGTGACGTCTTTCGCTGCGGCAAACTCACCTGCTGCACATACACCTCCCCCCCCTTAACCAACAAGTTCTTCCGTAGCTCGATATTCTCCAACTCTTTTGACGCCACCTCGGCCGTTAATGAAGCGTAATACTTCATCACCACTTCCAATGCCGCATCACCGCTACCCGGCTTACCCATTTGCTTTTGTAGCTGCTCTAGGGCATCCCTGTTATTCGAAATAACACGTTCATTGATGATGACTTTTTGTTCAATTTGGTCTTTATTTTTACCTTTGGGCAACAGCTCTTTTAGCAAAGCATCCATAACGGCCTGACCCATCTCTTGCGCACGCTCAGGCGTATTAGCAGCTGCAGTAATTGTGACCAAACTGGTTTTTTTATCAAATTTACCTGTTATTTTTTTAGCCAAATAATTGCGAGCATCCTCTTGATCGCCATCAAACTCTGCAAGAAGACTAAACTTTTCAACCAACGGGTCAAGCACTGGTGCAGTGTTGAGCAAAGCCAACTCAGCCTCGGTCAAGCGAACGATAGCGACTGACTCAAACGTTTTAGGCCATAAAAAGCCCAAAGCGCCAGCCAGTACACCTGCGAGGAGCGGACCAAACACCAATAGCTTCCACGACTCGGCCAAGGTGACCAAAATATCTAGCAAGCTAATTTCGTCGTCTTCGTAGTGGTTTACGGTTTGTTCTGTCATACTGCTTTTTCTAGGGATGAATGGGTTAATTTGCCAAAACGACGCTCGCGGCCGGCATACCAATGCAAAGCTTTATTTAGTTCGGTTTCGTCAAACTCGGGCCAGAGGGTGTCGGTAAAATACAACTCGGCATAAGCAGCCTGCCACAGCAAAAAATTGCTAATGCGCTTCTCACCGCCCGTGCGGATGAGCAAGTCTGGGTTCGGCATGCCTGCGGTGCTGAGGTGCTGCGCCAGCTGCGTTTGCGTGAGCTGATTTGCTTTTGCCGTTGGGTTGGAGGCTTGCCAGTTTTTAAAGGCTTGCACCACATCCCACTGGCCACCGTAGTTGGCCGCCACCACCAATGTGATAGCCTGGTTGTGCTGCGTTGCAGCCTCGGCAGCGCGGATGCGGGTTTGTAGCTCGGGCGCGAAGCCTGCCACATCGCCAATAACCTTTAGGCGCACGCCTGCATCAGCCAAAGCACCCATTTCCTTTTCAAGGTACTGGACAAACAAGCCCATGAGGGTGCTGACTTCATCTGCAGGGCGCAGCCAGTTTTCGGTGCTGAAGGCAAACAATGTGAGGTACTTCACGCCTTTGGAAGCACATTGCTCAACCAACGCACGCACACCCGCAGCACCTTTGGCATGCCCCACAGTGCGTGGCATGTGGCGCTGCTGGGCCCAGCGGCCATTGCCATCCATGATGATGGCAATGTGCTCTGGAACGGCTGAAATTGGGGCTGCTGGCACTAAGTTGGGACTAAGTTTTGACTGCAAAAAGCGTTTGGGCACGCTACCGCCGTTTCGCTCAATGGCAAAGCCTTCGATTATCTAGTGAAAATGACAAAAATGCACCTTTGGTACCGGCTTATATTTTGACCTAGACAATAAATTCAATCATTTTGGCTCTTCGCCCACTCACTCCACGCTCACATTGAGCTGGTAGCCATGCTTCTTGAG
>JACCDY010411743.1_pt1 | contig 21242 bp, 16 predicted proteins | sample 7446391 | NCBI WGS metagenome assembly JACCDY01 (sample SAMN15323451, study PRJNA562643) | freshwater metagenome | isolation source: river surface water | place: USA:Blue River Watershed | collected 2017-08-18 | reverse complement strand
TGCATGGTTTGTATAGGGAGTACTATGAGAGTGGTTTGCCGGCGCGTGAATGTAGCTACTATGCTGGGCAATTAGTCGGTACATACATTGAGTGGGGGATCGATGGGGAGAAGACGCAGGAGTTTACACTGCCTGGCGGGGGGTGGTTAGGGGAACATCTGGGGCCTGCTGTGGGCGAGGCCGTTGGGAATGCGTTGGAGCGGGTGTATAGTTGGTTGGGGTATTAACGGCCTTGGCCACCCCAATTGCGCCGAGGAGCACCAGGACCACCTGTGGAATAGAAAGCAGGAGGAGCACCTATGCCACCCGTAGGGGGAGGGTACTGGCCAAAGCCAGGACCACCTGTGAAATAGGGAGCAGGAGGGGGGGCGCCAATACCACCCGTAGGCTGACGCCATCCAGAAGCTGCAGGTTGCATAAAGAACCCTGTAGGAGCATAAGCAGGAGCAGGAGAAGGAGCAGGAGCAGGAGAAGGAGCAGGAGCAGCCGCTGAAGGCACAGGACCACCGATAACTGCTTTTGCACCTAATAAATTTGCTAATGCATCTGCTTGCCGCTTTTCCGCGTCAATTGCCTTACGTTCGGCCTGTTGTTCTTTATCCTTTGCCTCTTTAAGAGCATTAATCGCTTTTTTTAATGTTCCAGCGGTTTTGTAATCACCCGCTGCTAATGCCTGTTCTCTTTGTAATTCTTTTTCTTCAATTTGAGGTACATATTTGTCCTTAATTATACCAAGGCGAACAGCAAAAGGATTGCGATCCTCAACATCACGCACAATAGGAGCAGCAGCAGCTGCCATCATATTAGTGTTGCCATTTGCAGGAGCTTTGCGTGGCATTTTCTTGACTGAACGCTTAACAGGATTATGAAGATTATTAGTTCGTACAAACTTTGGCGCCCTTTTATTAAAACGTTTAGTATGATTAGCTTTTGCTTTTCTAGAGCCTTTTTTATTCTTATTTGCACCTATTTCATGTATAAGTCTCTTAGGTTGCTGCTTTACACGTCTTGATTGCCGAACCTGTTGGACGGGTATATTTGGTACACGGTAGCGTGTTATTCCTCTACGTTTAACTTCAGCAATAGGATCAAGGTGAGCAAATGCACGTCTATGTGCATTTATTTGTTTTGCACGATAACCTATATTGCGTGTATTTTTTGAAATAATATTACTCTTAATTGCACGTTGTGCAGCACTTTTTTCTAGCATTTCTTGTGTTACTACAGGTTGAACCATACGCTCAAATGGTCTAAATGGCTTTTGCACCACATTTGGTGTAGCAGATCCATTTTTCATTTCATTGTTACTGCTCATTCTCTATTACTATATTATACTTTTTGGAGGGTGGGAGCAAGTGGACAGGGGCTAAAAATTGACAGCCCAGCTGCCGACCAGGAGGAGGACTACCGCGATCATGTCTACTGCCATGAAGAAGTCCGCCCCCGCTGGTGGAAATCGTTTTGCCGCTCTCTTCTCCGCGAGTACTGGCTCTGCACCTGCTCCTGCAGAGCAGTCGCAGCAACGGAATGCCTTCCCAATGTCCGACCGCCGTCATCCCCGTAAGGATCTGCGCTCGGACACTGCTGCAGCTGCACCTACAGCAGAAAGCCGTAAGGCCCCTCCTATGCCATCCGCCTTCTCGAAGACACGCCGTGAGCCTCGAGAGGAAGGACCTAACCCATTCAATCGTCAACGCACTGCTCCTGCCCCTGTTGCACAAGCGCAATATGAAGGCGAGCAGCGCCCTAATCCATTCGGCAGCAAGCGTCGGGATGACGCAGAGAGCGAGCAGCGTCCAAATGCATTTGCTCGTCAACAGGGGCGCCAAGATGACACACCCAGTGCATTTGGCTCCCGCCGTGGACGCGGTGAGCAACCGACCCGTGAACGCAATATGATTGCACCTCCTCGTCCACGCACACCCACTCCTCCACCCAAGCTTGAGGATGAAGAGGCATTCCCTGATCTGGGTGCTTCCATCTCAGCGCCTAAGAAGACTGCCGCCCCTGCGAAGCAGTATGTCATGGATTTGAGTGAGGAGGCTATGATGAAAAAGGCCCAGGAGAAGGCTGCCGAGGACGCTAGGAAGGCTAAGATCCCTAAGTTCGGAAGCAGCGCCAAGAAGGCTGAGGAGCCTGCTGCTCCTACTGCGCCGGCGCCGGCACCTGCGCCCGCAGATGACTTCCCTGCACTTGGCGGTGCACCCGCTCCCGCAGCTCCTGTTAAGATGTCTTGGGCACAGCTCGCAAAGAAGGAACCGGTTGTTGTTCAAAAGAAGGAGGAGCCGGCCAATATTATGAAGATCGATCTGAATGCACCGATTGAGTTCAACACAAAGAGGTGGTCGGCTACAGACTATGATGCGGAGACAACATACAATCAGGAGTATGGGGCGCTTGAACGCAATTCAGAACCGTATGAGGATGGCTGGGGCGGCAGCGGCGGGGATCAAGAGAGTTATGATGATGGTGGCGCTTGGTAGGCGAAGCGACCCTTCAGGGTAAGCGAAGCGATCCTTCAGGATAGTGAATAATACTCAGACCATAAATATAAAACCAAAAATAATTTTTATTAAGGGTTAATACCAGGGATTACTGTGCTGACTTCACCATAAGCATTTGCCACCGTTATATTAACATTAATATCCTTATATGAACTATCTGTATAATTGGAAACCCCTGTGACTGCATTTGTTATAGGATTAAAACTAAATGCTGATTCAAAATTGTTTATTGGAAGTCGACTAGGGCCACTCAAATAATCCATACTTAGCGTCACTGTATTAGAAAATGGTACAGGCGCCCATGAGATATCAAATGCCATATCAAAATTAATACTATATGGCAGTCCTGGTACATATGTTGCTGACACAGTAATATCAGAAAGTGGATCTGGTAGATCTCCCGTCGCTGCAGATGCCACGGCACCAGGTCGAGACACCACATATCTCGGATTAGTCGGCGGTTGAACGACAATATCCATTTGACCCAATGTGCGTGTCACGCGAGTAGACTGTTGATAGTCCATACCAGAAAACTCTTTTGCTGTCGGATTTGCCAACTTCGCTGCAGCCATAATACGTCCTTCAAGCTGTTTTATGCGTATTTCATATGGTATATTTTGTGATGGAGATGTCAATGACATAATACTATTAGGGGTGAGTGAAAAACTTGAATGTTAGGGGAGTGGAGTACCAATAATTACACCAAGCCCCTGGCTAGCGAAGCAAATCCTAAATGTATCTCATTCGAAATCGTCGAGAGGACCATGTCCGCATCTCACAACAACCACCTGCCGGCAGGCCACATTGGTCCGCCGAGATCCATCTCCGTGCCCCCATTGCAGGCACTCAGCGCTTGATCATCGTCGATGAAGTCCCACATCGTGACTATGATTATCCCATCTTCCCACCTGGTGGACCTGCCCCGCACGCTGCAGAATACAATATCCATTATCTGAAAAGTAATCTCCAGAAGACCTTCCGTCGCGGCCAAGAGATTCCCTGTCTCGCAACGACCATTCAACTCATTAATCAGGATCCTCAGGAGGCCTTGAGGCGAATCGCTGTTGTCCTCCTCGAAGACGCCTCTCTTTGCCCTTATGTGTACAATCAGGTCATCTGGTTGATGTATGCGAACTCTAAGGGTTACAAACTGCGTGAATCGGATCGTCAGGCGGTGGCAGATGCCGTTGCAACCGGTCTTGAGATGCCTGCGAGATACAATCTGGACGCATTGCCGCCTGGAGCTGCAATGGCGACGCCAGCCTTCTGGTCCGCCGGCCTCGAGGCGCAAGAGGCTGCAATAGGCCCCGCCCTTCGGGCGGGTGCAGGTGGTATGGCATTTGATACCAGATTCCTAACTGTACTGGCTGAACGGGCTTTGGCTTCCCAGTTGAGGATAGAGGATCTTGCCCTCGCAGTTGATTTGAAGTCTATTCCAGAGTTCAATGTGGATGAGCACATGTTGCTCGAGGCAATTGACTTTCACTGCTATCCACGCTTATTGGATGATCTGCCGTATAAGGATGCAATCTGGTGGCACTGGTCGTCTCCGAATACAAGGTCCATTGTGGACATTGGTGCGGAGACGGTTGCTGCACGCGAAGCGGCTGAGCGGGCTCGCTGGTATGATACATTTAGGAGTATTGAAGGGGCTTTGCGCTATACTGCGGGTGTACAGCTTGGGCGGATGAAGGGTGAAAAAACTCGGCCGGCTGTGGTGACGACGCTTGATATGTGGTTGCTTGGGGGGAAGTTTGCTGCATCTGCACGCATTTAGTACTCATTCATCGTAGCTCTCAGAGTCCGAGTCCGCAATACCCTTGACAATGCGGCGCTTGGTTGCATCCCAGCGGCCGATGTAGGGGCCAGGCTTGTCCTTCGGACCGATCTTGAACAACTTGTCCTTCGATGACTTAAAGTATGTATTCCCGTGATCATCCGTGAATTTTTTTAGTGGAACAAAGAGAACCTCACATATTTCACGGGGTTCTTTAGCGGCCTCCACATATTCGGGTGTAATTTGCTGTGGCGGAGCTTCAGGGGTGACGATTGGAGCGGCGGCCTTTTTGAGGGCGGCAGGGGTTGTGCGCTTCTTAGGGGCGGTGGCTTTGACCGAGCCGGATTCACTGGAGGCGGTGGATACTGGCTTCTCGGTTTTTTCAATTGACGATGAAGCGGTAGCTGCTGGGGTGGCAGCCGCGGCCGCCTTGCGTTTAGGAGGCATTTGCTTCTCTTTCGCGATCAGACCATAAGCCGGCTGCGGAGACGCTTCTGGGTCCACTAATGGAATGTCCACTCCTTCGGTCAGATCCATAATCGTTGAACACGCTCGACCAAGCCATGGCCCTTCTTCTTTTGCCGTGGCCGTTCGAATGATCTCAAAACGGATTCTGTGCGGGAGATGGCGCGAATCCATCAAACCCTGGGCATTATATTTGGGTTCAAAGTAGTAGTTTCCAATTTTCTTAGCGAGCCAGCGGACTTTGCAGCCCTCTTTGATAAAGAAGAGAGGTTCTCCTTTGTCTTGGGCGAATTCGTAGAATTTTAGTAGCTGGAGGGCCTCTTTCTTCGAAAGACGTGCTCCGCTGACGTTGAATATGTCTTTGGACTGGAGCACTTTTAGGATATCTTGGGGCTTTGTATCTGAGGGGACCTCTGCCGAGATATCGAAATGTGCTCCCCACCAGACACCGAGGGATCCCTGGGTGCCAGGTTGTATCTGAGAGGGGTCTGCAGCCAGGGGCTCGCAATCAGCAAGGAAGTTTTTGAATAGGGCCTTTTCGTGACCCGAGATGACGAGCATTTGGGCGGGTTGGGTGCTTATATCTCAGATATGAGGGGTAATCAAATTTTGAGGCCTATGGCCGAATAATTTATAACGAGCAGACAGCGTCTGCGAGTTTCAAATTTTCTTGGCTACAGGGGAATTTATAACATGTGAGCTAAGCTCACGAGTTTCAAATTTTGAGACCTATGACGCCTATTCAGCATTCTCCTGGTATACCTTTAGGGTGCGGGCAGAAGGATCGCGGGCATCACCGCACCAGCGCGGGAGCCACTTATAGGGGGTAGCTGCCTTTTCCGCAATGCAGCCATATTCGCAGTCGAAGATATCGCGGTAATAGTACGCCTCCGCGGTCTCAGGAGTCAGGTACTTGAAACGCCGCGCGGCCTGTTCGCGCCAATCAGCGGGCACGAGGCCAAAACCAGTAACGCGCTCCTGGATCTCTTCATACCATGACTTAGTCTTCCCACTCACGCCATCACTAAACGCCTCCTTGCGACGCCACAGGACAGCGTCGGGGAGGAGACTAGAACCACTAAAAGCCTCACGCAGTAACTGCTTCTCAACGCACTCACCTCGGACCGGTCGGCGCAGCTCAGTGGCAACTGAACGAGCAACGGCAACAAACTGGCGATCAAGGAAAGGAGTGCGTGCCTCAAGACCATTCGACGAGATACTGCGATCTGAACGGAGCACATCGAAGTGATGGATATCTTCAAGCAGGCGACCAACCTCGGCCTCAAACTCCTCGTCGCTGGGTGCGTTGTAGAAGTACAGATAGGAGCCGAACACCTCGTCGCTGCCATCGCCATTGAACACGACCTTTGCATCACAACGGCGACTGATCTCACGGCTGACCAAGTAATTTCCCACAGATGCCCGCACAGTTGTTACATCAAAGCTCTCAATCGTCCGCACAACCTCAGGGATCGCCGCGAAGAATTCATCAGCAGTCATGACAACTTCGGTGTGGTCCGAACCAATCCAATCAGCGACCATTCGGGCATGGCGCAGATCCTCAGAGCCCTCAAAACCAATACTAAATGTCTTCAACCGGGCATCGGGTCCCTTCAGAACACGGAGTTCGCCAGAGGCTGATGGACAGATTTCCAATCTGGTCATCTCCCGTTGTACGAGGGCAGCAATGAGGGAGGAGTCGACACCGCCGCTGAGGAGGGCTGCAACGGGTCGCTCAGTGGTCAGCATCCGTTTCTTGACGGCGGCTTCGAGGGCCGAGCGCACATGAGTACGCGCAGCCTCATAATCATCAAGCGCAGGATTCTTCAACCAAGGAACAGTATGATACTGCTGGACATCACCATTTGAATCTGCATTGGGTGCATATAGCACACAGCCAGGGCGGAATACCTCAATGTCGTCTGTTATAGTATCAAGTAGCCCAACAATGGCCTTCATCTCAGAGGCGATAATGGTCTCACCGTTTTCCGATGAGCCAATGAACATGGGCCGCACACCGTATGGATCACGACCAGCAACAATTGCACCGGTTTCATTATCAAAGAGTACGAATGCAAAGACGCCGTCGAGTGCACGGCAGAGTGCAACGGGGTCCTGCAAGCGATCCCAGAGGGGGCCGATGATCTCACAATCAGACCCGGATTCACAGGGGAGATCATAGCGGGCCTTGAGATCGCGCCAGTTATAGATCTCTCCGTTGCAAATCCAGGAGTACTTGCCCCAATTGAAAGGTTGCATGCCGGCGTCGCTAAGGCCGTTGATGGCGAGGCGGGTGAAGCCGAGGATACCGTTAGGATATTCCTTGTATGCTTGGGCCTCAGGACCACGTCCCTTGAGGGCCGCGAGCCAAGGCTTGGGATTGGGAGAGTTAGTGCCGATATATGCCCAGATGCCGCACATTCTTTACCTTTTTGTTGATGGTTGGTCTTAAGCCGCTAAGGGTGCGGGGACGAAAGATATAGATACAAGGGTAGTATGGATCCGAGTGATATACTTCGTCGCAAACAGGCAGCCCAGGTTTACCGCGGTTTCAAGGTTGAAGCCGAGAAAAAGACAGGTTGTACCATGTCCGGCTGCACACCTGGATCGGGCTGTGTTATCCGTTATGCCAGTTATGCCGTACGGAATGATGTAATGATTGGAAAGCAGGTCTGTGATTGTTCGGGCGCATGCTTCATTGGTGGACCTAGGTAAATAGGTAGATGGACCAGAATACAATTATGATATAAGTTGTATTATACCCTAAATGTATTATACCAATTTAGTGCTTTCTTATAGCTAACTGATAGCCAATGTGAATTAAATCATATTGACCTTTATATTTTGTTAAAAATGAATCCATTGTACTTTTAATTTGAATACCGTCACCACCTAGGTAGTCATCCATCCACATAATACCCTTCTTTTCTAAAAATCTAAACGAATTTTCCATATCTCTAATGATAAATTCAGGCTCATGACATCCATCTATATATATAAAATTAAATGTTTGACTATTGTTACTAAAAAAACTATCTGATGTTATTTTATGTACGGTTATCTTATCAGAATTTTTACAAATTGATATATTATAATCAAAATTCAACTCTTCATTCTTTTGTAAAAATTCTTGATGATCATTATTATCAATATTAAGAAATGGATCAACACATGTTAATTTAGAGTTTGGATTATTAAGAAAATTATCAGCAAAAAATACACTAGACAGTCCCTCAAAACAACCAATTTCTAACATATTATATTCTTTTGATGTATCTAAATGATGCTTCAATAGATTATTAACATCAGAACCAATGAACCATTTTTGTGAATATTTATAGTTGTTCATTATATTGTAATTATTAATAAACAATATTTGTATGGTTTAAATACATCACTTTAAATAATAGTTCCGGAATACAATTAGGCGTATGATAGGATAGCCGATATGATCACTTAGTATACATGGTCCTTCAAATAGATACAATTAGGATATTATGGAGCCTTCAATATTACCCTAATTGTATTCCTAGGCTGGCTGGCTTTCTTTAAGCCCTTCTTGACTGGCAAACCGAGCTGCGCCGTAGGCGCGGCGACGTACAACCCATGTGTAATAATTGCCGCTTTCAGCGGCAGCCTAGGGGGTATGGGGGAACGGAGGTCCCCCAACCGTAGGCGCGGCGACTTACAACCCATGTGTAATAATTGCCGCTGAAAGCGGCGAGCTCCCCCCGACTTAAGAAAGCCCAGCGAATCAATAGGAATGGCTGAGTATTATAGGCCCTATAAACCGTTTTCCGCCAGCGAAGAAAGTTCAGATTATGAGTCTTCAGATGGAGAGTTCACTTCCGGAAGTGAATTACTCACAGATGACGGCTCATATCTTCCCGATCCTGCAGATCTCTATCGTGTCTCTGCCGCTGCAGGTCAAGGGCGGGCAGGAACTGCAGGCAAGACACAGAACGCCCGCTTCTACGCCGGCAACGATTTCAGCCCCCTTGATCTCAGTTCAGGTGATCTCGGTGTGAAACCCTCAGGAACCGCAACCGCCCTTGGTCTACCTGTCGGATCCACCAAGTTCACCACAAATAGCCAGGGGATAACTTCTCTTCTCATGGTCAAAAGTGATGACCGTGATCGCAAGGCATTCACTTATCCCACACAATTCACTATCCATCTCCCTCGCACCTATCGCAATATTACTGGATTTTCAATCACACAGCTCAAACTCCTTTCTGCTTTTCTCTATTTTCGCGCAGATAAATACAACACCTCCTTTATTCTAGGAGAAGAAGGACGGAAGCTTCCTGGCGGTGCGCCATTTAGACACACTGTCCAAATACGCGAAGGTTCGTACAGCATTGGCGCCTTGTACAACGAACTTACTATCCAGATGAATACTACACCAACTTTCTTCTATTTTCCTAATGGTTTTAATGACTTTGTTCAGGCCTTTTCGAATACGGGTGATCTGACACTCAATTTCAATGCACCTGGGGATTACTATTATGATGCGCTTCTACAGCAATATATACCTAACCCAACAATGAACTATATTGTAACTCGCTATTTCAGTTCAGCAACAGTCAACTTGACGACATTTACTTATGATCAGAATCTTGTTGCATATTATTATCCCGTTCTCAAAGAGGCCGTTCTTGATCCTGATCCAGCGGTCATTGCCGCCGTTAATATCTCAACACCTGATGCACAATATGTTATCTATGACTTCACGGGTCTAGATGATACGCGTGTACTTGCTCTAATTAATAGCCGCCTTGCATTCCTCGACTCATATCGTACAAGTAAGACATTCATATATAATCCTATTAATCGATACACATGGGGTAATGACAGTTTTAATAATAAGACGTATGTAGAGGCGCTACAACTTAATAAGTCGATTGTATCGCAAATTGCAACACAGCAATCGAATTACTTTGTACAGAGTTTAGCAACAGAAGGCTTGACGCAGGCACAATATAATACACTCGTAGGAAAGACACAGCGATCTGCAACAATCCTGACCTCAATGTACAACTATTTACAAACTGCCCTCGCGTCCAATTTTGCTATTAATTTTGGCACATATTCACTTGATCAACTTGCTAATCCACAGCAACTCTATTACATTCAGAACGGCACAGACGTCAGTGGCGTATATTCAAGCTATTCACTAGACTACTTGCAGGCGCGTAATGCAGGACAGATTCGTCAGCCACCTAATTTTTCCGAAAAACAGACTGCGCCAACTCCCTGGACAGGTTATCAGACACTTGCAAATCAACCATATACTATAGTCAATGACAGTGTGAATAATGTACCTTATCTGATGAGCGACTCAAATATCTATGCAGCATCCAAAGCAATTGATGTGAGTGGGTATATTAATACAACTCTCGATGTCAAGACTGCAGGAGTTAATATTATTGCCGATGTTGAACCGGCAAAATACACACTCTTCCGTTTTCGTTCACCATCTCGCCAAACTGTTCAAGTTGAGAGTCTACCGCGGCCCTTTTACTACAGATATGAAAATTATAATTCTAATTTTAGTGGTGCCGCCCCTTTTTATTTTGATACTAGCTACTCATGGGTAGATACATCTGATGGTGCAAATCCGATCAGTCTACCTGAAGCAAACTATGGTGCTTCTCAGACTACCCAGGAGGAGAATGCACAGGAATATACACTTACCCTCCAGGCACCTTATTATATCTATCAGTTCACTGCACCACAGCCACCTCAAGATCTGTTAAACTCTTCTGCAATTACTTCAAAGTATTCCCTAAATCTCTCTGTATCTGCAATTGGTCAGGCTCGAACAACAGTACAGTTAGGAGTATATGAAAGTAGATCTGCACTGACTGCCGACGTGAATGCATACACAAATGCTATTGCAACCACCCCCCTGAATGCAGTACTCGATATCTCCTCCGCAACTGGCAACATTAGCACCTCCCTGACAGTATTCTCTGGTCGTGTCTATTACCTCTTTGTTCGTTCTGCACTCAAAACATTTGGCAATACAACATTTAAGGTGTATCCGTATTGGTCGGCAAATACAACCCCTAAAAGTATTATTGATAATCTTATTGGAGATCCAACCCAAGGCCTCACGCTCCCATTCCAGGATCCTATTCAGGCGCTCAATGCTGTGTCGACTAATTGGAACTTTGTTAAGACGAATGACCAGGATTTCATGCGTTTACCTGTTGTGAAAAGTATATTCAAGGCCGAACCTACAAATGAGGTTTTCAACCAGATATATCCTATTGGTGCGCCGGCAATTGGTTATGATTTATCTGAGGTATCTAATGACTTAACTGATTACCGAGGCTGGTCCTCAGGAAAGCCGTTTGATCCGACAGCGGATATTCGTAAAGATCCTGTTAACTTATATACATTCCAGGTTGAAACCGCATATTCTGCATCAGCGCAATCCTATTTCTATAATGGGTCTTCAAATGCAGTGCTCACTCCACCATTAAATGACCCGTATGATGTTTCTGCCCAAAAATACCCTGCACGTGAATACAAGATTGTACACTGGTATGATACACATTTCATGCCTCCACAGGCGGGTGAGAGCGGGTATTCACTAACAGGTATGGAGAGCCTCACTAAGATGCAAGTCTACACAGACATCTGTGGCGGACTTGGATTACCATTTATTGCTGATCCTAACTTTGGTGGCTCTCAGACACTCCAAGTTGGTAGTTTCGCCGGCATCTCATTCCTCCCTACACAAGGCTGGTGGGATATCAAACGTTTTGTATTCAAGTCTGCATATACTGGCTCGGCGGGTCCAAATGATACAATTAGGTATATTGGTATATTCGATGCAGAGGCTGTTTTGGGGCGGCGTATTCAGACTATCAATCTAACAGCCGCTACCGCTGTACTCGAAAAAACACGAGTTGTTACTACACCTGATACTGCAACATCTGCTGCACGCGATGGATTTGACGAGAATCTCGGAACCTGGTATGAGTTTGTCCGTTCAAATACATTCCCTTACGTCCGCCATGATATTGTTGATGGTGGATTGGCAGGTACAGATATTTATCCTTGTACGATGATTAATTCGGCGCGTTCATTCTATGTTGCGGTACCATTTGATGCAGCATATAATGTTCTCTCATTCTTCATGATGTGCGGTAGCTTAGTTCCTTATCCTGAGAATTCTGCAGCGATTGCCAAACCTAATTACCTTGGTGTTACTGCACCTACAAGTCAAAAGGTCGTTGTACCTAGTGCGACTATTACTCCTGCATCATACATTAAGAATATCTACCAGTCTCAATATGAACATTCACTACCAATTGGAACACAGGTTATGTACTATAAGGGTGCAATGGATCCATTTAGGGATTCTGGGGCTGTACTACAGTATGCATTAACGAGTGTGGCGTCGTCTGATTTCAGTATTCGTGGCGTGGGTTCTTATGGTATTGCATTTGGTCCAATTGCCCCATTGGTCACTAATGCAAATAAAGTCGAGGTATATCTAACACGTGGTATCGGAACAGCAGCACGTGAAGTCTACTTCAAGGCAGCGCTGACCATTCCTCAGCCAGTTGGTGAAACAGTATTGTCTTGGGCAGCGAACTCTATGCGCGGGTATGTATTGACACAGATAGGCACTACATCTGATTGCCGCATCTATTCATTTGGTCTTGATGACTATGCAGTGACATTATCTGCCCCTGTGGCGGCCTTCAAGCCATGGATCCCCTCAGCAGATATCTCAGGCTCTGGTGGCAAGATGCTTGATCTCAATATTGCGGCCACACGCCTTCTTGTTGATAACTCGGGCAACTTTGCAGTCTCAGATGGACAAGATATCTTCTTAGGGAAAGGGGGTAGCTCCATATATGGTACAATTAGGGGTTATGGTGTCACATATGATATGAATAGTGCTGGTCTAGGGTGTGTATATAGTCTGGGTCTAGGTGGACGGACTATCCGCGAGACACAGTTTACATGGCCGAGTGGTACAGTGTATACGAGTGGCGGCCAGACATATGGCGTTTATACAGCGGCGACATATACAATTGCTGTTGGCGGAGTGGCAACTAAGATATCTGCTCGTCCTGCACTGAAGGCGGAGGAAAGTGGTCTGCCACTATATCTGTTATCTGACGCCTTCGTGAATAAGTGGCTAGCTGTCACGGGTGTTCAGGGATCCGAGGCTATTCTCGAGGTATCTCGCGCGACCGTATCTGGGAGTGGATGGAGCGGTGTGACCTGGTACAGTGGTGGAGATGGCAGTATCTGGTTCTTGACTGCCGGCGCACAACCACAACTCCAGGGTAACGCGGTGGGTGCAGATGCTGGAATGGAACTCAAGCCCCTCTGGAATATTTTCTATCCTACAATGAAGGTTGGTCTATATAAACGGGCAAATGTCTTCAATCAGATTACGAATTTAACAGAAATAAATTACGAGAATGCGTCAAAATACTATACTAATTCATCTGCATCTCAGGGTTTATACGGAAAGCCTGGACCAGACTATCCTGAGTATGGGCACTCACAGCTGTTCTTTTACAGTACGTTTACTGATTTTATCAAGGATGTCTCAGGGACTCAGGGTTGGCGCTGGGGAGCAGAGTCAAATTATACCTACTCAGATACCAAGTTCCAGGGCTTCTACTTCAATTCCTACATGTACAATCTCGTGGTCGATCGCAGTCCAGATGTATCAGGAAGGGCGTTAGAGCCAGATGACTACTATTATGTCGCCCTTCGTGGATATTCTCCTGATGAGAGATATCAGACACTCTTGCGATTTAATTGCACAAATCGCTATGATTATGGTATTGTTAATAGTACAAATCTAGTGAATGAGATCTCAGGTGCAAAGGCGGCACTGGCTACTTACAATCCTTCTTACAGTCAACTCTTAGGGGCATTTGATTCCAACTTTACTAAATACAACACGGTGGTTGCAGGAATACCTTTATCCAATCTGGACGGGAGTGGTGTTATAAAGAGCTTTAGTGGATTCAAAGACTATTACAACTATTTCACTGGGCTCTATGGCATGTATACTGCATCAAATGCAACAATTTCAACTATTAAAAATACGGTGGATAATAACCTGGCACAATGGATGTCGAACTATTATGGAGGTATTATACCTGCCGACAATCTGGCACGGGCTCGATATACCGATGCTATTAAGTTTGATATGTTGTGGACGTCTTCCATTGCACAACAGATACAAGGGAACACACAAGAGTGGGGTCTAGGATGGAATCTCGGATATGATCGTGTGGATCTCTGTGGTGCGACGATCTATCGAGCGGGATCTTTCTATAAGATTTTGGATGATTACATCTATTTGCGAATGAATGAGGTGCAGAATATGAACAGGATGGATACGACATCTCGTGAAGATTTGTCACGTACACTGGAGCCACAGGGTCAGATTCAGCAGTATAGCGCGAAACTGTTGCTGGCACCGTTTGGGCAGTATGCAACGTCACTGATCTACAATCCTGTACAGTTCAACCCGCCACTTGGGAAGCTGGATAAGCTGTCATTTACTTGGACGGACTCGGCGGGGAATGTGTTGTCGAATATTGATGCAGAGTGGTCGGCTGTGTTGAACATAACGGAGATGCTGGATGTTGCGACGGCGGGATCATCACTTGCTCGCTTGCCACCTCCTGCCTAGAGGGTTGGTCTTCCTGTTGCTGTTGGGGCTGCTTGGGCTGCTTGACTGTTGTCGGTTCGAAGTAGTCATGTGGTACAATTAGGCGTTTGGTGGGAGATGAAATAGGCGGTAGTGTAGGGGTTTGTTCGGAAGATGGCGGTGTGACGATGATTTGCCTGGGTGTCTCGATATCGGGAAGAGTACTCACTTCGACGAGAACTTCGCGAATGGACTCGAGATTTGGCTTGAAGCTGGGCTTCTTGTGTCGCATTTTGATCCAAATTGTACTGTTAGGGTGTTATGGACACACTGGGCAGAGCAATTTTATAGGGGGTGGGGTTGGGGGGTTACTTACGATTAGCGGAGCGGCTAGCCTTGCGATTCCTACGATTTTTGCGGCTAGACTTGCGATTCTTACGATTAGTGGAGCGGCTAGCCTTACGGTTGGTCTTACGATTCTTGCGGCTAGACTTACGCTTACCACCTTCAAAGGTTGCTCTGGCTATATTTGCATCTTCAATGCCAGCAATAGCTTTTGTAGCAGCCTTTGCGGCTTCGGTTGCTGCATTTACATGCTTTAACGCCTTAGCTAAAAGAGCCTTATTTTCAGGTGAAAGACCAGCGGCTGGGCCACTAGTGCTACCCGCACCAGCGCCAGTGCCACCAGTGCCAGGGCCAGGGCCACCAGTGCCAGTAGGAATAACAAGAGCACCAGTGCCAGGGCCACCAGCGCCAGTGCCAGTAAGATCAACAGAAGTACCAGTGGGAGGGGTGGAAGCAGACATTATATACTACTCAATATCAACAATTTAGTCCAGACTAATTGTGGGTCTTACAAAGCCAAGAAAGAATAAACCGCCATTCCAGGCAGAATGGCTTGGAACCCTATAGCTGAACGTACGCAGTTTCCTCTCGAGGAGCCCTACCCCTTCGAGACTTCGAAAACCACACCCTTTTTCCCACCGGTCTGCCTTAAATCACCCTGGGATCCCACAATGATGCTCCGGCATATCATACCGCAGCAGCAGGTCGCCGTTCCTGTATCATTCCGTCCCTGGACCAAGATCTGCACAGAATACACAACTGCCGGACCTGTGGAGGCCCCGCCTCCTGTACCCGCAGACATGGTGTTCCCTCCGGGAGGAGATGTTAACTATCAGGATCCCACACGGTACCAGCGGGCAATCGATAAGGAGTCTCTCCTCCGCCGCCTCGATCGCCCCCTCGGTACATGTGAGGCAGATCAGTATGAGCCGTCGGAGCACGGCGATATGTACAACGCTGCCGTCATGGCTCCTGATCGCAAGTTTGCACCTTCATCTTCTATGATTCAGGAGCTCGCCATGCCCCGTGTTCTTATTCGGTCTGCGCCATACGAATGCCGCGCACGTGACGATGAATTTAACATGAGCCGTTCACGTCTTCTCTTCAATAATTCAACGAAGCAGGAGCGTTATGATAAATACCAGCGCTCCGATGTGAAGGTTTCTACGAGTGTCGGTCCTATAGCCGCTCCTGTGAACCGTTATTAACCGGTCCATGCGCCAGGGATGACCAGTATAAAGTGCGACCATATTTAAAAGTCCAAGAATGGAGGTCATAACCGCTACGCAAACTCTTTCAAAGTCATTGATTGCAGCCTTGAAAGATTTTTACCCCGCCGCCGCTGCCGCTAAGGATCAGCTCTGTTTCGAAAATGAGCTCTACGGCCTCCTAAAAGTCATTGAATTTGCTGCAGAAGGTGTGGGGCGCATTGAAGGGAACACTATGTATGTTGAAGATGCATCATTCAATCTCTGTGCCAGCCTGGGAGTACAGTTAGGGTTCCTAGGGAAGGCCTATGCAGATGGTTATGATCTCCTAACTGGACGTCTGCATATTACAGACTGTTTGAAGGAGCTCGAGATGAGTGGTGATGTTGAGTCAGTGGATCGCCTTGAGGAGGAGCTGTTTGCCCTTGTCGATGGGAATAAGGATATGCGATTCATAAAGGCTGCACTCGATGACGGGTCTCTACCGGCAGACTTATTGGCTGTTGCCGAGGGACTTTTTGCTGCTGCTACCCCCGCTCCTGCTGAAGCAAAAAGGCGCTCGGCCTACCGTGATAAGACACGACGCACCATTATTCCCAGGCAGCCGAAGCGCCGTGGGTTCGGTCGTACGCTGCGTAGAAAGAAGGGTGCGACCCTTGTTGCGAATAAATAAGGATGATTTGGTGGTTACTTGCCTTTGTGGTAGTATTCTTCCTCGGTGTGCTGTTTTATCGACAGCGAATCGAAGAATATCGCCTGAACCAGATCGAATGGCCGCAGCGTGAACAGTTAGGAGAACTACAGGAGGAGCGTATTCCGATAGTTGTACGTGGGATGCCACGTGCCCCTATTTGGACTTATACAGATGTACAGGCTCGTGGTCAGTATAGTACACTTAGGGTTGGTGCCGAGGGTTTAGCACTTCCTAATTGGATTTCGACTGCGGGGCCTGATTCGGCTGCGCCATATGGGATGGCGGTTGCTGAGAGTCTAGCGCAGATTGCGATGGTTGAGCCCTGGTTAGCCGCGACCTGGTTGCCGTCACTGGAGGCTGTTCGTCGGGCCCTGCCGACGCTATTCCCGATGATCCCATCAGTGTGGGCAGGTGCTCGGGGTCTGACAACGGCCCAGGCGCAGTGGACGCTACTGTTCCCAACGGACGGTGAGATCGTGGTGACGCTCATGAACGATAAAGAAAAAGCCTTTTTGCCGGCGGGCTGGGAGGGAACTTTCCCACGCGCATATACAGCGGCCGATACGCCATTTGTAGGGTCGCTCAACTACATTGACATTATTTTACGTCCAGGGCATGCCCTCTGGATTCCTGCGCACTGGAAGTATGCTTGGGAGAATCTGGAAGGGGCGCCGTCGGTTCCGTTGGTTTGTAAGGTGGATGTGCATACGCCGATCAGTCTAGCGGCAGCACGTCTTCGGACAGCAACTGGAGCTGTGGGCCAATAGCGAGAATGAATCCACCTGGATCCTTGGGGTATCTGAAGAGGAGTTGTGAGAGTTCGGCTTGTGTATAGCGTCGATCAGGTAGGGCGGCGATTATTTCGGGTTCCATTTGGCGCCCATACCAGCGTTCATAGATGGCTGCGATATGATCTGGCCGCAGACGTTTGAATTCGACCTCCATATCAATGCGTCCAGGGCGGCGGAGGGCGGGGTCCAGATTGTCAGGGTGATTCGTGGTCATGATGACAATGCGCCCAGAGGCCTCGAAGAGGCCGTCGAGGGTTTCGAGGATGGCACCGAGGGTGAGTTTTTCCGCCTCGGGCTCTCTCTCCTTTTCAGTACTATTAGCGATAATGATAGTCTGTTTCTGCTCTTCAGGCTTGGCTGCAGCGGGTGCTGTTGCCGCGGGTGCTGCAGCGGCACTAGCGCCAGCACTAGATCGAGGTACAACAATATCCTTCCAGCCACCGCAATCAATCTCTTCGAATACATAGATCCGTTTAGAATTAGGAATTTTCTTGTAATGAATCCTTATTGTTCTGAAGATATCATCTAGTTGATCCCGTGTTTTAACTTGTGCCATGGGAATAATGACGAGTGATCGTCTAGTGTACTTAGCAATGGCCTTGATTGCGCTCGTTTTCCCTGTACCTGGTTCACCGTGAAATAGGAAGCCGAGAGTATGGGGAATGCCCATACGTTCATAGAGTGCCCGATCGCCAAATGTCTCCAGGCGGCTGATAATCTCTTCTTTGCCGTCGAAGAAGAGATTATCAAAGCTTTTTGTCGTCTCAAATTGGTAAACACGGTCATGATTTGACATACACATCGCAGGATATGCGATATGCATTTCACTCTCTTTAGCAACCCTAAATGTATTGTATTCAGCCAGTGTCTTTTCAAGATAGGCTTGCAAATGTGTCATACTTTTAGGGGTTGTTAACTTAACGCGCATTAGACGTCGACTGATCTGTTCCGTCTGCTTTTCATTATCCCCACCTTTTGTATGATATGCGGCAGTCTTTTGTTTTGAATCTGAAATATCTTCTAGTGTAATTGTTAATTTAATATCGTCTGTTAACATAATACCTTTAGGGTCATTAATTGGCAGGAACTGGGAGATATAGTCCATATCTTCGAGTGGGCGAAACCATGTTGCTGATCGAATCTGATTGCGGATTTCGCTGGAGAGTTGGGAAACTGCGTAGAAGATTGAGATAATGTTATCAGTTGCATCAATGTACTCTACACCCGCTGCACCCGTTCGAAGTTGTGTTTCAATAGTATATGTTGTATTTTTGACAAATAGTTGTTTAGCATACTGCCAAATCCGAGGAGTGAGTGGCTGGGCCAGGGCTACAATTAGGGTTGCTGCAAGGATGTATTTTTTGTAGGTTGTGTCCGAGGAGCTGACTGCTAGGAGCAGTAGTGAGGATGGATCTAAGTGCATGTTGAGGCCGGCTGCAGGGGTGGATAGGGCCTAAAGAATCAAGTTTCCTTGTTGGAGGGTCCTTGAGGCTTTAAGATATTTCGAGATATTACATATAGGGATGTCTGAAGGGTATTATTCAGTCAGTAGTGAGGAGGGTGGGTCAGAGGAGCTCTTGCTAACAGATGAACAGATAGAGATGCTTGGTACGGGACAATTAGGAGATATCTTAGGGCTAGCGGAGGCTGACGAGGAGACAGATATCTCATCTGAGGAGTCTGAGTCTGAGGGCGAGGATCTGGAGGCTGAGCTGGCTGCTACAGCCCGAGATATGCAAGATATCTGCACCAAGATATCTCATCTTCTCTCTCGAGCCGAAACCCTGGAGGATGCTCTGACAGCAGCCAAGATACAGATACCGTGGGGTACTTTCCAAAGACATATCTGGCAGGAGGCGGGGTTAGGAGAGTCTGAAGATCTTGAAGATGTACTTGGTACCCTGCAGAGATGGGTATGGGATCAGGGCTATGAGATGTCCCCTGAGGATGGTAGTTGGGAGATGAACTGGGAGGGTGGCAAGCGCCGTTTCACATGGATTGGTTTTGTAGTTGCCATGTTGGAATAGGGTTAGAAGACAGTTAACAGATACACGCCATCATAAAAATGACAGCCTGAATCTAGAATGTCCCGTAGAAGTACGCAAATGGACACATTGAATACCGCACAAAACGAAGCGTTCGAGGCTATTCGGGCCGGCGAGAACGTATTCCTAACAGGTGCCGGCGGCACCGGCAAAAGCTATCTTATCGAGCAGATCGTCAAACATATTCCGCGACGAGTTGCAGTCACGGCCCTAACGGGCTGCGCAGCTCTGCTGCTCGACTGCGGGGCAAAAACCCTCCACTCCTGGGCCGGCGTCGGTCTCGGACGTGAAGACGTACCCCTACTTGTCCAAAAGATCCGCAAGAACTCGAAAGCACTGAAAAAGTGGACTGGAACAGATGTGCTCATTATTGATGAGATCTCAATGATGACGCCTGAACTGTTTGAGAAACTCGATGAGATTGGTCGCAGGCTGCGTAAGATGCCTGCTCCTTTCGGTGGAATACAGTTAGTGTGCGTGGGGGATTTCTACCAACTTCCGCCGGTTTTCCGTGAGGGTGAAACGCGCTTTGTATTCGAGTCGTCTAACTGGAAGACAGCCATAACACGCACGATCGAGTTGACGCAGATTCATCGTCAGAAGGATGAGGCATTCCAGCGGCTGTTGAATGAGGCACGTGCCGGCAAACTATCAGCAGATTCAGTTGCACAACTGAACGCTCGTCGCGGTCTAGACTGGAAGTCGCAGGAGATTAAACCGACACTCCTCTTCTCACGGCGCACGGAGGTGGATGCGATCAATGATGCGAACTTGAAGGCTCTAGGTGGTGAGCGCCACACGTATAATGTTGAGACACTCTCGCTGACTCTTGTACCTGGAGGTGGTGCGCCAGTATCAAAGCCGCTTGCACCAGCTCTGGAGGCCGAGTTGAAGGCGGAGATTGAATACATGGACAAGAACGCCTCTTACCAGAGTGAGCTGACGTTGGCAGAGGGTGCGCAGGTTATGTTGATTTGCAATCAGGATCCCGATGTTGGGCTCGTTAATGGTTCACGCGGAGTCATAACACGGTTTATCAGCAGCGCAGGCAAGAAGCTTCCGATGGTGCGTTTCTTGAATGGAACGGAGTGTGTCATTGGCCCTCACATGTGGCTCCTTGATGGGAAGAAGGATATTTGCAGGGCGCAGATCCCTTTGCGCTTGGCGTATGCACTGACGATTCACAAGGCGCAAGGTGCGACGCTGGATTGTGCACTGGTGGATATTGGGGCGAAGACGTTTGAGTACGGTCAGGCCTATGTTGCTTTGTCCCGTGTGAAATCGCTGGAATCCCTATATGTATGGGAGGTGGATGCAAAGGCGATCAAGGCGCATCCGAAGGTTGCACAGTTCTACTTGGAGGCTGCAGCGACTGCCCTAGCAGAATAACAGGGAATACTATTAGGTAAATGGTACGGCTGCGTGGTGTAAAAGTAGAGACTGTGGATTCAGCTGAGAGTAATGGACGAAGTGTTATAACCCTATCTGCATCAGCGCCTTCAGCTCCTTCCGCTCCTTCTCCTCCACCTGAGAAGCGAGGGCGTTCTTTGAACAGAAAGGTTGTGCCTCCACTGAGGCGCCAGAATACCAGTGGGTTTAGAAGTCGCAGTAGAAGTCGTCATTCGAGAGCTGCTCACAGTGTTCTCATAAACATGTTTGATAATATCGTTGATGACGCAAATAAAAAACCAAAACATCCTACACCGGTTGCTCTTCTCCAAGAGCTCAAAAAGCCGCAAAAATACATGCATGTTTTTATTACTTATTTGC
>JACCDY010416149.1_pt1 | contig 21247 bp, 50 predicted proteins | sample 7446391 | NCBI WGS metagenome assembly JACCDY01 (sample SAMN15323451, study PRJNA562643) | freshwater metagenome | isolation source: river surface water | place: USA:Blue River Watershed | collected 2017-08-18 | reverse complement strand
CCGTCAGGTCGCCGATGAGAATCCAGGTGTTTGTATCTAGTTTGCAGATGGTGGCACCAGAATATTGAGCAGCGATCTTCTTATTAGAGTTTTTACTATTAATTGTTACTCCAGAACCCGCTGCAATAGTGACGCTTCCAGTTCCAGTTCTAATAACGCTAAGAACTGTGTTTGTTGCAAAAGCCTCTGAAGAATTTGGCGGTATTGTTATAACAATTGGATCAGAAGAGGATACATTCAGTGTCTTTCCAACATCGGAAAGTGAAACTGTATAGTCTGCAAGTACAGTAGATACTTGAGCCTTATCGTGATATTCAGAAACGTGCTCATCTAAAACATTGACCCATGAACCGTTGTAGTAGTATTGCAACTGGTTAATGCTTCTTAAAAATGCAACTACGCCATTTGTTGGTGATGGAATTGCTGCATCTCTTGCTGTTGTATCTGCAAAATTATTAATTCCACCCTGTGCTTTTACGACTGACTCAAATGTAACATCTGCCGAAAATGTCTGAGACGCAGTCCAGTCATATGCAGCATTTGTATTGATGGCACCACTAATTGCGTACCAGGTTCCATCCTTATATAAATATGCGACCTTGCCAGTGCTATCAATTGCCATTTGCTGTCAACCCCAATGCTCTTAATTCTGCTTCTGTGATACCAGTAGTTGCAATGAGTTTTGCAATTGCTGATTCACGAAGAATTTCATCATTTGTTTTTTCTTTTGCTTTAGCCATTATGAACCAATCGCCCTCCACTCAGTTCCAGACCACACATATAGTGTAAGTGGTGAGGAATCAGAATCTACCCAAAGAGTACCAGCGGTGGGAGAGGATGGCTCTGAATTTGCATACACTGCTTCTCCATACGATGGTGCAGATCCTGCAGAAGATGATTGGTCTACCCAAATATATCCGTTAGGAACTCCTGTCGGTAAAGAGGAAGATACATCTGCTCCAAGTCCTACAGCCTCAAGTTCGTCAATTCTTGTATCTACTGCCTTAATATGTCCAGCAATAGACTGCTCAACGATCTCTGAGTCTTGTGTTGGGACAGTTGTTGAGCCATAATGATATAGTTTAAAGGCAGCCTGAATGTCTGCTGCTTCTTCGAAGTTTGGAATTTGGGTATTGTAGATTCCGCTACCATCTTCTGTGTTGTCTATGTTTTTAGGCATTATTTATCACCATCCTAAGATTATACCACCGTAATAAGCCAATCTACAGTTTTTGCAGATGACACTGGTGTCCACTCACCATCGACTAACTCTACGGCCTTGATTGTTACTGGAACCTGGAGATTACCAGATCCATCTATATAAATATCACCAACGGATATTGATGATGAAACTATAGTTGAAGAAATTATGTTGTGTTGAATTGCTAAATTTTCAGAAAGCAGCCCTACAGCATCTGGGGCTATGTCAACAACTGGAATCAATGTCTCTGCTGTTCCAGCCACAAAAGTAACAATATCTTTATTTGAATATAGGTTTGGAATCATTGAGAATAGTTTTTCCCAACGCATATTGTTAGTTCCGCCAGGGTAACTAACTAATTGATATAAATCACGTGTAGCAGTATTAATATATAAATCAAATATCTGTGCAGATAAAGTTGTTACAGTTGTATCATTTGGAACAGAAGTTCCTCTAAATATATTGCTACCTCTTGTTCCTGCTGGGCCAAAGTCAACCTGAAGATCTAAAGTTTCAATACCGCCGAGAACAACTACTGTCTCACTTGCAATTGTTGTATCTGGCATTAGACATCACCAGTACCTGTAGTCACTTCGTCAGTAACTGTAATTGTGCCAGTTAGAAGAGTGTGAATTAAATCGTATTGTGTTCCAGGCTTTCTGATTTGAATATCGTAAACATATGTTGTTCCTGGATTTAGTTCTGCTCCTGCAGTAGGTGTAATTACACAAAGAATACTTGCGTTGTCATTAGCAATTTGTGCAAACCCAGATACCTGAGATGATAGTCCAGCCTGACCTCTAGATGTTGCAATTTTAAAGGTTGCATTTCCATAATCCGAAAGGTCAAAGATTGCGTTAGAGGCATCTTTAGGGTAGATGCGAAACTCGTAGGTGTCACCCTTATAATATGAAATGTTAAAAGTACTTGGAAATGCCATTGTTCCTCCGTGTAAATTATATCACAGATACATGAATTGAATTTAGATTTAAAATAGAGTCGTGGTCAGACCTGATCTGTGGTATACCCATTTTAAGCCATGTTTTTTCATCTTCTAAGTATATGACCTGAGTCACATTTAAGGTATATGTATGCTGATATTTTAGAGATGCTACATATTGAGCGGTATCTATATCTTCATGTATAAATGTTCTTGCCCATATTTCAGTATTACTACTAAACGTAGTTATATCGAAGTTGTATGTGATAAACACCTGTGCCCCGATTTTTAAGCCTCTAAAAGATATTGCCCTGGAGTCAGTATTCCATAAACCAAAACAATCTTTTGGTAAAAACCTAATATTTTGTATATGATCTTTTTCTAAAAATATATTCACCCATCCATCGTCACCACGAGTAACCCCTAGATCAAAGTTTCTTTTTTTATCTTTATTAAAATACGATGCCCATCCAGATTGTTGTCCAGAAGATGATAAAGAACTTTCTCCGTCTTTGCCAGGAATGCCTCTCTCGCCCCTCTTGCCAGTCTCTCCAGGCTTTCCAGGCTCTCCTTGAGGTCCTTGTGGCCCAATAGGTCCTTGTGGCCCCATATCGCCTTTTGGACCTGGAACAGGGGTATATGGAATTGACATGTCTGGAACATATGCAGACTCTGCTACCTTCTCTGCATAACCACGTTTATTATTAGATGGAAAGTTCATAGATTTTGACGTGGACATGAAAGTATTATCTCATAATATTAATGATTAATTTAATACTTCATACATTCCAGCAATGTGAAAATTATCTGCTGTGGCCAAGTTTACTGGTACAGATGATGTAAAATGAACATGCTTTCCATTAGAAGCAATACTAAGCAATGTTAAAATGTCTGATCCAGCAGAAACGTGCCCTAAAATCTGGTACTCATCATTTGCAGAAATATCGTGAAGTCCACCATCAGAAAGAATATAGTTGTTTTTTGCGGGGAATGGGAGTTTTACATAATACTGTCCAGATCCAAAGTTTGTAATGTTATCCATATCTACATCAATATGAAAGTGACAGAGTGAATCAAACTTATTGTACCCGCCAGAAAACATTGGGATACCATTAAATGTTGGCTGCACAGATCCTGCGCCAGTTGTTCCACCTTCAATTGTCCAAGTGTTATTTGCTGTATCGCCAGTTGAAGAAATTGTTGGATGTGTGAAACGTGCCATTTATGAACCTGCTTCAAGATTTGCTTTTAGAAGTGCTGCTTTCATTGACGGGGCACTTGAAATTGCATAAATAGAATCTCTTCCATTCAGTTCAATTGAGATTGCATGATTTGGAAGAAGCCTGTAACCATAATTTTCAGATGTCACGCCTTCTGCACCAACATAAATGTATCCAGATGTATTAACATTTTGAATTGTAATATCTATGCCAGAGTGAACACCATTGGGAGTAAGTCTTGTTTCTTCTGTATGGCTAAGTGTTACTACTTCGTGGCTTACCATTATGCCCTCCAGTATGTTCCAGACATTCTTAACATGTTGTAAGGATTAGTCTGGGAACCAGATAAAGATGCTGGATTTGATTCTGTCATTGGAGAAAGTTCTAGTTCATTGCTAGTGTTCTGGTACCAAAGCAGTACCCAACCATCATCATTTGCTGTTACTGGATGTGATGTCTGAATTGTACCAAATACAACGTTCTTTCCCATATCTGGATTTGTTTGATCAAAAATTAAACCATGAAGAACTGTGTTGTTAGACCAACCACTTCTATCTTTTGGTGGAAATGGAAGGCGGAATAAAAAGTATCCTGGTCCATAAGAAGTTACATTCTGAAAATTATATTGCATATCAAAATGAACGATATCTCCAATAGCATAATACTCTCCGTATGTTCCAGTAGAGGCGCCTGTTTCTGTCATAGCGCTAGTGCTATCGTTAAAATTTGGATTCCATGTACCGCTTTCAATTAATACACCTGGATCACCTTGTGGACCCTGTGGACCTACTGGCCCTGTCACTGACATACCAGGCATTGGTACAACTTTAATAACTGCCATTATAAACTACCTCCCGAAACATCACCAAGTACTGTTATCGTTCCAATAACTGGAGTCCAAGTAATGTCTTCATCTGTTACGACCTCAAGGTCAAAACCTAATTCAGCAACTACAGACCCGTATCCAGATCCCCAAAGACTTGTGGTTGTTGCTGGTGCAATGATATCTACATATCCGTCAAAAACCTCTACGACTAGTGGATCAACTATGTCTGTTCTTGGGTCATATGCTGTTGCTGAAAATGTCCAGCCATCGATGTCAAAAAATGTGACCTCGTCGTCTTCTAAAAACTCTACACGAATAGTCGAGGTATCGCCTCTAACGACGTTCCATTTTACTCGTGCTGGGTCTGCCCCAAAAACCTCTGGTCCACATGCTGCCATATGATTGATTATACCACAAAATATAAAACTGGCATTAGGTCGGTGGGTATGAGAGACAGACCGTAATGCCAGCATCTAAATTATATCATAAAGTATAAAACGGACATCTATTTAAATAAAGAGATCAACATCACATAACGATTTTGTAACTTTTAACCAAAAGGTACCAAGAACAGGAACTTCTGTGCTATACTTTTATATATATTAATTATTAATTATATCTCTTAAATTAATATATCTTATATATTATATATATATTATATATAGGGAAATTATTTCTTATTATTCGCAAGATAATCTACAAACAAATCATATAAGTGATCAATTTTTTCTGTTTGGGCTTTACGCTTTTCTCTTGCATTTTCTTGCTCTAGTTTAATCTGTTTGATTTCATCACGCATTGAGGATCCGCCATTTGTTTTGGTTTCTTTTCGGATATCTTCTACTGCTTCTTGGATTGGGTCTACTTGTATTTTGATATACCAACGAATTCCGCCGAGTAAAATTCCGCCGATAGATAGAATCGTTAGTATAAATCCAGCCCAGTCTTGTGATGTCATAACGAGTATTATTATACAATGTTTTTTGAGTGTTTTTAGTTTTTAAAAACGCCGATTTTAAGTTCGGCGAAATAGAAGTCCCATCATCTACCAAACCCCCTATGCAAACAAATGCAAAGTACCTTTGCTATAGTTGCAAGATATGGTATTATAGATGGAATGAGAGACGTAACATTCTTTGACTTATTTGACCCTAAACAGCCTAGGAGCGATCAATCCTTGATCGAAGAAAGGCTGAAAGTGTGTAATTCCTGTGAATGGTTTGATAAGAGATTAGCACGATGCAGAAAATGCGGATGCTTTATGAGAATGAAATCTACGTTAAAGCAAGCACAATGTCCGATTGGAAAATGGTAAATGTATAAAGACGAAGCGGTACAAGTAATGTGTGAAACTGTTAACGAGTTTAATAGATACACAGCAAAAATGCAGGGTATGCCTGAAGCACAAATTGAAGAGTTTATTGTTCAATCTAAAGAACAGATGGAATATGTTAATGGACTCATCTACGATGCTCTCCTGGAGCATGGCGTTATAAGACTTTGATATAATATAATTATGGACTATGATTTTAAACCCATTCTGGTGAAAGATATATTCACACCAGAGCAAATGGAGACTATCTATAAATATCGATTTGAACTGGCACCAGAAGAAACTAAGTTCATTGATCCGTCAAACGGATATGAGACCTGTGTCTTCACTTTGCCAAAAGAAATCACAGATCGAATTGAAGAGGTTGTGAATCAGGTCACACCAAAGCGGGTAAAGTTAGATGGTAACCCACACATGCCACGCTATAGTCTCAAAACAGGACATAAGCCACAACTACTTCCTCATTATGACGTAGGTGTTCAATATCCCGCATATACGCTTAGTATACAGTTAAGACATTCACTCAAATGGAATGTATTTGCAGATGATCATGAGTTTGATGTAGAGGAGAATGATGGCGTGTTGTTTTGTGGAACACACCAAGCGCATTGGCGTCCTACCGTCGAATTTTTAGAGGATGATTACTATGACATTATCGTATGTCAGTTGATAGATGCAGAAAATCCACCTCTGCTAGATGACTCACACCGTGAGTATATGAAGCAAAAGGTGGATGCTGCTTGTAAGGCTTACTTTACGTAAGGAAAACCAGACTTATCCAAGATTTCAATCATTGGAGGATCTAGTTCTTCAATCTTCTTGTGTGTAACCCCACCATTGTTAGAATTGATGTGGATAACCTCTGTGCGTTCAAGAACTGAATTGTCATCCTTATGTGCAAATGTCTTTAGGACAATAATGTAGTCGCAGAAATCCTTAAAAATAAAGTCCTTTGCTTGTACATTTCCTTCTTGAGTTAAATACCAGTCTGTCTCGACATAACTCATTTTTTCTAGTGCCATTGTAGGCTCCTCTCGGTCAGATCAATTATAGCATGTTATAATATTAGGTATGGAACCTATTAAACCTTTTATTGAACCAGATTTCTTTACCCCCGAAGAATATGCGTCTATCCAGGAAACTGTAAAGGCTCTTATGGATAAAGGCATTGCGGAGAAACAAGACAAGTGGGCCTATTTTAAGAAAAATACAAATAACGGATTTAACGTTATCTTCTTTTCAGAAGTACGCCACATACCAGATTTTCCAAAACTCTCAAAAGAGGTTGAAGACAAGATGCGTAATCGCTTCAATGAGGTTACTGGATCCACTGTAGACCACGTAGGAGTCCTATGGGCTAGATACACTAAGGAGTCAGGCGAGATTCCTTCTCTAATGCCTCACTGTGACCGTTCTGAAACTCATACTGGTTATATGGTTACCGTCGAACTTGAGAGCACTCTCGATTGGGACTATTATGTCGAAGATGAAAAGTTCGAAATGAAGAAGAATCAGGCTATCTGGTTCTCAGGCACACACCAAGCACACTGGAGACCAGATAAAGAGTTTGGTGACGACGATTATTATGATATTTTACTTTTCCAAACACATAGTGGAAATGATCAAGAAGCGCTAGACATGGATCACTTCGATGAGCGTGACATGTATTGTATGGATGTGGCTAATAAGTACCGCCACTTACTTGAAGAGACGATCAATAAGACTATGAGAATGAATGGCCGTTGTCAGTAGTCTTAGTGTGATCTGATTCACTCTTACACGTACATCCATTGCAGCACATATCTGAAAAAATTTTCATAGCCAGGTTTTGGTGTTCAAATGAGAATTCCTCATCCCAGGCTGACTCGGATGTTTTTTCTATCTTATTAAAGTTACTTTCTAACATATCTCTATTATAGCAGGCATGTTTCCATACCCGCCAAAATCTGAAAAATTTTTTATTTTCAAAATGACGAAAATCTGAATATTTTTTAAAGATGTATGATGCACGATCTAAAAGATAATGTGCCCAAAATATAGTGAGCACATATATCCTGCACTAGTAGGCTACTGCAAGGCAGTACCTGTGCCATGTATCCAACCACCATAGATACCCGCTAATGGGGCATCAACATGGACAGCGACACCGAGAGGCAACATAGGTGCGAATGCACTAATGAATGTTTGAATGTCTTCTTTAGTTTCAAAAGACATTCCCTTAGTCTCACCTGAGACAGTTGTTAGTTTAACGTTTATCATTTATTTATTTCCTATTCTTTAGTAATTGTATCATTTATTTAGAGAGAGCAAGTATTTGCTTACTCTCTTGTGGAGAAAAGTATTTGTGAGAAATCCAATTCTCATCTATTGCCATTTGCATAATAGCAACACGGCTTGCATAGTTACCGTTCTTTAATCTAAAGTAACGGCTATCTTTAGTATTTGATGAACTCATCTCATCATAAGGAGTTGTAATTAGTGTAGTCATTTAGTGACCTACCTTTCTTTATTTCTTAATCTTTATACTATGTATCCTAACATAGACCACTGACAAATCTGCCCCGACAAATCGGACATTTGGTACTATTGGGATTGTGAAGTACCTCACATTTTCTTATCCACTATTTAATTCTATGTATGGAATACTATCACATAATACCCGAAAAGTCAAGTCCATTCTCGGCGTGTCGCATGTGATGTACCCCACAGGGCAAATCGGACATATCGGACATGTTCGCTGGCGGAGTCGGGCGTGTCGCAGCCCTTACGGGTGTGGTTTAAGTCACATAAAATATTTTTCAAAATGTCCGTTTTGTACGGCGTGTCGATTTGACTTTTTGGGTTTTTTGTGTTAGACTAACGATAGTTAGAAAATAAGAAAGTCTCCAAGAAAGGGGAACTATAAATGAAAAAGTTTCGTAATATTGAAATCGGTTCTGTTGTTGCTACCTATAATCGTGCAGGTAGTGCAAAAATTGAGGGTTCAGAAAAGCCTAATGGCTCTTTCTTATCTCGTAAAATGTACTACACTAAGCCAAACAATTTTGGCAAGGTAATTGCTATCCATGGTCATAACGCCCATGCTGTTCGCCTTACCTTCGAAAATGGCAAGACCGAGGAAATCGGTCTATCTACTCACTATCACCTAAATGGTGAGGTTGGTGACTGTGTTGCTCACCAGGAAAAATATTCAATAAATTTCTAAAAAGATCGGCGTGTCGCCTTGACAATGTCAGCCCCTTATAGTAATCTAATAGTAGATAAAAAGAAATAAAAAGAAAGGAAAACAAAATGTTTTCAACTTGTGAATTGTGTGATGTAGTAGTAGAAAAGATTTGGATAGATGAGGTCGGTGAAAACGGCTGTGAAATCTGTTGGAATGAGTATGGAGAAATCCACTAATCCTACGGCGTGTCGGCTTGACTTTTGAGCCGATATGTGATAGGATACCAATATCAAAAATTAAATAAGGACAAAAGGGCTAATGAGCCTAAGCAAATAAATGTGGTCTAAATCACAGTGAGCCTTAGCAAATAAGTAGCCAATTTGTCAGACCCCCCTGATAGGATAGTCTTATCAGTAAAAAAGAAAGGTGACAACTAATGTCAGCAAATGTATATAAAATCGAAGACCTACTAGTAGGCACTTACTATCGCTCAAAGACCCTTAGCGGTGATATTGTATCCGCTGAAAAAGATGAGCGTGCCGTATGGTATCAAGATTGCGAAAGTTATCTTGTTCGTATCCGCCCTGAGTATGGTATCAAAGATGAATACCGCACTGTGGCTGTAAAGGTGCGTGATATTTAATGCAAATCTTTATCTGCGATAATTGCGATACCCTCGCCACTGTGTCAGTGCATGGTGATACAATTCAATTAACGAAATGCAAGTGCGTTTCACTCTTTAACACACCAGAAGCAAACTAAAAAAAAGGATAGAAAATAAAATGACAAAATGCTCAGTAATGAATTGCGAAAATACTAATCTCGTTTATAGCGGTGTAGATGCCCTAATGCTTGGCGGAATTCCGACAGAAAAATTTTGCTACACCTGTGCAACTGCATACCTGCAAATTTCTTATGCGGTAGAAAGTTTGGTGGCTCTATAATGATGACTCGTAAAGACTATGTAGAAACTGCAAGAATTCTAAACAAATATAAGGAAGCAATTAGCGAAAAAGATTTCATAGATTTGGTTGATGACTTCTCTTTCATGTTTGAACAAGATAACGAAAGATTTAACACAGAAAAGTTTTTGGAGGCTGTAAATAAATGATTTTTTATAACGGATTTAATTTAATGGTAGATTTAATTTTGGCGTTTATCGTTTTCAAAATTGCTTACTCGTTTGGTCACTCAGACGGATCACGGGAGACGGAGGAACGGCTTAAACCGCCGTTCTAATCCGACACGCCCGAGTGCGCCAGCGTCCTGTGGATAACTTTGTGGATAACTTATGTGCTTTAAGTCACAAAAATATTTTTGTCGGGAATGTCCGATTTATTCCATAATGTCCAAGTCCATTTGTCAGTGGTAGGTGCTACTATATACATATAGAAAGTTAAATAGTAATAAAAAGAAAGGAGAACAAAATGTTCTCACTAAGTTATAAGGCAGTAAAGAAAACTGCAAATGAATCTGTCCAGTGTGGAGGAATCTACTTCACTACTGAAGAATCAGCAAATGGATACATGGATATCATTGCTGAAGAATGGTACATAACCGAAATGGTTATCACCGAAAAAGAATACAAACCTCGTAAGCGTTTGGTATATGCTACTACTAGAAGTTGGGAGTAATTGTAATGGGTTACATTGAATTTGCTCGTATTGATAATGACGGCGTTGAGTGGGTAGATTTATCTAACGCTACCGCCGAAGAAAAGTTAGATTTTGAAATCGCTCTCTTTCAGGAAGGTGCATTGTAATGAGTACTTACATAAAACTAAAATCAGTTTGCGGTGATTCATCTGCGTCAGTTGATATCTATGACGTTGAATTGAATCCGCATGGTGTTGTGTGTTGCAACAATTGCAATTCCATTATTGAAGCACGTGAATCGTGGGCAAAACAATTTAATTATTCGTTTTGATCTGTTTTGCATTTGACATTTGTTGCAAAAAATGCTGGCGTTTATCCACAGGCTTATCCACAGGCATTAAGTGTGATTAAGGACACACCCCCGAAATTGCCTGGATCGGCGTGTCGAGTTGTATTTGTCAGACCCCTATGATAGATTTATCTTATTGAAAGAAAGGGAAACTAATGACAAACGAAGAACGCTATGACGAATTCTTAGATGAGGTTTATGGAGAAGTGCAGATTGGCACTCTCACTTTTTACCCGTCAGATATCCTAAAGAATTGCGACCCTATCGCTTATCGTGTAGGATTGTCAGACTATGAAGATATGATTGAATCAGAAGAAGGAGAGGAATAAAATGGGAAGAAATATGGCTCAGGAAATGGCAGACGGAACACTTGCAGACCTTGGTATCATGCTCAGCATTGAGGAGCAGATTGGTATGCACTTGCGAGGTAATCACTATCCACCTGTCCCGCTAACTATGGTTAAGCCTTGCATTGAGGCTATTGACGCAGTTAATGACTTAGGACTATGGAACGCAGATATTGAACTACCCGAAGGCGTGTCGTGGCGTGGCTTGACTACCGCCCCTGCAAGTGCAATAATTGAGGCACACCACCTTGACTCATGGATTATCGAAAGAGAGGAATACTAATGGAATACACATACGCATTAACAATTGCATATGACGGAAAGGTTCAAAGCACACACCGCATGACTGATATGCTTGAGGCAGTTAGAGCATGGGACAAGTGCGTTGATTTCGGAGATGCAAAGGAATACGCAACCTATAACCTGTCAGACCCAACGGGTAAGATGTACAGCAAGACTTTCTATCGTGACGGAAGGGTGGCAGTAAAATAATGGCAACCTATGATATTTGTGGCTCAGTAAGAATCGTAGCGAACTCAGAAGATGAGGCGTTAGACATAATGGACTACCTTGTACGCAAGGCTCTAATCGAAGACTATCACGTAAATGAAATTGAGGTGCAGGAATAAATGAGTGCTACAATAAATGGCATGGACCTACAGTTTGCTGATGTACTCAACGCAGATCAAGTTGAGGAATATGACTTCCTAAAAATTAACGGGGGCATTTATCAAATCATAAAAGTAACTCACTCAGGTGATGGTTTTATTTTTACTTATCTTGATGACTACGAAGAAGAAGATTTTATTGAAGTAGGTTATTCAGATAGATTTGATTTGTATTACCCGCACGAATCAGAAGAATAAAATTCTCTAAAAAATCGCTGGCGACACGGACAAATCGGACATTTGACATTTTTGTTTGATTATGTTAGGATTAAGTTATGAAGAAAAATAGTCCTAAAAAATTTAAGCCAACCGCTAACCCCGCTATGGCTGAGGCTATGCGTGAGATTCGTCGTAGTGGTGCGAGTGGCACTCATCTTGATAAGAGGACACGCCGTAAGCGGACTAGACAAAGTGCTGAGATTAATGCTATTATTGATTCAAAGGAAGGGTAACTAATATGAAACTAAAGCGCTCAAAAGATAGGAAAGTAACTAATGCCGTATCCCCAAATGGAAAAACCCCAACAATTGCTAACACATTCGGATTACCTGCAGGAAAAGCCTATTCATGTCCTGGTGCAACGTCTGTCTGTGAGACTGTTTGCTACGCAGGAAAACTTGAGAAAATTTATAAGGGAGTCCGAGAAACTCTAATTCATAACTGGAACTTACTAAAGGATGAAGACATTCAAGGAATGTATTCTTTACTTTCAGATATGATCGCAGAATTTAAAACTGATTGTGTTAAGCGTAATGCTAAGATGTTATTTCGTATTCACTGGGACGGAGATTTCTTTAGCGATGAGTATGCACAAGCATGGCGTTTAGTTATTGAAGAGCAACCTGATATTCAATTTTGGGTATATACACGTGTAAAGTCTGCTGCACTTATTCTAAAAGATATTCCTAATCTATCTCTCTATTACTCTACTGATAGCGAAAATAAAGCGATTGGTATTGGCCTAAAGACTGAGCATGGCATTCGCCTTGCATACCTTGCCAAAAATTTCGCAATGGGGCAGGCAGACATGAAGGCCCTAACCTCAAAGCCTGGTGCTAAGTGTCCTGAGAATGCAAAGCGTATCTCTCTAATTGACAGCGAGGGTAGTGCTTGTGTAAAATGTTCTCTATGCGTATTCAACAAAGCCGATATTGTATTTAGTGCGAGTAAAAAATAAATGCAAATATTTATAGTGTGTGTCCTTACCTTTATTGTCTTGCGAATTTTATTCGATTACCCGCTTGACAAATAGGCAAGGATCCGCTGGCGCATTTTTTGGGAAATGTCAAGTTACGACACGCTTTAAGATTGTGGTGTTTATCACACGAAAAAATGTCATTTCAAGTTGTATTTCTGACATTTTTCTGTCATAATTAAGATATAACAACGAGAAAGGTTGAAAAGAAATGACACTAGGCGGATATACATATCAGGTAGGTGACCTATTCACAACTTCTAAGACAGGAGTTACAGGTCGTATCAAGGGTTTCACCCCTATTAACGCAAAACTTACCCGTGTAAATCTTATCTTAGCAAATGGTGCTCACCGCTTTGCTATGGTAAAAACCTCAAAATAAATAATAAAAATGTTTGACAAAATCTCACATACCTGCTAAAATAAATACATAGAACAAAACAACTAACAAAGGAGAAAGAAATGGCAGTAGCAACAAACACTTACAAGGTAGGCGACCTCTACACTTCACAGAAGTCAAAGGTAACGGGAACTATCATGGAAATCAAGCCAAACGCAAATGGAGAGTCTGTTCGTGTTCGTCTTGATGTTGATGGCAAGCCTCGTTGGACTACTTGGACATCTAAGTAAAGTTATCACCTCACCTGAGCAAGTGATAAAACTGCTCAACACAAACCCCAAACAAGAAAACAAAGAAAAGGAAAATAACAAATGGCAAGAGCAATTAGCGTAAAGGTAGCAACTTCTAAGGTAGTCAAGGCACTTGAGGATAAGTTAGAGGCAAGCAAGAAGGCAGTAGTAACTAACGAAAAGAAGCGTGAGGCTCACTCTAAGGCACTCGCAACTTACTACAAGGGTATCGTCAAGGACTTCGCAAAGGACATGGAGATTGACTCAGTATGTCAGCGTTGGAACGGAAATGTTGAAATTACCTACAAGGTACATAACAAGGTAGAACTTCCAAAGCAACCTGAACTTGAACTAGAACAGGAACTTGGTCGCTACGAGGTTCAGGAAATTGAGAACGCAATTCGTATTCTCAAAATGACAGATGAGGAAACAGTAAATGCCTCAACTTTCAAGACCATAGCACAGTATCTCTAATCGGGATTGACCTGAGTAAGTCATAAAACTGCTCACACGCCTCAACCCTGTGTTCCACGCTATTTATAGCAAGTGTCCCCTGGGTGATCGGTGAGGGACCTAGGCAAGTCCATGTAAACTGCCTCAAGATTTGACAGTGTCAGTGGCAACTGGTAAAATTGACATATGCTAAAAAGAAAGAAGGAAAGAATGGAAACAATCAACTATCTACAATCGACCGTAGAGGCGCAGGCCAAGCAAATTACAGTACTGGAAGAGCGTGACTCTTCACGTACTCAAGAAATCTATCGCATGCGTGCAACTCATGATTCAATGGTTACCGCAATGCAAACATGGACCTTGGAAGCATTAGAGTCTCGTGATATTAGCGAAACTAATGCAGAAGAGATTGCAGAAATTTGTGGATTCGATTTGAATCATGAATATGATGTAACCGTAACTGTAGAATACAACTTCACAGTCACTGGACGTAACAAGGAAGACGTTGAGAACGAAGTGCTCTCAATTGATTTTGATGCAATTAATTACAACGATGATGTAATTTCATATTGCAGCGCTGAAGTGAGTGACACAAGCATTCACAAATCTTGGTAGGTCCCTTTCATCCTTTCTTTAGGACCTATCACACTCCTGGGCACGAGTTTAAAAGGCCCCTCTTGCATTCCCGCTGAAAAAATGCCAGCGCATCCGATCCATTTTGTCAAGTTTTACGATGTGATTTACGTAACACTGGAAAATTTCCCCATAATTCGGACATTTTACTATCCTGAATTGACTTTGTCGGTGGGTCGTGTTAAACTTAGTATATAAACAAACGAAAGGATAAAAAATGGCTCATGAAATTGAATCATTCGCTTCACTAAGAGAACCCGCTTGGCATGGTCTTGGCACTGTGTTTCAAGATGAGGTTACCACAGCAGAAATGCTACAAACCGCTAACCTATCAAATTGGAATGTCCGCCTTGAGGACGTTGTAATTCCTGATACCTTGTCTTCCGATAAGTCATATCAATATGTTATCCGTAATAACCCATTCGTTGAAAATCAAAAAGATGTTTTGGGTATCGTTGGTGAGCGCTATGTTCCACTACAAAATGAAGACCTCTTCACATTCGGAGATGCAATTCTCGATGGTGGCGGTCGTTGGGAAACAGCAGGCTCACTAAAGAATGGTCGTGTTGTTTTCGGCTCACTCGCTCTTGAGCGTGAGACTGTTCTTGACCCTAACGGCGTGGCAGATGTTGTCAAGACTTATCTTCTTGTCAATACTTCACATGACGGCTCTGTTGCAATTCAAGCAAGTGTAACACCTGTTCGTGTTGTATGCGCTAACACACTCGCTGTTGCATTACAGCGCACACGCAAGAAGAATGGCGTTAAGCAGTCATTCAAGATTCGTCACACACAGTCTGCGGACGGAAAAGTTCAACAGGCACGTGAGGCGTTGCAGGTTGCAAATGCTTATATGGACGAATTCTCTCTTATGGCTAAGACCATGATTGAGAAAGAAATCACAGCACAGCAATTTAACGATATCGTTCTTGCAGCGTATCCTAAGCCTGATGAAACTAAGAAGGGCGCTCTCACTAAGTGGGAAAATAAAATTGATGTTATCAATGATATTTACACTGGTGAATTTAACGGCATGATTGCAGGCTCTGCGTGGGGTGCATGGAATGCAATGACTGAGCGCCTCGATTGGTATCGTGGTGGCAAGAAGGGTCTCACCGAATCTATCTTGATGGGTTCAAGTGGTTTTGACCCACAGATTACAGCAGAAAAGCAGCGATTGCTTCAAGTTGTAAATAACGTTTTGCAAATCGCATAACAAAAATTCCTGAGCATGAATTAAAACTGCTCACCATTTTTTTGCGTGATCGGTTTTGTACTTGACAAACCAGAAAAAATGCGCTGGCGATCATAACATTTTGTAATAATTCTATTACGTAAGATCGCCAGAATCCATGAGATTTCCACAAAAATTAATTACGATAGGCTTGACAAAACCCCAGGATTTCTGTAAAATAAATACTATGCAAACCAAACCATATACCATAGAAGAACTCATACACGAAATGTGGGAATCTAACTATTCTCATTTTGAATTCATGGATAACATGAATGGAGGGGATTGCGATTGTAATCTCCATGTCACTATAAATACTATAGCAGATTATATGGGGTGGAAACAAGATGAGCAATGAAGATGAGGATTTGTGGTGTGACCTTTGTGGTGGTAAGATTAACCTTGGACAATGTGAGAAATGTGAGGAAGAATACTAATGGCTCTAATAGATAGTATTACAGAACGACTGAATGAGTACCGCCCCAAATTGGAGGCATTGTACAATACCGAGGGTACTTTGTCAAATGACGAAGCCTCAGACCAAGATTGGTATCAAGGCTATATCGATGCTTTAGAGTTTGTGCTCATACAACTTGACAAGCAACAGTAAAATTGCTATAATTAAAATATCACGGAAAGGGTGAAGAAATGCCAAATTGGGTATATAACAGTTTGACCATTGACGGCAATGAGTCAGACATAGCAAAACTAAAACTACAACTTAACAAGCCTTTTGTTCGTCAGCATGACCAATGGAATCCTGAGACAGGAAAAATGGAACAGAAGGACTATGCATATGATAATCCTATCTTTGCATTTTGGAACATTGTTGCTCCTACTAACTTAGAGGCTTACAACAAGCAGGCTGACCATACCCTGCCACTTGCAGAGGCTCTCTCTTTCTCAGGTGATAATTGGTATGACTGGAATGTCCGTAACTGGGGAACTAAGTGGGACGTATCTGTTGGCAATGACGACCAATATCCTGATACAGAGTTAATGGAAGAGTCTGCTACTTCCCTATCCTATAAATTCAATACGGCATGGGGGCAACCTCTACCTGCTATTGAGGCTTTGTCTGCTCAATATCCTGAGTTAGAGTTTAATCTATCTTATCAGGAAGAGACTGGTTGGGGTGGTGAGTATCTGATTGTCGAGGGTAACTCATCTCAAATTGAAGACTATGAAAACAAATGTATGGACTGTGATTCAGTTAATACCTTAGATTATTGTGAAGACTGTGGCAACGAGATGTGCTCATCTTGTAATTATGCAGGGGAGGCAGACCTTGAGACACTTGCGGAATGTCCTACCCATGCTGTATATTTAGATAATGTCCCCGAATATCGAAAGGTAAAGTAATGGAAGAAACAGCACATCATTTAGAACCATATCTTCAAAGACTTGTCAATGCTAATATCAGTGGTATCGACATCATGCATGGGCAACTCAAATTAGATATGTTGGAGGCTGAACAGGCATTTACAGAGGCTGTCAAAATCGAGGAAGATAATGACTACTCAGACGCTATGGAATCTATGGAGCGTAAGTATGCAGAAGGATATCTTGACGCTATTGCTTATTGCTATAAGATGACATATGATATTTCATTTGCTATAGCAGATAGGGAAGCCCGTGCTTAGAATTTACGAGATAGATTATTCTGTTAGCCCTGGTGGGGTTAATGAGTATGAGGTTTATTCTATGGATGAGGAGGACCTTTTTGATCCCCCGATTTTTGTCTCAGAACATCTGGTAGAGGCGCTTGACTTTTGTCAGGACCTGGGTGTAGAATATGAAGTAAGAACATTGGCTCAATATGAAAAGGAAAATGAAAATGAACTTGTCGTCAGTAGATGAAATGGTACATATCGGCAACTTTGCTGTCGATAGCGGTCAGGCAATGATTGGTGACCCATGCTACCTTGATGAATGGAAACCATGGGACTCAGAGGCTGTAAAGTTTGATGAGCACCCAAAGCATGCAGGTGAGTACGGTTACCTCGGTGCATGCAATGCAACCCTTACAGAGGGCTACGGAGAACTTAATCGTGGTTCAGGTGTTGTCTTTACTACGGGCTACGGTGATGGCCTATACCCTGTTTATGCTATCATGAACGAGGACGGTCGTATCGCAGGTGTATTTGTAGATTTCGACGGCATGGTTGAAGATGAAGAAACTGAGGATGAGGAGTAATCATGGGAGCAAGAACTAACTTTACATTTGTTACAGATACAGGCAGCCTTACTTTGTACAGCCACTGGGGTGGCGATACCAAATTTGAGGATTTGGCAGTAGCACTTTCTAAGGCTATGCCACGTATCAAAATGGGTGATACATCATATGCGCTGCGTATTGCAATTTCTTATCTTATTAATGATAGTTGGGACAGCGAAACGGGGTTTGGTTTATTCGTTGGTCCCGAAGGTGGCGAGGAACAGTATGAGCCTGTGGAGGTTAACTTCACATCTGGTACCGTCACACATAGTGGCAGCAGCCACACCATAGACGAGTACGTGCAATATTTTGCAGGTGCTGCAGTCTAATAAAATAAGATGAGGGGCACGGGGTCTTACACCTTTCCACCTTGTGCCCCTCTCTTTCTTTTGGTATAATCAAATAGGAGGCGTTATGGCTTACAAACTTAGACAGACACCTGTTCACACCAAGGAAACACGAGCAGCGGAACGGATAGCAAAGATTATCATGGAAGACTTTGCCTTAGATTTGGAGGCAGTAGGATTCCACCTAGTCAGGAATCACCCTATCATTGTCTCAAGGCGTTTAGAGGTCTTAGCCTTGTCTGCGGGGGAAGAACATGATACAATGGTAGCAGAGTTCGAGAAAGGTAGATACTAATGGAATTCGTAGATAAGACAGGCATACTAGGACAGTTATGGATCGAGTATAGACAAGAACCAGAAATGGAAAAGTTTATCTCTTATAATGATGTGGGATTGCCTTTGGCATACTTCTTGGCAGAAGGTTTGGTTAAGGAGGCTTCTCCTCTTGGGGAGCAGTATGTAGTTGAGACAATGGATTTGCTACTTGATACCCTCGGAGTTACTGAGGCACAAGTTACAGAACTAAAAATTGAGACATTGGAAACGCTGCTTCAGTATGCTGCTGACCAAAGACTTCTCAATGATGAGGACAAGCCCAAAGAATAAAAACTAAATAAGAATATGACCCGCTTCGGCGGGTCTATTTTTTTTTCTCGCTGGAGATTTTTATAAAATAAGATTACGATGGGATTACGAAAACGCCTGGAATTCTACCAGGTTTACGATCAAATGTCAAATCATGGTATATAATATTTATATGTCTAGACACTTTTATAAGATCAACTATCCGCAGCAAGCAAAACAAGAAAGCATTGATCTACATAATGCATTTGTAGCCTTTACTCATCTTATAGGTTTGTCTAAGTTCTTTTCATTTACCCCCGATCTAATCGACAGAGATCACTTTACGAACCGCACCGAAAAAGCGGCGGGGGATCAAACCAATCCTGATACAAAACCTCTATAGGTATTACGAACATAGGTATATATCCCTGATATTTAGGTTTTAAAACATTTAAAACAATATATTACGATATATCAAAATTTTTCCTCAAATTCAGCAATTTTCCACAAATTTGTCACAAATTCGTTTACGAATAAACTTGACAAATTGTGGGATTTGGGATATAATCCACACATTTGGATATGCCGATTTGACAGATATGAAGGTTTGGGATATAATGTTTGGTATTTGGATATGGGGATTTGGGGTTTGGCATTACGATTCGCCCCTTTAAAAGTGCTCAATAACCCACTATCCTCCACAACACTCCACTTTAACCCCATTCATAAAAATATCAGTAAGATTTATCTGTGGATAAACCTGTGGATAACTATGTAGAAATGGTACCATATAGACTGTAGAAATGGTACCCTAACCTGTGGATAAGTCGAGGGTATATGATCAAACTCCTATCTGGTTTTCTGCCATATGCCCAATAGCCCTATTTGACAAACAACCCTTTATCCCTTATACTGGGTTATATGATTATATCTATTACTAAGGATGAGGTGGACTACATCTCTACCCTCGCACTTAAGCGATGGCTCATAAAGTTTGGCTCTGTGGATAAACCTAACTATGCCAAAGGCAAAGAAGAAGGCAAACTGGAACATGAGTTACTAGCCAATATCAGAGCCAATGTCTGTGAATGGGCAGTAGCCAAATACTATAACCTATCTTGGAATACACCTGTATATCCAAATGAACTACATGCCAAGAGAGCCAATCTTCCTGATATCGGAGTCAATGGGGAAGTCCGATCAGTCAGGACACAGGACTCAATCCCATTTTGGGAAAAGGATTACGATAAGATTATTTTTGGTGCCAAACTCCTTGACTCTGAGTACTACTCTAAAGTAGAGGTTTATGGTAAGATTAGACCTAAAGATTATGCATCAGCAGAGTATTACGATTCATACATAGATGGGTGGCGAGTCCCAATTGAGGAGTTTGAACTATAATGTGGTCCTGGTTATTGGCAGCAATTGGCGTTACTGGTATATTTCTTGTAGGGCGTAAGACTATATGGGGATGGCTTATACTATGTGTGAATGAATGTCTATGGATTCTCTATGCCCTCGCCACAAAGCAGTATGGGTTTATCGCCATGGCTGTAGCCTATGCAGCAGTGTATATTAAATCATTTGTACATTGGCGTAGAGAAGATTCTAACCTATAGTGACTCGTTAGAGTCATAGATGGGTTTGGACATTCTATTTTCCGCCGAACTTGACACCGCCGAACTTAAAGGATATAATTGAAGCATGAACAGTAAATCTCAAATGAGACGTATCAATAAAACTCGTGAGTTTGATCCATTACGAAGCACTAATGTATTTCTCGAGCATACCGACCATTGGATTGCTTGTCATGATGAGCAACAATGCCGTGGTGATTTTTGTACCCTGCATAATCGCTCAGACCATAAAATGAGACACTTGCCACAATCATTTAGATTTGATAGAATGATTATGGAAAGAATTTGCGAGCATGGTGTCGGACATCCCGATCCTGATGAGTTCCGTATTCGCAACGGAGAAGACGATGGAGTACATGGCTGTGACTTCTGCTGTAGATAAGCCAAAATATATTATCAAAGTACATCGCAACTGGAACTATGGTCCAAGAGCACGCTTTTGGGACATTCAGGAATGGAAACAAATGGGCGATAACCCAGAAGATGGTTACTGGGGTAATGTTTGTCGTGGTGGCCTTGCATACACTAATTGGGGTATGTGGAGAGCAATCAATAAGCGTTTGAAGAAGATGAAATTTGGCTATGTTGATGAGTATTACACATTAGATGAGAAAGAGTTTAAGGAAAAATTGTGAGAGAACTAGGACTTTTATTAAGCAATACGCCTACACAATCCTATGATGCTTACTGG
>JACCDY011031476.1_pt1 | contig 21253 bp, 24 predicted proteins | sample 7446391 | NCBI WGS metagenome assembly JACCDY01 (sample SAMN15323451, study PRJNA562643) | freshwater metagenome | isolation source: river surface water | place: USA:Blue River Watershed | collected 2017-08-18 | reverse complement strand
ATGGTCGACCACCCCACGATCGACAACAACACATTGGGTCGGGATGTCCGGGAGTACATCTACAGGTAAATGCCCATGAACCTTCTCCAGATAAATTTTACTGTAGTATTCCCGTTGAATCCGCTGTTTGATATTCTCCACGTACTCACGAGTCAACTCAAACAACCATTCCGAGGACTCCCGGTTGAACGTCCCCAATGATGTGACGGGCCATTGACGGGAATCCAAGAAACCTTCCAAGATGGAGGCAAACTTCAAGTAGCGTGATTCGTAGGGATAATCGAGACAGAGTTGACACCTGTGGTCAGTCAACAACACCTCGGTGAGGAATGTCGTGCCACTGCGTGGGAGACCGGCGATAAGCACAATTCTCTGCATCAAACCACCCCCGGGGGGTGGCCCAATTGATCCAGCACCTGAGCCCTCACCCGCCGCACGACATCGACCGTCACCAGCGGATGCTGACCATCAAACGGACCTCCCCGTTTGGCATGTTCGTAACATTTTTCATCAAACCAGTCTGACAGCATATCACCAAAATCATCCATCTCATCCAACGCATCAGATTCAATCAGAATTGCGTCTGGAGCGAGAGGTTCGTCTACATTTTTGGTAGTGCCGAACAACCAACCAAACATACCTGGGGCCTCCTTTACTGGACTATACCAACAAAAAACCCCCAGGGCAAGCCCCAGGGGTTTTATGGTTTCGAAGATCACCGCAGAGCTTAGCGCTCGATGGTGATTCGCTGGCTGGAAAGGAAGTTGTACACCAGGGTACCGACTTGTTCGAAGATCGAGAATCCGACCATTCGCTCGTCAGGCTTGTCAGCCGTGATGACGGTCAACTCTGTTCGCACAGGGAAACGACCGTAGTATTCACGCTCACCGCAGATGTACACAGTACCGGGGTCGATGACTCGGGTACGGATAATCTGGCAGCCATAGATCTTGCCGACGTAACCGGTTCGGAACAGGGCCTGCATGGTCTCCTGGTCGATGACCGAGTGGTCGAACTTGCGAAGGTCCGCGTAGTCGCGACCGTTCATGAAGATACGAGCGGCGCGAAGACCGTGCTCTTCAATCGCAGCCACACCATCGGCGATGGCGTCAGCCGTCAACGGAGCGGCAACGACGATGTCCTCGTGAGGGTTGTCAGGATCTTCCGCGAGAGCGTTGATCGTGGCAAACACACGAACGTCTTCCTTCTCTTTGACAGCCGCGACACCAAGCTCGATCGTTCGCTTGATCATGTCATAGCGACGTTCACGAATCTGGGTCAACGGGATCTTGGGCAGAGAAGCGATTTCGTACAGAGGAGCGAAGACACGCTCAGAGTTGGCAAGAGAGACAATCGAGTCACCCTGCTCGGCGACCGAGTAGGCGGGGATGATCGGGTCCTTGTCGTACAACGGCAATGCACCGTCTTCCAAGTCTTCAACCAAGAACGCCTTTCGACCGACAGCCGAATAGTCTCGGTATCGTCGAAGGCTGGGGGTCATTTTCGCCGCCATCTGCACACGGCCCTGGCCGTTTTCGATGTACTTGGCGATAAGACTCTTAAAAGTCTTTACCTGCGGAAGAGCCATATCATTCACTCCTGTGCCTGTTCGGCCTTGGGTCCGTTAAAGCCTCCTGGCCGAACTGTTCGGTGGAGGGCTTGACAACTTCAGGAGTGAACGATTGGTGAGCACAACTCAACCGAACGGGTGACCCTCGACGAGATGAAAGTGAAATCTCATACAGGAATGAAAATCAAGTGGGTGCAACATCTTGGTCTGTATGGACATTTGATGTAGTTTTACAGCCAACCAACCTTCGTCTTGCCACAAATGATGCCCAAAAGCTAGGTTTTCATCCTTGGGTTTGGTGCCCGCCTGATACATACCCAAAAACCAAGCGGCATCCAGACTTTGCATTTTCTTACACATTTTTCTGAGAATGACTTTTCCGGAGAAGACCGGTAGATCACCTGGAATATCCTCCGGCCAGAACTGCCGCAAGTAATCAAATCTTGGACTGGCCAGTGTCCGGTCATACTTCCACGGGATTGGAAACCCAATAAAATCAAAGGAATCGTCAATCAACCTTGTTGGTGGAAGACAGATCTGCACATTGCCGTCGACCCACATGTAGTAATCACATTCGTCCAACCAAAAGGTGGGCATCATCTTGAAGTATTTGGCCGATAATGACATGGACGTGGCGAATGGCGGGACGACCTGGAGGACCCGCCATGTTTTGCTTTCGAAAGGTTGGTCGGTCAAACAAATATAGTCGATGTCAGGACTGAGAGCGGACTCTTCAATTTCATGAAGTGGATCTTTGGGTCCAAAAATGGAAGTAAATACAATCAGCCTACGCATGATGCCTTCAAATCAGTTCGGGAGTTGATCGACCCCCAAAGTTGTCGAACTCTTGCTCGGGTACATGTCCACCACATCAGATACTGATTTGTCGGTCGAAACAGTCTCCAGAGGATCTCGCTCCAGCGCTACAAGCCTCCAGGCCAGTCGACCTCGACGGCTCGCCACCATACCCATGCCTCCAGGAGCGGCACCCCCGGGGGGTGGTGGTTGCGGGACCGATAGATCGGGTTGCATTTCCGCCTGCACGCCCTCAATCCCTTTTCGGGCTTCCCGAAGCCAGTTACCTGTTTCTGCCACCAATTGGTCGATCGGCCAGTTCTTCGGAAAAGTGTCGAACTTCATCAATACTTTTGTCGCGCTAAGCTGACGAACCCGATTATGGCCCAGCACCCAGAAATTGGGTGTACCCTCGTTCAATTCGTTCTGGTCCTGCAATTCAATCTGCAGAGGAGCGCCCTCCCCCTCCATGATCTGAATGCCGGGATGATAGATGTCCCACTTTAGAGGTCCGGTATTGACGACTCGCCAGCTACCGTCCGACGCCTCGGTACCGGACGAGGAGTTCAAATCAGTCGACAGATCTGCTCCGAATTTCTTCAGCGCCTTCCAGTTGCCTGAATCCAGGTAGACGAAATCTTCTGACATCTGTTACTCCCCGGTGCGCGACTGAGCGCCCGCTGTATCCAAATACTCTTGAAACCGCGTGCTGTACTGGACGTTGTGCCAGAAAAAGTTTGCCGCCTCTTCCACATCCGTCGGGCGAGGTTGTTTTGGATTTCCTGCAAACCAAACAGCTTTGATGTGAGGCTGGACGGAGGTCACTTGAGTGTCGGCGCTCGGAGGGGTACCGGCCTCCGCCTGGGGATCTCCTGGATCATAAGCGTGTTGAAACCCGATGTCATACACGACATCCGCCACCCGCCCATTGGAGAGAGGAACTTCTTCAACTTGGTACTGGAATGAATCTTGGTATTGTGCGAGTCGTAGGGCCAATAGATTGCGTCGAGAAGCCATCAGAAAATCCCTCCAACTTCGCCCGAGATCGAGTCAAACAAAAAACCCCCTGCCAGATGACAGGGGGCTTGATGTCGCTCAGTCCGAATTTCGATCAGATCAAGCTGATGATGCCCATTTCGAGATCCGAAGACGTTGGGGTCTTCGTGATGATCGCCACAGGAACGATCAGGTTAGGACCGCTCGGAGCCGTGTTGGTCGCCAGTCCGTAAGGACCTGCGTACACAAGCTTTCCGACCTGATAGACGCTGCTCAGAACCTTCGCCGTGTAGGGAGAGGTCGAGCCGTGAGTCTCAAAGACGTAGAGGAAGAAGTCCGCCCTACAGCCCTTGTAGATCGCGACCTTACCAGACGCGGAAGCCGGAGCGTTCTCGAAGGCATTACCTTCCGAGAGCAGGTTGAACCAGCCGATCGGGTACTCCTGGGCGCTGGCGGCATCCGTACAGATGTCGACAACGAGGTTGGCCGGAGTGCTGTAGTCCATCTTGGCCAACATACCGCCCAATACACCCTTCGGAGTATCGGCATTGAGCGTCAAGTTTGGCGGGTCTGAACCCGACCGATAGTTGACGTGGTCGAACGCCGTGCTCTTCAAGGAATAAAGAGACGAGTTGTTGTACAGTTTGGACTTGGGATCAATTGTCAAAGCCATTGTCATTCACCCTTTCTGGTGTTGGTGTCAAAGTTAGTGTTCAAAGAACTTGTCGACGTTTGGTACAGAGAACATCTGATCAAACACATTCTGCGAGGCTTCAGGTCGTCGAGACGACGTGCGAACTCGCGATGGTCGGAACTGTTGCTGCTGCTGTGGTGCCTGTCGACGTGCTTGCCTGCTCTGTGCTGGTCGGGGCTTCGGAGCCGCAGCGCGGCGGACCGGCTGCTGTCGAGCTTGTGGTTGCTTGGCGGCTCGGCGACGGTTGCCCTTCATCCGCTCAGCCACCAACTCTGGATCATTTTCGGTTTCCCAAACGGAGAACTCACCCCGCTCGGCAATGTTGACTTGGCGACGACGGGCCTGACGGCCTCGGAACATGTCTCCGCCACCTGCAGAAGGATGAGTCGGGAGAGCACGGTGGGAGAGAACTCCAGCCGACTCCGCACCTGTCTCAATTCCCATGCTGGCAAGGATCTGAGAATCCTCTAGAGAAGCAAAGGTTTCTCCACCCATGCCCCCACCATTGCCCATTCCCATACCTGCCGAGAAGTCATCCCCCTCGTCATCATCGGACAGGAAGTCGTCCGAATTGAACGCCCCGTCCTCGTCGATCATGGAGAGGTCGCCGAGTTCGTCGACTTCGCCAGAATCATCAATGAAGTTTTCTTCAGAACCAAGGTCTTCCCCGTCGTCCATGACCTCTTCTTCGTCGACGATCTCCGGACCCTCTTCACCCTCGTGCTGATGATGGCCGTCGTCATCGCCAAGACCGTTCATCTCCGACATGCCGTCTTCCATGTCAATTTCGCTCAGAGGCATTCCGGCATTCATGTCTTCGACGCTGTCATCGTCGTCGTCACCGCCGAACGAGAAGTCATCGTCCTCATCGCCATCCAGGCCGTCCTCGTCGTTCATGTCGTCAAATTCGTCGTCGTCCTCGAACGACTCGTGTCCGTCCTCATCACCAAATTCGTCATCCTCCTCGGAGGGACCGAACTGCTGAGGATCGAACTGCTGCTGGAACTGATCGTCCGCTACGCGACGGCTGGCCGTGGGCTGACGAACATCCGTCTTGCCCTTCAAGCTCATCTGAACGGAACTGTCCACGGGACCGCGAACAATCTTCACATAATTTTCAGTTTCGGTAGGCTCGGGCTGCTTCTGGGCACCGTCATCATCAATGGCGGTTTCGTCAAAAGCTACGCGGCCAGATTCCGAGGCGATTCGAGCGATCTGCGAGTGCATCTCTTCGACATCACCCTCGCTCAAACCAGCCTTCAATTTCGAAGCGATGCGAAGAATTTCGTCATCGACCGCTCCCGGTCCAGCCATACGAGTGGCGATGTCAATGATCTTGCCCGCCACCTTGAGTCGTCGCTGGGTATCCAACGTGTCAGAGGTCAATCGCTTACGCATGCCAGAAATACTCCCCTTTTTGGCCGTAGCCTCTTTCCGAGACAATTGATTCGTCCGTGTACCGATGATTTCCGAAGCTCCCCAGGGATCTGAGGGGCCGGGAATTACAACATCCTTCCCAGGCTTATCCTTGAACTGCAGATAGTCTGGACTGTTGTTTTTGTTCATCCCTTCTTCCCAATCCATCGGGGAGGGGGGCATTTGAATTGGCATCAATCAGTCCTCCGCCGCTTCGAGGTATCGGCGTCTTGGAACAAGCGCTTTCAGCGGCTGTCCCTGTGAGGGATCGACTAACCGGGGATGACCATGTAATTTGGCTGGAGCGAACGCCGGAACTTTAACCCAGGAAAGCTCTAGAAATTCATTAGAACCCTTGATTCCCGGGACGCCGCACAATTCCGCCACACGACGCCGATTACCCTCGTCATCCCTGTACCATTTACCTAAATGTTCCCTGATCCAGACATTGGGCTCATCCTCGCCTTCAACAAATACCCGGCCCGTCCGGCTACACTGGCTGTGCGTGATATTCGTGCCCATCGACATCGTGTTGATGCGTCTTGCCCGAATATCTTCACATAATCTGAAATGCTTTTTGTGAGTGGCGACCAAACAATCGACAAACAACGTCGGGATAGGATCGACGTATCCGGGGAATTTTCGCCTCAACACCCAAGCGACGGCGTCCAGAACTTTCCCCTTGGATAGAGGCTTCTGTTGCACGTGCTCAAGATAGTTTTCCGCCAAAATAAAGGTCGGGTAGCTCTCCAGCAGAACTTGATTCGTCCAAGCGTTCCCGTTATCGTTGACCCACAATCCGTGAGGTACGACAATCGTATGACCGTCCGCCTCGGTCTCCACGCCCCCCACTGCCGTCGCCCAGGACAACAAATAATCTTTGGGAGTGTATTTGCTGAAATCAACTTGGACTTGATGAAGATCTTTACTGGTTTCTGCGCGGAGATTCCTGGCCACGACGGTACGGCGATTTTCCCAGGCACGCCAATAACGCGGCTCATCGGCCAACACACCGAAAGCTAAGCACTCAGTGATGACCTGCCGACTTGCCATTTAGACCTTCTTGAAATTGCGAGCTTCTTCCCTGACCCGAGCATTCCCCTCTTTAACGGCCTGTTGATGCTTCTTGCGGCTCCGCTCTGTCTGTTCCTGACTTTGATCTCGAACACTGGACAATTCCTTTTTCATGGTTTTGAGAGTCTCCACCACCCCCCCGGGGTGGAGAGCCGACAGCGCTCGGGCGTCAATTCCTTTGGCCCGAAAATCTGCCAGTGAGTCCTGCACCATTTTATGTTGGTCTTGAGCGGAATACCGTCTTCTGGCCATTACAGGATACTCCGGTATTTGTTCATCAGATACAGGTGATCCTGGTAGAAGCGGGTCTCGGTGTAGTCGTCGGTCAAAAACAGGGCAATCTCAAACCAACTAGCGGTTTCATTCTCGTCAGCGCTGAAGGCAAACAACGACTCATCGGAGAAAGTTGAGGGCGGGTGTCCGGGAGACAAATCTGCCTCATACATGACACCATTCACATACATGACCGCTCTCGCAGAATCGGTGAAAAACAACGAACGGACCTCGACCCCGCCACTGCTGTGGTAGGGAAGCGAGCCCAACAATTCTCCATTGAACCCCAAGATGGCCAACGCATCGCCAACACGAAGAACCTGCAATCCCACCAAGGGTGTATCAATGGTCAAAAAGATAGTGAAGTTGATCATCGAGGACGCCCCGTCCTTGAGGACCAAATGATACCCCAGATCCTCCGTCGTGGCCGAAGTCATCGCCACCGGTGCATCCTGATTGACCAGGAAAGTACCTTCGGAAGGAGTGAACGCCCTGTAGGTGAAATCACCTACCGTACCGGCCTCACCATCATCACCGTCAAGGAAAAGCCAATCAAAACCCGCACGAGCCGTGATACTCTCCGTGGAGGAAATATCCTCCGCGACAATGTGCGAGGAAACAATCGGGTCCAACCCCGCGCTTGCGCGACTAACTCGGCGGCCTACACTCCCGGCACGAGTGCTGTACTCGTGGACGTTTGTCGCCGGAGCAATTCTCTTCGTGTATGTCCGACGGCTGGCCGCACTACGATCCACACTCAACAGTGAGGCGTCAGCGGCTGGAGGTGTGACGGTTCCGGATTGAACCATACTGGCCGTTCTGGAAGATCTCACTCGACCACCCAAATCTTTTACCCCCCGCACGAGATCGTTGGAGGGGCCGTTTTTTGGAGGTAAATAGATCTGTGATCCCTGACTATGAGAAACATGTCCCTCATGGTCATGATCAGAGGCTTCGCGCACCGCAGGTGCGGTCAGGGGCAGAGATTGCTGCACGGACAGTCGGCCCGTCGGCAAATATAACTTCTTCGACCCCGTGAGTCCAGAACGATCGGCCATCTACTTAGTCTCCCTTTTTGAAGGGCAGGACTTCCTGCGCGTCCTTCAAAGCTTCATCGACGATCTTGTCGTTGTCCTCTTCCGCTTCTTTGCGGTAAGGATCGTAGGTGACGGACGCGGTGAAGAATCGCTCTGCCGCCAAAGCGGCCTGAACGGCTTCGGGCTTGTCCGACGCCTTCAAGCTCTTACAAGCACAGGCCAGCCGATCCGAAGCATTCACCAACGCCTGCGAGGCCGTCACGGACGAGGCAATTCGCTTGGGCCGATTGCCAAACTGAATCTCCAAAGACTCAGCCACCAATCGAGCCGCTTCAATGGCTCGGGCCTCTTTCTCGAACCCAGCCGTGCGGGCCAGTTGACCCGCTCCCCTGAGACCCACATAAGCATCAGAACGTGTCATACCCGCCCCCCTGGAGTTAAAAGACTGAAATTGATCTGTTTGCATTCCCACGCTGTCCGAGTGCTCGGGATCGACCCCCGCTCCCGAATTCTGCATAGGAGCGTCCCCGTACAGCGGGTCCTGTTGTGATTCCACGATTTGCTTTTGCAGCGCATTTACCTGCTGTGGATTTTTCATAATCTGATCCACAACGTATTTTTTCTGGATGGAGTCCAACGCGAGGAACTCGTCCATCGACCTCGGCATACCGCCCATCATGTGTTGAATGGTCGACGGGTGCGTGCGAGGGCTGACCATGTGATGTTCGGCGGTCTTGCCCGCTTGACGGCCACGCTCATCTGCGCTGCTGGAGTCGTAACTGACGCGGTCTACCCGAGAACTGTCGAGAGAGTATTCCCGTTTGGCGATGACATCAAAAACATCTTCTTGTGTGACCAGCCCGTGCGCCCAACGGACCCACAGACGGTCTTCCGCACAATGACCGACGACCTGACCGGTAATCGGGACATCCGAGGGATCGACGGGGATGACATCCTCACCCACGGCAAACCGTCGATTGGGATGGGTGTCCCAGATCTGGACGGGCGTGTTGTAATTCTGCCCTGAGAAAGCATTTGGTGCCGCTGTCTTCTTTTTCAGCTTCATGAAATCGAACCCCCTCACTTACAGATCTGACCGATTCATTTAGAATTCGACCATCCATCGCGGGCGGTAAATTTGGTTTGTCCCCTGGACGGACACCAAATTGCCTATAATAAATGAATGGATCGCCACCGTGGGTCCGTTCACGTCGTACCCATAAAAGTACCTGACAATTTGACCGTCCCGCCGTCGACGACGAATTCGAATCGAATAGGGTTCGACGGCTCGACTGATCACCCGACCATTTTCCGCCTGTTTGCGGTACCGGATGATCACCACCATTTTTCGTTTTGCATATTCGCTGATCAGACCCATGATTTCTCGGGGGTCGTTCGTCCAGGCTTTGCCGCCCGGGACGGGGGCGGTTCGATACTCTTTTGGAGTCTCCTCCCCTGGAGGCTGAAACCGTCTGATTGGTTGTTGTCGTCTTTGTTGTTCCTCCATGGCCCTCTGAGGAGGCATGGGAGGTTTTCCCTGAAGCGGTACAGGCTGGCCGGGCCGCATTTGCTTGGCCGCCGCCAACCGCTGAATAACCTGCAGACGACTCCGACGAAAAGCCGGGAGATCTCCCGCAGGATTGGGAGGAATCGGTAGTCCATAACCGGAGAGTCGACTCATACCTGCTCACCCTCTACGGTCTTTTCCGCCACAAGGTCAAAGTAGGCTTCGACTTCCAGCAACCAAGGTTCCACGGCTTGGTCGATGATGTTGGCAATTTCATTAGCAATTTGGGCGAGGTCCGGGGCGTCACGCTCCTGCTGCAAACGAGAGTTCAACTGCTGCGCCGATTGTTTGAGCACACGGACGGCGGAGAACGCTTGCGTCAATTGCTGATCGAAAGCCTGCAGGACTTGGTCGTAGGCGCTGATCGCGGCAAACCGATCCGCCTCCCCGCTCCCGAGTCTAAGATCGGGATCATTTTTCAAATTCATGTCGGGATCGAACGGGAGCGGACGCATGTGCTGCATACCCGGCCCGGTGCCCATTTGATGAGGATTGACTTCCGGGCCGACCGTGGGACCCAACTCATTTTCATGTCGCTCGGGAACCTGCACGCCGTCCTGCAGGAGTTCACTGATATACATGGGGTCGGAGATGGTCGCCTCACGGGCGAGCAGTTGTCTCGCACGAATTTGTCGACGCATCGCCTCATCCATCACTGGCAAATCCAACTGAGGGACGATCTCCCGGGGTGCAGGGGTGGCGGTCACATTTTTCTTACGAGATTTAAGTTGTCGCCGGGGTTGATTCTCCGGATCGTGATTTGGGCTGTACAGTCCTCGACCGGCCATTTAGCGTCCCCCTTTTTCAAACTGTTTGGCAATTTTCTTCAACCGTGTTGGTGACAGTTTCCCGGCTGAAGTCCTCGATGCCTCGCGAATGGCATAAATGATCTCCTCGGACAACTTCTTGCCCGGGAGACGCTTGCGACCACTTCGTTTTTTGGCCGCCGTCAGAGGCGTACCGGTCGAATCCATCGACACATCCGGCGTGACCTCCATGCCCTGACCGGACATGCCTCCACCGGGACCCAACTGATCCATGCCGCCGAGTTCGTTCGGCATCGGCAACGACGCCATGCCGCTCAAATCTCCTCCGAGCGTGGGTGTCCCCATACCGAGACCACCCCCCAGGGGTGCTCCCAATCCACCCGCCATACCCGTACCGGTCGGCGGGAGTGGAACTTTGCGCTTTTCAAGGTTCAACGCCTCGATGACTCGTTCGGACAAATCTGTAGTCTGTACGATGATGGGAGAAAGCTCTGCATACATCGCGCGGATCAAATCGTTGAATGACGAATCCTTGACGGTTCCCAGATCTTCCAACAGCGCCACGGCATTCTCGTCCGGGTCGATGTTGTGGAGGTCCAACAGATAACGGGACGCCAGACTGCCCTTCTGGTACAGTTGGAACAGTTGGTCGTAGACCTCGGTATTGTCGCGAATAGACAGGCGATTGAAGCGAACGGTCGAGTGGTTGTAGATTTTGTTGATCTGCACCATTTTTCGACGTAAGGGCCCGTCGTGCTCTTGAATGATTTCATCGCCGACTTCAATATCATCCGCCTCGACCCGCACCCAGGTCTCAATTTCCTCGCGGTAATAATGGCCTTTGGCTTCCGCGACTGGTCGGAAGACAAAATTCTCAACAAACTTTTTGATGATGTCGCGAAACTGCAGATACTGCGTGTTCATCAATTCAACGGTGATTCGCTGTCCGCCATACGTGGCCTGTCCGGTCAACAGATCCCGAGTCGTACCCAGACCGACCGCGAGAGAATCCAACAAGGTCGCATATTCGGAATCCACGGCCAACAATCGGTCGTTGGCTCCAATGGTCTGCCATGTCACGGGATAGTTGGTGACGATCGGGAAATCCGCTTGTTCCAACAACGACAGGTCGACTTGATTTCGCAAGTCCTGCAACTGGTCGGGGCCGATCGCCTCCGCCCAAATCAAATGCTTGGGCTGCATATTGCGTCCGCTGATCTGAATCTGAGCGTTCTTCAGGTTTTCAAGGCGGAACAACGTCTCCACACACCGCTCAATGATACTCGAACCATACGGCTCATTGGCGTTCGGTTGTCGCTGCAGGTGGGCACAGAAACTGCCCTTTTTCCAGTCCGTGTTGAGTCTGACCGCCTCCCCGTACTGCAGGGCTTCCTTCAACTCATCCGGGATGTCCTCACCGATCTGCTGGAACAACTGCTCAACATCATGCTCGGCAATCAAATACATGTCCCGATCGGTCATACGACGGATCGCGGTCGTATCCACCAAAGGCCGGGCGAAGAAAATCAACTCTTTGCGGCGGTTAAAAGGGTGCAGAATTGAATGGCAGAATTCGGTGGGGATGATATAGATGTCCGACCATTCCAACATCTCCTCATCCCAATCAAACCATACATAGACCTCACCGGTGACGAACATCTCCCGGGACATCTGCATCAAAAGCTCAGACAGACCTACTCGCTCGGTCATGTGCTCATAGATGCGGTTGATTTCACGATTCTGGCGGTGATTGGGACCTTTAGGCGAGCCAATGGACATTCGCGACAGCGGCAATTCTGTATGCAAATCAATAGCGCGGGCCACAAAGGAGTCGGTCTTCGTCCAATAGCGGAAAAGGTTCAGGCGGTCGGCTCGGCTGAGCGTATACAACATGGTGCTGATCGGGGAATTACTGGCCAACACCGAGGGCAGGCCCGAACTCCCAACACCAAAATCCAACATACTGGCAGAACCAAAGCTCGCCGTGCGTCCTCCGCCCTGTCCGGCTGCCCTGAGCATACGTCGCGTGGTCAATGGGTCGGTGAGGGGACGGGTTTCTACCATGACATCCCCGACGGCGGCCTTCCGATCTTTGATCGGTCGGACAACTTCCCAATCGGATTCTTTTGGTTTCTGCTTCTTCGGCATACCCACTCCCCGGGGGTGGTTACTTCAACTGCGGTGCGCGACTCAACAGTTCGACTGCACCACTAAGACATCGTTCCAGCGCCAACATATCTCGATGCTCCGGCGAATATCTGTCCGCTCTACCCACCCTGGATTTGGCAACAGAAACTCGTGAAAGATACTCAGCTAAACTTTTCTTGAGTTTGCGTCCTTCTTCGATCAGCGCTTGTTCGGAATGAACTTCAACGTCGTCCTGCTCACGATCCTGGGCTTCACGTTTTTCCTTCTGTTTTTTCAGAAAATCCCGGCGTCTAATAAACCGGGAGGACCTAATCTGACGGACCAACAAGCGGGCCTCGACCTCGGCCAACCGGTCTTTATCGTTTTCCGCCGTCGCTTGCCTGTAAGCCTTCTGGAGTTCTCCAATTCGGCGTTGATTCTCCGACGCCGCTCCCGCGAGTTTGTCAAGACTTCGAATTTGATCAGGGTTGATTTCCTGAACGGAGACTTCCAATGGCGACCATTGATCGACAATCTGGTCGATCTCTTCTCGTTCCAAATTGCCCAGCAAACTCATACCCTACGTCCTCGAAAAGCCTGTCTACCTGGAGCAACCCTTCCCGTGGTCTGTTGCCTCCGTAGAACTTCCAATCGTTGGCGGGCGCTCTCCGCCTGTTTCTTCCGCACATCACCGGCTGGACCGGTCAAAGTCGAGATCGGACGGCCCAAAATGTTCTCCTGAACCAACCACAACGCCCTGCTCAAACCCGAGTAAACGTCATCGTGATTGGTGCGGGGGGCGACCAATTTGAGCTTCGGGGGATTGCCTCCAGTTTGAATTCTCTGGAGTCGCACCAATTCCCGTAAAATGCTTTCCTTGTTCTCCCACTCCTCTTCTTCCACATAGAGCTTCAAACGCTTCTGATACAAGGTGGCGAGGAAGTTCCTGGCCAGCCGGTCATTGATGGATTGATTGACTTCCGTGAATTCAATCTGTTGACGGGCATTGGTCTTCAAATACGCTTGAATACCATAGGACTGGTGGGCGTCCGCCAGACCCTTTTGACACCCAAATTCAGACCAGATCTCATCCACGCGATGCGCGATCTTCTCCACATCGAGAATTCGCGGGTCATCATCCCGCACGTACAGGGCCGCTGAGGGCAAATCAACTCTGATGTTTTCTGCCAACAACGTACGACATTCGCCGTTGTAGTTGCCCGCGACGACCACAATGCTGGTACCGTCGCCCTTCAACCCCACGTCCAACCCCAAATAACAGACCTCGTCCGGACGAGGATACAAACTCAACGGTCCCGGCGTTTCCCTACAGGACTCTACCGTGGGTCGGTCCAAAGCAGAGGAAATTTCATCCAAATAAAAGGCTTCGTATTCCTGCTGAAACATCAACGGATCAAGGGCATGTTCGTTTTTCAATTTCTCGGTCGGGATCAACGGGTTGACCCAATTGCTCGGCAGGTGCAGGGCGAGAGAACTGGTCATGTTCCCTTCCCAGATTTCATTCTCGATCTTAAACATGTGAGCCTCTTTGGTAAGAGGCGTGCTGATGATCAGCACCATACCCTCGGGGTTGCCCGTCAACGGGTGGGTGAATTCTGCCGTGGAGGGTGAGAGAGCCGCATAGATGGCTTCGTCAGATTTGTTCGACCCGACCAATTGTGTGAAAAAACAGCCGTACTCTTCCAATAGCGCGAGAATGTTTCCCGCTCCTCGAATGCTACGGGCAGAACACGGGGAGGCGGCCAACGTCACGCCTGGGGCGTTTCGCGTTCCATCATCTAATGCTTTTTGAGTCGTCAACGACATCCGCTGATCACTGTCGGACTTGATGAATTGCTTGAGCCAGGACGAACTGTGCATGGCCGCTCGGGCCGGGCGTAACAGGTCGATCGCCTGTTCTTTCGCGGTCGCGATCAACGTGATTCGAATGTTTTGTTGTTTCGTCAGACGATAGAAATTCTGAGGGGACGGATGTTTCAACAACCGATAGGCCGTGTAGGCGGCAATCCACTGACTGATGTTGGTTTTCCCACTACGCCGCCCGAGCCGCAACACCACGTTCATCATCTGACGGCCCAAGCGCTTTTCGTGCATCTCGGGATGCAAATTACAACGACCGTGCGTACCTTCCGGGCAGTCATCATACAAAAATTGCATGAATTCCCGCTCGTTATAGCTGCCGATGATGTTCTCAGAAAACCGGTCAAAAGTCAGGATACGACGGGTCACCCAAGTGCCGGGAGCCATGCTGGGAATGGGGACTTTGATTTTGATGGTTTCAGTGTCGAAATCAATATGTTCGATTGGAACATCAGAAATGTCCCCGATGTCCAACCTATATTTGAGAGCAAACTGAGAAATATGTCTGACTTTGAACGTCTGAGGGTCCAGGACCTCCGTCACGTAATCATCGGGCCGGTCATCCAACGGGAGTCCGAAAATCAACTTCAAAATAAAGCGTTGAGTCGGGAAAGGGTGGGTACCCAGGCCCCAATCCTGGGTGACGTAGGTGAGGATGTCGACGGCATCCGGCGACGAGTTCACCAATTCTCGAAGTTGTTTTTGAAAAGCCGCTTGCGGAGTATCGAGTTCTTTACGGGACAGGCGATCTAATTCACCCAATAGTTGTTCGGCGGTAAACATACAACCTCTTACCGGGGAAGCTTCAACGAAGCATCCCTGTGCTGCGCTTCTTCCAGACGCAGGGCCAACGAATTGATGATAACTCGCTGGTGATCCACTTTAATCCCCGCATCCATGAGGGAGTTCTGAACACACTGCAACAGAACCGCCATCAAATGTAACGTCGAGCCTGTAGCGCGTTCGCGTCGAGACTCCAACGCATCATCCAGAATCTTCAATCCTTGAAGTTTCCGACTGACCATCTGTGCCTTCACGTGAGTCTGAATGTATTTGGAATTCAACATCTCAGAGAAGCGGTTGACCTCACGGGTCATCTCTCTGATGACCTGATCTTGAGGATCAAGAGATTCACTGATTTCCGAAGGCAATTGAACACTGTGCGCGGACTCGACGATGGACAATAGCTCCTGTCCACCTCCGAGGTCTTGCGCGAACAAATCGGGATTTATGATGATTTCCGATGGTGTCGACATACGCTCAACTCAAATCTCCTTCAACATCAGCCGTCTGCCCGACAAGGACGGCCAACTGATGCGAAATACGGACACCTGAATTGTTCAATGTACCGCCCTGTTCCTTCAACACTTCGGCCTTGTCGAGGATGTTGGCCGCCAAGCGAACGCTCATCTGCCCGCGTCCGAAGACCCTACCGGCCACCTTCATCAACTGACCCAATTGTTGATTGGCATGATTGGAGTGCTCTTCCACGACGGAAGCCTGCCGACGCCCCGAGGTCTCATACTGCGAGGGATCGTAGTTGATCAGAGGTGCGGAATCCAACGACGCCGTACGAAGTGGTTGATTGATTTCAGAGGTATCCAGAACCAGTCCTGGACTGCCCATGTAGTCCGCCCAACTGGAGGCTTCTTTGCTGGCTGCGCGATCATTGGCCGAGAACTGAATTTCCTGAATGGCCTCTTTGTTGGAAGCTCGGCGTCCGCCCTTCAAACGCTTGGGCTTCAAATTCATGTCCGACTCGCCTGGAGCCATGATCGAAGCCGCACGATTGGAATCCAACTGTGCCTCGACCTCGGCAACCTTACTGACGGACTCTTGATTGCAAGCGCTCACCAGAGCGGCTACACGACGGTTGGGCGAAACCTCAGAGGTACGCAGACGACGGCTGGCCTGGGGGTCAAGACGGCCCTCAGATTCCAATTTAGCCGCCACGCGGTGGACCGCACCTTCCGGCAGGTCCTGAGAATTGGCCACCAACTCTCCGCCCATCAAACCACACTGATTGGCTCGACGGTATCCGCAAGAATCACAATACGGGGTCTGATTGGTCAGAATCATCAAAGAAGCATTCGGACTCTGCTTCTTCGCGATCCTCGCCTGATGACAGTTGTTGTACATAGTGGGGTCGTGTAGGACCTGCCCCAGAATACCGTGCTCAGACGCGATGCGACGGCGAAGCTGAGCTTGATCCTCAGAAGTCATGTCTGGAAAAGCATCCAGCATACGACTCCATAAATCCTGGCCAAGATAGCCCTGAGCCATCAATTGTCGAGCAGTGCTGATCCGAGACGACGCAAGTCTTTGGGACATCAATTCCCCCCTGTCAAATCAATTGGTTCCATTTGAGGATCATATCGTCGTAAAACTTGATGCCCGTTCGCGCTATTGATTCCCCAAAACCCACCTTCCTTCGCCAACGGATGAGAAAAATCATCGTACAATACCGGACCACCTGTCCGCACCCGCTTAGCGGTGCGACCGGATTTGTTCGACTTTGTAAAGTGATCAAAAGGCTCACCCGAGAACATAGAGGCCAGATTGGGTTTGGTGCTCTTGTGGAGCGTAGAGGCGTGATTGTCGATGACCGCTGGAGTGAAGAACGATTTATGAATCATGGCCCTGCTCCTGAGTGACCATCGAACTAAGGAGTTGTTCGATGCGAATTAGCTCTCCTACCGCAGGCCACCGTATCGTAAGTTGTTCCTCCGGCAACAATTGAAACTCTTCACGAAATTGAATCTGTGTTTTAGGAGTTTCAAAGAGGGGACAGTAGGCGGCTTTGTTGTTGTGGCACATGGAAGCTTCCAAGCCATTTTTTCCCATAGCCAAAATTTTACAGCCCCACAACTGGTTTCCCAATTGGGGGCCGCAATTTTTACAATTCTCTGTGATCTTCTGCTTGTTTGCATTCACATAGGCGTCTTCGGCACGTAAACGCTTATCCCGAAGACGCTTGCGAATTAACTCCAAAGCCTTTTGGAGTTGAGTCATGATGTCATACCTTGATGCAAGTTACTCAGTCATTACTGAGCAGAAGACGGTCGCTTGGACGAGTTTCCACGAGATTCATCTCGCGGACGCAGACGGATCTGAACAAGCACTTCACCGGTGTCGGTTTCGCCGCCCGCCGTAGCGGTTGCGATCAAAACTTCGCCCGGAGACAACTTGTTGGTGGAATTCACCGTGAAATCCAAGATTTCACCAGCAGCCGTGGCTTCTGCCGGAGCGGCAGTCGACGACACAAACACGTCGTCATCTACAGCCGAGGCTCCCGTTCCCGCACCGACCTTGAGGGTTGCCGAAGAGGCGTTACCCACAATTGGAGCGCTGTCCAGAACAACGGCGATCACTTCGACGACATTGTATGTCGTCAAATTGTCTACGAACAAATGGTTGGTTGCCGACGCGCTCAGGTCCCACTTGAAAGTAAGAACCTTGTCTCGGAGCGAGTTAACAACATTTGACGGCTTCTGTGGCATTGGTACTCCCCTATTTCTTTCGTGTCAAAAGTTAGTCTTTGTCTTCATCATCCTTGACTGCATCCATGGTGTCGTCCCCGTCAGGTCCTTCACAAGAAGCGGCAACTCGGGCGTACTCGCCGAGAACGCGAGCGTAATTTCGACCAAGCTCGTCGTAATCGACCTTACCTGCCTTAACCAATTTGCCTGACGAATTTGTGTATGCCACAACTTCGCTCCAAAGGGCGGACAGGTGAGAAGGGACGTTCTTTGGACGGGCCACAGTGATCTTGGCCGTCTTGGTTTCAGTCTTCTTCGAAGAGGTCTTAGAGGTCATACCTCCAAGAGAGTTGGCTTCCTCGACCGGCTGCTTGCCCTCACCGAAGTGCTCATCGGGAGAGAAGGTGTCTACCTTCACATCGTCCGCAACACGGCCACTAGCGGCGGCCTTCAAAATGGCTTCAGCGCGACGGGCGGCAGACGGACCGTGATGTCCAGGACCTTCGCCGGTGCCTGCAGGAGTTTTGTCGAAGACCTGCAACACGCCCTTCTGGTCGGGACCGATGTCGTCGGTCACCAGATCTTCGCTACCAGCAGCCGGAAGATCTCCGGTGCTGTAGAGGCTCTCGGCATCGTCGCTACCCATGTCCAGACCCGCATCATTGGGGTCCAGTGCATCAGAGGCTTGACGGGCGGCCTTGGCGACCAAATCCCACTTGCCCGCAGACGCCCAACGACCCACATGTTCGGGGGTGATGTCCTCGAAAGGCCATTCGTACTTGGCGGCTGTCTTGGAGGCTTGGACGTGGATGTCCTGAAGTTCTTCCGGCTTGCTCCTCTGAGCAAAATCCAGCCGACCGAGAATGTCAGAAACAGACTCGGCTCCAACAACCGCGCTCACACTGTCTGCGCCGATTGGAGTGGGGCCGTAATCTGATCCACGCTTGGCATCAAACTTGTCCGAAATCTGTACAGAGCTTTGCGAGCCGGGAGGAGAACCTTCAGGCGCGGTGTCTGGATCGGACGCAACCCGGACCGATTCCAAGGAATTGGAAACCATGTCCAACTTTGCGGCCAAACGATTGTACCCACGAGACTGAATCTCCGTGGCCACATCGTCCAATTCCGCAGTGATCAAATTCAAGTTGACACGAGCCATTTGTCGTATTCTCCTCATCGAGTTTGGTTAAGCTAAAAACTGTTCCGCGACTTCCTGAATGTCCTTCGCCCATCGCGTTGCGTATTTCCTGTTTGCCTTGAACGGAACATTTACACCATCAACCGTTTCATTAGCAATCAAAGCATCGTTGACTTCGAGAGTTGCCGTTCGGGTTGTTGGATCTTCATTCATCAACGTGAAGGCCACGACACCCAGAGGAGTGACGACACCTTCAACGTCAGTCACGGAAGCCGTCAGTTGAGCGACCCGAGTACCGACCTGATCGAACTTGATCTCATACGAACCGCCGTTCATCTGTTGAGCCGACGCGACTCGTGAAAACTCCTGCTTCAGAGAAGCCCAAGGGGAAGTAGGAGCAGCCGACGCCTTACGGGCGGTTGGTCCTTTCTTCCCCATAAGTTGAACAGCCTTGATTTTGGTATTCTTGGCGTCCGGTGAAGAGGCAAATCGCTGTTGTGCCACCGTCTTGTTCGGGGCCGTCACATGAGCCAAACCAGTCGCCCAACGACCCTTGTTCTTGTACTGGAAAATGACCTCGTAGGTCTTATCCGAAGACGCCTTCTTGGCCTTGGCCTTGGACTTGGGGGTGTTTTTCGACGCCAACATGTCCGCCGTCGGAGGATGCGTGCCCCACAATTCGATCTTGCCGCTCTGATCATTTCCGACTTCATTTTTGGGGGGATCGTTCCCTCCAGGCAGTGAAGCATCCACGGACTCATCACCCGACAACGGGAGAGCGCCGGTGGTATAGAGATCATCCGCGACTTCCGTCACATGATCGGTTTCGTATGCTTTGATTTGACGCGCTAGAGCGGCCACGCGACGAGCCAGGGCTTGATCTTGTGTTTGCGCCAACACTTCCTTCGCGATTTTCATCAAACGGGAAGCGGCTCGCTGAGGAAGCTTCGGTAGAGCGACATCGTCCACCGTCTGCGGAGTCTTGGCCGGAGGTCCGGGGACGCTCGTAGCTGGCGCTCCACCGCCCACAGGCTGTTGATCATTGTCAAGAGCGTCGTCTTTGTCCCCTGCTTCGGGTAAACCCTTCGTGCTGAACAGGTCCTTGCTGCCCTTATCAACTTCAGGAGGACTTCCAGACGGCAACAGCATGTTGGTAGCCTGTCGCGCCGCCTCGAACTTGATCTTTTTAGCCATGATTTACTCCAAACCCTCAATTTCGGATTTCAACGATTCACGCGGTCATGCTTCCAGAGTGTTGGTGACGGCATCAACACGAGCCGCCAACTCCGTCAAACCCAACTCTTCCAACTCCTCCGCCAACCCATCCAAAGTGGCCGTTAAGCGCTTGGAGGCAGTTGGAGGTCCTAAATTGAATCCAGGCATAGGAGGTGGGGCCGGAGCGGGTGCGCCCAACGCCGGAGTCGCAGGGGCGGGAGCGGGCATGCCGCCCATCATGTCTCCCCCGGCCATGCTGGGGTCGATCCCGGTTGAATTGGGTCCGATGTCTTGTGTCGGAGGTGGCGGGGGAGGAGGAACATCCGACGCCCCGTCATCAGGCATTTCAAAGTCCATTCCCTGCTCTTCCGACGGGATGCTTGTTTTGGGGGCCGGTAGACCCGGCATGCCGCCTTGAATTTCATTAACGACTTCATTGGAGGGGAAATAGACGGGTTCGGGCAAATCAGCGCTGTCGAGCGAATCTGTAATCAAGGTCGTGATGTTGTTCACAACCGACCAAACACTCCGCTCCAGGTTCTCCCCTTTAAGTTTCCCCACATGTTGTTCCAAATTCGGATTCTGGGAAAAACCTGAGAGAAGCACTCGACCTTCAGCGCCTACACTGACGCGGAACGTCCCACCCTGCGCTTGCACGCGAAGCTGTCCGGGGCCGATTTCTTCAATCGTCGCCGTACCGGCCATTTGGGCATAAATCAACCCCGCCAATAGACGCAACCGGTCATGTTCGGGAGGAAGCCCTACATCACTTTTGTTTTCGTTTTTCTGCTTTTCCAGTGAGGTATCTTTCAACCCCTTACCGAAAAAGCGCTGCTTTCGAGCTTGATCTAAATCAAGCCCTCTTTGTACGTCAGCAAAACGCAGTCTGTTTATCGACATAAACAAAGGGTATCCCACGACTCTTGGCCCGATTCCCCTGAGTCATCGACTGCATAGTTGCTTCCCTGTACTTTCCAAGACCACCGGTCTTGCGTCCGGATAGCCCGCAATTGGTTGTAGTTGGCCTCCACGAGCACAAACAATTTGTGGGCAGGGCTGTCGGGAAATTCAGTTTTGATGCGACGGAAAGCCGTGGAAAAGATGTGTCGCACGGAACCTTGAGTGATTTTGAACGCCTCGGCGGTAGCGGATTGGCTGGTGGTTTTCACCACCCCGAGGACAATTTGAATATGATTTTCCGACAAGCCCACGGCGAGCAAGTTT